>Ga0066710_100003488_pt1 | contig 13439 bp, 13 predicted proteins | sample GraSoiAngelo_159_FD_79666 | JGI IMG/M metagenome (GOLD analysis project Ga0066710, IMG submission 79666) | Grasslands soil microbial communities from the Angelo Coastal Reserve, California, USA - 14_1009_16_40cm | ecosystem: Environmental > Terrestrial > Soil > Grasslands | place: USA...
CAGGCGTCGAGCGGGACTCGGAGGTAGAGACGGACTCGGGTTCATCCCGAGGCCGGCGAAGGTGTGGGGGTATCGGGGGCCATGTCGGGGCCCCCGATGTGATCAGTCCCGGATCCAGGACTCCGCGAGCGGGATGTCGATCGCGCGCGTGCGCATCGCCGCGCGGCGGGCTCGCGGTGACGCGGCCGGCGTGCTCGGGCTGACGCGCAGCAAGGCTTCGATCTCCGCGCGGCGATAGAGCCGCTGTCTCTTGATCCCCTGCCGGTAACTCTGCAGCACGCCGCGGCTCACGTAGGCGTAGAGCGTCTCCGGCTTCACACCGAGAAGGCGCGCGGCCTCTTTCACGGTCAGGAACTCCTCGCCCTGGAGGATCACCATGCCGTTCTCACCCTACCAGGGTCGCCGGCGCGCCGTCCACCCGTGTCCGCACGAATCAAGTTGAATCAAGTAAAATCATGTATCATCCAGTTCAACGAGGAGCTCTCCAGGAGGACGCCATGGACGGAACGACGTGGAAGGCCGGGCTCGAGGACGTGGTCGCGGCGCGGTCGTCGATCACCAGCATCGACGGCAACGCGGGACGCCTGCAGTACCGGGGGTACGAGATCGGCGATCTGGTCGAGCGCACGACGTTCGAGGAGGTGACGCACCTCTTGTGGTTCGGTGAACTGCCCGACGCCGCGGAGGGCAGTGCGTTCGCCGCGCGACTGTCCGACGCGCGCGAGCTGCCGTCGCCGGTGCTGACGCTCTTGCGCAGCTTGCCGGCCGATTGCCACCCGCTCGATGCGCTGCGGACCGCGGTCTCGCTCGCGGTGAGCCTCGATCGCGAGGTGAAGGCGATGGATCGCGAGGCCAACGTGGGGAAGTCGTGCCGGATCATGTCCTGGATCCCGGCCATCGTCGCCGCGCGCCAGCGCCTCCGCACCGGTCGCGAGCCCGTTCCGGCGCGCGGCGGCCTGTCCCACGCCGCGCACTTCCTCTATCAGCTCGAGGGGCGCGAGCCGACACCCGAGGTGGCGAGAGTGCTCGACGTGATCCTCACGCTGCACGCCGACCACGAGTTCAACGCGTCGACGTTCGCGCTCCGCGTGGCGGTGGCGACCTTGGCCGACCTGGGCGCCGCGACCGTCGCCGCCATCGCGACGCTCAAGGGTCCGCGTCACGGCGGCGCCAACGAGGACGTGCTGACGATGCTGCACGAGATCGGTCGGCCGGAGCGCGCGGCCGCCTACGTCGACGCGCGGCTGGGCGACCGCTCCGCGCTCTCCCGGACCGAGCGCGCCGACCCGCGCGCTCGCGTCCCGGGCTTCGGCCATCGCGTCTACCGGGTGGACGACGCGCGGGCACGCGTGCTGCGCGGCATGGCCAAGACGATGGCGGAATCGACCGGACGTGAGGTGCTGTTCGAGGTCGCCGAGCAGGTCTACCAGGCGATGAAGAAACGGACGGGGCTGCCGGTCAACGTCGACTTCTTCTCGGCGGTCGTCTACGACGCGCTCGGCATCTCGCCGGATCTCTGCACGTCGATCTTCGCGGTGGGCCGCGCGGCGGGCTGGTGCGCGCACGCGCTCGAGCAGTACGCCGACAACCGGCTGATCCGTCCGCGCGCCGACTACACCGGCGTCGCGCCGCGACACCTCTCGGCGGTGCCCGCGTAGCGCCGAGCGAGCACGGTAACGGCAACACAATCGAGCGCGTGGTCGAGAAGCGCCCCGGCTGTGCCGGGGCGCTTCCGAGCGTTGGGAGGTGTGGGGGGGGGGCCATTACGGGCGCGTCCTCGGGCCCTCGGGGCCCCCCACCTCATCGCCGTTGGTCTTCGTCCTCGAGAGCACGCCGCAGGCGATCGGCGCGCCGCTGTTCCCGGTCGGGTCCGTGGAGAAATCGTCGGGCCCGGCGTGAATGACCAGCGCGGTGCCATCGGTGTCGAAGAGCGACGAGGTGCCGGGATCGAGACTCACGCGATAATTCATGGTCTCGAGCCGGCCGGCGCCATCCGCGCCGATCCGGATGTTCGCCAGGTCTCCCGCGTGCGGGCCGTCGGGGTTCAGGAGCCCGTGACGCTTTCGCTCCGGATTGAAGTGCCCGCCGGCCGACGAGAACGGCGGCTCGCACCGGCCCGCGTCGTGGAAGTGAACGGCCTTCCCGCCGGCCGGCAATCCGCGCGCGTCGAGGACCAGGCGCACGCCGTCGGACATCTGCGTCAGCGTCGCGTTGCCGACGATCTTGCCCTCGAGGTCGCGAAGCTCCACCGTCGCCGTCGTCGGCGGTGGCGGGGATGGAAGGATCGCGGAGAGCACGGTGCAACCGGTCACGACGAGCGCGGCGATCGGGAGAAGGACGCGGGCCCTGCGTGGAACTTTCGTTATCATCGCGGGCTTCGTCGCCGACGGGATGGTAGCATCGCGCTCGAGGAGGGGGGTCCCGTGAAATCACGCGTCGGAGTGGCGGTCTCGATTCCCCAGACGTTTCCCGGGCGGCCCGTGGACCGGCAGTACGTCCGCGAATACCTCACGCGCGCCGACACGCTCGGGTTCGAGAGCGCGTGGGTCGTCGAGCAGATCCTCGGGCCGATCCCGAGCCTCGAGCCCTTCACGCTCCTCACGTACGCCGCCGCGGTCACCGAGCGCATTCGGCTCGGCGCCGCAGTGTTCCTGACCGCGCTGCGCAGCCCGGTGCATCTGGCGAAGAGTCTCGGCACGCTCGACCATCTGAGCGGCGGCCGCGTGATCGCGGGCGTCGGGCTCGGCGGGAACCCTCGCATCTACCCCGCGTTCGGTCTCACGGCCGACCGTCGCGCGGCGCGGTTCGCGGAGGGGATCCGCCTGATGAAGCAGCTCTGGACCGAGCCGCGCGTCAACTTCGACGGCGCGTTCTTCACGCTGGAGAACGCGAGCATGGAGCCGAAGCCGATCCAGAAGCCCCACGTGCCGATCTGGTTCGGCGGTCATCATCCGAACGCGCTCCGGCGCGCCGTCGCGCTCGGCGACGGCTTCGTCGGCGCGGGATCGTCGTCGACGGCGACGTTCGTCGAAGAGGTGAAGCTCTTGCGCACGCTGCTGGCCGACGCCCACCGCGCGCCCGAGACGTTCGCGCTCGGCAAGCGTGTCTACATCGCGGTCGACCCGGATCGCGCGCGCGCGGGAAGGCGGCTGGCGGAATGGTTCCAGGCGTTCTACGGCCGACCGCAGCTGGCGGAGGAAGTCTCGATCTGGGGCGACACCGAGGAGTGCCTCGACCGCCTGAGCGAGGTCATCGCGGGCGGCGCGCGCTTCGTCCTCCTGAACGCGGTCTTCGACGAGATGGAACATCTGGAGAGGTTCGAGCACCTGGCGTCGAAGCTCTGAGTTCGTGACACGATCGAGCGAAGCGTTGTAAGACTTTATCCAGCTTGCGCGCGCCGCGCCGGCCGGCCTCGGCCAGGTCCCCGGAATCATTCGCTCTCGAAACGGTGCGGCCTATGGCACCGCGGTTGCGTTCGGGCGAACCAGGAGAGGTGCGCGTGACGTTTGTCTGTGTGTGGTGCCAGCGTGATGGCCGTGCGCAGGCTCCCGACGACGCCTCGGCGATCGTCGGAATCTGCTCCGACCACGCGCGCCGCTTCCTCTCGGAGGTGGACGCCGTACTCGAGGGAACCGGGCGTCGGCGCTCAGAGGACTCGACCTCTGCTGCTCCCCCCACTCGCCCCCGGCGCCGACGTTCGGCAAGCGACGCGGCCGTGCGACGGGTCGCCGACGCGCTGGCGCGAAGTCCCGGTACGGACCTGTGCGATCGATGTCTGGCGGCCGACGCCCGGTGCTCCCCCGGCGAGGCGGAATCCGCCGCGACGACGCTGTCCGGGCTGCCGGATTTCCTCCGCGACGACTGGCGGTGCGCGCGGTGCGGCGCGCGCGCGATCGTCACGCGCGTGCGACCGCGTCGCACCGACGGGCGGGGATCCAGCTCGGTCGCCTGAACGCCGGGTCTGTCCGAGCCGTCAGGCGCTCGCCAGCAAGATCTTCGCGAGCGCCGCCGGCGACGTGATCATCGCGTCGTGTCCGGTTTTCACCTCGTGGAACTGCCAGGCATGGTCGTCGCGCAGTTCGACGAAGCGATCAAAAGTTCCGCTCGCCGGCGACGAGCAGTACACGTACGTCCTCTTCAAGCGACCCGGGCTCGCGCTCTCGAGCGACTGCTCGAATGTCTTGATCGGCTGGGGAACGAGACGCCGCGCGAGCCACTCGACGTCTTTCGCCGCCGTGACACCGTAGCGCTGCGGCGTCAACGGCGGGATGCGCCAGCCCTCTCCCTCCGCGTGCGCCGCCGCGCGCATCGCTTCCGCGCGCCCGGCCGGCAGGAGGTCGAAGACCGACTGTCCGTTCGCCGGAACGAACGCATCCACGTACGTCAGATGTGAAAGCCGATTCGCGGCTTTCGCCGCCACGCCGCTGATCACCATCCCGCCGTAACCGTGCCCGACGAGCACGGCACGCGTGATCTCTTCCGCCTCCAGAAAGGCCACCACGTCCTGGACGTGCAGCGCCAGGTCCACGTCGGCATGCGCGAGGTGCGCGCGGTCCCCGAGCCCCGTCAGCGTCGGCGTGTGCACGTCGTGCCCGACGACCCGGAGGAGCCCACCGAGCCGCGACCAGCACCAGCCGCCATGCCACTCGCCGTGGACCAGCACAAACGTCCCCGTACTTCGCTTCATGCGATTCACCTCGGTCGAGTGAACGTCTTCGGCAAGGCCGAACGTCGAGCGCCGGAGCCCTGCGAAGGCGCTCCGACGGCACATAACAGGTTCGCGGATCGGACGCCGCCGGGTCAAGCGGCGCTTCAGGAAATGTCATTGACAGGTATCGCGCGCTTGACAGCCGCCGGGCCCGGCGTTACGTAGCTCTTGCACGTCGCTCAACGTCCGGACGAACGCGTGGAGCGCCAGGCAACTCTCGGAGGAGGGTGCGATGAAAAAGCTGGCGAGCGCGACGACGGTGTTCTTCCTGCTGTGCCTCGTTCCCCTGGCTGCGTCGGCTCAAGTCAAGGGCGTCTACTGGACGCGGAGCGGGACGGCGGGGCCGTTCGAGCTGAACGCGCTGGTTCCGTCCTTGCCGAAGGAAAAGAACCGCCAGGTCACGATCCCGTTCAACATGTGGGTCATCGATCACCCGAAGGGCCTCGTCGTGTTCGACACGGGAAACAACGTCGCGATCTCCGATGGCAACTGCGCGAAGCACTGGACGAAGGGCAATTGTGATCTGCTGAAGCCGAGCCAGACCCGCGACGACGTCATCGACCGGCAGCTCACGAAGCTCGGATTCTCGCCCGACAAGGTGAAGGCCGTCATCACCTCCCACGCGCACCTGGATCACATCGGGAACATCAAGCTCTTCCCGAAGGCGATCCACGTCATCCAGAAGAGGGAGCTCTACCAGGCGTGGTGGCCCGAGAAGTTCCAGCGCGACGGCGGCGTCTTCGTCATGGGCGACTTCGACGGTCCGGCGCGCGACTTCAACTACCTCGAGCTCGACGGCGACTACGATCTCTTCGGCGACGGCAGCGTGATGGTGCTCAGCACCCCCGGCCATACGCTGGGCCACCAGTCGGTGAAGGTGAAGCTGGCGAGCGGCGCGACGATGATCATGTCGCAGGACGCGATCTGGTTCAAAGAGAACATGGAAGGCTATCCTGCCGGCCTCAACTACAGCGTGAAGGACTACAACAACTCGGTCAACCGGTTGAAGATGATGCGCGATCTCGAGAACGCCGAGATCTACTTCGGGCACGACGCGGACCAGTGGAGGGACAAGGGCGGTCCCAAGTGGTTCCGGTAACGCGTCGTTGACGTCCTCCCACGCGGGCTCGTCCGGGCGGCGGGCCCGCGTGGGGCCATCGCTCCGCGGTTGATGTCCGACCCGCCCGCGATCGCCCTCGACAACGTCTCGAAGCGTTACGGCTCCACGACCGTCGTCCAGGACCTGACGTTCACCGTCGAGCGCGGCGAGATCGTCGGCTTCCTCGGCCCCAACGGCGCGGGCAAGACCACCACGATGCGGATGATCGCGGGCTTCACCACCGCGACGTCTGGGCGCGTCACCGTCGCGGGCCTCGACATGGCGACCCGCCACGTGGACGCTGCGCGGCTGATCGGGTATGTGCCCGAACGGCCGCCGCTCTATGACACGCTTGATGTCCGCGCGTATCTGCGATTCGCCGCGAAGGTGAAGGGCGTCGCGCGTCACGCCATTCCGGGCGAGCTCGACCGGGTGGTCGCAGCCTGTCGGCTCGAGGCCGTGTTCCGCCTGCCGATCTTCAAGCTGTCGCGCGGGTATCGCCAGCGCGTCGGGCTCGCGCAGGCGCTGCTGGGGACGCCCCGGGTGTTGTTGCTCGACGAGCCGACCGCCGGCCTCGATCCCGGTCAGATTCACGAGACGCGGGACATGATCCGCAAGTTCGGCGAGGATCACGCCGTGCTGCTGAGCACCCACATCCTGCCCGAGGCCACGTTGATCTGCCGGCGCGTCGCGATCCTCGATCACGGGAAGCTCCTGGCCATCGACACGCCGGCCGGATTGCAACGCAGCGCCGAGCAGACGAACCGCGTGACGCTCGAGGCGACCGCGCCGCCGTCGGAGCTGCGTGACGCGCTCGCGTCCGTGCGCGGCGTCCGCGCCGTCGAGATCCACGCGGCGCCGGACGACCACGGCGTGCTGACCGCCACGTGTCAGGTCGAGGCGATGGACGGTGTTGCGGCCGCGATCGCGCGCACGGTGGCGACGCGCTGGGATCTGCATCGCCTGGAGCGACACGAGCCGACGCTGGAAAACGTCTTTCTCAGGTACGTCGGTGGCGAGCCCGTCCGGAGCGCTTGGACGTGAGCGGTGTTCTCGCCGTCTACCAGAAAGAGCTCGCGACGTACTTCCGCTCCGCGATCGCCTATTTCGTCGTCGCGGTCTTCCTGCTCGGCACGGGGTACTTCTTCCTCTACAACGTCTTCCTGACCGGCGACGCGACGATGGCCGGCACGTTCCTCAACATGGGCGTCCTGATGGTCACGGTGATCCCGGTGCTCTCGATGCGCCTCTTCGCGGCCGAGTGGAGCGCCGGCACCATGGAGCTGCTCCTGACCGTGCCGCTCTCGCCGTGGCACGTCGTGCTCGGCAAGTACCTCGGCGCGGTGACCATCCTGCTCGCGATCGCCGCCGGGACGCTCATCGATCTCGTCCCGCTGTATCTGTTCGGCAATCCGGCGACGCCGACGATCCTGTCCGGCTACCTCGGATTCGTGCTGCTCGGCATGGCGTGTCTCGCGATCGGGCAGCTCTGCTCGGCGTTGACGGAGAACCAGATCATCGCCGCGCTCGTCACCGCCGCCGCGCTGCTCGCGTTCTGGTTCGTCGGGCATCTGCAGACGTTCCAGACGTCGGCCATGGCGCGCTGGCTCTCCGGCTACCTCTCGTTCGCGCTCCACTACGCGGACTTCATCCAGGGCCTCGTCCGGAGCGAAGCGGTCGTCTTCTACGCGATAGTCTCGAGCGTCGCGCTCGCGTTGAACGCCGCGTACCTCGAGTGGCAGCGGTGAACCATTCGTTCCGGGCAGGACTCGTCCTGATCGCCGGCGCGGCGCTGGCCGGCACGGCGCTCGCCATCCAGGCTCTGCTGATCGAGACCTCGGCGTGGACGATCGTGCTCGGCGCGGCCGGCGTGGCGATGTGCGCGTGGGCCCTCTATGCGCTGCGCGGCGATGTCGCGGCGCTCCTCGGACGTCGCCGGGGGGAGCTCGCCGCCTATACCGCCGGAGTGATCGGCGTCCTGCTCGTGCTCGCGTACCTGTCGCTCCGGGTTCCCGTGCGGTTCGATCTGAGCGAGACCGGCCGCTACTCGCTGTCGCCGGCCACCGTGGGGATGTTGAAGACCCTCGACCGGCCCGTGCACGTCGTGTTCTTCCACGACCCGATGATGCGCGAGACGGTGGAGCTCTACGAGCTGATCGCGCGGCAAACGCCGCGCGTCAGCGTCGAGTTCCACGACCCCATGATCAATCCGGCGCAGGCTCGCCTGTGGGGCGTGAACTTCGCGGGGACGGCGGTGCTGGAGAGTGAAGGGCGCCGGCTCCAGGTGAACGGCGGAAGCGAGACGGACATCGCGAACGGCATCCTGCGCGTCTCGCGCAGCACGACCCAGCGTGTCTGCTTCCTCGACGGCCACGGCGAGCCCGATCCGTTCAGCCTCGAGTCGCATGACCACCTGGAGGGCACGGCGAGCCACTCGCACGGGCTCGGAGTCAGGTACGTGCTCCACGAGCGGCACGGGATGGCCCGCGCCCGCAACGCGCTCGAGACCATGAACTACCGCGTGGAGAAAATCTCGCTGCTCCAGGGCGGGGACCCGCTCGCGGGCTGCGCGGTGCTCGTCGGGGCCGGCCCGAAGACCGCGCTGCTGCCACCCGAGACCGCGGCGATTCGCGCCTGGCTCCTCGCCGGCGGCAGCGCGCTCTTCATGCTGGATCCGTTCGTCCAGACCGGGCTCGAGCCGGTGATCCGCGAATATGGCATCGTCGTCGACGACGACATGGTGATCGACGAAGTCAGCCACTTCTGGGCCGACGTCTCGTCACCGGCCGTCAGCGACTACAACCGGCATCAGGTCACGCGGGACTTGCCGCTGACGTTCTTTCCCGGTGCGCGCTCGCTGTCGCCCACGCGAGAGCGCGTGCCCGGCACCTCGGTCGTGCCGCTCGTCAACTCGTCGAAGCAGAGCTGGGGGCAGGGCAACCGCGACCGGGTCGAGTTCGTGGACGGCCGCGACACGCGCGGCCCGATGACGCTGATGGCGGTCGCGCTGCGCCGTCCGATCACGGACCGCGCGGAGGCGGCCCGTCGCGACCTCGAGCGGGGAACCGCGGCGGCCGGCGCGTCGAACGGCGCCCCCACGAAAAGCTCGCGCATCGCCGTCGTCGGCGACTCCGACTTCGCGACCAACTCGTTCTTCCACATCATGGGCAACGGGACGCTCTTCCTCAACACGATCAACTATCTCGCCGCGCAGGAGAACCTGATCGGCATCACGCCGCGCGCGCACGATCTGCCCCGGGTGAATCTGACGAACCGGCAGATGAAGGGCACGTTCTTCCTCTCGGTGGTGCTTGTGCCCGCGCTGCTGGCGGTGGTCGGTACCGCGGTGTGGTGGCAGCAGCGGTGACCGGGACGCCGATCTCACATCGTGTCGCCACCGTGTGGGTGCTCCTCGCGGCGCTCCTCGTCATCGTCGTCGCGGTCCAGTACCGCGACTTCGCGGCGTCCCGCCACGAACGCGCCGCGCGTGACCCCCGCATGCTGGTGCCCGTGTCCGTGGACGAGCTCGGCGCCTTCGAGATCGCCGACGCGGGCACGCTCCACCGCTTCGAGCGCGACGCCCGCGGTGCCTGGTTCTATCACGGCGTCCACGGCGGCAACGAGGCGAGCCACACCCACGAGGCCGACGCCGCGATGGCGCGCCGGATCGAGCAGACGGTCGCAGGATTCGGGCGCGCGAAAATCGAACGGCAGTTCCCGCGCGGCAACGACGCGCGATCGTATGGCCTCACTGCGCCGCGGATGGTCGTCTTGCTGTATCGGCCGACCGCGCGAGAGCCGCTGGTGCAGTTCGCGGTCGGCGACGTCGCGCCGGATACCGTCAGCCGCTACGTCGAGGTGGTGGGGGGCGCCGGCGTGGTGACGATCCCGAACTACCAGATCGACAACCTTCGCGCGTTGATCGAGACCGTCGCGCGCCCCGCAGGACCGCGCGTGGCGACGCCGCCGCGATGACCGCGTGGCGGTGCCTCGCGGCCGGGCTCGTGCTGGTCACGAGCGTCGCCGCCGCCACCGATCACGCCGCCGCGCACACTGGCGGCAGCACCGGGTACGCCACGATCTCTCTCGGCGGTGATCGCGTGCGCTACAGCCTGGCGCTGTGGCCGTCGACGTTACCGCCTGCGATCTCGGCCGAGCTCGAAGCCGCGCGCGCCGGACGAGCCGAGAGCCGGGAGCGCCTGCTCGGGTACGTTCGTGACAAGGTCACGGTGACGGCGCAGGGCAGGCGGTGCGAGCCTGATCGGCGATCGGTGGAAGTGCCACGGCCGCCGGCGGGTCCATCAGGTTCGGCGGCGCCGCCAGAAAACGTCACGCTCGCGGTCGACTTCTCCTGTCGGGAACCGGTTCACACGCTCGGCATCCGCGACGACCTCTTCGACGTCTTCGGCGCTGACTACCACACGCTCGCGCGCATCGACGCGCCCGGGCGCACCACGCAGTTCGCCTTCACGCCGGAGAGCCGCGAAACACGGGTGTCGATCGAGGGTGACGGCGGCGGGCGTGGGACAGCGAGCTTCATCCGGCTCGGTATCGAGCACATCCTGACCGGGTACGATCACCTTCTCTTCCTGCTCGGCCTGCTGTTGCCGGGCGGTGGCGTTCTGGCGCTCACGAAAATCATCACGGCGTTCACGGTCGCTCACAGCGTGACGCTCTCGCTCGCGGTCCTGAACCTCGTCGTGCTTCCCGGTCGGCTGATCGAGGCGGTGATCGCTTTGTCGATCGCCGCGGTGGCTGCCGAGAATCTTTATCTGACGCCCACCGTCACCCGGCGCTGGATCGTGAGCTTCTGCTTCGGCCTCGTGCACGGTTTCGGATTTTCGTCGGCGCTGCGGGAGATGGGCCTGCCGTCGCACGGACTTCTGTTTTCGCTGTTCGGTTTCAACGCCGGTGTCGAGCTGGGCCAGGCGCTCGTCGTGGCAGCGGCCCTGCCGCTGATGGCGGCCCTTCGCCGGACGGGTCACGAACGACGGATGGTATGGGGCTCGTCGATGGCCATTCTGCTGGTCGGCCTCGCGCTGTTCGTCGAGCGGGTCTGGCACTAAGCCGGCGAATCAAGATCTCTTGCGAGAAGACGCCGTGGCGAGGTACCGTCTGGCAACCTGACAACTGACGTCACTTGTGTACAAACAACAGTTCCGGTCCAGGCGAGGGCCGAATGCAGCGATACATCGCGAGACGGATACTCCAGAGCTTTCTGGCCATCTGGGTCATGAGCCTGATCGTGTTCTCCCTGGCCCGGCTCTCCGGCAACGCGCTCGACGTCATGTTGCCGATGGAGTCCACGCAGGAGGACTATGACCGGCTCGCGAAGTACTGGGGGCTCGATCAGCCGCTCCACGTCCAGTACGGCGTCTTCGTCACCCGGGCGCTCCAGGGCGACTTCGGCATGTCGTGGAAGTGGCCCGGGCACTCGGCGATGGGGCTCGTGATGGATCGCCTGCCGGCGACGCTCCAGCTCGCCGGGTTCGCGTTGTTCGTCAGCGTCCTGATCGCGCTGCCCATCGGCGTCCTGTCCGCGGTGAAGAAGGGGACCGTGTGGGACGGCGCGGCGAAGGTCGTCGCCCTGCTCGGGCAGTCGCTGCCCGGGTTCTGGCTGGGGATCGTGCTGATGTGGATCTTCGCCGTGCACCTCGGCTGGCTGCCGACCTCGGGCCGCGGCGGGCTCCGGTACATGATCCTTCCCGCCATCACGCTCGGCTGGTTCCAGGTCGCCGCCATCATGCGGCTGGTGCGCTCCTCGATGCTGGACGTGCTGGACACCGAGTTCGTGAAGCTGACGCGGATCAAGGGGCTCGCCGAGTGGAAGGTGGTCTGGAAGCACTGCCTCCGGAACGCGTCGATTGCGCCGTTGACGTTCTTCGCGATCATCGCGGGCGTCTTGATGACGGGATCCGTCGTGACCGAGAGCGTCTTCTCCTGGCCCGGGACCGGGCTGCTCGCGATCGACGCCGTGAGAGCCCGGGACTACCAGGTCGTCCAGGCCGTGGTGATCGTGTTCTCCGCGATCTTCATCATGACGAACCTCCTGGTCGACATCCTTTACGCGTACCTCGACCCGAGAATCCGCTACCGATGAGGGAGGCCTCTCGATGGCAACGGTAACCGCGCGATCGCTGCCCTGGTACGCGCCGCCCCGCATCGCGCTGGCCTTGCGCGAGGCGCGCCGGTACCCCGTGGTGGCGCTCTCGATTCTCATGTTCCTGCTCGTCATCCCGGCGGCGTTCGCGCCGTACGTCGCGCCGCACGATCCGCTGAGGGGAGCCCTCGCCAAGCGGCTCACGCCCCCGGTCTGGCAGGATGGTGGCACCGCCAGCCACCTCCTCGGCACCGACAAGCTCGGGCGCGACATCCTGAGCCGGCTCATCTACGGCGCCCGGGTGTCCTTGGCGGTGTCGGTGATCGCGATCTTCGTCGGCGGCATCGTCGGAACCGCGCTGGGGCTGATCTCGGGATACTTCGGCGGTCGAATCGACGCCCTGCTGATGCGTCTGGTCGACATCTCGCTGTCCTTACCGACGATCTTGCTGGCGCTGGTCCTCGTCGCCGCGGTGGGCCCGAGCTTCGGCACCGTCATCATCGTCCTGGTCGTGCTGCTGTGGGCGCGCTATGCCCGCCTCGTTCGCGGGGAGACGCTCGCCATCAAGGAGCGGGACTTCATCGCGCGAGGACGCGTGGCCGGCGCGTCCCACACGCGGATCATGGTCCGCTACATCTTCCCGAACGTGGTCAACTCCCTCGTCGTGCTGGCGACGCTGAACGTCGGCTACGTCATCCTGCTCGAATCGGCGCTCAGCTTCCTCGGCGCCGGTCTCCCGCGTCCCCTGCCGGCGTGGGGCCTCATGGTGGCCGACGGCCGCGAGTTGATCGTCACCGCCTGGTGGGTGTCGATGTTCCCCGGGCTCGCGATCATGCTGACCGTGCTCTCGCTGAATCTCCTGGGCGATTGGCTCAGAGATCATTACGATCCCAAGCTCAGAAACGTGTGAAGAGAGCGGTGACCCCGCCGCGGAGGATCAAGCCGATGAGACTGCGACTCACCGTCGCGCTGACAACCGCCGTCGCGCTCGCCGTCTGCCTCGCGTCCGCGCCGACGCCAGCCGCCGCGCAGGCGAAGGTGGAGAAGCTCGTCTTCGCCTCGGCCGGCTTCGAGGACACGAACCGGTTCTGGATGGTCGCTCGTCCGGACCATCTGCAGTTCGACCCGTTCCTCGAGACGCTGCTCGAGGTCGACCCGAAAACCGGCAAGTACACGCCCCGCCTCGCGGAGAAGTGGCAGGCGAGCCCGGACTTCCGGGAGTGGACGTTCTGGCTGCGAAAGGGCGTGCAATTCCACTTCGGCTACGGTCCCTTCACCGCGAAGGACGTCGCGCACACGTTTGCGCTGACGCAGCGGCCGGAAGCCAAGATGACGCTCGGGCCGTTCTGGCGGGGCGTCGAGGAAGTGAAGGTCGTCAACGACCACCAGGTCGTCTTCCGCATGAAGAAGCCGGCGACGACCATGGACTACGCGGTCTCGCGCGCCGGTGACTTCCGGATCGTCAGCAAGGCGCAGTGGGACAGGGAAGGGCTGGAAGGCTTCGACAAGCGTCCCGCCGGCACGGGGTCGTA
>Ga0066710_100003489_pt1 | contig 13437 bp, 13 predicted proteins | sample GraSoiAngelo_159_FD_79666 | JGI IMG/M metagenome (GOLD analysis project Ga0066710, IMG submission 79666) | Grasslands soil microbial communities from the Angelo Coastal Reserve, California, USA - 14_1009_16_40cm | ecosystem: Environmental > Terrestrial > Soil > Grasslands | place: USA...
ATCTTCCGCGGCGCGCTGGACGCGGGAGCCACGGAGATCACGGAGGAGATGAAGGTCGCCGCTGCACGCGGCATCGCCGAGGTCATTCCGGAGTCCGAGCTCTCGGGGGACTACATCATCCCGAGCGTCTTCAATCGCGACGTTGTCGATGCCGTCGCGTCGGCGGTGGCCGACGAGGCGCGCCGGGCCGGAGTGGTCAGGAGCCAGAGCGCCGCGGTTCGCAGCGACGTGCGGACGACCAGCCGGTCAAGCCCGCCCGCGCGGCCGGTCCCGGCAAGCTAGAGAGACCCGACCGAGCCTAACGGCCCCTCAGCGCTTTCGCGAAGGAAAGCTGTCCCTTCCGAATGCGATAACCGGCAATGCGGTCGATGGTCGTGTCGCCACTGGGTTCTACCGAGAAAGTGCCGATTGCGCTCTTTACGCGCGCGTCTCGAAAAAGCTCGTCCACGAACGTGCCTCGCTCGTTCGCCCCCTTGCCCGCCCGCCTGATCGCACCGAGCAGCAACGACATCGCCGTGTAGCCGTATGGCGCGTAGCGGTCGGGGTCCTGCCCGAACTCGCGGCGGTAGCTCTCCAGGAAGCGCTGTCCCGCGCCGTTCAGCTGGCTGGGATCCTCCGTGACGGAGGTGATGTAGGTGACCCCTGACGCCGAGCCAAGGCGCCCGTAGAAGTCGGGGACAAGGACCTTGTCTGATCCCATGAGCCGAACCCGAGGCATCACGTCGTGCAGGTCTTGCCACAGGCGCAGGGCGTTGTTCTCGGGCGCCCCCGTGAAGTAGACGAGGTCCGGGTCCTTCTTGGCGAGCGACCGAGCGAAGTCGAGATAGTCGTTCGAGCGTGGATCCATTCCCTGCCGCTCGACGACCCTCAGGCCCGTTCGCTTGAACGCCAGCGTGACCTGCTCGCCCAGCCCTTCCGACCAGATCGTCTTGTCGTCGACGACGGCCGGCCTGTGAACGCCCATCTCCTGGGCCCAGTGGGCGGCAGCCACCGCCTGGACGTCGTCAGCCGGAACGAGGCGAACGAAGTTTCGATCGCCCGTCGGGTAGTACTTCTCCGGTTCTCCCTTGTCCGCGCCGGGTATCAGCTTCGTCAACCCGACAGCCGTGGCGGCGGGGCTGATCTGAGCGAAGCCCGCCTCGTTCGTAATCGGGATCGAGTTCGCCGAAGCCCCCGAATCGAAGTCTCCGATGTAAGCGATCGTCCGGGAGTCCTCCGCCGCCGAGGTGGCGTTGTCCGCGGTCTTGCCGGGGTTCCACCCGGCCGGTCTCGAGTCGCCCCCCTTGGCGTCGTCAAGTGCGACCAGGCTCACCCGGTACCGGCCGGCGCGCCCACCCACCTCCTTCACGGCCAGCTTCTCGGCATTGATGATGCTCTGGGACTGCTTCCCGTGAGGCCCCTGAAGGGGGAGGCTGGAATAGATCGCCAGTGTGTCGCCCGACACGTGGCCACTGCTGCTCGTCCCGGTTCCGCAGCCAGACAGAATCGCCAGCGCAGCTGCGACGACGATCGTCGGAAGTGATGTTGAACGTCTCACGTCGATAGGCCGGTCGGTAGCAAAACGAGGCGCGATTCTATTCCCGCCCGGCCACGCGTCCTGCGCTACTGTCCGCGGCAATGCGTATCGGAGTCCTGACCGGCGGCGGCGATTGCCCCGGGCTCAACGCGGTGATCCGCGCGGTCGTGCGGAAGGGGGTCGTCGTTCACGGCTTCGAGTTCATCGGATTTCGCAACGGGTGGGCCGGCGTGCTCGAGAACAACGGTGTCGCGATGGACGTCGAGAACACTCGCGGTCTCCTGCACCGGGGCGGCACCATTCTCGGGACGTCGCGAACGAACCCCTACAAGCAGGGCGACGGCACCGAGGCGGTCCGGAAGACGCTCGCAGACCGCGGTGTCGACGCTCTCATTCCAATCGGCGGCGACGACACGCTTGGCGTCGCCAAGCGCCTCACCGCCGAAGGCGTCCCGTGCGTGGGCGTACCAAAGACCATCGACAACGACCTGGGCGGCACGGACTACACGTTTGGCTTCTGGACGGCGGTCCAGATCGCCACCGAGGCAATCGACCGCCTCCACACGACCGCGGAGTCGCACAACCGCGTGATCGTTGTGGAGGTCATGGGCCGTCACGCGGGCTGGATCGCCCTGCACGCGGGCGTCGCCGGCGGCGCAGACGTCATCCTGATCCCGGAGGAGCCATTCGACATCGACCACGTGTGCGACGTCCTTCGCCAGCGCCACGAGACCGGCAAGACCTTCTCGATCGTCGTGGTCGCCGAGGGCGCCGTTCCCAAGGATGGCGAAATCACCTCCAGCAGCGGTGAGGTCGACGCGTTCGGTCACGTTCGTCTCGGGGGCGTGGCCCGCTGGTTGCAAGAGGAAATCAAGTCGCGCACCCGGTACGACACCCGGGAGACGATCCTCGGACATACCCAGCGGGGCGGCACTCCGCTCGCCTACGACCGCGTGCTCGCAACTCGCTTCGGGCTCGCGGCTGTCGACGCCGTCGCGACGAAGCAGTTCGGGAAGATGGTGGCGCTGCGGGCGACGGGCATCGAGCTTGTGCCCATGGAGGAGGCGCTGGCTGCGCCGAAGCTCGTCACGCCCGAGCTGTACGCGGAGCCCGGCGTCTTCTTCGGCCGCGGCTGAGGCCCTCTGGTGCCGAACACCGGGCAGGGGGCTGAGCCTGGCCGGCTTCAGCGCTCTTGGTCGCGCGGCTGGCGCGTCACCATCTGCGCGAGGATGCCGACCGCAATGAACCCAAGTGCGATCAATCCTCCAACATCTGGAGTGAGCCCGATTGCCCAGGTGACGATGAACGCGCATGAACCGGCGGTGGCTGCGATGTATATCCACATCCGACGTTCCTCCTTCGAGGGCGGGCTCTAAGCGGCTAAACCGCGCATAACATACGCAACGCGGGCATGAGAACGACTCAGGCAGCAGTGGGCAACCCGGAAACAACAGCGCTGTAGTGCCGACGGTGGAGGCGGGGACCGCTCGAGACGCCCTCCGCGAACCGCTCGTCGAGCGGCTTCGACGCGCTGAGCCGGTCCGGCTCGCGTCGAGCTATCCGGAGCGAACGGCGGTTCTGGTGATCGCGCTGTTCGTGGCGATCCTGGTGGCGCGGTACGGCGTCCACGACGTGGCACAGACCGGGTTGAACGGGCTGTCCGAGGGCTCCGTCTACGCTTTGGGCGCCGTCGGCCTGACCCTCGTTTACGGCATCCTCAAGCTCGTCAACTTCGCGCACGGCGACTTCCTTACGTTTGGCGCGTTCATGGCCTATCTCGCCAACGTCACCTGGGGAGGGCCACTCGTCGTCGGCATCCTCTTCGCGATGGTCATGACGGCGCTGCTCGGCGTCCTGTTCGAGCGAATCATGTGGGGGCCGATGCGCGAACGGGGCGCTGGACTGCTCCAGCTTCTCCTGATGTCGATCGGACTCGCCTTCCTCATTCGCTACAGCATCCAGTACGCATGGGGAACCGAGGTAAGGAGCCTCGACGTGAACAGCTTCGCCACGGTGCAATTCCTCGGTCTCAGGATCGGCCGAACCGAGCTCACGGTGATCATCGTTGGCTTCGTCGTGCTCGTCGCGGTCGGCCTGATGCTCAGATACAGCCTGCTCGGCAAGCAGATGCGAGCGCTTTCGGACAATCTCGAGCTTGCCGAGGCTGCCGGGATCGACACATCGAGAGTCGTCCTCTATACGTGGCTGTTCGCCGGCGCCCTGGCAGGCCTGGCGGGCGTGCTCGCCGGCGCCGTCACCGACCTCGAGCCCGAGCTCGGCTTCGGCCTTCTCCTCCCGATCTTCGCGGCCGTGATCCTCGGGGGGATCGGCGACGCATTCGGCGCACTTGCCGGCGGGATCTTGCTGGGGCTCGTGATCGAGTGGTCGACGCTCTTCATCGACTTCCGGTGGAAGACGGCCGTCGGCTTTGTCGTCCTGATCCTCGTATTGATCGTGCGGCCCCAAGGAATCTTCGGGCGCGCAAGGACGATATGAGCGTCCTCCTCGCCATTCCTGCACATCCGGCGATCCCCTTCGCGCTTTCCCTCGACTTCTTCACCGCGATCAGCTTCTGGACCGGCGTCGGAATCCTCGCCGGGACGTACACGCTCCTGGCCCTGGGCCTTCAGCTGAACGTCGGCTTCACCGGCATCGTCAACTTCGGCGCGGCGGGGTTCATGGCCGTGGGCGCTTACGCGATGGCCATTCTCGTCGTGACGGTCGGCCTGTCGTTCTGGCTCGCCATGCCACTCGCAGTGCTGATCACGATGGCGTTTGGCCTGCTGATAGGGCTTCCGTCACTTCGTCTGCGGGCCGACTACTTCGCGATCGCGACGATCGCGGCAGCCGAGATCGTGCGGTACACGGCTCAGAACGCGCGCGGCCTGACGGGAGGCAACCAGGGCTTTTTCTGCAACACGGCTCAGACGGTTTGCTTCGACGACACCTGGAGAAGCGTCTCCGACACGATCGAAGGGTGGCTGAAGAGCGCGGGTTGGAGTAACCCCGAGGCGCTCTTTCCACTTCTCCTGGTGGTCTGGCTCTGTGTCGGGCTCGCCGTCGTGGCCCTCCACTTCGCCCAGCGCACTCCCTGGGGACGGGTGCTGCGGGCGATCCGCGAGGACGAGGATGCGGCCCGTGCCCTTGGCAAGAACACGCTCGCCTACAAGCTTCAGTCGCTCGCGCTTTCGGCGGCGCTTGGCGCGCTGGCCGGCTTCTTCCTGGCGCTGGACCTCGCGACGGTTCACCCTGTCGACTTCCAGCCCCTTGTCTGCTTCATCGGGTACGCCGTGCTCGTGCTCGGTGGGCTCGCCAACTACTGGAGCGTGGCGTTTGGCTCGATCATCATGTGGACGATCCTCGAGGGGACTCGCTTCCTGAACCTTCCGATTACGGATGAGCAGAACGCCGCGCTTCGCTTCATCATCGTCGGGCTCACGCTCATCCTCCTGATGGCGTTCCGCCCACAGGGCGTCTTCGGGAAGAAGGAGGAGATGGTTCTTGGCGAATAGCGGTGATCCGATCTTGGAGGCAAAGGACGTCATCAGGAGATTCGGCGGTATCCGGGCCGTCGATGGGGCATCGCTGGACGTGAAGGAGGGGTCGATCACCGCTCTGATCGGCCCGAACGGCGCGGGAAAGACCACGCTGTTCAACGTCATCACCGGGTTCTATCCGGGGGAGCGCGGGTCGGTCGTCTTCTCCGGGCGGCAGATCTTCCGGCGCCCGCCGCACTACATCGCTCGGCTCGGGATGGTGCGCACGTTCCAGATCACAAAAGCGCTTGCGCGAATGCCCGTGATCGACAACATGATGCTCGCCGCCCCTGACCAACCCGGCGAGAAGCTCAGAAACGTGGTGTTCAGGCCGGCCGCCGTTCGCCAAACGGAGGAGAAGGTGCGGAAACGGGCGATCGAGGTTCTCGAGCTTTTCGCGCTTGCAAAGCTCGCAAACGACTATGCCGCCACGCTTTCAGGGGGGCAGCGCAAGCTGCTGGAGCTCGCGCGAGCGCTCATGACGGAACCCAAGATGCTCCTGCTCGACGAGCCGATGGCCGGGATCAGCCCCGTGCTGGGGCGCCGGCTTCTCGAGCACATGCAGCGCCTTCGGGAGGAGCAGGGCACGACCTTCTTCTTCATCGAGCACGACATGGAAGTGGTCATGGGCCATTCCGACCGCGTGATCGTCATGGCCGAGGGCAAGGTGATCGCCGACGGAGCGCCCGACGAGGTGCGAAGAGACCCAAAGGTGATCGACGCCTACCTCGGCTCCGGCACGGACCCCGTGGAGGAGCCCAAGCCGTGAGGCACCCGGGTGGACGGAACGGCTCTCTGCTGGTGATCGAAGATGTCGTGGCCGGCTATGTGCCCGAAGTCGACATCTTGAACGGCGTGTCGATCGACGTCCGGCAGGGAGAGGTGGTCACCGTGATCGGGCCGAACGGTGCGGGCAAGTCGACCCTGGTCAAGACGATCTTCGGGCTCTTGAAGCCAAGGCGCGGGCGGATCCTCTTCCGCGGTGATGAGATAAGCGGCGTGAAGCCGCACAGGATCGTGCGCAAGGGAATGGGGTATGTCCCGCAACTCGAAAACGTGTTCCCGAGCTTGACCGTCGAGGAGAACCTCGAGGTTGGCTCGCTCCCCGCATCAGCGGCCGGCGAGCGAATCAAGCGCATGTACGACCTCTTCCCACGGCTCGGGGAGCGGCGGAAACAGACGGTCGGGACGATGAGCGGGGGCGAGCGCCAAATGGTGGCGATGGCGCGCGCGCTCATGACCGATCCCCAGATGCTCCTCCTCGACGAGCCTTCCGCCGGTCTGGCACCCGCGTTCGTCGACGCAATCTTCGGCAAGATCGAGGACATCAATCGCACGGGAGTGACGATCGTGGTCGTCGAGCAAAACGCGCGCCGGGCACTTGCCATGTCGGACCGCGGCTACGTTCTCGACGTCGGCACCAACCGGTTCGAAGGCCGCGGGAAAGAGCTTCTCGAGGACCCGAAGGTCATCGAGCTCTACCTGGGTGGCACAGCGCGCATCGAGCGGCCGCAGGCAGCCTCTTGACCAAAAGCGGCCGGGACCTCAGTCCCGGCCGCCTTCGATCTGCAGTGATCTCTTGTCGCTGCCTCTACGCCTCGGGAAGCGGCACTTGCCTGATGGGCACGAGCTTGCCCGCCTTGAACTGAAGCACGGTGTAGACCCCGGCGGTCGGGTCCCCGTGCTGGTCCAGGTCGAGCGGCCCCGCCACGCCCTCGTAGTCGATGTCCTTGCCGTCCTTCAGCGCCTTTGCGGCGGCCGGGAGCTGCACCCATGTGTACTGCGTTCCCGGCGGCCCGGTGACGTCCCTCAGCTTCTTCGCCATGTCCTCGCCCTTGGCCGAGTCCGCCGCGACTGCCGCCAGGTAACAGAGGATCACGGCGTCGAAGTTCTGGCCATCGAACGTCTGCCGCTTCACGCTCCGCGGTGGGGATGACGTGAATAGCCTGTCGAACGCGACCGAGGCTGAGCCCTTCGTTGGCGTCCCCGGCGCCGTGCCACGAAGGCCCTCGGTCACCGCAGCGCCGACAGTCGCCGGGAGGGTGCTGTCCGCAAGGCCGTCGGTTATGAAGGTCTTCTTTGGATCCCACTTGCCGGTTCGAACCAGCGCCGGGCCGACCTTCTTGAACGTCTTCGGGAAGTCGACGATCACGAACGCGTCCGGGTTGCCCGAAGTGATCTTCGCCGCCTCCGAGTCGTAGCTCGGCTGGGCGGGATCGTAGATCACCTTCTGACCGACCTTGCCGCCCCGCTTCTTCCACGACGCCTCGAAGTAACCGGCGAGGCCGGTCCCGTAGGCGTCGTTGCGGGCGCCGATGTTCACGGTCTTGCCGGCTGCTCCCCCCAGCTCCTTCTCCATGGCCGCCGCAAGGGCGATTCCCTGGAGGTTGTCCCCCGGGGCGGTCCGGTTGAGAAGGTTGTCGTCCTTGATGGGAGTGATCAGCGAGCTCGTCGAAGCGGGCGAGAGCTGCAGGACCTTGTCCCGGATCGTCACCGATCGCGCGACCGGGATCGTGTCGGCCGAAGCCCACGCTCCGGCGATGCAGCTCGTCCCGCCGTCTACGAGCTTTCGCGCCGCCGACACGGCCGGTGCCGGCAGCGTCTCCTCGTCCTCATGCTTGATCGTCACTGTCTCGTCGAGTTTGTCCGCCGTGATCGCCTTGTGGATCTGATCGATCGCAAGATCAGCGGCCTTGCGCCCGGGCGGTCCGTACGGCGCCAGATCGCCGGTCAGGGGCACGATGTCGCCGATCTTCAGGTCGAACTTCGCGCTTCCTCCGCCACCGCCGCAGGCAGCCAATCCCATCGTTACGAGAAGCACCGAGGCCGCGATTGCTGGAGGACCAAGCTTTGCTCTTCTCAAGATCCCCTCCTCTCCGAATTCTTGGCTCTCACTACTTTTCCAAGGCATAGCCATATCCGATCCGGCGCTCGATCTCTACCCCCCGCTCCGCGGTCCTAACGCCGGTTCGGTCAAATCAGCGCGGATTCGCCCGTGGGAGCCGGTGCCTCAGGCCCGTCTCGACTCGTGGCGGAGTAGCGTCGCAGCCTGCTTCAGAAAAGCCGACGCACCGGCAAGCCCCTGATCGAGCGACCCCGCATCGTCGATCGCACGCACGAGGCGGCTGCCGACGATCACGCCGTCGGCGATCTCGCCGACCTGCGCCACCTGCTCGGGCGTCGCGACGCCGAAGCCGACCGCAACGGGGACGGCGGCAGCCTCGCGTACCCGGGCCACCACATCGCGGAGGCCGGGCGGGAGCTCGCTGCGCTCCCCCGTCACGCCGGTGACCGACACGACGTAGATGAAGCCCCGCGCCGCCCGGGCGATTGCCTCGAGCCGGTCGGCCGGCGTCGTCGGCGCGACCAGGGGGATGAGCGCGATGCCGCCCCGGTCACACGCATCGCGAAGCTCCGACGCCTCGTCCACCGGCAGATCGGGGACGATCAGCCCCGCGACACCCGCCGCTGCAAGACGCCTCGCGGTCTCCTCGAATCCACGCGTGAGAATCGGGTTCGCGTAACACATGAGCGCCACCGGGACTCGCTTGCCGAGAGGTGCGGCGACCTCGGACACGACGCGCTCGAACGTGGCACCCGCCTCGAGCGCCAGCTGGCCGGCGCTCTGGATCACCGGGCCGTCGGCGAGCGGATCCGAAAATGGGACGCCGAGCTCGATCAGGTCGGCCCCGGCTTCGACGAACGCCTGCCCAACTTGCAGCGAGGCCGCGACGTCGGGATAGCCGCCCATCAGGTACGGCATCAACGCAGCGCGCTTGCCGGACGAGCTGAAGGCCTCGGCGATGCGCGCCGCGCCGGCAGCCGTGGCGGCCGCGCTCACCGGCCCGCCCCCGATCCTGCCAACACCTCCTCGAGGTCCTTGTCGCCGCGGCCGCTCAGCGTGAGAAGGGTCATGGTCACGGAATCCGATGGAGGATTTGCCACAACCCAGGCGATCGCATGCGCCGGTTCGAGCGCCGGAACGATGCCCTCGAGGCGCGAGAGCACGCGAAAGGCATCCAGCGCGGCCTCATCGGTGACAGTCTCATAGCGGACGCGGCCGATGTCACGCAGGTAGGCGTGCTCCGGGCCCACCCCCGGGTAGTCGAGGCCGGCCGAGACGGAGTGGGCCTCGATTATCTCTCCGTCGCCGTCCTGGAGGACCGAGGAAAGCGTCCCGTGGAGGATGCCGGTCTCGCCCGCCACCAGGGAGGCGCCATGCCGTCCCGTCTCGACTCCTTCTCCGCCCGCCTCGACGCCGATCAGCTCCGTGTCGTCATCGAGAAAGGCCGCAAAGGTGCCGATCGCGTTGCTGCCTCCGCCGACGCAGGCCACGACGCGTTCCGGTAGCCGCCCGGCCTGTTCGAGGATCTGGGCGCGTGCCTCGTCGCCGATCACCCGCTGGAGCTCGCGGACGAGAGCCGGGTAGGGCGCCGGCCCGACCGCCGACCCGATGACGTAGTGAGTCGTCTCGACGTTCGCCACCCAATCGCGGATCGCCGCGCTCACCGCCTCCTTCAGCGTTCGAACGCCTGCTTCAACCCGAGTCACCGCTGCGCCGAGCAGCTCCATACGCTGAACGTTGGGTCGCTGACTGCGCATGTCCTCGGTCCCCATGTAGACGACGCACTCGAGACCGAGCAGAGCGCACGCCGTCGCCGTCGCGACACCGTGCTGGCCGGCGCCCGTCTCGGCGATCACCCGTCCCTTACCCATGCGCTCGGCAAGCAGGGCCTGGCCAAGCGCGTTGTTCAGCTTGTGAGCGCCGGTGTGGAGGAGGTCCTCTCGCTTCAAGAAGACCTGGGATCCGGCCCGTTCGGAAAGGCGCTTCGCCTCGTACAGAGGCGTGGGCCGGCCCGCATAGCGGGAGAGCAAGCCATCGAGCCGATCCCGAAAGGCCGGTTCCTCCCGGGCCTCGCTCCAGGCCTGCTCGAGCTCGCTCAGGGCGGGCATCAAGGTCTCGGGCACGTACCGGCCGCCGTACGGCCCGAAGCGCCGCTCCGGCTCGACCGCCATCAGACCCGTGCGGGTACCGTCTCCGCCACCGCCTTGAAGAAGCGTTCGAGCCTGTCCGGGTCCTTGCGCCCTGGAGAAGACTCGACGCCGCTCGCGACGTCAACGGCAAACGGCCGCGCCGCGGCAATCGCCTCGGAAACGTTCTCCGGCCGCAGCCCGCCCGACAGTATCAACGGGATGTCGGAGTGGTGCTCGGCTGCAAGCTCCCAGTCGAAGCGCTCTCCCGTGCCACCGGGTAGGCCGGGCACGTGGGCGTCGAGCAGGTGGTAGTCGGTCTTGTACGCCCCCAACTGCCGGACCGAGGCGGCGTCGCGGACCGGGGCGGCTTTGATCACCTTGAGCCCGGTGCGCCGGCGGGCCTCGCCGCAGTAGGACGGACCCTCGTCTCCATGAAGCTGCAACGCGGTGAGATGCGACGCCTCGGCAACGCCCACCACTTCGTCGAGCGGTGCATTGGCGAACACCCCGACGACCTCCACCTTTCGTCTTAGCGACGAGCCGATCTCTCCCGCCGCCTCGAGCTCACAGCGCCGCGGGCTCTCGGGATAGAAGACAAGCCCGATCGCCCAGGCGCCGAGACCACTCGCAAGCTGTGCGTCCTCGATACGGGTGACACCGCAGATCTTGACCCGTGTTCCGGGCCTCCCGGTTTCCCCGCGTGACTCGCTGGCGGATCGATTTGCCATCGCCGATCCATCGTACAGGCCACCCACCCGGCATCAGCGCGGCGGGCCGAGAGCCTCTGACGAAGACGTCGGAGTCCCGCGTAGTTACGGCGTCAGGGTATGAGGGGGAGCTGGGGCTGGGTCTCGCTGCCCCCGCTGCCGAGGTTCTGCGGCCGATTTCCGAGCGTGACGGTGACGGTCCGCTTCTGATTCTTTCGAAGCAGCTCCACCGAGACCTTGTCGCCCGGCTTCTTCGAATCGACGATGTTGACCACGTCGTCCATTGAGCTCACCGACTTCCCGTCGACCCCGACGATGACGTCGCCTCCGATCGCGATGTCCTGCCCATCGACCGTGGCCTGGACGTCCCCCGCCTTGATTCCTGCCTTGGCCGCCGGGCCAGACGCCTGCTGCACAAGCGCGCCCTTGTCGGTCGACAGGTTCAGCTTGTCGGCGAGCGACCGTGTTATCGAGACTCCGCTGACGCCGAGGAACGCGTGTACGACCTTGCCGGATTTCTTGAGCTGGTCGGCTATCTGCTTCGCCTTGTTGATCGGGACGGCAAAGCCGATTCCGATGTTGCCCTGCCCGCCGGCGGTGGCGATCTGTGAGTTGATCCCGATCACACGACCCCGCGCATCGAGCAGAGGCCCGCCGGAGTTCCCGGGGTTGATCGCGGCGTCGGTCTGGATGACGTTGTTGATGGTGAACCCGTTGGGCGCCTTCACCTGACGCTGAAGGGCGCTCACGATCCCGGAGGTGACCGTCCGGTCCAGCCCGAAGGGATTCCCGATCGCGATCACCGGGTCTCCCACGCGAGCGTCGGCCGAGTTGCCGAGCTGGAGTGGCTTGAGCTGGTTCTGCGAGACGTTGACCTTCAAAAGCGCGACGTCGTTGCTCGTGTCTCTGCCGACGAGCGTGGCGTTGACCGTGTTCTTGTCGTTGAAGCCGACTTCGATCTTGCTCGCGCCTTGCACGACGTGCGCGTTGGTGAGGATGTCTCCGCTCTTGTCTATGACGAGGCCCGCCCCGGTAGCCGTTCCCCTCTGCTGCTGCGGGAAACCGAAGGGGGACTGGACTCTCTGCACGATCTCCGCGCGGACGAAGACGACGCCCGGCCCGTCGCGGTCATAGATCTGGCCGACGGTGAGGCCGCTGCTGGTCCGCTTTGCCGCGGGCTGCGTGAGCGGGCTCTGGATGACCGTTGTCTTCTCGTCCTTGCCGACCCATCCGGCGCTGACGGCCACGATTGCCGCGATCAGGACCACCAAGCCCCCGATGAAACCCGCTCCGGCCGGGCGCGCCGCGAAGTCCTGAAGACGCGCGAGCAGGCGGGTGAGGGGTCCCTCGCGATTCACGAAGATAGTTGTATCGGCTGGGTGTTAAGCGGAGTTGAAGGGGACGTAAGGAAGGTCTAAGAATCTCGACCGGTCATTGGCCGCGCCCATAGGTCCTGCGGGGAGCGGCGGGTCTTTCGGGACAGATCAGAAGGTGTCCGTGTTCTGCTCCGTGTAGACCAGGTCGCGACACGCCTGCTCGGGGTCCTCCGAGCGCATCAGAGTCTCTCCGATCAGCACCGCATCGATGCCGACGCGCTCGAGCTCGTCGACCTGCTCCCGCGACCGGATGCCGCTCTCGGAGACCACCGTCTTGCCGGCCGGAACGTCGGTGAGCAGATCGAAGGTGCGAGACAGATCGACAGAGAAGTCGGAGAGGTCCCGGTTGTTGCTTCCGATCACGTCCGCGTCCAGCTCGAGGGCCGCCTCGAGCTCGTCGGCATCGTGGACCTCCACGAGGCAATCGAGATCGAGCCGGCGCGCCTCCGAATAGAGCCGGGCAAGCTCCTCACGGTCGAGGGCACCGACCACGAGCAGGACTGCGTCGGCTCCCGCCGCGGAAGCTTCATAGAGCTGATACGGATCGAGCGTGAAGTCCTTTCGAAGGATCGGCAGGTCCGTCGACTCTCTCGCCCTGCGCAGATCGTCGAGCGATCCACCGAAGTGTGGACCGTCGGTCACGATCGACAGCGCCGCTGCCCCGCCCCTCTCGAATGCCGCTACCAGCTCCTCCACGGGATCCGAGCCGCGCGGGAGGTCGCCCGCGGCGGGCGAGCGACGCTTGTACTCCGCAACGAGCGAGATGCCGGGCTGGGCAAGCGCCTCGCTGAACGGCCTGCCTTCCGGACGCCTCGATATCGCGCGCTCGAGATCGGTGATGGGCACCTGGGCCTTGCGCCTCTCCAGGTCGTCGCGGACCGCCTGGGTGATGTCGCCCATGACGCTCACGCCTGCTTCTGCGGCGCCAGCTCGACCGTCTTCGCGACGAACCGCTCCATCGCGTCGAGCGCGGAACCGGAGTCGATCGCCTCCTCCGCGAGTCTTGCGCCCTCCTCGATGGTCGAAACCAGCTCGGCCGCCACCAAGGCCGCGCCCGCGTTCAGCACCGCGAGGTCGCGGCGTGAGCCCGGCTCCCCGCTCAGTATCCGCCGGGACGTGTCGGCGTTCTCTGTTGGAGTGCCCCCTCTGACGGAGTCGAGCGGCGCGCGGGCAAGACCCACCTGCTCTGGCTCGATCGTGTAGGCGGTGACGCGTCCAGACGAAACGTCGATTACCCTCGTCTCGCGGGCGATGCCCACCTCGTCCATTCCGTCCGCGCTCGCAACCACAAGCGCCCGCCGACAGCCGAGCTCGCCGAGCGCTCCCGC
>Ga0066710_100003490_pt1 | contig 13436 bp, 5 predicted proteins | sample GraSoiAngelo_159_FD_79666 | JGI IMG/M metagenome (GOLD analysis project Ga0066710, IMG submission 79666) | Grasslands soil microbial communities from the Angelo Coastal Reserve, California, USA - 14_1009_16_40cm | ecosystem: Environmental > Terrestrial > Soil > Grasslands | place: USA...
CACGATTTCAACAACATTCTGACGATCATCCAGGGCCACGCCGAGTTGCTGCTGACGGAGGCGAACTCGTCGCCCCACGCGCTTGAGGCACTGAAGCAGATTTCCAACGCCGCCACCCGGGCGGCGAATCTGACCCGGCAACTGCTCACCTTCAGCCGGCGCCAGGTGATGCGGCCGAAGGTCCTCGATTTGAATGAAGTGGTTGGCAACGTCACGAAAATGTTGAACCGCCTCCTGGGCGAACAGATCACGCTGCAGTGCAATTACGCGGCGAATCTGCCGCTGGTGCTGGCCGACCCGGGCATGATGGAGCAACTGATCATAAACCTGGCGGTCAACGCGCGCGACGCCATGCCCAAAGGCGGACAACTGATCATCAGCACGTTTACGACGGAAATCGACGAAGATTACGCGCGGGATCACGCTGAGGCGCGGGCCGGGGATTTTGTGTGCCTGGGGGTGACCGACACCGGCACCGGCATGGACGGAGCGACGCTGGACCGCATCTTCGAACCCTTCTTTACCACGAAGGAGGTCGGCAAAGGGACCGGGCTTGGGCTGGCGACCGTGTACGGAATCGTGAAGCTGCACAACGGCTGGATCGAGGTGGAAAGCCGCCTCGGCATGGGATCCACGTTCGCCGTCTTCCTCTCCGCCGGCAAAACGGATGCCGCGGCAACGTCGGGCCCTTCGGAAGAGACCACCGCGCGGGGCGGCAACGAGATCATTCTGGTGGTTGAGGACGAGACTGCGTTGCGCGGCCTGATGCGAGGAGTGTTGCAACATTACGGGTATCACGTCCTGGAAGCGGCGAGCGGAAGCGAAGCGCTGAAGGTCTGGGAGAAGAACGCCGCCCAGATTGATTTATTGCTGACCGACATGGCGCTGCCGGAGGGCGTGGACGGCAATGATCTGGCCAAAGACCTGCAGCGACGAAAGGAGCAGCTCAAAGTCGTTTTCACAAGTGGATACAGTCTGGAGCTGTGCGGCGAGGTCGCCGGCCTGCAGGCGGGACTGAACTTTCTGCAAAAACCGTTCCATCCATTGGCCCTGGCGCGGACGGTGCGCCGTTGCCTCGATCATACCGAGTGACTGCCGGGCTCATCTTGAAAATACCACCGAACTGGCAGATGGAAGCCGGCTGAACTCGCAGGCCGGAGGCCTGCGCTACGTAGCGCAGCCGTCCCGGCTGGGAGTTCGCGGGGCTTCCAGGCCCCGCTTATCATCGCACCACGCGTCACTCGCAGTGGCACCTTGAAATTTATTGGTAGTCAACCTGCTTCGCCTGTCATAACGTCAATCGGAAATGAGAAAGTCCATGGCAGATGATGACAGGGGAAGCTTGCGAAAAAACGCCACGGTCGCAGCGGAGCAGGGGATGGGTGCCTCGCGGGTCCGGCGGGCGTGAGACGAACCGGGTTTGCCGTCCCTGCGACTTGCGGGGACCGGATTGAGCCGTCTTTTTATGCCGAAGATTCTGGTGATTGACGACGACGCCTCGCTGCGAGAGGTCATCCAGCTATCTTTGGAACATGCCGGCTTTGAGGTGGCGCAGGCGGACAGTGGCGTATCCGGGGTGCAACTGGCCTGCGCCCAGTTGCCGGACCTTATCCTGTGTGACGTGCGGATGGAGAAAATGGATGGATACCGGACTCTGGCAGCACTGCGCCAGGACACCGTCACCGCTCCGGTGCCGGTGATCCTGATGACGGGTCAGGCGGATACCGCCGGGATGCGGCAAGGAATGGAACTGGGCGCGGACGATTATCTTTCGAAGCCGTTTACGGTTCCGCAATTGCTCGCGGCGGTGAACGCGCGGCTCAAGAAACACCAAACCGTTCGTGAACTCGCCGAGCGGAAACTGGCCGACCTGCGGGCCAACATCTGCTTGGCGCTCCCCCACGAGTTGCTTACCCCGCTCAACGGCATCCTTGGTTTTACCGATATCCTCATCACCGATCACCGTCATCTGCAACCGGACGAAATCGTCTCGATGTCGGAGGCGATCCGCGATTCCGCCAAGCGTTTGCACCGGTTGATCGAGAACTTTTTGATCTTCGCGCAGATCGAGTTGTTGCCGGCCGAACAACTGCACGCGCTGCGGGAGGGGCAGACGCTGGACCTGCGCAAGCCGATCGAACGCGTCGCTCAAGTGCGCGCCGGGCGTGTGGGCCGCGTGGCGGACCTGCTGTTGGAATTGGGCGACGCTTCGGCTGCAATCACCGAGGATTATTTCAGCAAAATTGTCGATGAGTTGCTGGAGAATGCCTTCAAGTTTTCCACGCCGGGCAGCCCGGTGCAGGTGCAAAGCGTCTCCGACAAGGAGTTTTTCGTCCTGCGCATCACCGACCACGGCCGGGGAATGAAAGCGGAGCACATCGCCGAAGTGGGCGCTTACATGCAGTTCGAGCGCAAAATCTACGAACAACAGGGATCGGGTTTGGGACTGACCATCGCCAAACGGCTGACCGAATTGCACGGAGGCGAACTGAACATTCAGAGCGAACTGGGTGTCGGCACAACCGTCGAAGTCAGATTGCCGTGCCTGACCGCCAAGCGGTGAAGGCCGAGGGCCCTTTCCTTGCCGGTCCACCGGCGGATTCAATCGGTTGGAACTAAACGAATCGCACCAGGCAGAGGTGAGAATTTTAATTGCCGAAGACGACCGGGTTTCCCGGCGCTTGCTTGAAGCCAGACTGCTGAAGGATGGTCACGAAGTGGTTTTGGCCGAAGACGGCGCGCAGGCGTGGGAGGCGCTGCAGAAGGACCCGTCAATCCTGCTAGCGATTCTGGACTGGAACATGCCGGGGCTGACCGGCCCGGAAATATGCCAGAGCGTGCGGCAGATTCAAACGGACCAACCTCCTTACCTGATCCTTCTGACCTCGCGGGATACTCGTGAGGACATCGTCTCCGGTCTGCAGGCCGGCGCCAACGACTATGTAACCAAGCCGTTCGATTTCGACGAACTACGCGCCCGCGTGCAGGTTGGCGAGCGCGTGATCCAGTTGCAGAAGAGTGTGGCGGATCACGTCAAAGAACTCGAGAACGCGCTGGCGAATGTGAAGATGCTCCAGGGATTGCTGCCCATTTGCCTCTACTGCAAGAAGATTCGCGATGACCAAAACTATTGGCAACAACTTGACAAATATGTCGCCGAACACACCGAGGCGCGGTTCAGTCATGGCATCTGCCCTGAGTGCTACGAAAAAGTGGTGAAGCCGGAATTGGATAAATACCTCGCTTCCGGCGGGCCGGGGTCCGAGGCATAAAACCGGGCGCGTTCGCGAAGTGGATCCGGCGAGCCCGGGCGCATTGATTTTCTCCCGCCGGACGCTTCCTGCGATTGCTCTGCCGCTGAACTTCAAAGGCGCGAAACAGCGCCGGCGGACCGCCCGTGACCTCGCTTCAACCGTAATTTGGCGCGCATGCCATTGGAATCAAAGATGCTCCTGCATCTTCGATTTGGCTGAACGCAAAATTGCGCCGGCGCGGAATTTCGTTTCCCGGGATTGCCCGCGTTCGATTGGATGAACACTAATTGGACGCGGTGTCTTATATCTGCACGCGAGTCGCGGACTGGCCGTCCGCCTGGCCGCGACTTTGTCAATAACCGGGAACGTCGGGGCCACTGCAAAGCGTAGTGTCCTGATTTGGTGGCGGCGGTGCTGCGGCACGGCCGTGCGCTGCGGCAGCGGCGCACCCACCTTAAGCAGATCAGGACGCTGCCCGGCAAAGGCGGGCCTTGCGTCAGTTGGAACGAGTGGGCTATGCTGGCACCGCGGCGGCTGTTGGGTTCGATAGCGCAATCGAGAGTGGTGAATTGTTTCCGGTTTATTTCAGGTTGTCCGGGCCGCCCCAAGAAGCTGCATGCCGGGTGAAGCGGCGGGTTCGCGGGGAAGAACTTGCATGAGTTTCGGCCGATCAGGAATGCGTTGATGGTGTGGAGCAGACGAAATGAAGACGCTGATTGTAGAAGATGACATGATGAGCCAGTGTGTGTTGGCCAAAGTGCTGACCGAACGCGGCCATGAGGTTGTCTCCTACGAAAACGCCGAGCAGGCCATCCTGGCTTACCAGAAGCAATTCTATCCGCTGGTCTTCGTGGATGTCGGGCTGCCGGGCATGGACGGCCTGCAGTTCTGCAAATGGGTGCGCGCGCAACCGAATGGCGGAAAAGTTTTCATGATGGTGGCGACCTCACCGGGCCAGCCGGGCGACATGGGCGAGGTGCTGGCGGTCGGGGCAAACGATTTTCTGCCCAAACCTTACGAGGTCGGCGCGCTGAAAGTGCGGTTGAGCATCGCTGAAAAGCAGATGAAAGAATTCTTCGAGCGCAAGGAACTCGAAGATGCGTTGCGCGGCAGCCAGGAAGGTTTCCATCGCATCGTCAAGGCTGCCAATGAAGGCGCCTGGTTGCTCAACGACCAGTTCCGGACCGACTACGTGAACCCGCAGATGGCGGAGGTCCTCGGCTATCAGGTTGAGGAACTGGCCAACCGTGCGGTGATCGATTTTCTGCCCGAATCCGCGCACGGCGAAGCCGAACAGGTGTTTGGCCAGCAACGGGAAGGCAAGGAAATCAAGAAGGAATTCCGTTTCCGTCGCAAGGACGGCACTGAATGTGTGACCTTTCTATCGGCGGCTCCGGTCCGCACCGAGAGCGGGGAATTCAGAGGTTCACTCTGGATGGTGGCAGATCTGACCGGGCGGAAAAACCTCGAGGCGGAGCTGATCGACACCCGACGGAAATCCGAAGGACAGGTCCGCGACTTGACGGCCGAGCTCAATCAAACCCGCAAGTCGCTGCAGGCTGAATCCGCCGAGCGCAAGAAAGTCGAACAAACACTTCAACAGTCGCGCGCTGATCTGGAAGCGCGGTTGCGCGAGCAATCGGCCGAACGCGGCAAGTTGGCTGACGAACTCAAAGCCGAAGCGGCCGCCCGACAGAAGATCGAGGGCCAGCTCGCCAATGCGCGCGACGAACTGACTGCGCGCGTCCACGAGTTCACGCTCGAATTGAACCGGACGAAAGACGCGCTGCAAGCGGAAGCCAATCGCCGGGGGGAAGGCGAAGAGGCGCTGCGAAAGCTGAGTAAAGAGCTGGAGACGCAGATTCAGCAGCAGAAGGATGAGCTGGCCAGGGCGGCCAAAGAGTCGAAGGCCGACCAGGTGGCGAAGAAGCAATTGGAGGAGGCGTTGCAGAAGGCCGGCGCGGACGCCGAACTGCAGGCGAAGCATCACGCCGAACAGTCGGCCAGGGCGGACAAATCGCTGCAAAAACTCCAGGACGATCTGGAAAGGCGTCTCCGGGAGTTGACCGCGCAACTGGACCGGACCGCCGAGGAGTTAAAGAACGAGAATGCCGAGCGCAGGCGCTCCGAGCAGGAGCTGGCCAAAGCGCGTGAAGAGCTTGCGCATCGGGTCAAAGAACACACCGCCGAACGGCTCGAAATCAACAAGGAATTGAAGGCGGAAATCGCCGAGCGCAAACGCGTCGAAGAAGAACTGTTGAAAACCCGTGAAGACACCGCTCGACGGGTGAAGGAGCACATGGCCGAAATGGTCAAGGCGGGTGACGAGTTGAAAGGCATCCTGGCCGATCGCAAAAAAGTCGAGGAAACTCTGGGCAGGGCGCGCGATGAAGTGGAGTTGAAGGTCAACGAGCGGAGCAACGAACTGGCCAGGGTCCGAGAACAGTTGAAAACGGAGACGGCGGAACGTCACAAGTTCGAGCAAAACCTGTTGAAGACCCGCGAGGAGCTGGAAACGCGCCTGCAGGAGCGGGTCGCCGAGCTGGCCAGGCTCAACCACGAATTAAAACAGCGTGAAGAGCGATTGACCCGTGCCAGCGATGATTTGAAGACGGAAGGCGCCGCCCGTCGGCGCGTGGAGGAAGCGCTCCAGAAAACCCGGCAGGAGCTGGAAACCCGCGTCGGGGAACTGTCCGCTCAACTGGAACATTCCAAACGGGAGTTGAATGACCGGGCGGGACAGATTGCCGGAGTCACCGAAGAGTTGAAGGCCAGAAGCGGCGCGCTGGACAAGGCCAACGAAGAACTGCAGAGTGAAACCGCCGCGCACAAGCGGGCAGCGCTCCGCAGCGCCGCCATTCTGAAGTCAGGCCAGGAATTGGGCGCGGCCCGCACGCCGCATGACGCCGCCCGGGTGATTGCCGGTGTCGCGCACGAGTTGCTCGGCTGGGACGCTTTCAGCTTCGACCTGTACTCGGCTGCGGACAATCGATTTGTTCCGATCCTGAACATCGACACGGTCAACGGCCGGCCGGCGGAGGTTCCCCCCACCTGCTCCGGGCCTGAACCGATCCCGATCATGAAGCGGGTGATGAAAGAGGGCGCCCAGTTGATTCTGCGTTCGGGACCCTCCAGTTCACACACCGATTATATCCTGTTCGGCGACCGGGCCCGACTTTCAGCCTCGATGATGTACGTCGCCGTCCGGGCGGGAAACAAGGTGGTTGGCTTTTTGTCGGTTCACAGTTACGCGCCGGACGCCTATGGCCAGGAGAGTCTGGACACGCTCCAGGGGCTCGCCGACCACTTCGGCGGCGCGCTGGAACGGATGGGAGCTGAAGAGACGCAGCGCCGAAGCGAACAAAGGTTTCATTTGGTGACGCGGGCGACAAATGACCTTGTCTGGGATTGGAACCTGGAAACCGGCCAGGTTTGGTGGAATGAAGCCTTCCAGACCATGTTCGGCTACAAACCGGAGGAAATAGAGCCGGGGATTGAGTCCTGTCACAGCCGAATTCATCAGGACGACAGGGAACGCGTCGTCAACGGCATTCAGTCGGTCATCAAGAGCGGCGTCGAATCCTGGTCGGATGAGTACCGCTTCCGGCGCAGCGACGGTTCTTATGCCCACGTGTTTGGCCGGGGCTCCGTGATTCGAAACGAGGACCAGAAACCGATCCGGATGGACGGGGCGATGGTGGACGTTTCACAGCGCAAACAGACGGAAGCGGCGATGATCGAAGGGCAGGCGCGTAAAGGAGCGATTCTGGAGGCCGCCCTGGACGCAATCATTACAATCGACCACGAAGGCAAGGTGTTTGAATGGAATCCCGCGGCGGAGAAAATGTTCGGTCATCGCCGGGCGGATGTTTTGGGCAGGGAGCTCTCGGAACTGATCATTCCACCGGCCTTTCGCGACAAGCATCGGGCGGGTCTGAGCGGTTTTCTCGCCGGCGGAGAGGACCATGGGGCGATGGTGGGCAAACGCGTTGAACTAAAGGCGTTGCGCGCCGACGGGACGGAATTCCCCATCGAAATGACCGTCACCCGCATCGCCACCGACGGTCCGGCGATTTTTACCGGGTTCATCCGCGACATCACCGAGCGCAAGCAGGCCGAGCTGGAGATCCAGAAGCTTGCGGCGTTTCCGAGGTGGAACCCGAATCCGGTGTTTGAATTCAGCGCCGACGGCACGCTGACCTATTTCAACGACGCCGCCAGGGCGATGGCGCAGTCGCTGGGCAGGGAACACGCATCAGCGATTCTGCCTCCGAACACCGGCGGCATCGTCAAGGAGTGTCTGGCGAAAGGCGAGTGCAAACTGCGGTTGGAGACAAACGTCAACGGCCGGACCATTACCTGGTCGTTCTTTCCAATCGCCGGCAATCAGACGGTGCATTGTTACGCGGGGGATGTCACCGAGCGGCTCAGCCTGGAAGCGCAACTGCGGCAGGCCCAAAAGATGGAATCCATCGGCCAACTGGCCGCGGGTGTGGCGCATGACTTCAACAATCTGCTCAGTATCGTTCAGGGTTACTCCACGCTCCTGATGGAGGAAACCGAGCTTAAACCGGAGATGGCTGAAGCGCTCAAACAAATCGCTTCGGCGACCGACCGCGCCACGCATCTGACGCGTCAACTGCTGACCTTCGGCCGCAAACAGATCATCCACGTTCGGAATGTGGACCTGAATGAACTGATTAATAACGTGGGCAAACTGCTGCGCCGCGCGATCGGCGAAAGCATCGCCCTGCAGTTTAATTATTCGCCGAGCCTCCCGGCGGTCGAAGCCGACACCGGGATGATGGAACAGGTGGCGATGAACCTGGCGATCAACGCGCGCGATGCCATGCCGCAGGGGGGACAACTCACCATCGGCACCAGGGCGATTGAGGTGGACGAGGCGTATGTGCGGCACAATCCCGAGGCCCGCCCGGGCCGGTTCGTTTGTCTGACGGTGACCGACACCGGTGTGGGCATGGACGACGCGACCCTGGATCGCATCTTCGAACCGTTCTTCACCACCAAGTCCGCCGGCAAAGGCACCGGGCTCGGTCTGGCCACGGTGTACGGCATCGTCAAACAGCATCAAGGCTGGATTGAAGTGCAAAGCCAGATCGGGCAGGGAACGACGTTCAAGGTCTTTCTGCCCACCAGCTCGAAGACCGTCGCTGCGCCGCCGCAGAATGCAGACAGGCCGTCGGTGCGCGGAGGCAGCGAGACGATCCTGTTGGTGGAGGATGAGCCCGCTGTGCTCACCATGGCGAAGGGAATTTTACAGCGACTGGGCTATCAGGTCCTCACCGCCGTGTCGGGGGACGAAGCCGTGCCGGTCTGGCAACAGCACTCGGCCGCAATTGGTCTGTTGTTGACAGACATGGTCATGCCGGGAAGCTTGAACGGCCGCGAGTTGGCCGAAAAACTATTGCAGGAGAAGCCCGCCCTGAAGGTGCTTTACACCAGTGGTTACAGCATGGACCTGGTCGGGCCGGGTCTGGCGACGAGCAAGAACTTTATCTTCCTTCAAAAGCCGTATCATCCGGAAGTGTTGGCGCAGACGGTGCGCCAATGTCTTGATGGAAAACTCGCGTGACGGATTTTCCACGTGACACGGCGGAACGGGCGCCTGTAGTTTACCCCGCCTCGACGACCCTATCGTCTAGCGGTTAGGACACCGCCCTTTCACGGCGGTAGCGCGGGTTCGATTCCCGCTAGGGTCGCCATTCCTTATACGCGAGCAAACTGGTCGCATGTGAATTGTTCGGCGTGAGCGAGAAGCTATGTGATTTTTGAACAGGAGACAACCGAGGGAAATGCAGACAGACTCGACCCTTTGTTTTCTCGGTTAATATGAGAGGACGGGACGATCATTCGGGTCTTCAAGTCAACACACAGCCATGCGGAGTCTGCGTCCTGCTTCGGGTTCTGGTCGCTTCAAAGCCGCCGGGACTTCCTCGCATTTCACAATCTCCAGCACCCGGTGCAACCGTGTCAGCTCAAAAATGTGCTGCGCCGGCGGCGTCGGATTGAGGACCCGAAGCACGCCGCCGCGGCGACCCATCTTATTTCGTAACGCCAGGAGCGCGCCCAAACCGCAACTGTCCAGGAACACGGTTTCAGAAAGGTCGAGCTCAATGTTCCTGACGGTGTCGGTCAGCACGGCGCTCACCATCTCCTGAAGAACAGGCGCGTTACTGGCATCCAACTCTTTGATTCCACCGATACACAATGCGTCGAGATTCTGTTGAATGGTCATAAGAGGTTAGTGAGCGAACGTCGCGTGCGACCGGGCCGGGGCCACCGGATCGGGTGCATGCAGGCTCGCGATTTGGGGCAGGTCTCGTTGAAAAGTCGCCAGGCCATTCGTGATTGACTTGTTCTTCCGCGCCAGAGTGGATTGAATAATTGACAGAACGGGCAAGGAATTTGAAGTAGGTCTAACCCTAAAAACCGGATGAGAAAATCAGCCCGCTTATTTAAAGGTAGCAGCGTATTTTATTATGGGGCCAACACCCTATCCCAGGAGTCCTGTCGGAATTTCGCGTGGCCGGGGGCGGGCGCGAGCTTTGGCTTGCGTCCCTGCGCCGGTCGGGCAATCGTTAAGCCGTTAAGCCGTTAAGCTGACGGGCTCAGATCCCTTTAGGCCGGAAGAATTATGGCGCGCAAACGTTGGGTCCTCCTTTTGGCCGCGTGGTTGTTGAGTTTTTCACTGGAATGCCACCCGGAAGGGGGTTCGCGTTGGCGGGTTTACAAGGCTGCGGACGGTTTGCGTGATTCATCCCTGGTCGCCGTGACCCTGAGTCCCCGCGGCAACGTTTGGGTCAAACACAGCAACGGCCAGGTCAGTTGGCTGGACGGCTTTCAGGCGCGCAGCATTCCCGTTTCCGGGATCGGCAACTTTCCCGTGTACGAGAGCCGGTCCGGCCAGATTTGGTCCGTTTACCCGGACGGAGTAATGGAATACCGGCGCGATCAATGGATACAGTATCCAGTGAGCGAGATCCGCGCTGAAAATTCCAACGCGCTGCGATTACTGGTCCGTCCGATTCCGTTGTTGCCGGCGGAACGGGACCATTTGTTGGCAGTGCTACCGGACCGGCTTCTGGAATTCGACTCCGGACAAAACCGAACCATCGTGCTTGGGTGGGCCCGGGAGACAAAACTCGGTCGATTCAACGACATTGTCGAGGCGCGCGACGGCGGCGCCTGGCTCAGTGGCACCAATGGACTGGCCAAACTGCCGGGACCGGTCCGACGCCTGACGCCGGAGTCGCGCTGGCAGGAATTTCCGGTTGAAGCGGCATGGCAGGTCCAGAATCTGGAGCGACCTTTTGAGGATGACGAAGGCGGCGTTACCGTGGCGGCCGATTTGCAGCAGGGTGCAGTCAAGGCGGTGCTGCATTTCAATGGCCGATCCTGGGAACCGCCGATGCCAGGGCCCGGGCCCGAAAAGATCCGCTACGCCTGGCGGGGTGCGGAGGGCACGGTCTGGGCCGCGAGCCGCAGCACGTTGTTCAAGCGACAGGGAAGCAGTTGGGAAACGGTGCAGGTTCCCGGTTTGCGCACTCCGCAGTATTACGATGCCGCCACCGAACCCAACGGCGTGTTTTGGCTGGCGACGACCGAAGGTCTGGTGCGGCATTCTCTGCAAACCTGGCGTGTGCCTCCCGAGTGCGCCTCGGTGAAAACGCCGGTGTTCCGCATGCTCGAGGACCCCGAGGGCGGACTGTGGTTTTCCGGCACAAACGGGTTGCTGGCACTGCGAAATGGTCAAATGCAGATATTCAAATGGCCGGAGGATTTTCCGCCCCCGGCCGGTCCGACCTCGACTCTTCACAACGCGCCGAATGGGGGGATCATCGCCAGCTCGGCTGGACGCGTGTTGCGTTTTGATCCGCGAACGAAACGGTTTTCACCCGTCGTCCATCCCGGCGGACGGGAGATTCGAGCTGTGATTGGAGAATTCAAAAACGGGAGGCTCTGCACCCAGACGATGACGAGGGATTCTCCAGCCGGCTTTCGCCTGGAGACGTTCGACGGCGAGGTTTTCGAACCCTTCTTCGAGCCCAAATCGGACTGGAGCCTGGGCAGCGAACTCACGTTCCTGCGAACGACGGAGAATGAGACCCTATGGCTGGGAGGGAATCTTGGCCTTGCCCTATGGGACGGCAAAGGGCAGACATTCACGCCGGTCATCACCGTGCCCCAGGGCCGCGCCGTTGAATTGATCGACACGGGCAAAGGCCGGATCTGGTACGCCACCGCGCATGTCATCTCCGAGTTCAACGGCAGGATCTGGGCGGCGACACGCTTTGGCGCGGGCAACATTCACGGGATGCTGAGGACGCGCGACGGGAGCATTTGGGTTGCGTCCGGCAGCGGCCTCAACCGATTCGCCGACGGCTCGTGGGTGGCGAACAGCGTAGAGGAAGGAATGCCCGACCGGGAAGTGTTCGACGTCTGGCAGGATCGACGCGGCGGACTTTGGGCGGCGACCGGGCAGGGGATCAGCCTGTATCATCGCTCCGCGGACCTGGACCCGCCGATTTCCCTGGCGCCCGGCGAGGAGAATCCGAAGGAGGTGTATTCCTCGGACGTGGTTGGGTTCAATTTTCGCGGGCGGGACAAATGGGACTGCACGCGGCGCGATCGATTGCTGTTTTCGCACCGCCTCGATGAAGGCACGTGGTCGCCCTATTCCGCCGAAATTTCCACGACGTTCACCAATCTGACCGCCGGCAAACATCGGCTCCACGTCCGCGCCATGGATCGCAATTGGAACGAAGAGGTGGAGCCCGGAGTTTACGAATTTGTTTCGGTGGTGCCCTGGTTTCGCGAGCCGCGGCTGCTTGCGATTGCCGCCTGTGGCGCCATCGCAACCGTGTTTCTTGCGTGGCTCGCCGTGAACCGCCATTTGCGCCTGCTGCGCAGTTACGCCGAGGTGGAAAAAATCGTCGCGCAACGAACCCGGGAACTGGAACGGGCCAACCAGGAATTGTTGCACAGCCAGAAGATGCGGGCGCTGGGGACGCTGGCGGCCGGCATTGCGCACGACTTCAACAGCATCCTCTCCATCATCAAGGGCTCGGCGCAAATCATCGAAACCAACCTCGGCAACCGCGAGAAAATCCGGACGCGGGTGGATCGAATCAAAACCATGGTCGAGCAGGGTTCCGGAATTGTGAAGGCGATGCTTGGATTCAGCCGTGCCGGGCAGGAAGAGAAGTGGTGTGACGTCAACCGGATTCTTGCCGAGACGAAGCGGCTGCTGGGCGACCAGTTCGGACGTGAAATCACGCTGCAACTGCAGCCCGGCGCGGTTCTGCCGCCCGTCCGGGGCGTCGGCGAATTGATTCAACAAATGTTGCTGAATCTTATTCTGAACGCCGCGGACGCGATGAGCGGTCACGGCCCGATCATCCTGCAGACGGGGCTGCTGAAGCAGGCCCCGGCGAATCTGGTGCTTGCTCCGGCTGCCCGTACGCCGCTGGTTTACATCTCGGTTCGCGACCAGGGTTCCGGCATCGCGCCCGAAGTCCTGCCGCGCATATTCGAGCCCTTTTTCACCACCAAAGCCTTTTCCACACGGCGCGGAACCGGTCTGGGATTATCCATGGTTTATGAGATCGCAAAGGAAATGGGCTGCGGGCTGATGGTGGAGTCCGAACCCGGCAAAGGAAGCGCGTTCACCATCCTCATTCCGGCTTCGGTCCAGACGGAAACTTGATTTGTCTGGCGCCCTGGCGTTAGATTGTGCCGACCCATGAACCACCCGCAGATACTCATCATCGAGGACGACGATCTCCAGCACGAGATTTACGAGGAGGCATTGGGAGGATATCGACTCGCGCGCGCGACCACGGCCAGCGAAGCGCTCAAGACGCTGGCCGGGAACCGGCCGAATCTCATTATCCTGGATCATATCCTGGCGAAGGGCGAACTTGGGCTGGATTATCTGGCCGAATTCAAGGAACTGCTGCCCCACGTGCCGATCATCGTTGTTTCCGGCGCTTTGGAGGTGCATCAGCAGATGCATGCCCTGCAGGGACCGCGTCGCGCGCATTACTGCATCACCAAACCGGTCGATTTGAACGAGTTGAGGCGCACGGTCGAAACCGCCTTCGCGGAGTGCGGCGAGGCCGAGGTCGTCCGGCAATTCGAAGCCCTCGAACGGTCCAGACG
>Ga0066710_100003491_pt1 | contig 13435 bp, 12 predicted proteins | sample GraSoiAngelo_159_FD_79666 | JGI IMG/M metagenome (GOLD analysis project Ga0066710, IMG submission 79666) | Grasslands soil microbial communities from the Angelo Coastal Reserve, California, USA - 14_1009_16_40cm | ecosystem: Environmental > Terrestrial > Soil > Grasslands | place: USA...
GATCGGCGTCGGTGCCGGTGACGCTTGCCACGACGGCGATCCCACGACGGCGCGCGTTCTCGATCGCCAGTAACACCTCGCCGGCGGGATCGGCGTGAGCGCCGTAACCGAGGACGACGTCGAGGAGCAGCACGGCGACGGTGGGATCGGCCACCTCTCTCGCGATCCAATCGCGACGCACGGCGCCGTCGATCATGGGATGTGGCCGGCCAACCGTGAAGATGTCCTCGCCCAGATCGACGACGCGATGCCCTTCACCGGTGCCGATCACGCCCGAAGCCACGTCGGTGAGCCCGCCGGCCAGGATGAACCGCGCCTCCCAGGCCAGCGTGCCGCCCGAATACACGCCGCGTACGAAACGCTGCTCGGGTCCCCGCCCGCGCCGGGCGTCGCTCGTCAGCCGCGCGACCTCCTCGTCGGCGACGGTGAAGGTCACCAGGTGATGCTTCTCGCCGCGGGCCAGCGCCACCGCGGCGCGCGCGCAATCTTCCAGATTTGCCGTCGGGGCGCCGCCGCGCCCGACGGTCGGGCGGTCGACACCCGGAGCAAGCCCTACGAAGTGCACGGCGCATGGCTTGCCGCTGCGCGCGATCTGAGACTCGAGTCGCCTCGAGACAGAGACGCTCGGCGGCTTGCCGATCACGCAGATGACGGACGTGGCGGCGTCGGCCGCGAGAGCCGCGAGCGCCTGCTCCATCGCGAGGCCGCCGACCGCATCGCTCAGATCGCGACCGCCCACGCCGATCACGTGAGAGATTCCCTCGCCGCACTGGGCGATCAGGCTCATGACTTCCTGGGCGCCCGTTCCTGACGCCGCCGCGATGCCGATGCGGCCGCGTGGCACCGCGTTGGCGAAGCCGAGTGGCACGCCGTTCACCAGGGCTGTTCCGCAATCGGGCCCCATGAGCAGGAGCCCCAGCTCGCGCGCGAGGCGCTTCAACTCGACCTCCTGCTCGATCGGCACGTTGTCGCTGAAGAGCAACACGTGCAGCCCCGCGTGGAGCGCTCGCCGCGCCTCGGCCGCGGCGTAGAGGCCGGGCACCGAGATCAGCGCGAGATTGGCGCCGGGCAGGGCGCGCAGCGCCGATGGCAACGAGCGTGGCCGGGGCGAATGGCCACGACGACCGTCCACCGGACGGCTCGTGAGCGTGGCCCGGGCGGCATGCTCGGCCGCGCGGGCGGCGGCCTCGTCGTCGGCGATGACGGCAATGATCAGGTCGGTCGGCGTCGCCGCCTTGCCGACGGTCGTGAGGAGCCCGGCGTCATCGAGCAAGGCACGGTTCTGCGGCGTTCCCATCATGACGGCGGCGCGCGTGACGCCGGACACACCCTCGAGATCGCGGGTCAGCCGCATCAGCGTGACGGAGTCCTGGTACGTGCTCGTCCACACGAAGTTGAAGACGGCCACGGCCCGCTCAGCGTGGAGAAACGACGGCGTCGAGCACGGCGCGGACCTTGTCGAGCGAGAACGGCTTGTCCAGCACGGCGTCGGGGATCATGCCGTCGCGGCCCTTCCGAGTCGCTTCGTCCCATCCCGTCATGAACACAACAGGAACCGCGGGCCATCCGGCGCGGACGCGGCGCAGGACATCCCAGCCAGAGCAGCCGGGCATGGCCACGTCGGTGAAGACGACGTCGGTCCCGGCCAGCGCCGCGTCGATCTCGGTCCCGCTGGCTAGCGTCACGACGTCGTGGCCGAGGGACTCGAAGAAGGCGCCGAGCAGGAACCGCAACGGCTCGGCATCGTCGATGACGAGGATTTTCACTTCGGGGGCGTGATGTTGTAGGACTTCAGCTTCCGGTAGAGGTGACTGCGCTCGATGCCGAGCCGTTCGGCCGTGCGCGTCATGTTCCACTCGCTGGCGCGCAGCTCGGCCAGGATGTAGGCGCGCTCGAAGTTGTCGCGGGCCTCGCGGAGCGAGCGCTCGCGGCCGTCGCCCGTCACGACCTCCTTGGGCCGGACAGGCGGCGGCAGGTCCTCGACGCCGATGACGTCGCGGGGCGACATGATCACCAGGCGCTCGACCAGGTTGCGCAGCTCGCGCACGTTGCCGGGCCAATCGTAGGCCAGCAGATAGGCGACGGCGTCGCCGGACAGCGTCTTCACCCGCTTGCTGTTCTCCGCGCAGAACACGCGGACGAAGTGATCGACGAGCAGCGGCAGGTCGTCCTGTCGGGCGCGGAGCGCCGGCACCTCGATGGGAATGACGTTGAGCCGGTAGAAGAGGTCCTCGCGAAACCGTCCGGCCGCGATGAGCGACTGCAGATCGCGGTTGGAGGCGGCGATCAGCCGCACGTCGACCTTGATGGTCTCGCGACCGCCGACCCGTTCGAAGGCCTGCTCTTCGAGGGCCCGCAGGACCTTGGCCTGGGTCTTGAGGCTCATGTCACCGATCTCGTCGAGGAAGAGCGTGCCGCCGTCGGCCAGCTCGAAGCGACCGCGCCGCCGGGAGAGCGCGCCGGTGAAGGCGCCCTTCTCGTGGCCGAACAGCTCGGACTCGATCAGCTCCTCAGGGATAGCCGCGCAGTTGATCTCCACGAACGCGTGCTCGTGGCGGCTCGACATCGCATGGATCGCCCGCGCCACCAGCTCCTTGCCGCTGCCGTTCTCGCCGTAGATGAGGACGCGGCCGTTGGTGGGGGCGGCGGTGGCGATCTGCTCGCGCAGCGTCAGCATGACCGCGCTCTCGCCGATGATCTCCGAGCGCTCGCCCAGCCGCTCCTTGAGGTTCTGGTTCTCGCGCTCGAGGCGCGCGTGGTCGAGGGCCCGGGTGACGGTCAGCAGCGTCTTCTCGAGCGACAGCGGCTTCTCGATGAAGTCGTAGGCGCCGAGCCGGGTCGCCTTCACCGCCGTCTCGATGGTGCCGTGGCCCGAGATCATCACGACGGTGGCGTCGGGGCGCAGGCGCTTCATCTCCGCCAGCGTCTCGAGCCCGTCGCGGCCGGGCATCCAGATGTCGAGGAAGACGAGATCGGGGTTCTCGTCGGGCAGGAGCGCGACCGCGTCGTCGCCGGTGCCGACCGCGGTCACTCGGTATCCCTCGTCCTCGAGGACGCCGCGGAGCGACGACTGGATCGACGGCTCGTCGTCGACGATCAGGATGTGCTCACCGGCCATCCCAATACTCCTCGCGCCGCCTCAGGCGGAGCGGCGCTGGCGCGCCGAGGATGTGCTCACCGGCCATGCGTCATGCTCCCACGGACGCGGCCGCGCGCGAGACGGGCAGGTCCACCACGAAGCGACAGCCGCGCGGCGCGTTGTCCTCGACGTGGATCAGCCCGCCGTGCTCGGTCACGATCTCGTGGACGATCGGCAGGCCGAGCCCCATGCCGCCCGCCTTCGTCGAGAAGTAGGGTTGGAAGAGCTTGTCCTTGTCCTCGGAGCTGATGCCGGGCCCGGTGTCGCTGACGACGATGCGCACGCGCGCGCTCCCGTCGGCGTGGGTCAGCTCCACGTCGACGTGGCCGCCGCCGCCGACCGCTTCCACCGCGTTGTCCACGAGATTCATGATGGCACGACGGAACTGGTCGGGATCGACGTCGAGCTGGGGCAGCTCGTCGGGCGCACGCGTGGTGATGGCCAGCCGGGGATGCGACTCTCGATAGAGCCCGGCCACCGCCTCGACGATCGGACGCACGTCGGTCGGTCGCGGCGCCGGCGCCGGCATGCGCGCGAAGCGCGAGAACTCGTCCACCAGGCGCTTGAGGCCGTCGACTTCCTGGATGATCGTCTCGGTGCACTCCGTCACGAGTTGCTGCTCGTCGCCCGAGGCCCGGGCCAGCCGCCGGCGCAGCCGTTGGGCCGAAAGCTGGATGGGCGTCAGCGGATTCTTGATCTCGTGCGCGATACGCTGGGCCACCTCGCGCCAGGCGGCCAGGCGCTGGGCCTTCAGCAGCTCGGTGAGGTCGTCGAAGACGATGACCACCCCGCCGTATTCTCCCTCGGGGCCCCTCAGCATGGTGCCCGAGGCGAGCAGCGAGGCGCGGGCGCCGTTGCGGCGTAGCTGGAGCGCCTGCTCCACGGTGGCCGCCCTTCCGCGCTGGATGCGCTGGGCGAGGACGACGACCTCGCGGAGATCGGGCCCGGCGAAGACTTCGTCGAGCGCGCGCCCCACCATGGCGTGCTCGTTGAGCCCGAACATCGTCGCGGCCGCCCGGTTCACGGTGGTGATCTGGCCCTGCGGATCGAGCGAGACGACGCCGGTGGTGATTGCCTCCAGCACTGTCTCCATGTAGCGGCGGCGGTCCTCCAGCTCGGTGTGCTTGTCCTGGAGATCGAGGTAGGCCTCCTCCAGTCGCCGCTTCGATTCCGAGAGATCGTCCGTCATGCGGTTGAACGACTTGACGAGGGCGCCGATCTCGTCGTCGGCCCGCGCGTGGACCTTGTAGGCGAGATTGCCGGCGGCCACCTCCCGGGTGCCCTCGGCCAGCTCGGCGATGGGGCCGGTGATGCCACGGGCCAGGTAGAACCCGAACCACACGAACGAGAAGACGACGATCAGGGTCATCAGGAGGAAGAGCAAGATGTAGATGCCCTTGATCGGGTTCTTCACGAGCTTGAGCTGCTTGTACTCCTGGAACGACTGCTCGATGCCGCGGATCTTCGCCTCGAGCCGTTCGGTGACGTGGGTGCCGACGACCACGACGCCCGCCACGCGGCGATTGGTGTCGCGAGTCACGACGGGCACGATGGCCTCGATGAGATCGCCCGAGGTGAGCTCGCGCACCGTCGTGACGGCCTGCCCGCCCAGTCCGAGCCGGAGCTGGCTCTCGTTGACGTCGCGGGTGGGCAGGTCGCCAAGGCCGGGGTCCTTCACGTGCACCAGCTCCTGGCCGCCCGCCGCGAAGACCGTGAGCGCGGAGAGGCCGAGCTGCTCCTGCTGCTCGACGAGATACGCGGCCAGCGCCTCCCGCCGCGATTCCACCAGCAGGCCGTCGCGATCGATCACGCGCGCCACGTGCTGGGCATGGCGAAGCGCGGTGGCCTGGAGGTTCTGATAGAACGTCTGGGCCACGGCCAGCGCCTGGTCGAGCGGCCGTTCGACCTGTGGCTTGAACCAGCCCTCGATCGACTTGTTGATGAAGTTCGACGCGATGATGAAGATCAGGATGGCCGGCGCCAGCGACAGGGCCAGGAAGGCCGTCACGAGCTTCGTCTTGAACTTCGCTCCGATCAGGTGCTGGCGGCGCTCGAACCACAGCTTGACCAGATTGCGGATGAGCAGCACCAGCAGGAGCAGGAAGACGATCAGGTTCAGGTTGAAGAGAGCGAAGACGACGATGTTGGAGGCGAGCGGGAGCTGGGGCACCCGCATCTCGAAGTTGACGGCGGTGGCGGCGGCGGCCAGGATCAGCAGCGCCCCAATGACGAGGAGGTTGCGCCGGCGCCGGCTCTGGTCCGTCAACAAGGGCGTCATTGTAGCGAGCTCCGCGAGCCCGGCTCGAACCGCAGGTCGCCTGTTCGAGGAGCGCGGGGCGTCATTGGATCCGCCGGATCGTTCGGAAGTCGGACTGCAAGAAGGTCTGCTCGGCCATGCCCGCCATGCGCGCCACGAACGTGTTCTCACCGTTGAGCGCGCTCTCGGCCCGGACTCGCACGTAGATCACGTCGTCGGGATCGAGGCTGGAGGCCGGGATCAGCTTGATCGAGCGCGCTTCCGAGAGCAGGCGCTGGGCGTCGCGGAGGTCGCGCGTGGAGTAGACGGGACGAGACTCGCCCTTGAGGAACGTGACCTTGTACTCCTTGGTGACCACGTTGTACGTGAGATGTCGCTCCACGGCTTTGCTGACGAGCAGACGGTCGCGCCACATCCGGTTGTACTGCCAGAGCTCGATGGTGAACCGAATGAAGGCGGGGATGCCGCTCTGGATGCCCTCCTGATACGTCGAGGCGACGGTGCCCAACGCGGCCACCGTCACCGTCACCTCGTGATCGTTCAAATAGACTTCCAGGTCACCGATGCGCAAGTCGGCGCGCGCGGGCACGGCGACCGTGAGCGCTGCCAGCAGCCAAAGGACCCACAGACATCTGCAAAGCATACGACGACAGGGCATTCTATCTCGGGAGAGAGCCTCCGCGGGCTCCTTGGGCGTTGCCGACGGGGGTGCCGGTTAGACGGCGGCGGGGGCGGGCAGCAGGTGGCCGGGGAGCGGGGCGGGCTCGAGGGCCACCACGCCAGCGGCACGGCGCTCGAGGCCGAGCGTGCGCTGGATCGCCACGACCAACTCAAAATTGATCGCGTGGCCGGCGTTGCGCGCGATGACGTGACCGATGAGGGGCCGGCCGAGCAAGGCGAGGTCGCCGATGAGATCGAGCACCTTGTGGCGAACGAACTCGTCGCGGTAGCGGAGCCCGTTGATGACGCCGCGCTTGCCGACGCCAATGGCGTTCTCGAGCGACGCGCCCCGCGCCAGCCCGTGCTTGCGCATCGCCCCCAGATCTTTCAGGAAGCCGTACGTGCGAGCCGGGGCGAAGTCCTCGATGAACATCCGCTCCGTCGGAGCGCAGGTGAGCGCCTGGGTGCCGATGGCGGGATGGTCGTTGTCCAGGGTGTAGCTGATCCGGAACACGTCGGACGGCACGATTTGGATCCACCGGCCGCCGCTGCCGGCGCTGATCGGGTACGGGATCACGATGGGGCGCCGCTGGGCGGATTGTTCGGTGCGCCCTGCGTGCATCAGCAGGGTGACGAACGGCTTGGCGCTTCCGTCAGTCGCCGGGATCTCGGGGCCATCGACGTCGATGAAGAGATTGTCGAGGCCGAGGCCAGCCGCGGCAGCCATCAGGTGCTCGACGGTCTGAACTCGCGTCCCGTTGCGACCGACCGTGGTCGCGTAGTGGCTGTTCACCACGCTCTCGGCCGTCGCCGGGACCGGCTCGCCGTGACCGTTGATGCGGAATGCGATGCCTGAGTTCGCGGGCGCCGGCGCGATGGTGATACGCGCAGGTTTGCCGGAATGAAGACCAACGCCCTCCAGGGTCACCGGCTTCCGAATCGTGCGCTGGTGCATGGCCGGCGTCTAAAGAGCAACCCGGGTGCCACCTGCCAAAGCAGACCTTAATTATCCGATTTCTAAGGGCCCCCGGGAACCCTACGGAAGAAATTACACTTCGATTTCTGTTGTGGTTATGACACGCCCAGGACCCTCAGTGTCTCCTCTTTGCTACACATCGACGACGAGCCTGACGTCGTGGACACCTCCTTCTTCGGTCACGCTCACGCCGTGAAGCGTCGCCGCCTTCACAACCGTACCGGCGCTGTGACGCGTGAGATCGATCGGCTCGCCGTGAAGCAGCCCATGGACGAGGCGATCGGAGAGTGTGTCGACCTCCACCTGCCGGACCGCGAAGCCCTCGATCTCGTGCACGTAGAGGCATTCGTTGATCCAGCTCACCAGCAGCGTCTCGAGCGTCTCGCCCTGAGCCCGCACTTCGCGATGCTCGCGGGCCTCCACGCTGTCGGGCGCGACGATGAGCGCGAGCACGCCGAGGGCGGTGCGGGCAAAGGCCTCGGCGCGCGTGGGGCCCCAGGCGTGGACGCCCACGTCGGCCTCGACGTCGAAGTAGTCGTAGCCGGCCTGCTCAGTCATCGAGCCTGGCGACGCCGGAGAGATCGCCGAAGACGAATTGGAGCACGGCGACGATTGCCGGCCCCGCCGTTTCTGTTCGAAGGATTCTCGGCCCGGCGCTTGCGATCGACCAGCCGCGCCCCGCCGCCGTCTCCACCTCGCTGCGGGCGAGCCCGCCTTCGGGCCCGATGAGGACGCGCACCCTGCGTGGCGAACGAACACGCTGGAGCACGTGGGCGAGGGGCGGGGCCGCGCCTTCCCAGAGACACACGGCGAGGTCGTCGCCCTCGACGTCCAGGCAGTCGGCCAATGCTCGCGGCGTGTCCACTGGAGGCACCACCGATCGTCCACTCTGCTTGGCGGCTTCCTTGGCCACTCGCTGCCATCGACGGGCACGCTCGCGCCAGCGAGCTGGCTCCAGCCGCACGATCGTCCGCTCGGTGATCGCGGGGAGCACGCGGGCCACGCCGAGCTCACCGGTGGCGCGGACGATCTGCTCCATCTTGTCGCCCTTGGGAATGCCTTGAACGAGCGTCACGGCCACCGGTGACTCGGCTCTGCTCGCCGCAACGCCGACGATGGTGCCGGTCGCTCGAGCGTCCAACGTCTCCAGCCGGACCGTGTAGTCGCTCCCGTGGCCATCTCCGGCGACCACGAGATCGCCGGGCGCGAGTCGCAACACCTTCGCCATGTGGCGGGTTTCCTCCTGGTCGAAGGCGACACGATCTCCGGCGATACGTTCGGGCGCGATGGTGAAGCGGCGCACGCTCAGCCGGCGCGCCGCAGAACGAGCGTGGTCCACCCTTCGATCGACGTGACGTCGTCGCCGACGAAGCCGTGTCGGCCCAGCTCGGCCTCGACCGTAGCCGCTTCGGCATCGAGCAGACCGCCGAGGACGAGACGTCCGTTCACCGCGACGTGGCGGCGATACGACGGAGCCAAACGCAGATGGGCGGCCGAAAGGAGATTGGCCAGCACGAGTGGAGCGGGCTCCGAGACGACGGCGGCCGCGTCGGTGACTCGACACGTGATGCGCTCGGCGACGCCGTTCAGCGCGGCGTTGGCTTCGGCGGCGCGCACCGCATCGGGGTCCTCGTCCACGGCGAGGACACGGGCCACGCCGAGTCGGACGGCGGCGATGGCGAGGATTCCCGAGCCGGTGCCGAGATCCATCGCTGACGAGGGAGTCTCGGGCGCGACGATCTTCTCGAGCTGTATCAAGCACCCGGCCGTCGTGCCGTGATGTCCGGTGCCGAAGGCGCGCGCCGGCTCGATGATCACCGTCAGGCGCCCGGGTTCGCGCGCCGATTCCCACGGCGGGACGACGAGCAAGCGCGTCCCGATCGGAAGCGGACGAAAGTGGGCGCGCCAGGCCTCACCCCAGTTGGCGTCGGCGAGCGGAGCGACCGTCGGCGCGTCGGGCGCCGCGAAGCCGAGCGCGCGAAGCCCGTCGGCGTACGTGCTGACGCGTGCGGCGAGGGTGGAAGCTTCCGAATGCCCGGGAAAGAACGCGCGGAGTGTGGGAGCGCCGCCCGCGACCTGTTCTTCGACCACGCCGAGCGCACCCAGCTCCCACAGGAAGTTCGTGAGCGCTTCGGCGACCTCGTCGGGAGCGTGAACGGCCAGCTCCCAGTAGTCGCCCGACATCAGTCGAGCAGCTTCTTCATCCGCTCCAGGAAAGCCGACATCATCGGCGTGCCGTGCCCCTTCGATGCCGCCTCGAACGCGTCCAGCGCCTCACGCTGCCTGGGGTTCAGCTTCTGGGGCACCTCGAGCACGAGTCGATAGCAGGCGTCACCGCGGCCGCGCTCGCGAAGCTTCGGCATACCCTTGGACCTGATCTTCAAGATCTGATGAGGCTGGCTGCCCGCGGGGATCTTGAGCGTGGTCGTGCCGTCCACGACGGGCACGTCCATTTCGGCGCCGAGCGCGAGCTGCGGGAACGTGACCGGCACCTCGCAGTAGAGGTCGGCCCCCTTGCGCGCGAAGATCTCGTGCTCGGCGATGCGGACCAGGACATAGAGGTCACCGGCCGATCCGCCGCGCTGGCCGCTCGAGCCCTCGCCAGTGAGCCGCATCTGCATCCCGTCCTCGATGCCGGCGGGAATCTTGATCTGGAGGAGCCGTTCGGCGCGAATCCGGCCTTCGCCCCGGCACTGCGTGCACGGGGCGCGATTGAGCTCGCCCTCGCCGCGGCACTTGGGACAGGCTCGGGCGACGGAGATCGGTCCGAGCGGGGACACGACTTGCCCGCGGCCGTGGCACATGTCGCACGTCACCGGGCGACTGCCCGGCGCGCCCCCCGTGCCCGCGCAGGTCGCGCACGCCTCCAGCCGCGGGATCTGGACCTTCGTCTCGAGCCCGCGAGCGGCATCTTCCAGCGTGATCTTCAGCTCGTACTGGAGATCCTCGCCGTGGCCGCCGCGGCTGCGGCGTCCGCCTCCGCCTCCGCCAGTGAAGAAGCTCTCGAAGATGTCCTCGAAGAGCGTGCCGAATCCCTGGCCGAAATCGCCGCCGCCGGCAACGGTGCCGAAGCGATCGTAGTGCGCGCGCTTGTCGGGATCGGAGAGCACCGCGTACGCCTCGCTCGCCTCCTTGAAGCGGTCCTCGGCCCCCTTGTCACCGGGATTTCGGTCGGGGTGGTTCTGCATGGCGAGCTGACGGTATGCCTTCTTCAGCTCGGCGTCGCCGGCCGTGCGGGAAACGCCGAGGACCTCGTAGTAGTCGCGCGGCACGCTACGCGGCGTCCTCGTCGGGCGCGACGGCCACGGCGACCTGGGCCGGCCGCAAGACGCGGTCGTGCAGCAGATAGCCGGGCAGGATCTCCGCCACGACCGTGTTGGGCGAGGCGTCGGCGCTCACCACGCGGGCCGTCGCTTCGTGGCGGGTGGGATCGAAGAGCTGGCCGAGCGCCGAGTAGCGCTTCACGCCGGCGCGCTCCAGCACGCGGAGCAGTTCACGCTGGATCAGCTCGATACCCTCGACCACCTTGGCCGCGTCGCGGTTGCCCCGGGCCGCCTCGAGAGCGCGGTCGAAATTGTCGATGATCGGCACGAGATCACGGATCAGCGATTCGGTGGCGTAGCGCGTGTAGTCTTCGCGATCGCGCTGGGCCCGCCGTCGCATGTTGTCCATCTCGGCGAGGGTGCGCAAAAGGCGATCCTGCTTGTCGTCGAGCTCGCGCTTCATCGCCGAAACGTCGATGGCCTGATCCGAGGCGTTCGCGTCGATCGGCTGATCCGGGCCCGGGCGGGAAGACGGGTCGCTCATGACGGTAGATAGAGGTCCTGGCGGACGCGGAAGAGCGCGTCGGTCACCTGACGCGCGGTCTCGTTCACGACCGCGATGACTTCCGGATAGGGCAGGCGGCGGGGACCGACCACACCGAGGATGCCGAGCACCTGATCACGGTAGAGGTATGTCGACGTGATGAGCGTGCACTCGCGCATCTCGGCGAACGGATTCTCCTCGCCGATGGTGACGCGTACCCCTTCGTCCTCGGCCAGCGTCGCCATCAGCTCGGCCAGGCGCTCCTTCTGCTCGAACGTGCGGAGCAGGCCGCGCGTGGTCTCGATGTCCCAGAACTCCGGGTGATCGAGCATGTTGATGGCGCCGCTCACGTAGAGCGTGCGGCCCCGCAGCACGGCGACGATCTGCTCGGTGATGCCGCGCGCCCGCGTGTGCAGCTCGTCCAGGGGATCGGCCGGCGTCGTCTCCATCTCGATGATCTCGGTCACCGTCCTTCCGCCGAAGCGGCGGCTAAGCTCGCGCCCGAGCTTGCGCACCTCGTCGGCGGCCACCGGCGGCTCGAGCGTGAGGGCGCGCGCGGTGACCCAGCCCGAATCGGTGACCAGGACGGCGAGCGCGCGGTGCTCCTCGAGCGGGATCAACTCGACGCGGGCGATGGTCGTGCGCTTGAGCGGCGGGGCCAGGAGGAGTCCCGTCATCTTGGTGACCGACGAGAGATGGTTCGACGTCCGCTCCATGTAGCTGTCGATGCCCGAGCCGCGGGGGCGCGCATCCGCCACGCGCGGACTCGCCGACGGCTTCGGGAAGGAGTCCACGTAGAGGCGGTACGCCTTGTCGGTCGGGACGCGCCCGGCGCTGGCGTGCGGTTGCGCGAGATAGCCCGTTTCCTCGAGATCGGCCATGACGTTACGGAGCGTCGCCGCCGAGAGATTGGGGAAATGCCGGCGCGCGAGCGCGCGCGAGCCCACCGGCTCGGCGGTGTCGATGTACTCGCGGATGAGGGCGATCAGGACGTCGCGGTGACGCGCATCCATCCGATTTTTTTGTAACAATCGCCGCCGGCGAAGTCAAGGCTGCTGGCCATGGGACGTCCGATCAGAGCAGCTCGACGAAGAGCGCGTCGGAGAGCAGGAACCCCTCTTCGCTCAGCCAGGTGCGGCCGTTCTCGCCGATCAGGAGCCCGCGCTCTCGCCAGCTCTCGAGCACGCGCGCGATCGCGCCATCGGCCGCGGCGCGCTCCGTCAGCAGGTTGGCGGGCACGCCGTCGACGGTGCGGAGCCCGAGGATCAGACGCTCGCCCACGGCTTGACGATCGGTCAGTCGCTCGAACGTGTCGATGGGCAAGCGCCCTTCGTCGATCAACGTGCCGTACCGCGCGAGCGGCTTGGTGTTGCCGTAACGAACGTCCCCGACGAAGCCGCAGCCTCCAGGCCCGGCGGCGACGTACTCGGCACGCCGCCAGTAGATCTGGTTGTGGCGAGAGCGAAAGCCGGGTCGCGCCCAGTTCGAGATCTCGTAGTGCTCGTAACCACGCTCGGCGGTAGCGCCGCACAGCCCGCGGTACTGCGCGACCGTCGTCTCCTCGGCGGGGAGCGACGGCGCCCCCGCTGCGCCCCACAGGCTGCCGGCATCGAGTGTGAGCCCGTAGGCCGACACATGGTCGGGCTCCCAGTCGAGAACCGCGGTGACGCCACGACGCCAGCCGTCCACGTCGAGCCGGGGCAGGCCGTACATCAGATCGACACTCACGTTGGCAACGCCGGCCTCGCGGGCGGCGACGAAGGCCTCGCGGGCGCCGCGCGCGTCGTGGAGCCGGCCGAGGGTGGGAAGGATCGAGTCGTCGAGCGACTGAACGCCGAGGCTCACCCGGTTCACGCCGGCGACCCGGTAGGCGGCGAGCTTCTCGCTGCTGACGCTCTCCGGGTTGGCCTCGACCGTGATCTCGACGTCGGGAGCGAGGACGAAGCCGTCACGGATCGCCTCGAGAATCGCGGCCAACTCCTCGGGCTCGAGCAACGATGGCGTCCCTCCGCCCAGGAACACCGTCGCGATGATGGGGCGTCGCTGATTCAGCGGCGCCGTCGCGAGGAGACCGATCTCGGTGACGACGCTCCGGACGTAGCGGTCCACGCTGGCGCGATCCTCGAGCGGCGCCGTATTGAAGGAGCAGTAGTAGCACCGCTTCCTGCAGAACGGCACGTGAACGTAGAACCCGAGCTCCGCGGACGCTGGAATGGCTTCCGCCAGCGGCCCGTACGGTGACGCCTGGGCAAAGGCAACGTCGTCGCGGATGTGGGCGGCTTCCGTCTGCGTGGGCTGGGCGCTGGGGGGAAGTGGGGACCGCGGCAACGCGTGCGTCTCCGCCGCGCTCGTAGCCGACCAGGGGTGCCGACGTCCCCCGCCCCGAACCACGTCAAGGGATGTATTTGCCGAGCCGCCACCAGCGGAGCCAGTGGCGATCGCTATCCCACGACCAGTAGATGAGGAAGGCCTTACCCTTGATCTTCTCCCTCTTCACGAACCCCCAGTACCGGCTGTCCTGTGAGTTGTCCCGATTGTCGCCCATGACGAAGTAGGAGTCGGCCGGAACGCGCGTGGGGTCACAGCCGTAGGCGTA
>Ga0066710_100003492_pt1 | contig 13434 bp, 11 predicted proteins | sample GraSoiAngelo_159_FD_79666 | JGI IMG/M metagenome (GOLD analysis project Ga0066710, IMG submission 79666) | Grasslands soil microbial communities from the Angelo Coastal Reserve, California, USA - 14_1009_16_40cm | ecosystem: Environmental > Terrestrial > Soil > Grasslands | place: USA...
GACGATCCGCAAACTCACCAGCCATCTCTCTGGTAAGCGTAAAACATTTACATATTGATCGGGCTGCAAGGTGTAATTATTACGTTTCTAACGTTCTATATTTGGAGCAGTGGAAACAAAAAGAAAAAATTTTACTACTTTATCTTGAAACATCTTGAAAAATGTTTTTCCCTGGCTTTATCTTTGGCTCCATATTTGCGTCACTCCAATTAATCGTTCTAACTGTAGTTTGGAAATACGCCGCCTAGGGGTAAGCCCAAAATTCGGAAAGGCAGAATACTTATGATTGATAAGGATTGTGTCATTTACAAGGAGGGGAAAGGGTTTTGCTGGTGTCCGAGTTCGGCTTGGAATATGGCAGATGAAGAACTATGCCAATTATGTCAGGTCAAAAATGCTGAAACAATAGAGAAGATACAATTTGTTAATATTGCCAAGCCGAAAACTGTTTCTGCTAGACAGAATTAGGCTTATTGCTCTCAAGAATCTCTCATCTTCCTTGGAACTTTTCGCTGAAGATCATTGCAGTCTCAATCAGCGCTTTCCATTGTTGGAGTCGCAGGTGCCGGTCTTTGTCCTGCATTTGGGGAACAAATCTCTTGTCTGATGCCCAGTGCTCCTCTATCTGCTCGCGATTTTTCCAAAAGTTTATGGCCAGCCCCGCCAAGTAAGCCGCGCCTAAAGCGGTTGTCTCAGTCACTCTCGGTCGGATAATAGGAAGGTTTGAGATGTCCGCCTGAAATTGACATAGAAAATTATTTGTAGAAGCCCCTCCATCCACCCGTAGTTCTGTGAAGCGAGCCCCTGAATCCTGCTCAAAACAAGTCAATAGGTCTTGTGTCTGAAAAGCAATGGACTCTAGAGCTGCTCGCACGATTTGAGCTTTGGAAGTGTCTTGAGTAAGTCCACAAACCATTCCTCGGGCAAACATATTCCAATGAGGTGCCCCCACACCCACAAAAGCAGGGAGAAAATAAACACCTCTTGTGTCCCCGGCCTGCTCGGCCAAATGTTCGCTGTCTGAGCTGTTCGTTATCAGGCCGAGTTGATCACGGAGCCATTGAATGACCGCGCCAGCTACGAACACGCTTCCTTCCAGGGCGTATTCCGTTTTTTGCCCGATTTTCCAAGCTATCGTGGTCAAGAGTTTGTTTCTCGAAAAGACTGGTTCTGTCCCAACATTCATTAGCAGGAAGCTCCCTGTTCCGTAAGTATTTTTGCCGACTCCCGGCGAAAAACAGACTTGTCCAAACAAGGCCGCTTGTTGATCTCCGACGCAGGAGGCAAGGGGAATGGGAACCCCAAAAAGTTTGGCGTCTGTTTCCCCGTATACTTCTGATGACTGTCTCACTGTCGGTAAGAGAGAAGGCGGGATATCTAGAAGGTTCAATATTTCGCGATCCCAATCAAGACTGCAAATGTTAAACAAAAGGGTCCGGGAAGCATTGGAGGGATCGGTGATGTGAAGCCTGCCGTCGGTCAGATTGAATATGAGCCAAGAATCGACGGTACCAAATAACAGGCGGCCCGAGTCTGCCATCTGCCTGGCTTGTGGGACATGGTTTAAAATCCATTGAACTTTGGTCCCGGAAAAGTAAGCATCAAGGATCAAGCCGGTCTTTTTTTGAATGATCTTTTCCCAACCCTCCTTCTTCAGTCGTTCGCATTCACCGGCGGTCCGACGACACTGCCAAACGATCGCATTATGAACAGGCTTGCCAGTCTCTCTGTCCCAAAGAACGGTAGTTTCCCGTTGGTTAGCAATTCCAATGGAGGCAATCTCTGAAACATTTGCTCCACTATCTTTGATTGCCCTTTGGGCCACCTCCAGTTGGGATTGCCAGATCTCAATCGGATCCTGCTCTACCCATCCAGGTTTTGGATATACCTGTTTGAACGGCTTGGAGGCAAGGGAAACAAGATCCCCTCTTTTGCTAAATAAGATGGCTCTCGAACTGGAAGTTCCTTGATCCAAAGCCAAAATATATTTTTTCATCGCAGAAACTTGTTCTATGTTCAGGGAAGCAATCCTGGCTGTTTTCCCGCAGAACTAGCGATTTGAAAATCGATATTCCGAGTCGTCCTGCCTTTGACAACCTCGAGCAGGCGTGTGTCGAAAACTCGAGTCGGCTGAAAAGCCTCACTGGGATGGGTTTTCTCCGGATTGGAAAGCAAAATCAAAACGTATTTTCCTGGCTGCACCCCCGTTATCGAATAATGTTCGGTGGTGAGATCGAAGTAAGTCTTAGTGTTCTCCTTCACACTTATTAGAACTAAGAGCAATTTGTCCAACTGATAAAAGGTGCTCTGAGTTGAAACTGTTCCAGAGATGGAACCTCCGATCTTCAAGGTAAAATCGACACCTTCAACGATCTCGCCTTCGACAACGTCGAGCAACCTTCCTTCTGGACTCTCTTGAGGCAGCACGTTGAGATCAGCAATTTTAGGGATCAGAGAATATCGACCTGGCGGAGTGCCTTCTATGGTGAAAGATCCATCGGAGTTGAGCTTAAAGTTCTTTTCTCCGAACCCCTCGAGATCAGCGCCGACTCGTTTCAGGATCAGTCTGTCACCGGCTGGATTAAACTTGTAATCGGGTTCATCCACCTTTAATCGTCCCTTTAGAGTTGCTCCCAAGGCAAGATTGAAATCAATATCATGAACCTGACCACTTTCATCGACTGTGATTTTGTCAGCCCGTTCCGGGCTCAGCTTATCCCGGTAGAAAACCTTGACCAAGCGCTGGCTGTTCTTGGGGAGGGAAGTGTCGAGGATATAATCTCCTGGGACCAAATCCTCAATGACATAATAGCCGGCAGTGTTAGTCTTGCCCTTTGGAGAGTGCAGTATCGCTTTAGATACGTCTTGAGAAAGAATTTCCATTCCAGAAATGGGGGAACCATTATAACGAGATCGAATCCTGCCAGTTATTGTCCCTCCTTCGACCAACGAAAATTGTATTCCCGCAACATTTGTTCCCGATTCTACTAACACTTTCTCTGCCAACTCCCTATCAAAACGGCCACTGTAATACTGGGTCAGATATCTCTGCCTCAACCGGGTTTCGGGATTTGAATCTTTTTGAGTCCCCGTCTCCACTGTGTATTGCCCGTCAGGTAGACCACGAAGAGAATAAAACCCTTGGTCATTCGTGTAAGTAAAAAACGGGGGCTCTTGTGAATTTTGCTTCTCCACAATGACTTTTAATCCAGGGATGGGTTCACGGTTCTTGCGTGCAAAAACGCGGCCGCTGATCATCCCGCCGAAACGAAGCCGAAAATCAATTCCAGTAACTTCCTGTCGAGGCTCCAAACGAATTAACTCAGCGTGTCTTGAATCGAGAGTATTATCGAAATAAACAGGAATATAGTTTTCGTCCAAGGGTACAATACGAATCCTGTACTCATTGATGGGGAGGGCTCGAAAAATGTAGCTGCCGTCCCGATTCGAGTTGACTGAGACCCGAAAGTTGGAAGCCTCCGCATAGACTCTGAGATTGCCAATAGGTAAACTGTCGATAGCTCGGCGCACGGTTCCGGAAATGGACCCCCCTGAAGTGAGGGGGACATTTATGATTATGAAGGACTGAAAGGTGGGAACGTCAATAAAATCACCCTGTTCTTTGCCGGCGGCGCTATAAAATCGAGACAGGTAGTTCGACTCGGGGACACTCACAAAGAGTCTGTATTTTCCACGTAACAATTCCAAAGCATATCTTCCGTCCTCATTGGTCTCGACTTGCACTTCCCGCCGATTTTTTTGTTGTGGCATTGCTCGGACAATCGCATGGGCAATCCCTTGGCTTGTCTCAGCATCCAGGATCCGCCCTACAATCTCTGCGGCCCAAAGCTCCTGATTAACCAGCATTAACAACGGCCAAAGAATCAAAGATCTTGAGAGGCTGCGTGCAAGCATGTGACTATAAGACACGATTCCAGTAAACATGTCAGACACCCAAGAAGCATAGCACACTTAAGATCCCCCCATACAATCCACTTGCTCTGCAGGTTGCCAGAGAAACCGATTTTCTCCAGTTGGCCAATTCAATGGCCGATTCATTTTTCATCGGCTTCTCTGGTGCGTTCTGTCACAAGTTGACTCACAACTTCAAAAAGTTCTTGTTCCAGTTCGCCGTCAACCATGCCTGAGGTCCTCTGCATCAAAAAGTACAAATTCTTCAAGTCCTCAAAGGTATCCACATCGGACCGATTCTCCAAACGTTTCCAGTGTACGCCGTGGCGCTCCATCAATTTTACGGTTTGTTGGTAGACCAGCGGCGTCCCCCAGGCAATCCCGCGCAGAATCGATGGGATATTGGCTGAGAACCCAATCAGATAGTAGCCGCCGTCGGTGGCTGGTCCAATGACCACCTCATTTCCAGATAGAGCCTCAATCGCTGACTCTATTTCGCCAATTCCGAGAAGCGGGCTATCCGTTCCTATGAATATTACTCTGTCGAATCCAGCACTGAACTTCCTTTGCAAAGCGTTAATCAGTCGTTCGCCCAATTGCTTACCTACTTGGACCTCTATAAGGATATCTCTCGTGGTCCCAAGCCCTACGGCGTGCCGGTGCGCCTCAACCAAACTTCCAGTAAGAAATAGACTCTTTTCTATCTCCGGGTAATTCAGCCTCTTGATCTTTGAAAGCGTATGCCGAACAAAGGTTTTATGCAGGTTCAAGCAATCGATCTTTGACAAGCAAGGCTGCATGCGTGTCTTTACCGTGCCTACAATGGGAGACTTCGCGAAAACAAGAAGGGCAGTTTTGGGACATTGAGAACGGACCATGGAGGCTCCGGCACCCTTTCGGGTTAAACAATTCCCAAAGTTTGCATTTTGGAAGAAGGAAGTCAAGTACGAAGGGGGCAGCAGGACTCTAGGCCGTAATCTCTCAAAATCGGGAACATTTATCCGGAACCGGTGTCTAATTACAGAGAAAAACATATGAAAGGAGTAGTGTCCTTGAATTTTGGTGGACTAGTTGCTATCTTGAAGTATAGTTAGGTATTAAAACCCGGAGGTATTATTCTCGGTTCCACGGGGAGAGTTAGATCTTGAGCAACTTTGAGATAGGCTTCGATTTCATCGAAAATGAAGTGGCCTTGGTAGATCGCCTCCAAGTAGGCTCCGAAGAGGCGTTTGAGACCTTGATGCACCTTTATAAGGCTCCGGTTTATAACATCGCTTACAGAATTCTTGGTGACCCCTGTGAAGCCGCCGATGCGGTCCAGGAAACGTTCATGAAAATTTATAAGGGCATCAGGAATTTTCGAGGTGAGAGCGGACTCAAAACCTGGATCTACAAAATTGCAATTGCCGAAACTCTGAATCGACAGCGGTGGTGGAAACGGTGGAGGCGCAAAGTTACGTTATCATTGGACGAGCCAATCAGGTTTACCCAAGAATACTCCGGGCCAATGGAACTGCCAGATTCTCAACCAGGGCCTGAAGCTTGCTTAGCCGCCAGGGAAACAGAACAGGCGGTACAGAAAGCCTTGAGTACCTTGAGCCTCGATTTCCGTATCGTTGTCGTTCTTCGTGATATCGAGGGCTTATCCTACGAAGAGATTGCAGAAACACTCAGGATCTCACTTGGCACCGTAAAGTCAAGGTTGTGGCGTGGCCGTGTGGAATTAAAAAACAAACTTCACGATTTTGTCAACGGCCATCGCTAGTTCAGATGAAGGAGGAATATTGGTGAAGCTGTTTTGGAATTCGAGGGAGGTTGGCCATGGAATGTAAAGAAACGCTCAAGCTTCTTAATGCTTATGTGGATGAACTTCTTTCTTGGAAAGAGAACGAGGTGGTGGATCGGCATCTCAAGGCCTGTTCCGACTGTGATTGCGAATATCACCAATTGAAATCGCTGAAACAACTGATGAGTTCCGTTCAGCGTCGTGAACCCCCTCAGGACTTGGCTTTGAGGATGAAGATTAAAGCGTCGAAGCGGAACGGGAATGTCATGCTTCAAAGAGCATCTTCGAAGCTGCAAGATTTTCTGCGAGCTATAGCCATCCCTGCATTTAGTGGCGTGGCCCTCACCTTTCTATTTTTCGTAGTTCTGTTGAGTACCTTTTTCACTGGAGCAAATCTAAATGCCAGCGATAAGGACATTCCTTTGACTCTCGTCACTGAGCCTCGCGTGAGATCGCTATATATGTCTCAGTTTGTACAGTTGCAAGATTTTGTGTCAGTAAGAGAACCCATTACAGTCGAAACTTATGTGGGGATCGATGGACGAATCATAAGTTATAAGATCTTAAATGGTCCTCAGGACCGTGCTACTATCCGCAGCCTTGATCAATTTTTCTTTTTCGAGGTCTCTTTTGATCCCGCAACTTCGTTTGGTCGGCCCATCAGTGGAAAGATTGTCTTGTCATTAATGTTTTTTCCCACCACAAATAACAAAATTGACGTAATTGGATAGAATTGCCCATTTGTTGATCCTCTCTAAATCTAACGGCTCAGCGGCAATGCCGGAGGTTTAGCCTCTTTACAGCAGGAGTGTTTCAAGTATAATTGTCTATTCGAAGGCGCTTTTGGGCGCCTTTGGAGGCAACATAAGGTGTTTTGCTCCCCCTTGAATCAGTAGTTCTCAGATTGCAATAATCATTTACAGTTTGCACTGTAATGTCTTATTAATACTGGAAGGAGGTAGTGTGATAGAAGTCGATCATTTGACGAAGAGATTCGGTAGCGTCAAGGCTATTGAAAACGTTACTTTTCAGGTGGAAAAGGGAGAAATCCTGGGCTTTCTCGGCCCCAATGGAGCCGGAAAGACGACCACCATGCGGATCTTGACGTGTTTCTTGCCGGCGACGGAAGGGACAGCCAGAGTGGCTGGATTCGATGTATTTGACGCCCCAATGGAAGTCAAGAGACGCATTGGTTACCTGCCCGAGAACCCGCCCGTCTACAATGAGCTGACCGTGGATAGCTATCTCGATTTTGTAGCCAAAATTAAGGGGGTTGACCCCAAGGAACGTAAGAAACGAATTGAAGAAGTAAAGAATCGCGTTAGCATAAAGGAGTACAGTGGTACTCTCATTAAGAATTTATCCAAAGGATATAAGCAGCGAGTAGGTTTAGCACAGGCGCTCATTCATGATCCTCAAGTACTAATTTTGGATGAACCCACCGTCGGACTGGACCCGAATCAAATCATTGAAGTGCGACAGCTCATAAAGGGCCTCTCGGGAAATCACACTATCATTCTCTCCACCCATATTCTGCCCGAAGTCAGCATGACTTGTCAGCGAGTAGTGATTATTTCCAAGGGCAAGATTGCGGCTGTTGACACTCCAGAAAATCTCACTCGCCAGCTTCAGGGAGCGGAGCGAGTTTATCTTGAAGTCAAGGGGCCGGAAGCCATGGTCAAAACCAGGATCAAGGAGATCGAGGGAGTGCTCCGGGTTGACTCAAATAAATTAGACGGGGACGAAGCCTTTTCTTTTTCTGTGGAAACCGAGCTCAAAAAGGATATTAGAAGCAGAATCGCTAAGAAAGTGGTGGAAAACGGGTACGACCTACTGGAACTTCGGACGCTCAGCATGAGTTTAGAAGAGGTATTCCTGCAGCTGACAACCAAAGAAGAGGAGGTGCGTGGTCAATGAAATATGTTTTCGCGCTCCTAGAAAAGGAACTCAGATACTATTTTGTTTCCCCAATCGCCTACGTAGTTCTTACCGTGTTTCTTATTATCTCAGGATATTTCTTCTATAACATTCTTACGATTTTCATTGAGCGATCCATGTTTGCATCCTTGCAGTCACAACAGTTCGGTGGTCCGCCTCCCTCCATAGACGTCCCTGCCTTGGTGAGCAGAAATTTCTTTGGAGTTCTAAGCACTGTCATTTTGTTCATGCTCCCGATGATCACCATGGCTACCTTTGCCGACGAAAAGCGACGGGGAACCATGGAACTGCTAATGACTTCACCTGTAACAAACCTGCAGGTAATTCTAGGGAAATTCTTTGCTTCCCTAATCTTTTTTCTGGTCATGCTCCTACCAACGCTGCTTTACCAGATTTTCATTCTTCTTTACAGTTCACCCAGGATGGCATTCGGACCCATTTTTTCGGGGTACTTGGGACTGCTGCTTCTAGGCGGAGCACTCATTGCCTTAGGGATTTTTATTTCCACATTGACAGAAAATCAAATTGTTGCTGCTAGTGTTACTTTTGGAGCTTTTCTGATCCTCTGGGTCATCGACCTGTCTGCACGTTCCGGAGGAACCAGATTGCAAGAAGTACTGAGCTATTTGTCAATTCTTAATCATTTCGAAGATTTTTCCAAAGGCGTGATTGATACCTCGAGCTTGGTGATCTATGCCAGTTTCATTTTCCTGGGGCTCTTTCTGACCTTCCGATCTATTGAATCGTTACGGTGGAGGCAATAAGGCAATGAAACAGTTGAAGAGCGTCGCAGGCCTGGGTCCATTTTTGATAGTCGCAGGCTACGTTTATTATTCGGTTGTCAATCTTTGGAATGTCTGGGTACAAGTGGTTCTCTATACCGGAATCGCTCTAACTCTTCTGATGCTGAGTTTCAATTTTGGTCGCATCAAAAGCAGTTTCAGAAGACGCTCAACCCAGTATGGAACGAATACCATCGTCATGACTGTGGTCGTCATAGGAATCTTAGGCATGATCAATTTCGTTGGAAAACGCCATCATAAGCGGCTGGATCTTACCAGCGCCAAATTGTATAGCCTCTCCGATCAGACGCGGAAAGTAGTTAAAGACTTGAAGAGCGAAGTCAAAATCTATCATTTCGCCAAAGAATCTAACCCCACCCTTCATGACCTCTTAACCGAATATGAAGGTATCAATGATACCAAGATCAACTTTAAGGTGATCGACCCGCAAAAGGACCCTGGTCTGGCTAAGCAATATGGTGTCCGTAGCTTTGGTGAGACCGTTGTAGTATCAGGCGACAAACATGAAAAAGTCGAAACCTCGCAGGAGGAAGCGGTCACTAATGCCATACTGAAAGTGACTCGAGAGAAAAATAAGGTCGTATATTTTACTCAGGGTCACAACGAGGTAGATATCAATAGCCAGGAAGGAAAGGGCTATGCCTTGGCAAAAAAGGGAATTGAAAATCAAAATTATGAAGTGAAAAGCGTCAACCTCGCCACCAGTCCTTCTATTCCTAGTGACTGTTCGGCCCTTGTCATTGCTGGGGCCAAGGTCGCCTTATTGCCAACTGAAACGACACTGATTGACCGGTATGTGGATGCAGGCGGCAAGGTACTGTTGCTTGAGGACCCTGATACCGACGTGGGACTCGATGAGTTATTGAAGAAATGGAAAATCGGGATCGACAGTGACATTGTGGTGGATTCTAGCGGTCTCGGCCAACTTTTTGGAATGGGGCCGGCCGCACCCTTGGTTGCATCTTATGAGTCCCACCCTATCACCAAAGACCTCTCCAATTCGATGACTTTTTTCCCTCTGGCCCGGTCCGTGAAAACAGTCGAAAATACAAACTCACAATTCAATTCCAGTGTCTTGTTTAAAACCTCGGAGAGCAGTTGGGGAGAAAAAAATCTAAAAGGCGGCTCAGCAGAATACAACGAGGGTGTGGATGTCAAGGGTCCTGTAGCCTTGGGCATTGCCAGCACCAAGACAGTCTCCGCTGACGACAAGGAAAAGAAATATGGCAAAGAATCCAGAGTCGTGGTCATCGGTGATTCAGATTTTGCCAATAACGCTTACATTCGAATGCAGCGCAACGGCGACCTGTTCCTGAACACCTTGAGTTGGCTGGCAGAGGATGAAGACCTCATTTCAATAAGACCGAAGAACCCAGAAAATCGTACGGTTCAAATGACCGAGGGGAGATCCATGTTGCTCAAGTGGTTAACTCTGGTTTTCTTACCAGGCGGCGTATTGGTGGCGGGTATCGTCGTCTGGGTGAGGAGAAGATAGGCGATGTGGAGGAATCTTGGGATAGTCGCAGCTCTGTTTCTAGCCCTTGGTGCATTTGTCTATTTTTACGAAATCAGAGGTGAGAAAAAGAGAGAAGAGGCCTCTGAGAAGGAAAAGAAGGTTTTTCAATTTGAACAAAAGGACATTGCTTCACTAACTATTAAGACAGGAAATGAGGAATTTGCCTTACAAAAAGATAAAGATGCCTGGAAACTGACTAAGCCCATTGAAACCAAGGCAGATAAGTCAGCCGTAGACAGCATAGCCATCGACCTGGCATCCGCCAAAATTGACCGGAATATTGATGAACAGAATATTGATTGGAAGAAATACGGCTTGGATCCGCCCACAGTCAAGCTTTCAGCCAAGCTCAATGATGGCAAATCATATGGTATCGAGTTAGGAGAAAAGGATTTCACCGACTTCTCAGTCTTTGCGAGAATTCCGGGGCAAAATAAGGTTTTGGTTCTTCCTTCCTCTCTGCTGACCAGCGCCAATAAGAAACTCTTCGACCTCAGAGATAAGACAGTGATTGAATTTCAGAGGGACCAAATTAAGGAAATGACCATTGAGGTGAAAGGGAAGGAATATAGTTTTGAAAAAAATGGCGAAGATTGGATGATAAAGAAGCCTTTTCAATCGAGAGGAGATCGCTCTGAGATTGGTTCCATTGTAAGCGATCTGGAATTTGCCAAGGTGGAAGAATTTGTGCGGTCGCCCGAAGCCAGCTTGAGGATGTACGGTCTGCAAAAGCCGGAAATTCGAGTTAATCTGCTCCTGGGGGACAATCGCGCCCGGAAAACTCTTCTTGTGGGCAAGAAGGTAGATAGTTTTTATTACGCCAAAGATGAATCTAGAACCCCTGTCTTTAAGATCAAGGAAGACCTGTATAAAAAACTAAGCCTCGATCCGCAGAAAGTGCGTGATAAAAAACTGATCCGGTTTGAACGCGGAGACATTAGCCAGATCGACGTTAAATTTCAGGATAAGGCCTTTAGTTTTTCTAAAGGCTCTGATGAAAAGTGGAAAATCATCAAACCAGAGGGACACAAAGACAAGCCTATTATTGAGTACAAAATATTCTGGCCAGTCGAGGATTTGGAAGCAAAAGAACTGATTGACAACGCGAATCTCAGAGACCCTCACTATGGCTTCAACCAGCCATCGGCAGAGATTAAGTTGGTTGATAAAAACAAAAAGATAACTGAGGTAGTCCTGGGCAAACTCGATAAAGATAAGGTTTATGCGAAGACAAATAATGAGAGGACCTTATACAAGGTTGACAAAAAAGTTCTCGATGATTTGAACTTCAAAATTGACGAACTTCTGGAAAAATAGAAGCGCTATAGAACTAAATCAAGTCTCCCGATACTACGAGGGCCCTCAAGATATATTTGGCGAGGAGGATTATGGCGATTAGTCCTGAGCTCTTAGAGATTTTGGTTTGTCCGCTTTGCAAGGAACCCGTCACTCTAACTTCTGATGGCAACGGGCTAAAATGTGCAAAGTGTAAACGGGTTTATCCTATTAGGGACGATATACCCGTGATGTTGATTGATGAGGCTAGAATCGAAGAATAGGCCAATGGACTCCCCACCCACCAGCCCAATCCCACAGGATACGAATCGCGATATCTTTGGCGAGGAATAACCTAACAAGGTCTAATCTATTGGCGACCTCTCCGAAGTAGACATTCCTTCATTCCCGCTCTGTCCTGTAATTGGCAATCCCGACTGAAATCGGCGTATGGCTGTATCTCGCGAATTTTCTTGAAATGACCGGAAGCCTTCACTATGATGAGCGCACTTCCACAACCGCTACTAGGGAGGGATTCGATGTCTTGGTACGAAGAGCTCTTTAATCAAGATTACGACCGTGTCTACTTTCCCACCTTTACCGCAGAGCGCAATACCTCTGAGTCGGATTTTATTGAGTCAGTCCTGCAGATTCCCAAGGGGGGGCAAGTGCTGGATCTGGCTTGCGGTCACGGGCGACACGCTCTAGAGTTAGCCAAGCGAGGATTTTTTGTGGTAGGAATCGATCTATCACCAAGGTTTATCGAAATGGCCAAGCAGAATGCCAAAGAACAGCATCTCTCCAATGCCGAATTCGTTGTGGGTGATATGCGCGAGAGCTATTTTCTCAACCGTTTTAATGCGGCGTTCTGTTATTTCACCAGCTTTGGATATTTTCCAGATGAAGAAAATCAAAAGGTTCTCGAAAATGTCGCTAAGTCTCTGTTGAAAGGTGGCATGTTTTTGCTGGAGACTGTCAACCGTGACTGGACTATTCATAAGGTTGAAAACCAACCCCGCCGCTGGGATGAGGTCGAGCCGGATTTTTTTATGCTCGAAGACATCAGTTTCAATGCTCATACGTCACGCATTCACACCAAAAGAATCATTTTCGACAAAGGTCAGCGACGCACCATGCAGTATGATATTAAGCTCTATACTCACGCCGAGCTTGAAGACATGTTGGAAGAGGTGGGGCTTCAGGTCGTCTCCACCTTTGGGGGTAAAGAGCGCTCGCCTTATTCTGTTTCCAGCCCGCGAATGGTTATCGTCAGCAAAAAACAATAGCCTTGGCCCTAATCACACTCTCTGTTAAGCCACCGGTGCGAACGCTTTCCAATAAGAACTGGCTCGGTCCAAGAATTCGATGCATAAAGAGACGGATCCTTAACCGTTTGGACAATACCTCCTTCTGTCCGAAGACAACGGTTTTGTTTCTGGCCGTCATTATCTTTATCCAACTGCCCTGTCAAAGTGCTTCCAAAACTCCGGTTATTGCAAAAAACGGGATGGTTGCTAGCTCAGAAAGTTTTGCTTCTCGCATCGGAGTAGATATCTTAAGAAAAGGGGGAAACGCTGTGGATGCATCAGTGGCCGTCGGCTTTGCCCTCGCAGTAACTCATCCCGCTGCAGGAAATTTGGGGGGCGGCGGTTTCATGATGATCCGCTTAGGGAACGGCGAAATGACTTGCATCGATTATAGAGAACGTGCTCCCTCTGCCGCAAGTAAGAATGTTTACCTCGGTAGCTCTGGGTCGCTCATTCCGGGGGCAAGCACCCAAGGATACCGCGCCAGCGGAGTTCCCGGAACGATAGCCGGTCTATGTCTTGCCCTGAGGAAGCACGGAAAACTTTCTCTCAGGGAAGTCATGCAACCCGCTATCGATTTGGCCGAAAAGGGATTCCCTGTTAGTAATCACCTCAGTCAATCTTTGAAGGACCACGCCAGCTTGTTGCAGGCATTCCCCGAATCCGCACGAATTTATCTGCGGGATGGTAAATATTTTGAGCGAGGGGAGACCTTTGAATCAAAGGATTTGGCCTGGAGCCTCAAGATTATTCGAGACCAAGGGCCGGACGGCTTTTATCATGGCCCAATTGCCCAAAAAATAGCGCAAGAGTATAAAAGACACGGAAGCTGGATTACGCAAGAAGATCTCTCATCTTACCGGTCGGTGATTAGAGTCCCTCTTCAGGGTACCTACC
>Ga0066710_100003493_pt1 | contig 13433 bp, 12 predicted proteins | sample GraSoiAngelo_159_FD_79666 | JGI IMG/M metagenome (GOLD analysis project Ga0066710, IMG submission 79666) | Grasslands soil microbial communities from the Angelo Coastal Reserve, California, USA - 14_1009_16_40cm | ecosystem: Environmental > Terrestrial > Soil > Grasslands | place: USA...
CGGTACGCGCTGGGGACACCGCGGGTCGCGCTCGTGTTCGGGTTGCTGCTGACGGTGAGCCTCTTCGTGATCAACTTCAACGTCATCGTCCCGCTCATCGCACGCGACGTGCTGGGCGAAGGCGCCCACGGCTTCGGCCTGCTCATGGCCGCGCTCGGCGTCGGTGCCGTCACGGGCGCGATCGTCCTGGCCGGGCTCGGGCTGTCGCGCCCGCCGCTGCCGATGGTCATCGTCCCGGCGATCGTCGTCTCGATCGCCACCATGATGCTCGGCGGCCCCCATCGCTTTCCGCTCACCGCCGCCCTGCTCGGCGTGATCGGCCTCGCCCAGATCCTGTTCATGACGAGCTGCAACACGACGGTGCAGATCACGGTCCCCGACGAGCTGCGGGGACGACTGATGAGCCTCTACGCGATGGTCTTCGTCGGAATGACGCCGTTCGGATCGTTCCTCGTCGGCACGATCGCCGAGCACGCCGGCGTGGCCACCGCCTGCGTCGCCGGCGGCGGCGCCGGTCTCGTCAGCGTCCTCGGCCTCACCGTCGCGGCGCGCCGCCGCCGCGGATGAACGACTCGAGCGGGCCGGCCACGCGCACGACCTCGTTGACGGCGAAGATGCCGCGCCGGATGACGACGATGAACAGATCGCCGGCGATGCCGGCCCGCCGCGTCTCCGGCGTGACCGGCGCGATCGCGAGGCCGCGCGGCACGTCGCCGTCGGTGAAGCGCGCCAGCTCCAGCGTCTGACCGTCCGCCGTCACCACGACGACGGCGGCGGCCTGACGATTGGCGACGATCGCGTGACCGGGCGGGCCGGCCGCGAGTCCCGCCGCGACGGGACCGCGGAGCGCGAGCTGAGCGCCGGTCTGCGGGCTGACCATCCAGATCTCGCCGGGTCCCTGCTGCCACGGAGCCTCGGCGCCGACGTCGGCGCCGATCCACAGGCGATCACTGGCGTCGACCGCCAGTGTGCGCGGACGCATCACCTCGGCGAACCGGCGCTGCAGCACGCGCCCGGCCGCGTCGAGCTTGACGACGAAGCCCTGCTCGCGGTCGGCCACGTAGATGTTGCCGCCGGCGTCCATGGCCACGCCCTCCGGCTGTCGGAGGAGCGGCGCCTCGCCTCGCGGCGGCGTCCCACCGGCGAGCAGCTCGGCCGAGCCGTTGCGGAGCCGGTAGAGCACGCCGATCTTGCGCTCGCGATCAAACGTGGTCACGAGCAGATCCTGACCACGAACGGCGCCCACCTGCGGGTTCGGCAGCGGCGGCCCGTAGAAGTACCGCGGCTCGGTGGCCGGCGTCAGGCGGGCGCCACCAGCCGGAATCCGGTAGACGGGAAAAAGATCTTCCACTTCGCCGGCGGTGAAGCGCCGCCCCGTCCGGGCGAGATAGAGGACGCCGGCGTCGTCGATGACGAGCGTGGACGACGATGGCAAGCCGCCCGGCTGAGCGAAGCCGTCGCCGGTGACGTAGACGCTGGCCGTGAAGCCGGCGGGTACGATGACCTCCGCGCGCACGGGCGCGGCGAGCGCGACCAGCCCCGCCACGATGGCGACGACGAGCACGACGATCAGCCGGTGCGGCCGGCGAGGTTGGCGACGGCCAGGACGAGCTCGGCCGGATCGATGGGCTTGGCCAGGTGGAGATTGAACCCGACGGCGAGCGTGCGCCGGCGGTCCTCGGGACGGCCATAGGCCGTCAACGCGAGCACCGGCAGCCGGCTCCGGCTCCCTCGCTCGCGCGCACGAATCCGGCGCACGAGCTCGTAACCGTCTTCGCCGGGCATCTCGATGTCCGAGACGACCACGTCGGCGGGCCAGGACTCGAGAACGTCCAGGGCGCCGGCGACCGTGACGGCCGTCTTCACCTGGGCCCCACTGTTGGTCAGCATCACGGTGGTGAGATCGAGGCCATCGGCGTCGTCGTCCATCAACAAGACGCGGACGTTGTGGAGCGGCGATGTCCCCGCCTTGGCTTCGGTCTCCGATGCGCGCGCCGGAGCGTCGAAGACGGACAGAGGCAGCTCGATCACGAAAGTCGCGCCCAGGTCCGGGCCGTCGCTGGCCGCGTGCACACTCCCACCGTGCAGCTCGACCAGATGCCTGACCAGCGACAGTCCGAGGCCAAGGCCCCCGTGAGGGCGCGTCGTCGTGCTGTCGCCCTGGCGGAAGCGATCGAAGATGAACGGCAGGATCTCCGGCCGGATTCCCTCACCGGTGTCGCTCACCACGATCTCGACGTTGGAGGCGGCCTTTCGCAGGAGGACCCGGATGCAGCCTCCGCGCGGCGTGAACTTGACCGCGTTCATCAGGAGGTTCCAGACAACCTGCTGCAGACGGTCGGGTGCGCCCCTCACGGGGCCGGCGTTGGAATCGAGGACGGTCTCGATGCTGAGGTCTTTGGCGCTCGCCGCCGGCTGCACGGCGTCCAGCGCCGACTCGATCACCGACTTCAGATCGAGCGACTGGACGTCGAGCCTCATCTTGCCGGTGATGATCCGTGAGACGTCGAGCAGGTCCTCGACGAGCTGGACCTGGGCGGTGGCGTTGCGGAGGATCGCCTCGACCGCGCGCCGGGTCATCGTCTCGTCCAGGTCCGCGCTCTGGAGCATGCGGGCCCAGCCGAAGATCGCGTTGAGAGGTGTCCGCAGCTCGTGCGAGAGGACGGCCAAGAACTGATCCTGGCTGCGGTTGATCTCCTCGGCCTCTTCCCGCGCTCGCTGCACGGCTCGCATCAGGGCCGCCCGCTCGGCCTCGGCCCGCTTGCGCGCGCTCACGTCACGCGCGGTCTTCGACGCCCCGATGACTTCGCCCCTCGCGCCCAGGATCGGCGACACCGTCAGCGACGCCTCGAACCGGCTGCCGTCCTTCCGCATGCGCACCGTCTCGAAGTGCTCGATCTTCTCGCCGTGTCGAATACGGGTGAGGATGTCTTCCTCTTCGGCCAGGTTTTCAGGTGGGACGACGATCGAGATGGACCGGCCGACCGCCTCGGCGGCCGTCCAGCCGAACATCCGCTCGGCGGCCCGGTTCCACGACGTGATCAAGCCGTCGAACGTCTTGCTCACGATGGCGTCGTCGAACGAGTCGACGATCGCCGCGATCCAGGCGGCCCTTTCCTCCTCGGACTGGAACGGTGTCGTCATCGTGAACCTCGCCGAATCTTCGGGTGGTGGGACGTCGCGCGCATCAGAGAACCCCGCTCGATGCACCGAAGTCAGCGAGAGTCGTCATGGTACCAGAGGGCAATGGGCCGTGCGCGGATCGAAATGCTGTTTGGTGGGAAAAACATTTACACACCGATAGGGTGTCCTCGAACGGCTGGACGTCCGGCGACTAGGCTCCGGGCCGGGCGAGATCGGCCACCATCGCACAGAAGACCTGAACGTCCACCGGCTTGGAGAGGAAGCCGTCGAAGCCGAGCGCGAGGACTCGCGAGCTGTCACGCGCGCCGTACGCGCCGGATAATCCGAGAATCCGGCGCGTCCGGCCGTCCTCGCTCGAGCACGCGCGCGCTTGATGAAGGAGCCAGACGCCATCCTCGATGGCCACGCCCGGATCGCAGACCACCACCGAGGGCGCGGCCGATTGCAAGAGGCCGACGGCTTCGCGCGCGCAGCTCACCGCCCTGACGTCCGCGCCGTACATCGAGAGGAGCGCCGTCAGGACCGCGCGGTCTCCGCTGTCGGCCTCGACCAGGACCACGCGCACGCCGCTCAGCACTTCGTCGGGAAGCCACCGCTGCTCCATCGGCATTGCCAGGGGCAAGACTGCAATGGATGCGCCACGGACTCGAGACGTGTGACGGCGGAGATCGCGCGGGGCGAGGCCGGCGAAACTCCCGTGGTTCGACGGCGATTCGTTCGCGCGCGGAGCCCGGGCCGCTCCGAGCCGATGGCACGTTAACGTGGTGTTCGCTTTCTGGACATGCGCACCCGCCCTGACGTCGGTCGAGAGACGTCCGTGCGAGTGTGCCCGCCGGCCGGACGTTACTCCGGCGGCTATCCGCGACGACGGCGCGAGAGCCGCTACCGCCACCTCGCCTTGGTGCGCCGGCCGCGTCGCCACGGCTTCACCCGTCGGTGACGCGACGGGCACGCCGCGATGATACGCCCTACCTGCTCCCGGCGCGCGCGAGCACGGCCACGACGCCCCCTCCGGGCGGGCCCTGGTGCTCGGCGCCGGCCGACACGTAACACATCGTGTCGCCCGTCACGGAGGCCACCACCGCATTGACGGCGCCTCGGATGTGGCGCGTGGCGTTGATGTCGGAGTCCTCGAACATCACGTGGCGTCGCCCGCGCGTGGCGCCGGAGAGATCCGGCTCGCACTTCACGAACACGTTGATCAGACGCTCGCGATCGGCGGCGGCGAGCTCGCACTCGACGCCGAGGCCGGCGCGCCGCAGGGCGTCGCGCACGGCGGTCGCGTCGATCGCGTCCTTCATCACGGCATGGGCCATGTGGAGGCCGCTAGTGGAGCGCGCGGAGTTGCCGAGGACGATGACCTCGCAGTTCATCAGCTCCACGCCCGACGACGTCGAGGCCACCTCCGAGAAGATCGAGAAGTCGTGGAGGATCACGTCGTCGGAGAGCTTCCCGACGTCGAGCGTCTCCGACGCGACGCCGATCCCGAGCGCGGCGGCCGCCCGCCCGTACGCCATCGACTTGTACGTGTCGCTGGTGACGACGGGCTTGGCCCGGCGCCGCGCCTCGTTCACGCGCTCGGTGGTGAGCGCGCCGGTCTTGATCTGGACGAAGTGGAGGTCGGCCGCTGACTCGATGCCGGCATCCTTGATGGCCGCGCGCACGCCCTCGGCCGCCACCCGCGCGTGGACGGCCGTCCCGAATTCTTCGGGGAGCAGATCGCGCGTGTAGGCGGCGCCGACGGCGAGCCGCTTCTGTCCACTCGGTGATCCACGATCGGGCTCGCGCGTGAAGATGGTCGCGTGGGGGCTCATCAGGCCCTCGGTGCCGCCGGACCAGATGATCGGCACGCGCTTGGCGATGGCCGCGACCTTCTGACCCGAGCGCTCGGCGAGCAGGATCTGGAACGAGAGTGTGGCCAGCGCGCGCGTGTAGTCGTTGACGCCGCCGTTGCCCTCCGTCTTGCCGAGAATGGCCACCACGTGCTCGGCGCTGAATGCGCCGCCGTCGAGCAGACGGGCCGCTTCACTGACGTCGTCGGGAGCGCGCATGCCGACCTTGAACGCCTGGGCGTACATGTTCGATGTCCTCCTCAGTGACGATGTTCTGAGACGCTGCCCGCGCCGCGACGAGCGCGCTCGGCCACGAGCGCCTCCAGCGCGCGATCGAAGCAAACGCGCGGCGGCTTGACCAAACCGGCGCCGATCTGGCCGACGCCGGCCTCACGATGGGCCATGCCCGTGTTGATCTGGGGCAGGATGCCGGTCTGGGCGACCAGGCGCACGTCGATGCCGGTGGGCGTGCCGCGGAAGTCGAGCGCGGGAATCCGGTACGCCGCGCTCTCCCCGAGCGTGATCTCGTACATGAGTCGGGTGTACTGGAGCGCCGCGGCCGGCGTACTCCCCACGAACTGCACGATCGCGGGCGCCGCGCCCATCGCGAAGCCACCGATGCCGGCGGTCTCGGTGATCGCGCTGTCGCCGATGTCGGGGTTGGCGTCGGCGGGGCCGTAGCCGGGAAAGAACAGCCCTTGCGGCGTCTCGGCCGGGCCCGTGAACCACTGGTCGCCGAGTCCGCTCACGCGGATGCCGAAGTCCGTGCCGTTGCGCGCCATCGTGGTGACGAGCGTGGAATCGGCGACGCCGTGGGCCGCGTCGAGGGCGGCCTTGCACGCCGCCATCGAAATGTTCAAAAAGAAATGCTCGTTGCCGCCAGCGAAGGCCAGCATGCGCGCGCGCTCCCGCGGGGCGAGATCGAGCGCGGCGATCTCCGGCGCCAGCGCCTTGATGAGCAGCGCGGACGCCGCGCGGTTCCGGTTGTGGCACTCGTCACCCATCTGCACGGCCTGTCCGATCATCGTGCGGACGTCGATGCCGCCGATGCGGCGGATCACCTCGCCGAGCGCCGGCCCGAGGCCATCTCTGAACCACCGCAGCCGATCGAGCACCTCGGAGCCGTGAGCGCCGTAGCGGAGCACCTTGCCCAGCCCTTCGTTCAGCGTCGAGTACGCGCGATTGCCGGCGGCGCGATTCTCGACGACGAAGACGGGCATCGAGGCCGTCACCACACCGGCCATCGGCCCGACTGCGGCGTGGTGGTGGCAGGGATCGAACCTGACGGCGCGGGACGTCGCGAGACGCTCTCCTTCCTCGGGCGTCGAGGCGAGGCCCTCGTAGACCAGCGCGCCGGAAACAGCGCCGCGAAGCGGCCCGCTCATTCGATCCCAAGTGATCGGCGGCCCGGCGTGGAGCACGGTGTCGCGCGTCATGCCGGGGACGACCTCGATCGCAGGGCGAACGTCGACGAGCACCTGCTGAGCGGCGAGGAGGCGCTCGAGCGCGCGCCGATTGGCCGCGTCCACCGCGTCGCACCAGAGTGACGCGAGATCACCCGCGATCGCGGGCGGCCGCCAGTCCACCGTCGTCACCGCCACGCCTTGAGCCGTCAGCGCGGAGGCGAACAGGTCCGGCCCGGCCGTCACGGCGATGAGCGGAGCGCCGAGCAACGTGTCAGCCGGCACGGGGATCTCCAGCGATCGCGCGAGCGGTGAGCGCGGCGACGCGGTTGCTCGAGCACACGATGACGCCGAGCTTGCTCAACGCGTTCTCCTGATCGCCGAGACCTTGAGGATCCTGCTCCGTTCCCACCACGTGAGCAACGATGGCCAGCTCCCGACCGCTCAGTCGCGCGCGGTCGCGTGCGTCAGAGAGCACGGGGGCGAGAGCGCCGGCGGGATCGGGATGAGCACAGTCACCGAGGATCACGTCGAGCAGGAGCACCGAGACGTCGGGCTCGCCCGCCGCATCCAGGATGGCTGCGTTCCGGCGGCTCGGATCAATGATCGGATGAGGGCGGCCCCGCGTGAACTCCTCGGCGCCGAAGTCCACGAAGCGGTTGCGGCCACCGACGAGGCGTTGGGCCTCGGCGCAGAGCGTCCCTCCCGAATAGAGCCCGAGGATCACTCCGGGCGCACCGGCCTTCGGACCGACCTGAGGGCGATCGAGTTGATGAGCTTCGCCGCCGGCCAGCCGGACCGCAGCGACGGCTGCTTCTTCCAGCGTCGGGAACGCCTCGATTCCCTTCGGGATCGCGCCGTCGTAGCCGAGCAGGCAGCCAACGGCGGGCTTTCGCATTTTCGCGGCCGCGGCCAGCACGACATCGCCCACCTCGCGCGACGACGGCTTCGACACGATCACGATGACGCGCGTGCCGTCGTCGCCGGCCAGCCACTCGAGGCCCTGCAGCGTGGTGATCCCGCCGACGGCCGCGTCGAGATCGCGCCCGCCCGTGCCGAGGGCGTGGGAGATCCCGGAGCCGAAGCGGTGGACGAGGGTCGTCAGCTCCTGGATGCCGGTGCCCGAGGCACCGACCACACCGATCGGGCCGCGGCGGACACGGTTGGCGAACCCGAGCCCGACGCCGTTGACGATCGCCGTGCCGCACTCGGGGCCCATCAGCAGGAGTCCGCGATCGCGGGCGCGACGCTTGAGCGCGACTTCGTCGGCGAGTGTGACACCGTCGCTGAAGACGAAGACGTGAAGCCCAGTCGAGAGCGCCTGGTGAGCTTCGATTGCGGCGTACGGGCCGGGCACGGAGATCAGCGCGAGATTGGGCGAGCCGGCACGCCGCGCCGCGCTCACGATCGTCCGCGGTACCACGTCCTCGTGGGCTGACGGGCCAGCCCTGCGCGGCGCATCGAGCAACTCCCGGACGCGGCCGAGCGCCAGACGAACCGCATCGTCGCTCTTCGCCCTGACGGCGATCAGCAGGTCGTCGGGAGCGCTCTCGGGAGCTTCGGCCGCCCACAGGCCCGACTCGAGCAGCATCGCGCGATTGGCCGAAGTCCCCATGACGACCGCGACGTCCAGCACGCCCGGGATCCCTCGCGCCTGCTCGCTGACGCGCATGAGCGCGACGGAGTCGAAGTACGCGCTCTTCCGGATCGCCCACCCGAGTTGCACGGCCGACATGATAGGTGAGGTCGGAGCTATCGGCGACCGGCCCTGATCAACTCGCGCAGACGATCGGGAGAGAGCGGCATCTCGCGCACGCGCACGCCGAACGGCGCGAGCGCATCGTCCACCGCTTCGGCGATCAGCGCCGGCCCGGGAATCGCGCCGGCCTCGCCGACGCCCTTGACGCCGAGCGGGTTGAGCGGCGACGGCGTCTCGGTGTGGACGATCTCGATCGACGGAACCTCCATGGCGGTGGGCAGGAGGAAGTCCATGAACGTGGTCGTCAACGGTTGGCCGTCGGCGTCGTAAACGATGCGCTCGTAGAGGGCGCCGCCCACTCCCTGGGCCACGCCGCCGCGGACCTGCCCCTCGACGATCATCGGGTTGATCATTCGCCCGCAGTCGTGGTGCACGACGTACTTGATGATCGTCACGTCACCGGTCGCCAGGTCGACCTCGACGATCACCGCGTGACAGCCGCTCGCGAACGTGGCGTGCGGTGGCGCGTAGTAGCCGTGAGCTTCGAGCCCGGGCTCCTGGTCGGGCGCGAGCACGGCGCCCGGCCGTGGCTTGACGAGCTTGAGCGCCGCCTCCGCCGCGTCCTTGCCGTAGGCGTAACGAATCGGATTGGCCACCGTCGCGAGAGCGCCGAGCGTCAACGACGAGCCCGGCGCCCCGCGCACGCTGACTCGACCGTTGGCCATCTCGAGATCGTCCGGAGCGGCTTCCAGCAAGTCGGCTGCGATCTTCAACGCCTTCTGCCGGACCTTCAGCGCGGCGATGCCGATGGCGTTGCCGCTCGTGACGAGGGCGCGGCTGGCGAACGTGCCGGCGCCCCAGTTGAACCGGCTCGTGTCGCCGGTGATCACGGTGATGTCCACGGGATCGCAGCCGAGGGCGTCGGCGGCGATCTGAGCGAACGAGGTCGGATGGCCCTGGCCTTGCGTCGTGAGTCCGGTGGCGACGAGCACGCGCCCGCTCGGCTCCACGCGCACGTGGGCGCCCTCGTAGGGCCCGATGCCGGTGCCCTCGACGTAGCAGGCCACGCCGAACCCGAGATGCCGGCCCTTGGCGCGCGCTTCGGCTTGCCGAGCACGGAACCCCTGGAAGCCGATCGTCTCGAGCGCCATCTCGAGGCCGCGCGGATAGTCGCCGCTGTCGTAGCGCGTGGGCCCGCCGTCCTGGAACGTGAGGCCGACGTCCCACGGGAACTCGTGCGGCTGGATGAAGTTACGTCGTCGCACCTCGACGGCCTCGAGTCCCAGCTCGCGCGCGATGAGACCGATGACCCGCTCCATCACGAACGCGCCGTGAGGCCGCCCGGCGCCGCGATACGGCGTGACGACCGCCGTGTTCGTGTAGACGACGTCGAACTCGACGGCGTAGTGGCGGAGCCGGTAGGGCCCGGGAAGCTGGGTCGAGGTGATCAGCGGCACGATGATGCCGTACGGCGTGTAGGCGCCCGCGTCGTGAACGAACCGATCGCGCAGCGCGAGAATGCGGCCGTCACCGTCGACCGCGACCTCGACGTCGTGGATCTGGCCGCGCTCCTGGTTGGCGGCGACGAGATGCTCGTGCCGGTCCTCGATCCACTTCACCGGCCGGCCGAGCCGGATCGCCGCCAGCGGCACCAGGATCTCTTCGGGGTAGAAGAGCATGATCTTGGTGCCGAAGCCGCCGCCGACGTCGGGCGCGATCACGTCGACCTTGAACTCGGGGATGCCGAACATCCGCGCCAGCCCGTTCTTGATCGGCAGGGGCGCCTGGGTGGCGTCCCACACGCGCAGCATGCCCGCGCGCGCGTCGAACGACGCGACGACACCGCGCGTCTCGATCGGGCTCCCGCAGCTTCGCTCGATCCAGAGCCGCTCGCTCAACACGTGCGGCGCACTCGCGAAGACCGCATCGGGATCGCCGACCCGCTGGGCCAGGTGCGCCGCCCGATTGCCCGGCACGTCGGCGTGGACGAGCGCCGCGCCCTTGGCCCGCGCCGCGTCGAGACCGGCGACCACGGGCAAGGCCTCCCACGTCACCTCGATCGCCTCCAGCGCGTCCTCGGCGACGTAACGGCTCTCGGCGACGACGAGCGCGACCGGCTCGCCGACGTAGCGGACTTCATCGGCAGCGAGCGGGCGCGCCGTACGTGGCTGCGTGAGCGCCGGGTTCGGAATCAGGAGCGGCGTCGGCTGATTCAGCTCACCGAGGTCGGCGGCGGTGAGCACGAGCGCGACACCGGGCACCGCGCGCGCCTGGGCGGCGTCGATCGAGACGATGCGCGCGTGCGCGTGCGGGCTCCGGAGCACCGCGGCGTGCAACATCCCCGGCGTGTGGATGTCGTCGACGAAACATCCGCCGCCCTGGAGCAGCCGCGGGTCCTCGTTGCGAGGAATGCGGGCGCCGATCGTGCGCGTCGTCATCGGTCGCCGGTGAGCTTACTCTTTACCGATGTCCCCGTTCCAGCTATCAAGATGAACGCGATGTCCACCCTGACGCCGTCCCGCTCTCTGCTCACCCTGACCGCACTGTCTCTGCTGGTCGGGGCGGCCTCCGGCTTGATGGCCGCGATCTTCCGGCTCGCGCTCGAGCACGTCGATCGTGGCCGCGACGTGTTGCTCGTGTGGGCGCACGGCCGGACGCTTGGCTTCTTCCCGGTCATCGCGCTGGGTGCCACCGCGGCCGCCCTCGCCGCCTGGCTCGTGCGCCGATACTCACCGCACGCATCGGGCAGCGGCATTCCGCAGGTCGAGGCGGTCTTGAGCGGAGCGCTGCCCCAGGCGCCGTATCGCCTCATCCCGTCAAGTTCTTCGGCGGGCTGCTCGCCATTGGTTCCGGGCTGGCGCTGGGACGCGAAGGCCCGAGCGTCCAGATGGGAGCCACCGTGTCGCATCTGCTCGGGGCGACGTTCCGCTGCAACGACGATGACTGCCGGGCCCTGCTGGCGGCCGGTGCGGGCGCGGGCCTCGCCACCGCTTTCAACGCTCCCATCGCGGGCGCCGTATTCGTGCTGGAGGAGCTGGTGAGCCGGTTCGATACCCGGATCACCATCGTCACGCTCGGCGCATCGGCGGGCGCCATCGCCGTGGCCCGTCTCATCCTCGGTGATGCGCCGGACTTTCACGTCGCCGCGTTGCCGTATCCCGCCTTCGGCACCGTGCCCATCCATCTTGCGCTGGGCATTGGCCTCGGCGGTCTGGGCGTCGCCTACAATCGCACGATCATCGGCACGCTCGGAGCGATGGATCGACTTCGACGCTGGCCGGCGGAGCTGAGGGCCGGGCTCGTCGGGGCGGTGGTGGGCCTGCTGGCCTGGTTCGCCCCCGGGCTGGTCGGCGGTGGCGACGTGATCACGCAGCGCGCGCTCGACGGCACCGACACGGCGGCCATGCTATCGCTCGTCTTTATGCTCCGTTTTGGGCTCGGGGCGGTGCGTACGCGGCCGGGGCGCCGGGCGGATTGTTCGCGCCCATGCTGGTCCTGGGATCCCAGGGCGGGGTGTTCTTCGGAATCCTCTGCCGCCACTGGCTCCCGGCCGCTCTCCCACCCGCGGCATTCGGCGTGGTGGGGATGGCCGCGTTCTTCACGGCCGTCGTGCGGGCGCCCGTCACCGGCATCGTGCTGGTCGCGGAGATGACCGGAAGCTTCACGCTGCTCCTGCCGATGCTCGGGGCGTGCTGCACCGCCATGCTGGTGCCGACGTGGTTCGGCAATGCGCCGATCTATGACTCGCTGCGGGAACGCACGCTGCGGACGGCGGGACGGGAGAAGTGAGCTACTCTTCGCCGATGTCCTCGTTCCAGATCTCGGGATGGGCCGCGATGTACTTCGCGAGCATGTCGATGCACTCGCGCGAATTGAGGTCGAGCACCTCGACGCCGTTCTCTCTCAGCCAGTCGAGGCCACCCGCGAAGTTGACCGACTCGCCGACGATCACCGTCCGGATGCGGAACTGGCGCACGAGCCCGCTGCAGTACCAGCAGGGCGCCAGCGTCGTCACCATGATCTTGTCGCGGTAGCTTCGCTGGCGACCGGCGTTGCGGAAGGCGTCGGTCTCGCCGTGCACCGAGGGATCGTTCTGCTGGACGCGACGGTTGTGGCCTCGCCCGAGCAGCCGGCCCTGAGCGTCGAACAGCGCGCCGCCGATCGGGATGCCGCCCTCGGCCAACCCCTGGCGCGCCTCGGCGATGGCGACCTGGAGCATCGCATGAGGATCGACAGAGGGCCCGGCTCGTTGACTGGTCACGCCGTGCATGATATCCGCCCCTCCGCGACCTTTCCAGCAACCACAGGTGTTCTTGTGCTAAGACCGGGCTCGCGGGGATTTTCGAGCGGGAAGGAAGAACGGCGATGAGGGATCGTGGACGCTTCGTTCTCGTGATGGGAATGACCGCCTCACCTGCGATGGCGGGATGCGCGGGCAAGGTTCGACTCAGCTCGGCCAAGCTGTGCCAGGCCCACCGTGGTACGTACAACACAACGACGCAGACGTGCTCCCAGGGCCCAGCGGCGAGGAACGCCAAGCAAATCTGCGAAGAGCAGGGCGGGTACTACGAGCCAGCCATGCAGATCTGCGAGTTCATTCCGTAGAGGAGCGAGTGCCGGTCATCTTCGTCCACGGCGTCCCCGACACCACGCGGGTGTGGGACAAGGTCCGGTCGCGCCTGGCGCGCCGCGACGTGATCGCCATCGAGCTGCCCGGGTTCGGAACGCCGCGACCAGCCGCATTCCAACCCACCAAAGATGGCTACGTCGACTGGCTGCTGAGCCGGCTCGCCCGCGAACCGAAGCCGGTCGACATCGTGGGCCACGACTGGGGAGCGCTGCTCGTGCTGCGCGCCATCTCACTTCGGCCAGAGCTCGCTCGCACGTGGGTCGTCGGCGCAGCGCCTCTCGATCCGGACTACGAGTGGCACAAGGCCGCGAAGCTGTGGCAGACACCCGAAGTCGGTGAGCGGGTGATGGAAGCCACGACGCCGGAGGCGCTCGCGGCGGCCCTGACCGCTGCCGGCGTCCCGGCCGACGATGCCGCGATCACAACGAAGCACTTCGACGCCACGATGAAGGCCTGCATCCTCGCCCTCTATCGCTCCGCCGTCCACGTCGGAAGCGAGTGGGTGGAGGATCTGGCGCGGATCAAATCCCCCGGCCTCGTCCTGTGGGGCGAGAACGATCCGTACGCGGCGAGCCGATTCGGCTCCCGACTCGCCGAGCGCACGGGCGCGCGCTTCGTGGCGCTGCCCGGATGTTCTCACTGGTGGCAACTCGAGCGCCCCGACGAGGTGGCTCGTCACCTCGAGGTACTGTGGGCCTCCGCGCCGTGACGTCGGTCAACGCCTA
>Ga0066710_100003494_pt1 | contig 13431 bp, 10 predicted proteins | sample GraSoiAngelo_159_FD_79666 | JGI IMG/M metagenome (GOLD analysis project Ga0066710, IMG submission 79666) | Grasslands soil microbial communities from the Angelo Coastal Reserve, California, USA - 14_1009_16_40cm | ecosystem: Environmental > Terrestrial > Soil > Grasslands | place: USA...
ATCGACGAGATCGTCGACCTCGCCCTTGGGCCGTCGGGCGAGGTGTACGTTGCAGGCACCACGACGTCTGTCGATCTGCCGACGCACAACGCCGCGCAGGCGTCATTCGGCGGCGGCTTCTTCGACACGTTCGTCGCGAAGGTGAATGGCGACGCGTCCCAGGTGCTCTACTGCACCTATCTCGGAGGATCGGGCGACGAATACGTTCCACATCTGACCGTGGACTCGGCGGGGAGCGCGTACATCGTTGGACCGACGCGTTCGCCCGACTTTCCGACGGTCAACGCGCTTCAGCCGGCATTTGGTGGTGGCTTCCTCGGGGATGCGTTCGTGACAAAGCTGAGCGCTGACGGATCGTTCGTGTTTTCCTCATATCTGGGTGGCGCCGGGCAGGACTCGGCCGCGGACGTGGCGGTCGATCAGTCAGGGAACGTCTACGTCGTGGGCTCGACCGACTCGTACAATTTCCCGCTGGTCGGGGGCCTTCCACGAACCAACTACGCCTCATATCCCGACGCGTACATCACAAAGATCAACCCGAGCGGATCGGCGATCGTGTTTTCCACGCGGCTCGGAGGAAGTAAGTCCGATGGCGCATTGCGGGTAACCTTGGACGCGGTTGGGAATGTCTACGTCGCGGGATTCACTTCGTCGGAGGATTTCCCGGTGAGGAGCGCTCTGCTATCCACGTATGTGGGCGGTTGGGACGATGGGTTCGTGGCGAAGTTGAATCCGCAAGGGTCCGTGTTGCTGCAATCGAGCTATGTCGGCGGCTCGCTGCACGACTACGTGTCTGGGCTCGCCGTTGACGCCGCCGGATCGATCTACCTGTCGGGCATCACGATGTCGCCCGATTTCCCGACGCTCAATCCGTTTCAGTCCGGTAACAACGGCGACCGCGATGCCTTCGTGACCAAGCTGACGTGGGAGCCGGATCCGGTGCTGACCGCGAACGCCGGTCCGGATCAGGTAGTTCCTGCAGACGACTTCTGCAGCGGTTATGTGAGGTTGGACGGCACGAAGTCGACGACCCCTCCAGGTCGCACGATCATCAAGTACTTCTGGACGAATCCGTCGGTGGGACAGGCGTTCGGCCCCACGCCGACGTTCAGACTTCCGTCTCTTGGCACGTACACGTTCCAGTTGACGGTCATCGACGACTTGGCTGAAAGGGCGTCGGACTCGGTGGATGTCATGCTCGCGGATGTGACACCGCCGCTGATCGGCGCCGTCGCCGCGGCACCGACCGTTCTCTGGCCGCCGAATCATGACATGCTGCCGATCGCGGTCACCGTAGCCGACGTGAGCGACCAGTGCAGCGGGCCGGCCACGTGTCAGATCGATGCGATCACGAGCAATGAGGCGCTCGCACCTGAGGACTCACAAATTACGGGTCCGCTGACCGTGCGCCTCAGAGCGGAGCGGCTGGGCGAGGGAACGGGGCGGGTCTACGCCATCGTGATCAAATGCACGGATCGCGCCGGCAACAACTCGTTCAAGACGGTGACCGTCACCGTGCCGCACGATATGTGATCCGCATCCACGGTGGGCCGGCGCGGCGCGTTCGTCGCGCTGACGCTACTTCGCTGCAAACTCCGCGGGGATCGCGGTAATCGGCCGGACCTGGATGTCGCGGTAGAAAACCTCTGCACCTTCAGACTGGAGAATGATCGGGCCGGAGGTAGCCGACGTCGGCAGGTCGCTGTCAATCCGCACCGGGCCATGAAGGCGCATCACGACCTTGCCATTCACGATGTGAATGGCGTCCTCGCCGAACGCAATCAACTCGACCGTGTTCCACTCGCCGGTCGGCTTCTCGTTGTCGGGCTGCTTGATGCACCGGCCGGACGAGCCCTGGCTTTGAGAGAAGAACGTCCACTCGCCGGTTGGATCGTAGTCGTACAGCGGCGGCTGCGTGCCGGCACGGCGCTTGGCGCGAACGGCGATGGCTGAGCCGACCGCGTAGAGATCGCCGACATCATGTTCCTGGATCTGCAGCTCGATCGAGCGCGCCCAGGTGCGTCCGCCCTCGCCAGGCGGGGCGTGCACGTGGTACAGCAAACCACTGTCACGCGGCGTTTCCGGTTTTTCGCGCGGCGGCCACTTCTTGCTGCCCCATTTGAACTGCAGCTTCAGATGGTAGTCCTTGAAGGTGCGCTTGCTCCGCAGCTCGCCGAACACCTCTCCGGAGATCCGGATCGCGGGCCGGCCATCGACGTCGCGGACGATGGTAAAGACCTTGAGCGGGTCGCGACCGGATCCGATCGGCTCCGTGTATTTCCCGTCCGCGTCGCGCTTCAGCCCCGGGACGTCCGAACTTGGTGCCGGCTGTTGCATCCAAGTTGTCCAGCCGTCGAAATCGGTCCCATTCCAGAGAGGCGTCCAACCGGGCTCGGCGCGTATTCCGACGACGCCCAGCAACAGACCGACGAGGAGCAGTCGTGAAACATGCATAACGTGGCTCATTATCGTTGAAGCGGAGGGCGGCCGCACCTTTTCTCTCGACGGAGGCGGACTTCGCGCGGGTCTCTCCATGCTCCGCACGACTTGTCGAATGAAACACGCCCCACCCAAGGTGGAACCGGTCTTGCTAGAGCAGGCCACATGCCTCTAGAGGTGGTCATCGGGCGCGCCCTGGCCTGCTGCGTGCACCCCTCAGCCTCGTGGCGCCGCTTGCCGGCACCCGGTCGCGTGCTTTTGGTTGCTGCGTATGTCAGCGCCAGCTACGTGACCGTTCTGATGCTCCTCTTCATCGGGTAAGCTCGTCCGGGGGCGGTTAGCTCAGCGCTCGGTCCGCAACAGCAGCGCCGCTGTCACGCCAAGCGAGAAGTTCTGGGTAAAAATCTCCGCGACATGGATCAGGCGTTGAGTCAGGCCCATGAACGGATTCGGGATCAGCAACGGAGCAAGACCTCCCGCGATCCAGATCACCGCCCCAACCGCGACAGCCGTTTGCACGCGAGGAAGACGCAGCGTGTAAATGATCGGAACGGTTGCCAATGTCATCAGGACGCCACGCGCGAACTGAATGATCCAGAACCACCAGCCAAGATTGGCTACGGTCCTCGTCGCGTCCGGGTAATAGCCTTTTGTGAAGAATTCGTAAGTGAGCGCACCAAACACCAGGTAGTAGAGAACATAGGCGATCCCGCAGAGCAGCACCATTAGTGCGGCCCCCACAAAACCACGAGGCTCAGGGTCTGAGGCCGACTCCCGACTCAACCGGAGCAGCTTGGCGAGGACCGCAAGCACCGCGGCCACGACGAGGTACATCACGCAGGATCCGATCAATGGCTGGAAGGGATGCTCCCGGATTTCTGGAATTGGAAGGAAGATGAGGGCTTCCGACCAGGTGCAGAGGGCGGTGATGATCAGCAGCGCCACGGCAACAGTGCCGAACTGACCCGGGACACTGCGCGGGCCGAATAGCGCGACCGGCACGAACGCGAGCGCCAGGACGATTCCGGCCAACCACCAGGCGGTCCACTGGCCTGCCCCCAGCGCGCCCAACAGCAGTGGTCCTCCTCCGAGCGCGCAGTACAGGATCACGCGGACGTTCATGGTGTACGGCTGATCGGCTCGTGCAACGTTCTTACTTTCCGCCGCCCTTCTTCGACGCGGGCGTTTTGCTTTGAGCCGTGCCAGGAGAGTACTGAAACCGCGCGGCCGTTTCGGCGTACGAAGCGCCCCATTTCTGAAGCTGTCTGACGAGCTGCGGGTCGACTCCGGCCGCCATGAACAGCGGTGCGGCTTCCCACACCTTGCTGCCGGAAATGTTTCCGTACTTCGCCGGGGTACCGTAGCTGGACTGCGCTAAGCCGACCCTGAAGTATCGACCGGCGGAGTATTGCGTGTTCTTCTCCAGCCAGGCCGCAAGGAACGACTCTGTGACAGCGCGCTTCGCATCGTTGGAAAGCGATTGGAACATCGGCGCCCAGACTGCGTCGACCATGATGGTCGGATCGACATTCTGGCTGGGACGCCATCCTTGCGCAAAGTCTTCTGGGCCAATGCGAGGATCGGTCGACTGCATCGCCTTGATCAAGGCGACGAGCAGTCGCGCGGGCTCCGGTCGTCGGCTTTCCGCGTACAGGTCCTGGAACCCGCCGATGACGTAGATCCAATCGACAGGAAGGCGATCGCGGTGCCGGTGATTGCCGCTGTTGAGGAGCAGCTGCAGCTCGTACCAGCTCGCGTCGAAGTACTCGTTGGTCAACGCGCTGCCGCCCATTCCTGACGGACCGTCGGGGATGTTGACGGCGACCGGCGCCGTCGCTGCAGGAATCGTGTTGGACCACGTCCGTGATTCGCCACTTGCGCCAAACAATTCGTGCCCTCGTCCTTCGAGGCCGTACTCCTGAGTCATCTCCCAGGTTTTAACGTGCTGGCAGAGCTGAGTGGAATAGGCTGGCACCGCCAAGTCGGGCGTCCAATTCACGCCCTTGCCTTCGACGTACGATTTGAGAAACGCCCGCCGTGCGCTCGTCCATTTGTCGAACAGCGTGACGATGCGACCCGATGAGATGAACTCGGAGAGATCCGGCGACGCCAACGCGCTTCGCAGAGACTGTTTGGATTTGGCAGCCGAAGGGCTCTCAATCGAGCCGTACAATTCGAAGAATTCACTGTTCTGGAAAACGGGGCCCCACGCGTCCAGAGGATGCACCGAGGGGAGCCAGTGATTCCAGTCTGGTAGCTGCAGGGAGATTGGAATCTGGCGTGGATTCAAGTTGCCATCGGGACGAAACGCATGGCGGTTGATGAGCGGGACGATCGCGCTCCAGTCCAGTGACGCGGCAAGACCGTCCGTGGCTGATCGTCGTGCGACGTCATCGCTCGCCGCGAAGATGAAAGGCAGCGTGGCGCTGTCACTGTCGAGCGTCCAGGACAGTCCGGCTCCGGCCGCCCAATTGGCGACCGGCTGCGCATCCAACCCAGGTCCTGGCTGGTAAGGAGGATTCCACGGACGTCCGAGGCTGCGAACCGAGAGCGAGCGGATGTAGCTGGCGATCTGCTGGCCCTGCAGATCCGAAAGCCCATGAAAACGTGATCTGGCGGCAATCGAGGCGTTGGAGTACCCGAAGTATTTGAGATCGCGGCCGTCGTGCGCGTGACAGTCCGAACAGTGGGCGCGAATCTGCGGGGCATGTGGGAGCGAACTGGCTTGCAGCTGCGCTCTCTGCCACAGGTCCTGCCCGGCCCGTACGGCATCGGGATCGCGCAAGGGCGCCGGCCATGTGTCGGGATCGTCCTCAGTGAATGCGTCAGGCGCGAGCACCTTGCTTGAATCACCGGTCAGCAGGTTGAACGCGACGACGCGAAAGCCGCTGACGACCCCATCGGACTTGTTGAAGCGGAAGCGAATCGTGTTGACGCCGTCAACGATCACGTCTCCGGGGATCGCCAGCGTCATCTTGAACGTCGAGAACCCGCCGCCGATGCCGCCGTAGCGGTTGCCCGGCTCTGCGATGACGACGGTATCGTTGTTCAAGGAAAACCAGGCGCTGTTATTGATCTGCACGCTGGCCATGTCGGCGAAGCGCAACCCGTGGATCTGCATCCACAGCGACCGGACCTCGCGCGCGCGTTGGGCGGGAACGTCGACGACGACGCTCGACGTCCTGCCGTTCTCACCGACCACTTCAATCGGAAGCACTACCGCGGTGGCGGGCGCTGCGGCGCGCGCCAGGCCCGACGCGAAGACTGCCACGGCGAGACTCGCGGCAAAGCGTTGTCGTTTCGCTCCGAGGCGATGACGAGCCAACGATGCGCGACGATCGCGGCCGCTGTCCGCGATTGGCATGTCGGCTACCATGGGTGCGGACCAGTATAGAGCCAGCTGCTCAAGCGGAGTACTTGACTGCTAATTCCTTCAGGCGGCGCAGATAGACGGGCACCGCGGTGGCCGGATCGCCGGACGCCTCGTACTCGAGGCCCATATAGCCGCGGAAGCCGTGCGCTGCGAACATCTTGAACACACGGTCCCAGTCAGACGGCCCCCGCGTCTTGCCATCGTCGAGCGCAACCTCGGTTTTCACGTGCGTGCTGACCGCATAGGGGATCGACATTTCGATCTGATCGTACACGGCCGGCGGCCGGAAGTTTCCGATGTCGAGGTTCATGCCCGCCCACGGCGAGTCCGCGCGTTTGACGATTTCGATTGTGTCCTTCGCGAAGTCTGTGATGCCGCCATCGTCCTCGACACCCAGAATCAATCCGTGAGCGCCGGCATACTCGGCGCCGCGCTTCAGCGTCTCGGCGGCAAACTCGATGGCTTGGTCCAAAGTGGCCCCGGCCGGTTTCGCGCCTCCGAACACGCGCACATGCGTCGCGCCGACCTTCTGCGCGACGTCCAGCCACTTGCGCAGCTCGACCAGCTGTTCTTCCCGCAGTTCAGCAGTGGGCTGCGCGAGGCGCACGCGTGTGCCGATGCTGTAGATCTCGACGCGATTCTTGTAGGCGAGACGACGCAACGGCAGCAGGTAATCGTCGGACGTGGCCGGCAGCCAGTACACTGTCATGTCGATGCCGTCCGTGCCCGTCTCGACCGCGATGCGTATCAGATCTTCATACGTCATCGTCTTGGCCTGGAGCGCTTGCCGGTACGAGTACGCGACGAGCCCCGTTCGGAAGCGGGCCTGCCCCGAGGCCGGTCGAGGCGCCTTTCCTGCGGGCGCCTGGCGAGCGCGGGCGTCGGGAACCGCGGCGGCGACGACAGCCGCTCCGGCGGTAGTCAGGAAGTTCCGGCGATTCATAGGCAGCTCTCCAGTCTGTCTGATCGCGGACGCGCGGCAGATCGTCGTGAATGATAGCCGAAGACGCGAACGGTGAGCCTCGCGCTTCCGCGCGCGCTTGCGCCGGCCGGCAGTTCGCCGCTATTCTGCTCGTTGCGCGTCAGGGCGCCACCGTGTCCGCGGGAAGGACTGCGTCCACCTGGTCTGACATCCACGGTTCACGACTCCGATGAACTCTTTTCTGCCCGAGTGAGCGGACACCGGGCTCACGGCCGGCCGGAAGGCGCGGCCAGGAAGGGAGCTCATCGTGACGCGATCACACGTCTCCACCCGCACGCTCCGCGATCGGCCCGATCTCGATCAACTCAAACGACAGGCGAAGGAACTGCTCGACGCGTTTCGCGCGGGGGAGCCCGATGCCAACGCGGAGGTCGCGGCCCACTACCGGGACTCTGACAGCGCGACATTCGCCCTGCATGACGCACAGCTCGTGATCGCTCGCGCGTACGGCTTCGAGAGCTGGCGGAAGCTCAAGGCGTTCGTGGAGGGCGCGACGATCCGCCGGCTGGTCGAGGAGGTGCGCGCGGGTAACCTCGATGACGTTCGCGCGATGCTGAACGTTCGCCCCGAGCTCGCGCGCATGTCGATCGACAATCTGCCGGTAGTGCTCCACGCCGTGCTCGTACGGTCACCGGAGATGGTCCGCATCCTGATGGCGCACGGCGCCGACGCGCGCAGCGGCGTCTACCCCCACCGCGACGCGACGACCGCGCACGCGATCGCGCTCCAGCGCGGCTACCAAGAGATCGTGCGCATCATCGAGGAGGCGGAACAGAAGCAGCGGGAGACGACCAGCGGCATGCCGAGCGCTCCGGCGGCGGACGACCTGTTCCGCGCGATTCGGTCCGGCGACACCGACCGTGCGATCGCGTTGATGGAAGAAAACCCGGCGCGGATGCACACGCGCCACGTTCCGTCCGAGGCCTCGCCCTTGCACGCGGCCGCGCACGGGTTGGCCGGCAGGCTCGCCGCATGGCTCCCGGACCCCGGCGCCGATCCGGGTGTACACGCCCACCACGGCCGCACGCCGCTGGATGTCGCCGCGCACCGATGGTATCGAACGGACACACAGCGATTCGAGAACGTCGCGGCGCTGCTGCTCGGGCACGGCGCTCCGATGACGGCAGCCGCGGCGGCGGCGCTTGGAGACGCGGATTGGCTCCGCGCCCGGCACGCCGAAGGCAGGCTGAGCGATCAGAACGACGGCTCCGGCGGACTGCTGCGGATTTCGGTGACGCACGACCGTTCCGGGATCCTCGAGCTGCTTCTCGACGTCGGCTTCGATCCCGACGAGCGCGTCCGCCTCAGCGAGGGCGACGATGTGCCGTTCACATGGGGCATGGCGCTCCAGCACGCGGTACAGTTGCGGCGATACGAGATGGCTGAGACGCTGCTGAAACGCGGCGCCGACCCGAACGCGTCGATCTACGCGAGCGGCGACCCCGTGTTCTCCGCCTACAGCGAAGGCGACCAGAACATGATCGCGCTGCTCGAGCGCTACGGCGGCGTGCCGACAGCGACGACCGCAGGGTTGTTCAGGCAGACGGAGCTCGCGAAGAAAATGCTCGCCGGCGAGGCACGCTTCCGGATCGACGGCGCCGCAGGCCATTCACTCGGCGAGCAGCTGCTTTGGGGCGGCGCGTGCGGTGGCGATCCCGAGGTCGTCCGCATGGCCCTCGAGCGTGTGGACTGGCCGCGCGACGATCGGCGCTGGTTTACGATGCTCGAACAGCCGCTGCGCACGTGGGCCCATGGATCCATCAGCGAAGCCTGGGACCAGAGCACGTATCTCACGTGCTTCCGCCTGCTGCTGGAACGTTGCGATCCCAATCTGCGCGGACGTCCGACCGACGGCGGACAGTTCGGCCTGACGACGCTCCACAACATCGTCGCGCGCGGCGACATGACGCCGGAAGAGCGAGTCGCGTTCGCGACCGCGATCCTCGACCGAGGCGCGCGTCTCGACATTCGCGATAGCCTGCTGAAGAGCACGCCGCTCGGATGGGCCTGTCGCTGGGGACAGTTGCCGCTCGTGAAGCTGTTCCTCGACCGCGGCGCGGACCCGATCGAAGCCGACGCGGAGCCGTGGGCGACGCCGATCGCCTGGGCCGAGCACACGGGTCACCACGAGATCGAAGCGTATCTGCGACAGAGAGCGAGGAAGCACAGATGACGCGCGGACTCGTTCTCGGTGCGTTGGTCATTGTCGGTGTCTGCGCGGGGCAACGTGGCGATCAGCAGGCACCGTCGGCGTCGACGATTCAAGTCGATAAGGTCAGCGACAACCTGTATGTGCTCGGCGGCGGCGGGAACACCGCGGCATTCATCACCGCCGGCGTCGAAGGTTGGATCGACGTCCACCTTCGTGTCGGCGCGCTTCGGTGAACAACCTTCGCTGGTCCATCAGACCGAGACGATTTCAAGCATGTCGGACAGCCCGGCGAAATCGTCCGGATTACGCGTGTACAGAGGTAGACCTGCTGCGACCGCGGTCGCAGCAATGAACAGATCCACCGCGCGGCGGCCGCGCGCCTTGCGGCCTGCCGCGGCGACTGCGGCGTAGACGCGGCCGTACGCACGGGCCACTGCTGCATCCACTGGAAGAGGCTCGAACGTCGCCTCGGCCCGTTGCAACCGGTCTTGACGACGGGCGCGTTCGTTCGGATCGGCGGTGGCGTGCGGTCCGGCTGCGAGTTCGGCCATCGTCACCGCAGAGACGGCGACCTCCAGGGGCAACGCGGCCGGTTCGATCAACTCCAGGTCGATGACAATGGAGGTGTCGATGAGTCCGCGGGCACGACGTTGGTCAGCCACGCGGCGTGGAGTCCTGGTCGATCATCGCGTCGACATCTTTCCGAAACCGCCTGGGTGCGACGTGTGGCGCGCCGGCAAAGGCGGCCGCTGCAGCGTCGGCCGGTACGAACACCCGCTGGCGCAACGGGATCAGCTCGCCGACAGGCACGCCATTGCGTGTGATGATGAAGGACTTCCCCCGATCCAGCGCGCGCATGATTCGCCCGCTTTCGTTGCGGAGCTCGCGCTGGGTGATTTTTCGGTCCATCACAGGTCATTGTAGCACACGTGCTACGTGCCTGCCGCTAAGGGACGTCTTCGCTTCCCTAGACGGTCTTGGGAAATACAAAGGCTGTTCCAATGCGGCAGCTTGGTCTTACAATCACCTCTTCGCGCGCCCGACCGAATGCGTTGAACGGGCGTGACGCGAACCTGCGCTTATGACTACTCGGCACGCCGTGCCGGCCTCGGGGGCGACTGCAGTCATTCTGGCCTCGCTCGCCTTCTCCTGTGCCCGCGGAGGGTCGACGCAGGCGGATCCGGTTCTCACCGTTCCTGCGGGCTTCGAAGTCGAACGCGTCGCAGGTCCGCCGCTCGTCAACCGCCCGATCGTCGCCGATTTCGATGACGAAGGTCGGCTCTATGTCGCCGATTCGTCAGGATCGAACGACAACGTTGAAAAGCAGCTGGCTGACAAGCCTCATCGGATCGTCAGGCTCGAAGACAAGAACGGCGATGGCCGGTTCGACACCAGCGTCGTCTTCGCCGACAAGATGATGTTTCCCGAAGGTGCGATGTGGTTCGACGGGTCCCTGTATGTCGCGGCGCCGCCGAGCATCTGGAAATTGACGGATACCGATGGAGACGGCGTGGCCGATCGACGCGAAGAGTGGTTTCAAGGAAAAACGCTGACCCACTGTGCGAACGATCTCCACGGGCCCTACTTCGGTCCGGACGGCTGGATCTACTGGACCAAAGGCGCGTTCGCCGAGCAGACCTACGAACGACCGGGCCGAACGCCGTTCGTCACACGAGCGGCGCACATCTTTCGCCGGCGTCCCGGCGACGCCGCGATCGAGCCGGTCATGACCGGCGGGATGGACAATCCGGTCGACGTCGCGTTCACGTCCGCCGGCGAGCGGATATTGACGGCGACGTTCCTGGAGCATCCGCAGCTGGGGCGCCGCGATGCGCTGATTCACGCGATCTATGGGGGCTTGTACGGAAAGCCGCACGCGGTCATCGACGGCCACAAACGAACGGGCGATCTGATGCCGGCGTTGACCCACTTCGGGCCCGCCGCTCCAGCCGGCCTGACGCGATATGCCTCGCGGGTGTTCGGCGACGAGTATCGCGACAACTTCTTCGCCGCGCTGTTCAACCTGCAGAAGGTGACACGCCACGCGCTGGAGCCGAGCGGCGCCACGTTCAAGAGCCATGATTCCGATTTCGTCGTGTCGAGCAGCCGCGATTTCCACCCCACCGACGTGCTCGAGGATGCCGACGGCAGCCTCCTCGTCATCGACACGGGCGCGTGGTACAAGCTGTGTTGTCCCACCTCGCAGCTCGCCGCCCCCGAGGTGCTCGGGGCGATCTACCGCGTTCGCCGTCAGGGCGCGCCTCGAATGGCCGATCCGCGCGGCCTCAGACTCGCCTGGGGCGCGATGACACCTGGCGAGCTTGCGAAACTGCTCGACGATGACCGGCCGGCCGTTCAGAACCGGGCGATTCACGAGCTCGCGCGGGTTGGAGCAGGTGCGGTGTCCGCGCTCGACGAGGTCTTGAACACGTCACGCTCCGCTGACGCGAGGCGCAATGCCGTGTGGGCGCTCACGCGCATCGCGACGGCACCGGCGCGCGAGGGAGTCCGGTCCGCTCTCAACGATCGTGACGAGACCGTACGGCAGGCGGCGCTTCATTCCGCTGGCGTCTGGCGCGATGCGGCCGCGCTGCCGCAGCTCCTCGATGCGCTGAAATCCAACGTGCCCCCCGTCCAGCGTGCGGCCGCCGAGGCGATCGGACGGCTCGGCGATGCCCGGGCGGTCGCCGATCTCCTCACGGCTGCGGCGGCACCGCTCGACCGGACGCTCGAACACTCCGTGACATACGCGTTGATCGAAATCGCCGATCCCTCATCGACGGCCGCGGGGTTGCGGGCGGGATCCTCGCGAGCGAAGCGGGCCGCGCTCATCGCGCTCGACCAGATGGATGGCGGCGGACTGAAGCCGGAGCGGGTCATCTCGCTGCTCGACTCGTCGGACCCTGTGATGAGGGAGACCGCGTGGTGGATCGCCGGCCATCACCGGGAATGGGGGGGCGCGCTCGCCCGGTTTTTCCAGGCACGCCTGACCGGCAGGGATCTCACCGATGCGGCGCGTGACGATCTGCAGCAGCAGCTCGTTCAATTCGCAGACAACACCGCGATCCAGGAACTCCTGGCGGCCATCGTCGAACGCGCGATCGCGAAAGCGGATCGTCTGACGGCGCTCCGTGCAATGGCCGGGACGCGTGCGAAAGAGCTGCCGGCGTCCTGGATCGCGCCGCTCGTGCGCGCGCTCGCCGGAAGCGACCTCGACGTGACGCGCCATGCGATCTCGGTCGCGCGCGCGGCCCCGGCATCAAAGGCAGCCGCTCCCGATCTGCTGCCTGCGCTTCTGCACGTCGCCCGTGACCGCACGTGGCCAATCGAGGTTCGTCTCGACGCGCTCGCGGCGGTTCATGGCGGCCTGACCAGCGTCGACCGCGACGTGTTCGATCTGCTCCGGACCAGCCTGGAACCCGCGCAGCCCGTGTCTGTTCGTGTTGCCGCCGCAGGCGTTCTCGAAAAAGCCGCGCTTGGGCGCGATCAGCTCTTGGGGTTGGCGGAATTGCTCGAGCGGGCGGGCCCGCTCGAGCTCCCGCGGCTCTTGCCCCCCTTCGATCGCGCCAGCGACGAGGCGGTGGGATTCGCGATGCTGGCGGCGCTCCAGCAGTCGAAGGGCCGATCGAGCGTCCGCGCGGACATCCTTCGCCCTCGGCTGGCAAAATATCCCGAGTCCGTCCAGAAAAAAGGGGAGGCCCTGCTGGCCTCGCTGCATGTCGATGCTGCGAAGCAAGCACGGCGTCTGGAGGAAATCCTGGCGGCGAGCAACGGAGGCGATGTTCGCCGCGGGCAGGCGGTGTTCAATAGTCCCAAGGCCGCGTGTTTGTCGTGCCACGCCATCGGTTACCTGGGCGGCAAGATCGGTCCTGACTTGACACGGATCGGCCAGATTCGCAGCGAGCGAGATCTCCTGGAGGCGATCCTGTTTCCCAGCGCCAGCTTTTCCCGCGGCTACGAGCCGGTCGTCGTCACAACGGCATCTGGTGAGACGCACGCGGGAGTGCTCCGGAGCGATTCGTCGGACGCGGTCGTGCTGGTGACCGGCGCTGGGACGGAGACCCGGATTCTGCGCCGGGAGATCGAGGACATGCAGCCCGGCACCGTGTCCATCATGCCACCCGGGCTGGCAGAACAGCTCTCTCCGCAGGAGCTGGCCGATCTGCTGGCATTTCTGAAAGCGACTCGGTCGGGCGCCAACTAGTGGCTAGACCATATGGAATGACCGGCTCGCCATTGCGTTTTTTCTTTTTGGCCTGTGCGTCGCTCACGCATCAGGCGGGCGAAGGTTGGTGAGCCCGGCCGCCTTCGCTTCGGATTGTGTGAAGCTTCGGCGCCCTCGGCGAGCAGCCTTCATTGGCTTGCCAGCCGTAGCTTGCGCACAGCGGCAGCGCAAGCAAGCGAAGGCTGGTGACCCCTAACCTTCGCCAGTTGGAACCCGATTGGCAATTTTCTGCACCAACTCGATGCTCTGCGAACACGGGC
>Ga0066710_100003495_pt1 | contig 13430 bp, 4 predicted proteins | sample GraSoiAngelo_159_FD_79666 | JGI IMG/M metagenome (GOLD analysis project Ga0066710, IMG submission 79666) | Grasslands soil microbial communities from the Angelo Coastal Reserve, California, USA - 14_1009_16_40cm | ecosystem: Environmental > Terrestrial > Soil > Grasslands | place: USA...
CCGACCGGGATCGGGCCCAGGATCCCGAGCTCCTGGATGAACGGGAACCTGAGCTCGGTGTTCAGGATCGCGACGCGCGAGCCCAGCAGATCGAAGTCGGAGTAGCCGCGCAGCGTCGAGTATCCGCCCACGCGGAACGTCTGGGCGTCACGGCCGTTGCTCGCTCCGGCCAGGACCCGGCCGGCCAGCGTGTAGCCGCGCGTCAGATCCCAGTAGCGCCGCGCATCCAGCGTCACGGTGTGGTACTCGAGCCCGTTCTTGAACAGCGCGAACGACGGCGAGTACGTCAGGTTCCAGCGCTGGCCGTTGACCGGTCCGTAGTAGCCGAACAGCGCGTTGTCTCCGATCAGCGACAGCGAAGGCGAGGTGACCGAGCGGAACTGACTGGCGGTCTGGTAGAAGTCGCCGGCGGCGTTCTGATCGAAGAACCGGCGGTCGACGAACATCTGGGTGAGGTTGAGCTCGGCGCGGCGGAACCGGTCGAACGGATACGAGGCGCTGAGGATCCCGCCGAACGTCTGCTCCGAGAACAGGCGCGGAGAGTCGAGCTGCTCCCCGAGCGTGGTGACGCGCGACGAGAAGTAATCCTTGAAGTGGAACAGTCCGATGCCGAGGTCCAGGCGGCGGCGCAGGTAGTTGTAGATCGCGAGCGCGTTCGTCTCCTCGAGCGAGTTCGAGAACAGGTCCGTGGCCACGTACAGGCTGTGGTCGCCGAGGAAATCGCTGAACACGAACTGCGTGCTCCCCACGAATCCAAATCCGGACGCGGCATAGAAGCCGCCGCCCGCGTAGTCGGGCGCGAGCCGCGCGTGGTACGGCGTGGGTTTCTGAGCCAGCACCGAGTCCGGCAGCGCGAACGGCCCGCCGCGCTCGACGAGCGGGATCTTGGCGACGATCGCCGCCGTCGTCTCGGGCGGAGCGGGAAGGTTGCCGAGCCCGGCCGGCGGATCGGCGTGAGCGCCCGGGTCGGCGGGCGCCGTGTGGTGCGCGAGATCCAGGCCCTTCGGGTCAGGCAGCGTCGCGGGCCCCCCCGCCAGCGTCGAGTCCTGGGCGCCGAGCGTGAGGCTGTCCGGCAGCATCCGCTTGAGCGCCGCGCGCCGCGGCTCCACGCGCAGCGTGTCGCCCGGCGGCACGAGCGCGGTCACCGAGTCCAGCACCGCCGCAGGGAACTGCTTGCGCAGCCGGTCGAACGCCGAGTCCAGCGACAGCGGCTCCTTGACGGCGAACACGTCGAAGCCGCCCCCGTTGTAGGCCGCGAACACCAGCCGGTCGTTCTCGCGCGACCACGAGATGGTCTGCACGCCGCCCATCACGTCGGTGAGCTGGACGTAGGCGCGCTCCGCGACGTCGTACAGGTAGATGTTCGAGGTCCCGTCGCGATCGGACACGAACGCCAGCCGGCGCCCGTCCGGCGACCAGGCCGGCGCATGGTCGTTGCCGTAGGTGTCCACGGTCAGCGTCACCGCGCCGGTCGCGAGGTCGAGCCCGTAGATCGCGTAGCGCCCGAACCCGTCGCGCGAACGCGTGGGCTCGAGCACCACCGGGGCCAGCCGGTCGGAGGCGAACGTCAGCGTGCGCCCGTCGGGGGACCAGGCCGGCTCCTTTTCGTCGTAGGCGTCGTTCGTGAGCCGCGTGAAGGTACCGGTCGAGCCGTCGACCAGCCACAGGTCCGAGCGCCCATCCTTGACACCGGCCACGGCGATCGAGTCCCCGTGCGGCGCCCACGCCGGGAAGTACAGCGCGTCGCACGGCAGCTTGAAGCGATGCAGCGTCTTCCCGTCGCGCGCCGACACCACGTAGAGCACGTCGCTGCCCCCGCTCTTCGCGGTGAGCGCCAGCCGTTCGCCGTCGGGAGACCAGGTGATCGAGCTGCGGAACGAGGGGATCGTCTCGTATTGGTAGCTGCGCTCGCCGCGGATCACGCGGTGCAGCACCTTGCCGTCGAACGCCGACATCACGTAGACGTCCGTGTACTGGCGGCGGTCCGAGAAGTAGGCGATGCGGTCGCCTTGCGGCGAGATCGCCGGGGCCGTGTTGAGCGTGCTCTGGTCGTGCCGGTGGTCGGTGAGCCGGCGCGCGAACTCTTCCGGCGTATCCTTGTGCGCGACCGTCGGCCAGTAGCGCTTGCGCAGCCAGGTTCGCCACTGCTCGTCGAACTTCCCGACCGGCATGCCCACGCTGGCCTGGAACGCGCGATCGAAGCTCCGGTTCTGCCGGATGCGCCGCAGGATGTCCCGCAGGCGGTCCTCGCCGTAGCGGTCGACCAGGTAGCTCAGCGCCGACTGCCCCTGCTTGTAGACGATGTAGCCGGACGACAGCGCGAGCGGCGGCAGGTAGCCCTCGACGATGCCGTCGCGCAGGAACATCTCGGCGTTGGGCTCGATCCCGAGCGAAAAGTACTCGGCCAGGCCTTCGGCGAACCACGTCGGCACCGAGTAGAAGCTCTGGCGCGCGATCAGCGACGCCGCCGAGCCACCGTACAGGTAGTCGAACATCACGGCGTGCGTGAGCTCGTGCACCACCACGTGGCGCAGGTCCTCATAGGAGCCGGTGAACGGCAGCACCACCCGGTTGCGCAGCACCTCGGTGAAACCGCCGGTGCCGGCGTCGATCAGCTCGGGGGTGACGTTGGTCTGGGAAAAGTCATTGTGGGAGCCGTACAGGATGATGGGGACGCGCCGCGACAGGGTGTGGCCCATGCGCTGCGCCAGCATCGTTTGGGTCTTCTCGGCGAGGTCCAGCGTGCGCATGGCGAGGCTGTCCTCGCCGGTGTAGAAGTAGACCTCGAAGTGGTCCGACTCGATCGAGCGCCAGTCGTACTCGCGATACTGGACCTTGTTCTGCCCGAAGTACTGGGCGTTCGCCGCACCGGGGCACAGGGCGCCGAGGAATGCCGCCAGCATCCCCGCCGCGAGCTTCAGTTGTCGCACTCGGATTTCCCCTTCTGGCCCCGGATCGGGTTCGCTCGGCCCGCCATATCCGTTAATGATACCCCGGAGCCGCCACGGGTTCCCATGACGATCTAGCATGCGGCGCGCCAGGCGCGGCTCCGGGCGTGGGGCGGCGCCCGCACGGCAGCGTTTGGGCTTTGCCGCTCCGTTCGCGAATCGAAAAATCTTGGCAAGTCCGAGCCTGCGATTTGCGCCCGACCGGCGCGGCATCGTGCATGGCCCCTGGCGCCTCGGGAGCGATCGCGGGCCGGTCCATGCCGCGTCAGTGCCGCCCGCGATGGACCGCTCTCACCCGGGAACGAAGCGCCGGGACAGCCGCAGCACCGGCGGCGGGTGTTCCCGGTCCAGCTGAGCGGTTGGGGTCGAGGGAGCGAGGCTCCTCCGGCGGAGGCAAGCCGCCCCGAGCAGGCGCCGCGGCCGCGCCGGAAGAGCACGACGTCGCAATCGATTGGGGCACTTAGTATTCCCAGCGTGCCTTCAGATTGACGTTGAAGTCGGGAGTGGTCGGATTGGGTGTCGCCGTGCCGGGGCGGTGCTGGGTGAGCTCGGTCGTCACGTAAATGAAACGGCTGAGGCGGTACTCGGCCTCGATGTCGCGCTCGATCGGGTTCAAGAGCCGGTCGGAGCTCGGCGTCGTGGCGGTGCGATCCAGCCCGGGGAACGGCAGGCGCTGCCGGTAGCGCAGCGCGAGCTTGGGCGTGACCTGGCTGCCCACGCCCACGATCACGCCGCCTTCGCCCCCGAACAGCCCGCCGCGCTCGCGATCGATTTGCCACTCGTTGATGTACCCGCGGAACGCGCGCGACATCTCCGCCGAGAGCGTGCGGTTCATGGCGCGGGTGATGTAGTTCTCGAACGGGTCGCCGAGCGCGCCGCGGGTGTCGCCGGCCAGGAGCCGCCCCACGGTCAGCTCCCGCAGGATGCGGGCCTGGTCCCAGCCGGACTGGTCGCTCGTCATCACGATCCGAGGCTCGTTCGCGCGGCCGGTGATCTCGACCGTCACCAGCGCGGAGCCGTTCTCGGGGAGCACGATGCGGGTCGTGGCCTGGGCGTCGATCTGCGGGTTCACGCCCGACACGTTGTCGAACGTGAGATCCACCTTCTGCACGTCGAAGCGGTTGCTCAGGAAGTAGTACGTGCCGCGCACCGCATTCATGTCGCCGTAGATGACGAGCGCGTCCGTGCGTTGCTGGATGTCGAGGTTGGCGTTGAACTCGATGTCGCCGTCGGACGGCTGCCAGTGGATGTTGTTGTCGGCCGACAGGTGGATGCGGTAGGTCCAATAGAGCGGCGCCGCCGTCTGGGCGACCTGCTCGGCCTCGCTCACGTTGGCGAAGTCGTAGAGGATCACGGCCCGGCGCACGTCGGCGTTGCCGCTGACGAACGGCACCGGCTGCCCGTGGATGGACGGGCCGTTCGTCACGTCGAACCGGCCGTCGAACAGCACCGCGTACAGCCCCGGCTCGGTGGTCGTGATCTCGTTGACGGCGAGCCCGAAGTGGTAACCCTTGAACTTGCCGCCCGCGAGCTCCACGACTCCGCTGCCGCGCACGCGCCCGTGCTCGCCCTGCCGCGCCGCGAGCGTGTCGACCGTGATGCGGGATTCGTCGAGCGTGACGCTCGCGGTCACGCCCTCGAACAGCTCCTCGCGGCCGGCCATGCGCAGCTTCCCGTCCGAGACCTTCATCGTGCCGTCGAGATCGGGATGCTTGGGCGTGCCCTTGACGTCCGCGCGCAGCGCGAAGCGGCCGGAGGCGGACCCGATCTGCGGTACGACCAGCCGCGCCACCGACAGGTCGCCGTTGGGGACGTCGACATGCCAGGCCATCGGCGCCTCCGGCACCTGCGGCCGCTCCCCGAGCGCGAGCCGCAGCGGCAACTCGCCGGAGGCGGTCGATTCCCGCTTGTCGCGCACGATGCGGAGCTCGGGGACCGTCAGTCGCTCGTGCTCGTAGCGGGCGCGCCCGCGCACGTCCTGGATGTCGATCGCCTGCCAGCTCAGCTTGTCCGCCTGGAACACGGCATCCAGCACCGGCTGCTTCGGGCTGCCCTCGATCCCGATCCGCCCGCCGATCTTGCCGCTCCAGTCGCGCGCGGCCGGCGCCATGTCGCGCAGCTCGTCGAGCGAGAGCGCGTCCGCCTGGACCACGCCGTTGCAGCTCCCCGCCGCTTCGACCCAGCGACCCACGCCCCCCGCCGTGAGCGTATCGGGCCACGGATGCGCCATGCGCTCGAACGCGAGCGAGGCCTCGGCGGTGCCGCCGCCCAGCCGGAACAGCGCGTGCCGCACGTTGAGCGTCGCGGGCCGGCCCGCAAGGTCTAGCCACAGCGAGTCCGCGGTGCGTCCTTGCCAGCCCGGCCGCGACACGCGGGCGTCCAGCGTCCAGCGCGGGTCCCCGGAGGCTCCCGTCACGCGCAGCACGGCGTCGCCGCGGCCGGACAGCCGGAAATCTGGGGGAAGCCCCAGCCGCGCGAGATCGAGTCGGTCGGCGTGCGCCGTCCAGTCGTAGCTTCCTCCCGGCAGCGCCCAGCGCCCCGACAGGGCGACGGCGGAGGCGCTGTCGCGCGCGATCACGCGTTCGAACGAGACGCCCCGGGCATCGCCGCCGACCGACACCGGGGGCTCGGCCAGCCAGTCAAACTGGCTGCTCTTCATGCGGGCGCGGTCGAGCGCGAGCCGCCACGAGCCCGGGCTCCAGTCGGATCGCCCGGCCAGCGTGAGGAGCGTGTCGCCGGCGGCGGCGCTCAGGCTCTCGAGCCCGAGCGTCCGGTCGCCGAGCGCGAACGGCGTGGCCACGCTGTCGAAGTGGATCCCCAGGAACATCACGTCCGAGAGCCTGGCGCTCCCGGTGAGGTCGGGCTTCGGCAGCAGCTTGCCGCTCGCGCCCTCAACGCTCCATGTCCCGCTCTGGATTCCCAGCCACGTGGTGCTCGCGCCCGACAGGTCGCCGGTCACGAACAGCGCGCCCTCGCGGCCCTCGACCGTTCCCTCGGCATGGCCCAGCAGGCCGTGGATCCCCGAGGCGCGGCCGTCCGGCCACTCCTCGAGCGGCAGCTTGTCGACCTTGTAGTCGCCGGTCCATCCGGAGGGCGTCGTCCGGCCGCGCAGCTCGATCGCGCCGCCGCGGCGGAGCGCGCTCACCTCGAAGCTGTCGGGGCCCGCGGCGGGGAAGCGCACGCCGACCGCGCCCTGATCCGCGCGCCAGCCCGCGAGCTCCGAGGCCGCGAGCGCGGCGTGGAGCTGAGCCGACGTCCGCCGCGCGCGCGTGTCGGCCGCATAGCGGAACGTGCCCGCGACGTTGCCCTTCGGCCAGCCGTCGATCCCGATCGCCCCCCAGCGCTCCGGATTCCCCTGGACGACCTTGCCCCCGACGCTCCAGCCGCTCCCGGACCACGCAAAGTCCCCGTCCAGCGTGCCGGCGCCGGAGGCGAACTTGAGCGGACGCACCGTGAGCGCGCCGTGATCCCAGCGCGCGCGACCCTCGGCGTCCCCGCTCATGTCCTTCCACACGAGGCTCGAGCGGAAGCCCAGGCTCCACGCCTTGTCGCCGCGCGCCACGATCGTGCCGTGGGCTTCGCCCGGGACGTCGAACGAGCGGTTGTCCGTGACCTGGGCGAGCCACTTCCACGGCAGGCGCTGGATCTCGAGCCGCACCGTGCGAACCGAGTCGCCCGACACCCACTCCGCGAGCCCGCGCGCCGAAAGCGCGTCGGTCTCGAACCGATCGAGTCGCACGCGCACCGTGTCGCCCTGCTCGAGCCGGCCCGCCATCCGCAAGTTGCGCGTGTGGAACGGACCATCGAGCCACGCGAGCCGGCGGAGTTCGATGCGCGTCCCGGCCCCGACCGAGACGCCGGCGTCGAGATCCATGCCGAGCACCGGAGCGGTAGGCGCGGGAACGATGATCGAGCCCTTGCGCAGCACCAGGTTCACGTCGAGCGCGGTGTTGCCGCGCCCGGTGCCCCCGCTCGAGCGCCAGGCGGGAAGGCGGAGCTTGCCGTTCTTGTCCTGGAGCAGGCGGATCACCGGGGATTCCACCACCACGTCGATCACGCGCCGGTCGCGGTGCAGCCACTGGAACGGCGAGTACTGCACGTCGATCCACGGCGCCTCCAGCAGCGCCGGGCCCCGCCGGTCCGCAAACCACACGCGCGGCTTGATCAGCCGCACGCGCTGGAACGGATTGCCGCGGATGTTGCCGATCTCGAGCTGGACGTCGCTGCGCTGGGCGAGCACCCCGTTCACGAGCAGCGTGAGCTCGTGCGCCACGAGCTCGGTGCGATGCGCGAAATACAGCAGCGCCGATCCCAGCGCGATCCCGACCAGCGCCGCCACTGCCGCCGCCGCGAGCAGTACCAGCTTGCGCACGGTCCAGCGCACCGGCTGGGGGACGCGTTCGACCGCCTCGCCCACCGCGTGGCCGAGCTCTCCGACCTCGTGCTTCAGGTCCTCCACGATCCCGTGCGGCGGCTCGGGAGGGTCTTTGCCCGGCGAGTGTTCGGTGCCCGAAGTCATGCGTGCATCCTCGTGCCCTCAAGCGCGGTCATGCGGTCATTGCATCAGAATGCCGGCCCGATCGCGAACTGGAACCGGCCGCGGGCGCGCTTGCCGTCGGGGTGCCCGGCATCGGCGAGCTGGCGGTCGAGCCGCGGCCACCAGGTGAAGTCCGCGCGCAGCGGCCCGAACGGCAGCTGCAGCCGGGGCCCCACGCCGAATGCCCACCGCACGTCGTTCGCCCCGAGCGGCCCGCCGCGCGGCGAGAAGCTGCCGTGCCGCACGTCTTCCGCCCGCGCCCACACGTTGCCGGCGTCGACGTACGCCTCGATCCCGACCGGGCCGCGCACCTCCAGGCGCAGCTCGGCGTTGGCCTGCAGCAACGCCAGGCCGCCCGGGGCCGGGATCTGGCCCTCGTCGTAGCCGCGCACCGAGTTCACGCCCCCCAGCTTGAACAGGTCGAGCACCGGGACCCGAGCCACCTCCGGATCGATGCCGGGCAGGTTCGAGAAGATCACCGCGCGCCCGAACGGCCGGATGATGCCGCCGCGCGCCTGTGTCGCGAGCACCCAGCCCGGGCGCAGCTGCGTGTACCAGGCCGAAGCCAGGTGGTTCTTGGTGAAGCTGGAGGCGCCGCGCAGCGGGCCGCCGGCGACGTCGGAGGTATAAGCCTGGTACGAGCCGCGCGTCATCTGCACCGGGTTGTCGCGCGTGTCGCGGTCGAGGCCTAGCTGCAGCCGGTGCGTCGTGAACTTGGGGGTGATCTCGCTGCTCAGGCTGTCGCGCTCGTGCGGAGAGATCGTGGGGTCGATGAAGGTCTGGCTCTGCCGCACGAACGTGTTGTCTTGGGTGAGCGCGATGCGGGTGTAGCGGCCGAGCTGGCGCTGCACCTGGAAGCTCCCGCCCTGCGACTGCGTCTCGGTGATCACCTTGGGGTTGGTGCGGTCGTGGTGGTTCTCGTAGTAGAGCGTGAGGAGCCCCCGCGTGCGGGTGGCGAACAGCCACGGTTCCAGCACCGAGCCCTCGATGCGGCTCAGCAGGAACCGCGCCTGACCGTCGAGCGCCAGGCGTCCGGTCAGCGCCCCCTGCCGGCCGTTGCGCAGCAGGTTCCGGTGTCCCCACTCGGCGGTGGCGAGCAGGCGCTCGCTCGTTCCGCTGCCGATGCCGGCATCCACCCACCGCGGCCGGCGCTCGCGCAGCGCGAGCTCGAAGTCCACCTTCGTCGCGGTGGAGTCGATGAGCGGAGTCATCTGCACCTGGCTGAACATGCCCGTCTCGTACAGCCGCTCGATCGACTGCTGGACCCGCGACGAGCGGTAGATCGCGTCCGGCTTGATCAAGAGCTCGCGGCGTACGAAATGCTCGCTCACCGTGAGCTGATCGAGGTTCGCGACGCGCACGTCGCCGAAGTGGTAGCGCGGCCCTTCCGCGACGACGTAGCGCACCGCCATGGAAAAGTCGTGGCGTTCGGTGCGGGCGTGGACCGTGGGGAAATAGCCGCGGTCCTTGTACGCCTCGGCGATCTTCGCCGTGTCCGCCACCAGGTAGTACGGATTGAACGGCCGTTTCTTCCGCGCGAACAGGCTGCGCCGCAGCGGGTCCTTCGGCAGCACCGTCACCCCTTCCAGCTCCACGAGGTCGATGTGGATCCGGCGTCCCTCGATGATCTTGAACCGGACGATCACGGCACCGTGGTCGTGGGTCGGCGTGAGCTCGTAGCTGGCGGCCGCGTCGAGGTAGCCGTGCTGATGGTAGACGTCCTCGATCGCGGCGATGTCCGCCCGCAGAAAATCGACGCGCAGCAGCGGCCGCTCGCGGCCCAGGAGCCGCGAGCTCTTGTGCGTCTTGAGCACGGCGTCGAGCTCCTTCTCGCGCACGTGCTTGACGCCCTCGAACCGGACGTCGGCCACCGTGGTCAGCTCGCTCGGGAGCTCGGTCTGCGCGCGCGCGGGGGCGGCGGGGAGGAACGCGACCAGGAGCCTCAGGGTCCCGAGGGCCGCGGCCACGGGGGCGCCGCCGCGGCGCCAGGGTCGACGCCTCGCACGCTCCGCCGGGCGGGTTGCTCGCCCCGCTCCCGCCCGTCCAGCCGCACATCTTGTCCTTGTTACTCCGGGCCCGCTAGGGCGGAGTCGGGGCAACCGTCTTCTCCTCGGGAGCCGGGTTCCGGGGCGCGGTTTTCGCCGTTTCCTGGATGGTCGCGCTCGCCCTGCCGAGCGCCCGCTGGCGCTGGAGCACGCGCCATGGATCGTTCACAAGGATCAGCACCAGCAGCGTCGCCATCACGACCAGGCCAACCTGCTGGAACCGCGCGTAGGTGCGCGCCGAGATGCCCTGGCGGCGCACGGCCTCGAGCAGCGCGAGCGTGACGTGTCCCCCGTCCAGCACCGGAACCGGCATCAGGTTGAACGCCATGATCGCGATGTTGATCAGCGCCAGCAGCTGCAGGTAGGAGTCGAGCCCCTGCCGCGCCGCCTCGCTGGCGGCCTGCGCCAGGAACAGGGGTCCGCCGACGTACTCGTGGTAGTAGAAGAAGCGCGAGATCGTGAGCCACATGCCGCGGTAGACGCTCGCGATCATGGCCGCGGTGCCGCGCACGCCCAGCTCGATCGATTCCCCGAGCCCGTAGCGCTCGACGAACGTGCCCTCGCGCGGCGGCCGGATGCCGATCTGGCCGTGCGCGGCCACGGAGCCGTCGGGATTCATGGGCACGACGTCGATGTCCACGCGCCGGCCGCCGCGCTCGACGGCCAGGTGCACGGTGCGGTCGGTGTTGCTGCGGAGCGAAGGCGGCAGCTCGTCCCAGTCGTGGATCGGCTTGCCGTTCACCGCCAGGATCCTGTCGCCTTCCTTGAGGCCCGCCTTGTAGGCTGGCATGCCGGTGACCACGTCGCCGACGACGGGCGGGGTGGGCGGGCGGCGCAGGCTCGAGAACAAGGGCTCGCGCTGGTCCGGCGTGAGCCGGATGCTGAACCGCTGCGCGTTCCGCTCGACGGCCAGCTCGACGGGCCGCGACTTCGGCACCTTGGAGTTGCTGAGAAAGATCTGGACCCAGGTCCCGACCGGCGTGCCGGCGACGCCCACGATGCGGTCGCCCGCGCGCAACCCGGCGCGATACGCCACGCTCGTGTCCGGGGTTGCACCCAGGCGATTGGGGTAATCGGGGTAGTTCACGCCGACCAGGCCCACGAGGATCATCGTGAGGAGCGCCGTGACGAGGTTCGCGGCCGGTCCGGCGAGCGCGATCAGCATCCGCCCGAACCAGGGGTGAGAGAGGAACTCCTCGCGGCTCCCGGGCATCGTGCCGTCCTCTCCCGGGCTGTCGCCGGCCATCTGGACGTAGCCGCCGAGCGGGAACCAGGCCAGGCGGTACTCGGTGCCGCCGCGGGTGTAGGACAGCATCGGGGGACCGAAGCCCAGGGAGAACCTGAGCACGCGCACGCCCCGCCACTTGGCCATCAGGAAATGGCCGAGCTCGTGCACGAAAATGACCAGTCCGAGCAGCAGGATGCCCGGTACCCAGAGGTTGCTGAACACTGTCAAATCCTTATGGGCTAAGGTCTTCAGCGCAGGCTAACGCCCGTTCACGGGATCGTCAAGCAAGTCCGGCCCGGCAGATGCGGGGGCACACACGACCCAGCAAGAGCCGGACCCTCACGAGCTCGCTCATCCTCGATTCGTCGACGGGATCAAGCCTTGGGCCCGAGCGCTCGAGCGTCCACCCCGAACCGCGCGTCCCGCCGCTCCTCATTTGGATACGCGAAACCCGGCCGGCGGGGCTCCTCATCTCGCCTCGCTCTTCGACCTGACGAGGTCCTGATAGACGGCGAGCGTGCCTTCCACCATGCGGTCCGCCGAGAAGCGCGCGGCGTGGTCCCGCGCCCGCTCGCCCATGCGGCCGCGGCGGGCCGGATCGCTCAGGAGCCCGGCCACGGCTTCCGTCATGGCCTCGGCGTCCCCGGGCGGCACGAGCACGCCCGTCTCGCCGTGCACGACCGCTTCGGGCAGCCCGCCCGCGCGTGTCGCCACGACCGGGATCCCGAGCGCTTCGGCCTCGATGGCCGCGGTGCACAGGCCCTCGTGCCGCGAAGCCACGAGCAGCAGCGCGCACTGTTGGACGAGCTGGGGGACGTCGTCGCGACGGCCCAGCAGATGCACCCGGCCCTCGAGCCCGCGGCGATCGCGCTCGCGCCGGAGCGGCTCGAGGAGCGGGCCGTCGCCGACCCACACGAAGTGCGCCTGCGGCGCCCGCGCCTCGAGCCGGGACGCGACCTCCAAGAGCAGAGCATGATTCTTCTCCGCGGTGAACGAGCCGACCGTGGCCAGGAGCAGCACCGCCTGCGACAGCCCGAGCCGCGCGCGCAGATCCTCGGCCGGCCGCCCCGCCGCCGCCCGGACTGCGTCGAGATCCACCCCGCTCGGCACCACGACCGCCCGGTCGTCCTCGACGCCGGCTTCGATCAGCGCCCGCCGCGCCGCCTCGCTCACGCACAGCCAGCGGTCGACCGGCAGCCGGTACTTGAGCCGCGACCCGGGATCGCGGCGCGGCGGGAACGCCACGCGCCGGCTCGCGACCACGCGCTCGACGCCCGCCAGCCGCGCCGCCGGGACGCCCAGCGCGTGCGCGCGCGCGGTGTGGACGTGGACCACACCCGGCCGCTCGCGCCTCAGCGCCGCTTGCGCCGCGGCCACGGCCGCGGCGTCCAGATCGCCGCGCGCATGCCAGGGCCGGGTGGCGGCGCCCAGCGCTGCGGCGCGCTCGAGCAGCGGGCCCTCCGGCGCCAGCAGCACGCTCGCGACGCCGCGCGCCGCGAGCCCGCGCAAGAGCAGCGCCACCTGGCTCTGTCCGCCGCGCCATTCGCGGCCCGTGTCGAGATGGGCGATCTTCATCGCGCGGCGTTGAACTCCTCGAGGATGCGGGCCAGCTCGCCCCCGATCCGCTCCGGGGTCGCGACCTCCAGCGCGCGCTCGCGGCCGCGGCGGGCCAGTCGCTCGCGCGCGGCACCGTCGCGCGCGAGCAGCGCCAGCGCCGCCGCGAGCGCGGTAGAGTCGCCGCACGCGACGGTCCACAGGTGGATCCGCGGGGTGAACACCTCGCGGATCGCGGGGCTGTCCCCGGTCACGACCGCGCGTCCCGCGGCCACGCCCTGGTAGACCTTGTGCGGGATCACCCGTCCCGCCTTGTCGGTTTCGCCGAAAGCCCCGAGCACGATGTGCGCGCGGCCATAGATGTCGGGCGCCTCGGCATAGGGACGCGGTCCCGTGAGTCGCACGCGCTCGAGCTCGAGCTGCACGATCCTGGCGCGGACCGCCTCGAATTCGATCCCGCTCCCCACGAGCTCCATCTCCCATTCCGGGACCGCCCCGCCCATCCGCTCGAGCTCGGCGGCGGCGGCGATCACGTGCTGCACGCCGTGCAGCGGCAGGAAGCCGCCGACGTACACGATCCGCACCGGCCCCGCGCGAGGCGGCTCCGGCACCTCGAAGAACACGCGCTCCGCGCCCACCAGCACGCGCCGCAGCTGCGCGCGGTCCGCCCCCAGCGACTCGTACAGCGCGCCGTGTTCCCAGGTGTCGCACAGCACGACGTCCGCCGCCTTGAGCGCGCGCGCATCGATGCCGCGGTTCCAGCGCGCTTGCGCCGACCCCGCGGCATGCAGACCCCAATCGTGCACCAGCGTGTCCCAGCGCGACACCAGGGGATCGAACGCGAGCAGCCGCCCGCCGCACAGCACGCGGGCGAGCGGCACGTCCTTGTGGCGGAACTCGGGCACGAGCACCACGTCCGCGGCCCGCGCCACCGCCGCGAACCGCGCGGCCAGGAGCGGCCAGCGGAACGCCGCCCGCCGCTCGCGCACCCGCGCCTCGATCACCTGCACCCCCGCCGCCGCGAGCCCCGCCCGCAGGATGCGGTTGCGCGGATAGCCGGGATCGTAAGCGCCGAAGAACGCGACCCGCATCGCGGTCACGGGCGCTCCGCGGCGCCC
>Ga0066710_100003496_pt1 | contig 13426 bp, 11 predicted proteins | sample GraSoiAngelo_159_FD_79666 | JGI IMG/M metagenome (GOLD analysis project Ga0066710, IMG submission 79666) | Grasslands soil microbial communities from the Angelo Coastal Reserve, California, USA - 14_1009_16_40cm | ecosystem: Environmental > Terrestrial > Soil > Grasslands | place: USA...
CCGCGCATCTCGTTCTCGGACTTGACGTAGCTCTCCTGTCCGAAGAAGCGGAAGCGTTTGGGATCATCGAGGTCTTTGCCGGTCCCGATCGCGAGCAGGACGTCGTGGGCTTCGGCGTCTTCCTTCTTCAGGTAGTGCGCATCGTTCGTGGCCGCGACGGGAAGGCCGAGCTCGGCGGCGATGCGAAACATTCCCTCGGTGACGAGCTGTTCTTCGGGAATGCCGTGGTTCTGCACCTCCAGCCAGAACCCGTTCGGGCCGAACGTCCGGGCGAACCACGCGGCGCTCGCCTTAGCGGCGTCGTAATTCCCCTGGCGGAGATACAGCGCGATCTCCCCGGAGAGGCAGGCGGCGAGCCCGATGATCCCCTCGTGGTGCTGCTCCAGCATTTCTTTGTCGATGCGCGGCCGGCGGTAATAGCCCTCGAGAAATCCAATGGATGAGAGCCGGATGAGGTTCTGATAGCCGATCCGGTTTTTCGCCAGCAGCACGAGGTGCGAGTACGGCGCCCCCAGGGGGACGTCGCCCGCCGGTTTCTCGCGCGCGTGCCGGCTGCCGAACGCGAGATAAGCCTCAAAGCCCAGGATTGGCCGGATTTTTCGCGCTTTGGCCTCGGCGTAGAACGCCCACGCGCCGTGGAGGTTGCCATGGTCGGTGATCGCGAGCGAATCCATACCTAGCGCCTGGACCCGATCGAGCAGATCGGGGATCCGATTGGCGCCGTCGAGGAGAGAGTACTCGCTATGCGTGTGGAGGTGAACGAACGGCATGGTTACGCCGCTGAATCTGCCGTATTTTGCGCGGTCATGCAATGGCTGATGCTCGTCGTCACGTTCATCGTCATGGCGTTGTTGCAGCGGCTCGTGCGCTCGGTCGGCGCTCCGCTCGAGGCGCACGCCACGCTCGCGCTCGGTTGCGTGACGCTCGCCGCGCTTATCGCGGGGACGATCGCCCAGCGCATCCGAATTCCGCGCGTCGTCGGATATCTCGTCGCCGGTTACGTCGCGGGTCCCGCCTGGCTCCACCTGATACGCGCCGATGATCTCCACAATGAGCTCCAGGTCCTGAGCCCGATCTCGACGGGGGCGCTGGCGCTTATCGCCTTCGCGGTGGGGAGCGAATTAACGCTCGATGCGCTGCGCGGCGAGCGGCGGCAGACGGTCCAGCGCATCGCGGCGGCGACTATGGCCGTTCCCTTCCTGGCGGTGGCGTTCGTCGTGCTCACCGTCAGCCCGTGGTTTCCCCTCACGGCGCACCAGCCATTCCGCGACGCTATGGTCGTTGCGCTCGCCCTCGGAACGGTGGCGGCCGTCAGCTCCCCGACGCAGATCTGGGCGGTGATCACCGACGTCCATGCCGCTGGCCCCGTGTCGCGCACGACGCTGGACGTGAGCGTCGTGCAAGACCTCCTGGCCGTCCTGCTCGTGACGGTCATACTTGCGCTGACGCTGCCACTCGGCAGCAGGGGGACCGTGAGGCCAGGTGTCGCCACACACACCCTGCTGATTCTCCTGGGCTCGATTGTGGCGGGCATCACGTTGGGCCTCGGGCTCGCCCAGTACCTACGCGTCATCCATGGTCGCCTTGTCTGGGTCCTCGTCGTGGCGGCGTTCGTCGTCGCACAAGCGGTCCGGTTGCTCGGCCTGGACGCGGTGCTGATGGCGCTGGCCGGGGGCTGCGCGCTCCGCAACGCGGCGCCTCGTGAGAGCGAACGCGTCAGAGACGAGCTCAAACGATGCGCGATACCGGTCTATGTCGTATTTTTTGCGCTCGCCGGGAGCAGCCTGCAGTTCGGAGTGCTCGATGACCTTTGGCCATGGGCGCTGCTCCTCGTGGGATTGCGGACCGTGGGTCTCTGGGGCGGTCTCCGCTGGGCAGGCCGTCATCCGGCGGTTGCGGCTGAATGGGCCAGGTATGGATGGCTGGGGTTCGTGTCGCAGGGTGGCTTGGCAGTTACGCTCGCCGCGATGCTGGGACGGGCGTTCCCGGAGTGGAATAAGACGCTGGAATCGCTGGTCGTGGCGATGATTGGCGTACACCAGCTGGTCGGGCCGATCTGCTTCCAATGGGTGTTGCGGCGCACGGGTGAGGTAACAGGGGAGGCGCATGTTGGCGAAACGTCTGGTACGGCTGAGCAGACTGACGGCGGGGTCACTGTGCTTGCTGGTGGGGGGGGCGGCAGCGTGTAGCAGCGGGACCGCGCCGCCGATCCGGCGCTGTACGGCGGCGGACGCGGCAGTCAACCTCACCGTCAATCAATACGTCTCGATCGACCCGGCGACTGTTTCGGGATGCTCGGTCTTCCCGGCCACCACCGCGCTCGCCGCCGAGTACCTCGTCGTTCCCCAGCTCACGTCCGGCGTTCCGGGTCAGACCGCCGGCTTTCGACTGAACGGCGACACGATCCTGCCCGCGCCTTCTGCGCCGATGCAACCGTCTGCCGAGCTCGGCATCGCCGAGCAATTTCACATGTTCCTGCGGCTGGGCGATGAACACCGCTGGTGGGGTTTTGCCCCCGAACCGAGCGCGGGGGCGGCGGGGGGGCCAAGGCTCCAACCGTCGGCGACGGCCAGCCCGCCGGGGATGAACTCGCTCCGCACGTTTCAGGTGTGCGCCAAGACTGACTGCTCGCGCTTCGACCGCGTGGGCGCGCGCGTGCGCGCTCTCAAGACGAAGGTCGCCATCTACGTCGACACGCTGGCTCCCGCCGGCGGCCTCGATTCGACCGCTCTCGACGGCATCGCCACCACGTTCAATCAGCGCCTCTACGCGATCGACACAGCCGCTTTCGGACGCGAATCGGACATCGACTCGAACACCGTGGTGCTCGTCCTGATGACGAACACGGTGAACAAGCTCGTCACTGCGAGTGCGTGCAGCACCGCCGGCTTCGTGGCGGGATTCTTTTTCGGTATCGACCTCGATCCGGCGTTCCGCAACGATTCGCGCTCCAACAAGGGCGAAGTCTTTTATTCGATTGTCGCCGATCCCAGCGGGACCCTGAGCTGCTCGCACTCCACGACGGATGTGGGGAACTTCGTGCCGGTGACATTCATCCACGAATTTCAGCACATGATCAGCTTCGGCCAGCACGTGATCGCCCGCCCCGGCGGCAACGGCGAAGTCTTGTGGTTGAACGAGGGGTTCTCGCACTACGCCGAGGAGCTGGGCGGCAGGAGCTACGTGCTTTCACCGGACGCGATGATCACGGACTGTACGATCGGGACGACGGAATGTCGGTTCTTCGGGGGCGACCTCCTGAACGCGTACGAATACCTGGATTCCACGAGCACGCATTTCTTGTTGCCGACGGCCGGCATCGGTACGCTGGCCGAGCGGGGTGCGGCGTGGCTGTTCGTCCGCTACGTGGTGGATAAGTATGCGGCAGGGAATACCAGTGCGGACTGGAACACACTGACTCGTTCCCTGGTCAGTACTTCGCTAACGGGCGCGGAGAACATCGCGACGGTCACGGGTGATCCTTTCTCTACGGTGGTCAGCCGCTGGGCATTGGCGAACTACGTGACCGATCAAGGTGGGGCTCCTCCGGAGCTGCAGTACGACTCCTGGAGACTACACGCGGTGTATTCGTCGTTGCACACGCAGCGTCCGAACACATTCCAGAAGATCTATCCCCTCGTCCCGACGTTAAGCCAGGGACGTAATTTCATATTGAGTGGGACGCTACGCGCGGGTTCGGGATACTACCATCTCGCCGAGCAGCCGTACGGTGATCCGGGTTTCACGCTGAGTTTCACAGCGCCCAACGGCACTCCGATCGACCCGGCAACGATGCCGCGGCTGAATGTGATACGACTTCAATGAGATCGGCGGTTGGGCGGTTTGGCGGATGGGCGGTTGGCGTTGCGGTGCTTCTTCTAACCGCCCAACCGCTTAACCGCCTAACCGCCCAAACCGAAGGTTCCATCCTCACCGTCCTCCCCGGCTCCACGCGCTCGGCCGGTCTCGGTGGCGCCGGCGCGGCGCTTGTCGGCGACGCGGGGGCGATGTTCGCCAACCCCGCGGGGATCGCCACCATTCGGCATCTCAGCCTCGAGGGATCCTACGAGCCCTACCTGGCGGGCAGCGCGGTGTCGACCGCAGCGCTCGCGTTGCGCGTCCGCCGCTGGACATGGGGCTTCGGCGCGCAGGCGCTCGACTACGGCTCGGAGCCCGAGATCGTCCCCGACCCGGCGACGGGAGGCCGGCGCGGCATGCCCACCGGCGCGTCGTTCCATCCGTACGAAGCGCTGGCGACGACGTCGCTCGTCTACCGCCGTGGCTTTGCGGCGATGGGCTTCACCGCGAAGTACAACCGCCAGCAGATCGGCTCGGACGTGAGTGATGCGTGGGCCGGTGACATCGGTGTGGCGATCGCGGTCTTCGATATTATGGCAGTCGGCGTCAGCGTGCAGAATCTGGGCGGCGATCTCGGCAACGGTGCGCTGCTGCCGCGGCGCACGCGTGCTGGACTCACGCTCAACTATACGGACCCACAGGGCACGTTCCGGTTGCTCACGACACTCGAAGCGCAGTGGACGCGGGACCGGAGTGCCGTGCTCATCCAGGGCATCGAGGGCGGCATCGTGACCGGCGGGGTCGGACTGGTGGCGCGGGTGGGCTACGCGACCCGCGCAACGGTCACCGATGCGTCGCGCCTGACGTTCGGCGGCGGCATCGTGCTGGGCCGGCTCGGGATGGACTACGCGTTTCAGGCATATGACGCGCTGGGCGGCGGGACGCACCGTGTGGGGCTGCGATGGACGCCCTGACCGAGCGCGCGCGGCCGCGCTGGGGCCGCCTGCTCAAGCGCATCCTGGTGATCGCGGTGGGTGCGGCGGCGGCCGGTGTCGCGTTGATGTTGATCGTCAGCGCCGACGCGCGCTACATCGCGCGGGCCGGGATCGAGGAGGCGCGCCTGCTGCTGCGCCGCCGCAGCATCGACAAGCTGATGACCGACACGACCACGCCGCCGGCGCTGCGCCAACGGCTCGCGCTGGTACTTGCCGCACGTGCCTACGCCGCCGATTCGCTCGGGCTGGCCGTCGGCAAGACGTACACGACGTACGTGGACGTTGGACGGGATACGCTGTTGCTCGTGCTGTCGGCGAGCCGCCGCGACAAGCTGCGCGAAGTCACCTGGCGCTATCCGATCGTGGGCATCGTCCCGTACAAGGGGTTCTTCAGCGCGAAGCGGGCGCGGAGCGACGCCCAGCGGCTCGACGCGCAGGGGCTCGACGTGTTCCTGCGGCCGTCGGGTGCGTTCTCCACGCTCGGTTACTTGAGCGATCCCCTCTTTTCCACGGCGATGAGTCGCGACACCATGGAGCTGGTCGCGACGGTGATCCACGAGCTGGCGCACAACACCTTGTACGTGAAGAGCCAGACCCCGTTCAATGAGAGCTTCGCGAGCTTCGTCGGATATCGCGGCGCGGAGGCGTTCTTCCGCTCGCGGCACGACACGCTGGATGCCCGGCGCGCCGGCGCGCGGTGGCGCGACGAGCGCACGCTGGATGTGTTCTACGCGGAGCTGGCGCGGCGTCTCGATTCGGCCTATGCGGAGCCGTTGAATGGCGCGCGTCTCGAGCAAGTACGCACCAACTTGTTCGGCTGGGCGCGCGATCAATTTCGCGGCCCTGTGGGCCAGTCGCTCGAGACCTACGACTGGCGGTGGTTCGCCCAGGCGCCGCTCAACAATGCCGTGATCATCGCCGAGCGCCTGTACCGGATGAATTTGAATCTGTTCGACGAGATTTATCTGCAGAATAATGCGGATATTGCGGAGACCATTCGGGCGATTCAGATCCGGGTCTTTACGCAGCCTGGAGACCCGTACCAGGCTTTATACTCTCGTCCCGGCATGAAGGTCGAGGACTAGTTTCCTCTTAGTCTCTCTGCATCCGCGACCCGCTGCAACGCGATTCCGTAGGCGGCAGTCCGGAAGGTCACCTTCTTCTCCTTGGCCAGATCCCGAACCGAGACATAGGCCTTCGTAATCGTCGCCTTGAGCTCGCGATTCACTTGCTCGTGCGTCCAGCGGTACTGCTGCAGGTTCTGCGCCCACTCGTAGTAGCTCACCGTGACGCCACCGGCGTTCGCGAGAAAATCGGGAATCACCGCGATACCGCGCTCCTCGAGAATCCGGTCGGCCGTCGGCGTTGTCGGCTCGTTGGCGCCTTCCACCACGACTCTGCAGTCGACAGTGGTCGCATTGGTCTCTTTGGTGATCACGCCGCCAAGTGCGGCCGGCACGAGCCATTCGCAGGGAATCGTCCAGAGCTCTTCATTCGTAATGCGTTTGCCGCCCTTCCACTCCGAAGCCGGCTTCCCCTGCGCCACATGAGCCAGGAGTCCCGGAATATCCAGTCCCTTGTCGTTGTAAATCCCGCCAGACACATCGCTCACCGCGATCACCGTCGCACCCGCTTCAGTGTCGAGGAGACGTGCCAGGTGGCTGCCGACGTTGCCGAAGCCCTGGATGACGACGCGTCCGCCCTTGACCGGCACCCCGAAATCGCGCGAATACTCCTGCATGACGTACATCACGCCGCGTCCCGTCGCCTCCTCGCGGCCCAGCGATCCGCCCAGCGCGACCGGCTTGCCAGTGACGACGGCAGGGCTGTACCCCTGGCGACTGGAGTACTCGTCCAGAATCCAGGCCATCACTTGTGCGTTGGTGTTGACGTCGGGGGCGGGGATATCGCGGTAGGGGCCGAGGACGATCGCGATCCGCTGCGTGAAGCGCCGGGTCAGCCGCTCGAGCTCTAGCTTGGAAAGCTTCTTCGGATCGACCGTCACGCCACCCTTGGCACCGCCGAACGGGATGTCCATCAGGGCGGTCTTCCACGTCATGATGGTCGCGAGGCCCAGCACCTCGTCGTGATCGGCTTCCGGATGATAGCGGATCCCGCCCTTGCACGGCCCGCGGGCCCCGTTGTGCTGAATGCGGTAGCCTGTGAAGACCTCGATCCGCCCGTCGTCCATGCGCACCGGCACCTCGACTTGCACCTCGCGAAACGGCGACATCAGGATCTTGCGCATGTAGCCTTCGAGATTGATCAGGTCGGCCGCGCGGTCGAACTGGTTTTGCACGATCGCGCGGCCCGACATCGGCGCACGACTGGGACGCGGCGGCTGTTCAGTCACGGTCATGAGTCTCGAATATCAGGAAGGGCGGAGGCGGCGGCCTGCCAGGCGCGCGCCGGGATGCCGTGCGTCGTTCACCGCCTGAACGGGATTCGGCGCCCGCTCGCGGCGCGTGCCGGCATCCGTCAGCACGCCGATCACGTCGGCGGTCACAGGCGGGTGGGCTTCGGCTGGATGCTCGAGCGCCAACACGAGACCGCTGGGCTCGCTGGTCAGCCTGCCGGTGAGGTCCGTCCACGTCTTGTCCGCCACCAGCGGTCGCAAGCCGACGATGAGCGGACACGCCGCGGAATCGAACGCCGAGGGGGTGACGAGCGGCGCTCCCATGCGATCTGCGAGATCGCTGCAGGCGGAAAATTCCGGACCCAGCAGGATCACCTGCCCGAAACGCCAGTCGGAGTTGGCCGCGACTTCCGCGAACGTCGCCACGATCGTCTCGTCACTCGGCGCCACAGGGCCCGGCGTCGACGCGAGGACGACGCTGCCCGTGTCTGCGAACCAGCGCTCTGCGGCGGTCAGATCATCGGGACGCCGCGGGGCGTAGAACTCATAGCGGCGCGTCGTGGCGATCTCGTGCTCCGCATCGGCGCGCTGCTCGGCGTGCTCGGCCGCCTGGGCGGCCCCCTCGAAGGCGACTTCCGCCGCCTGGTAACGCCCCGCATCGCGCAATACCTGACCACGAAGCTTGAGCGTGTCGGTATGGGGCTCGAGCGCAAACGCGCGGTCCAGCGCCAGCAGCGCTCGATTGCGGTCGCCGAGTTTGTAGGCCGCGTACCCGAGCTCGTGCCAGACGAGGGCGAAGTCCGGATCGACTTCCACCGCGCGCTCCAGCTCCGCCAGCGCTTCGGGATAGCGTCCCAGCTCGGTGAGCGCGGCACCCCGCAGGGTCAGCGCGAAGCCGGTCTCGCCGAATGTCGCGCGGGCGCGGTCGGCAAGCTGCAACGCCTCGTCGCCGCGGCGGCTGCTGCGCAGCAACTCGAAATACTCGGCCCAGCCCGCCTTCAGGTCCGGCTTGGTGGCCAACAGCTCATCGTAAGCGGACTGCGCATCGCGCATGCGTCCCTCGCGCGCCAGCCAACGCGCGCGCGCGAGCGCCCGTTCGCTGCGCGCGTCTGGAAACAAGTCGTAAGACGCTGTCGTCCGCATGGCGCTCAAATCTACCCGGACCCCTCTCGCTGGCTAGCTGCGACTCATCTGTCTACATTTCTGCCGCCATGGATCAAGAGCGATTGCTGCGCGAGCTGACCGAGTTTCTCCGCATTCCATCCGTTTCGACATTGCCGGCACATAACCAGGATTGCCGCGCCGCCGCTGAATGGGTCGCCGCCGAGCTGCGGCGGCTGGGCTGTCGCGATGTCGAGTTCCTCGGCAGCGACACGCATCCCGTCGTCTCCGGCAAGGGTCCCGACGTCCCCGGCGCGCCGACGTTGCTCATCTACGGACACTACGACGTGCAGCCGCCCGATCCGCTCAATGAATGGACCCGGCCGCCGTTCGAGCCGGCTGTCAGCGACGGCAAGATCTACGCGCGCGGCTCCGCTGACGACAAAGGGCAAGTCTTTTGTCTGCTCAAGGCGATCGCCGCGTCACCGCGCCCGCCCGTCAACTTCCGCTTCCTCATCGAGGGCGAAGAGGAGTACGGCTCGAAGGTCTTGTTCGACCTGCTGAAACGCGAGCCGCAGCGCGTTCGCGCCGATGTCGCGCTCGTTGCCGACATGTCGTATGTCGCGCCGGGGTGGCCCGCGGTGTACACGACGCTCCGCGGTCTCTGCTACGCGGAGATCACCGTGCGAACGTCGAAGACCGACCTCCACTCCGGCGAGTACGGCGGCGCCGCCCCGAACGCGCACGAAGAGCTCGCCCGGCTGCTCGGGCGGATCAAGGGCGCCGACGGGAAGATCAACATCCCCGGCTTCTATGGGCCGGTGAAGCGGCCGTCCAAAGCGGAGCTGGCGGCTTGGAAGAAGCTGCCGTTCAACGAGAAGGATTTTCTACAGAAGCGCGTGCAGGCCAAGGCCCTGGTCGGTCTGAAAAAGTACTCGGTGCTCGAGCGCCTCTGGGCGCTGCCCACGTTCGAGATCCACGGCATCCTCGGCGGCTTCACGGGAGAAGGTGCCAAGACGGTCATTCCAGCCGCAGCGACCGCGAAGGTGAGCATGCGGCTCGTGCCCAACCAGAAGCTGGCAGAGGTCGAGCGGCAGCTCGCCGCCGCCGTGAAGCGGTTTGCGCCAAAGCATGTGACCGCGAGCGTGCGGTTTCTCCACGGCGCCGATCCGGCGCAGATCAAGGTCGATCACCCGGCGTTCCAGCTGCTGGGTCGGGCCTTCAAGGAAGTCACGGGACGTGCGACCGTGCCGGCGCGCGCCGGCGGGTCGATCCCGGTCGTGCCGGCGCTGGCATCGGCCGGGGCGCCCGTGATTCTCACCGGCATCGGACTGCCCGACGATCGGCTGCATGCGCCGAACGAAAAGCTGGACCTGAAGCAGCTATGGGACGGGATCGAGGTGTTCCGGCGGTTCTACGAGCTTGTGGGGAGCCTGGAATCAGGAGTCAGGAGCCGGGAAAACCTGTAGATGCCTGACTCCCGACTCCTAACTCCTGCCTCCCAGTTTCTTGCTCGCGTTGCGGAACTTGTTGATCTCGTGTTGCGTCAGCCCACGGCCTCCGTACCGCTCTTCCGTCCACGGATCGCCGTGCATGTGATAGCCGTTCTGCTCCCAAAACCCCGGCAGGTCTTCGTCCAATAGCTCGAAGCCTCTCACCCACTTCGCGCTCTTCCAGAAATAGAGATGCGGGACGAGCAGCCGGGCAGGCCAGCCGTGTTCCGGCGTCAGCGATTCCCCGGCCCACTTAAGCGCGATGAGGTTTTCGGGCCGGTTCAGATCCGCGAGCGGCAGATTCGTTGTGAAGCCCTGTTCGGCGACGACAAGACAAAACCGCGCCGCGGGCTTCACACCGGCGCGCTCGAGCAGCGCCTGCACGGGCACGCCCTCGAACGTGTTATCGAGGCGGGTCCAGGTGGTCACGCAATGGATATCGCAGACCACCGTCTTGCGGGGCAGCGCGAGCAGCTCTTCGTAGGTGAGCGTAAATGGCCGCTCGACGAGTCCCGAGACACTGAACGTCCATTTCGCAGTTTCGACAGCGGGGACGTCGCCGTAATGCAGGACCGGCCACTTGGTGGTTTGGATTTGGCCGGGAGGGACTCTCGGATTCCCCACGCTTACGCGTGGGCCCGTTGCGGCGCTGCGACTCCGAAGGCGGCTTCAAATCCAGCCACCACCGCACCCACACTCTCCTCCCACAACCGGTCCGCGCTCCCTGCTCCCCGCTCCCGCTGCACCGACGTCATCTGCACGCCTTGAATGCCGCAGGGCACGATCCGGTCGAAGTGCGTCAGATCGGTCGTGACGTTGAGCGCGAATCCATGCCAGGTGACCCATTGCTTCACGTGAATGCCGATGCTCGCGATCTTCCTGCCGCGTGTCCAGACACCGGTGAGTCCCGGGTTGCGCTCGGCGGGAATCGCGAGGATGCCGAGCGCGTCGATCAGCGCCTGCTCGAGTGTGCGGAGGTACCAGTGCAGGTCCTGCTTGTATGCGCGAAGATCGAGAATCGGATAGCCGACCAGCTGGCCCGGGCCGTGAAACGTGACGTCGCCGCCGCGCTCGACCTCAAACACCTCGACGCCAGCGGGTCGTAGCAGGTGGGCGGCGTGCGAATTTCGGCCCAGGGTGACGACCGGGGGATGCTCGAGGAGCAGCAGGACGTCATGTGATAACCGGCCCGCGATCCGGTCTTCCGCGAGCTCACGCTGCCACTCGAGCGCCTCGCCGTAGGACACCAGCCCAGCCTCGACGACCTCCAGGAGACGCGTCATGTCGCACCCATCCCCTTGCCTCTAATCGCCCAGCGCGTGGCCAGGATGCCGAACGCGATGTTCAGCAGGAGCCACACGATCATCCCCAACAGTCCAAAGAACCGGTCGAGCGGCGCCGCGAGAAAACCGATGATGATCGCGCCGATGGCGGCCAGCACGGCGATTACGCCACGCTGCCAGATGTTGTCGAGGGCGGCACTGCGGTACCAACCGCTCGCGCCGCCGACGCCGACGGCGGCGATGAGTCCGGCGAGGAGCGGATCCGGCACCGTCTGTCGGTACACGTTGGGTTCGAGGCCCCCGCGCAGAATCGCGGCGAGGATCTGCGCCAGCGTGAGACAGGCGCCGCCGAATCCCCCGCCCGACGCAAGGGATCCAAGTCCGAGGGCGAGGGGGTCCTTGACCGGTTCGTTGCTCAAATGTGGAGGACGCGACCCAGCGAATCGAGCGCCGCCTCGCCGATCGCTTCCGACATTGTGGGATGGGCGTGAATCGCGAGATCGATTTCTTCGACGGTGTATTCGTTCTCCCGCGCGACCGCCAGCTCGTGAATCATCTCGGACGCATGCGCGCCGACGATGTGCGCGCCGAGGATTTCGCCGTACTTCTTGTCGCGCAGGATCTTCACGAAACCTTCGGTCTCGCCCGTGCCGCGCGCCCGGCCGTTCGCGGAGAAGGGAAACTTGCCGGCGACGTAGTCGAGCTTCTTCTCCTTGCACTGATCTTCGGTCAGGCCGATGCTCGCCACCTCGGGATGACAGTACGTCACGCTCGGCACGTTGTCGTATTTGATGGGGTGCGGTTTCTGGCCGGCGATGATCTCGGCGACCACCGCGCCTTCACGAAATCCCTTGTGCGCCAGCATGGGCGGTCCCGCCACGTCGCCGATCGCGAAGTAGCCGGGCGCCGTCGTCTGAAGATTGTTGTCCACCTTGATGAAGCCACGGTCGGTCAGCTGAATGCCGCATTCCTTGAGGCCGATGTTTTCGGTGTTCACCGCGCGCCCGGCGGCCATGAGGACCGCCGCAGCCACGATCTGTTTTTTCTCGCCTCCGAGCTCGATATCGAGCGTGACCTTGTCCTTTCCCACGGTGGCTTTCGTGACCTTGGCGCCGGCGATGACGTCGATGCCGCGCTTGCGGTAGCTCTTGGCGAGCACATCCGACGATTCCGCGTCCTCGATGGGGAGAATGCGCGGCAGGGCTTCGATGAGTGTGACCTTCACCCCGAACGCCTGGAAGATGTCGGCGAACTCCATCCCGACGGCGCCCGCGCCGATGACGGCGAGCGAGTCTGGGATGCGCTCGAGCAGCAGCGCTTCATCCGAGGAGATCACCGTCGTCTTGTTGATTTCCAGTCCGATCTGCGGAATGCCTTTCACGCGCGAGCCGGTGGCGATGACCACCGCCTTCTTCGCGTCGTGGACGTCGCTGCCGACCTTCACCTTCTTCCCGGGCTGCATCACGCCCGTGCCCTTGATGACGGTGATCTTGTGCTTCTTCATGAGGAACTCGACGCCCTTCGAGTTCTGATCGCTCACGCGGCGAGAGCGTTTCATCGCGACGCCGTAGTCGGTCTTGACGCCGCTCGCCTCGACGCCGAAGTCCTTCGACTCCTTCAGCAGGTTGGCGATGTACGCGGAATGCAGCAGGGCCTTGGTCGGAATGCAGCCGATGTTGACACACACGCCGCCCAGTTTATCCTGTTCCACGACCGCCGTGCTGAGGCCGAGCTGGGCGCACCGAATCGCGCAGACATAGCCTGCAGGTCCGCCGCCCAGGATGATGACATCGTAGCTTGCCACACGTGCTCCTTAGAGCAGCATCGCCAGCGGGTTTTCGAGCATCTGTTTCAACGTTTTCAGGAACACCGCGCCGGTTGCGCCGTCGATCACGCGGTGATCGCAGCTCATCGTCAGACGCAGGCGCCGCCGCACCACGACGCGATCGCCATCGGGAACGGCCTTGGCGACGATGCTGCCGATCGCGACGATGCCGGCCTCAGGCGGGTTGATCACCGCGGTGAACTGATCGATGTCGAACATGCCGAGGTTCGAGACGCTGAACGTGGCGCCAGTGTATTGCTCGGGCTTCAGGCGGCGGTTGCGGGCTCGCCCCGCGAGCTCGCGCGACTCCGCGCCGATTTCCCGCAGGCTCTTCATGTCGGCGTTGCGGATCACGGGAGTGATGAGCCCGTCCTCGATCGCGACAGCCATGCCGATGTGCACCTCGTTCCAGTACCGGATGTGATCTTCCTGGAACCAGGCGTTGCAGGCGCGGTGCTGCACCAGGGCGAGGGCCACCGCTTTGATGATGATATCGTTGAACGAGATCTTCCCGCCTTCTTCGCCGAGCTGCTTGTTGAGCGCTTCGCGCGCTTCGGCGGCGCGCTCCATGTCGA
>Ga0066710_100003497_pt1 | contig 13423 bp, 16 predicted proteins | sample GraSoiAngelo_159_FD_79666 | JGI IMG/M metagenome (GOLD analysis project Ga0066710, IMG submission 79666) | Grasslands soil microbial communities from the Angelo Coastal Reserve, California, USA - 14_1009_16_40cm | ecosystem: Environmental > Terrestrial > Soil > Grasslands | place: USA...
CTCGAGGCTGTTCGTCGCGTGCTTGTCGAACTGGGTGAAGAAGAAGCTCTTCTTCGGGAGCAGCGACAGGCGCATGGCTTCCCTCCTCTCGGACACAAAGAGACCGCGCCAATGGCGCGGTCGTCCGGTTCAGGCGATGAACATTCGTGCCGAACTGTAGCGGCGATTACGCGACCTCGCGCCGGATCGACGCGATGGCGCCGATGGCCATCACGAGGCCGAAGGCAAGCAGGATGCCGATGTCGCGCAGGACGAGCGGATCGGCGATCTCGTAGCCCTTGATCATCACCGACCGCAGCGCCTCGTTGGCGTACGTGAGCGGGAGCATCGCGGAGAGCGGCCGCAGGTAGTCGGGTAGCTGGCCGACCGGGATAAGGAGTCCCGAGAGGAACACCTGCGGCAGCAGGACGATCGGCACGAACTGCACCGCTTGCAGCTCGTTGCGTGCCGCCGCCGAGACGAGCAGACCGAGCGATACCGCGCCGACGACGAGCACCGCTTCGACGATGAAGATCGTCGCGAGGTTGCCGCGGTAGTGGACCTTGAGGACGAAGACAGTGAAGAGCAGGATCACGATCGCCTGCAGCAGCGCGAAGAAGCTGAAGCCCGCGAGATAGCCGAGCACGAGCTCCCCGCGGCGGAGTGGCGTCGCCATGAGCCGCTCGAGCGTCCCGGTCGTGCGTTCGCGCAAGAACGACACTGCCGACAGGAGGAAGATGAAGAAGAAGGCGAAGAACGCGACAAGGACCGGCGCGAGGTAGTCGAGCAGCGTGTAATCCGCCGCGCCGTAGAGCTGCTCGATCACGACTTTCGGACCCGGGAGTTGCCCGAGCGACGAGAGGCCGTCGGTGAACGCGCGCTGGACGGCCGCGCCGATCGTACCGTTCGCGAGCGGGTCCGAGCCCTCGATCACGATGTGCAGGGTCGCGCTCGGGCTGTCGAGCCAGACGAGAGCGTCCGCCTCGCCGTTCCGCAGCTGGCGTAGACCCTCATCGAACGTCGCTCGCCGTCCGTGGACGGCGCTCGACCCGAGGAACAGATCGATGACTGTCGTAGGTCCGGAGAACCGGTCGGTCGCGACCACGACGATGGGCGCTCGCTCGGTCGCTACGCCCCACACCGCCCCAACGAGCGAGAGCACGACGACCGGCGCGACGAAGAGCAGGCCCAGCGAGCGCCGATCCCGACGGAATCCGAGAACGATGCGCTTCGCGACGGCTCCTACGCGGTGCCCGTTCATCAGCGCGCCTCCGCGAGCGCGAGGAAGGCGCTCTCGAGATCGCGCGTGCCGGCCCGCGCAACGAGCTCGTTCGCGGTGCCTTCCGCGAGGACGGCACCGTCGCGGATCAGGCCGAGACGATCGCAGCGGGAAGCTTCGTCCATGACGTGGCTCGAGACGAGGAGAGTGGTTCCCGTCGACGCCAGCTTGCGGAAGTAAGCCCAGAACTCCTGGCGGAGCAGCGGGTCGACGCCGACCGTCGGCTCGTCAAGGAGAAGCACGTTTGGCCGGTGAAGCAGCGTCGCCGCCAGCGAGACGCGCGTGCGCATCCCGCTCGACAGCGTGTTCACCACGGAGCGCTGGCGGTCCAGGAGGTCGACGGTGCGCAGCGCCTCCGTGATGCGCTCGTCGGCGTGCGCCACGCCCTGGAGCGAAGCGAAGAACCGCAGGTTCTCGTCGACGGAAAGCTCTCCGTAGAGGGCCGCCGCCTGGGTCATGTAGCCGACACGACCGGAGCTCACGGCCGAGCGCGGCGTCCCGCCCAAGACGGTCAGCGTGCCCGCTTCCGGCCGGAGCAGTCCGGCGACGCAGCGGATGAAGGTCGTCTTTCCGGAGCCGTTCGGCCCGAGCAGGCCGTAGATCTCGCCGGCGCGGACCGCGAGATCGAGCCCCCGGAGTGCTTCGACCGTGCCGAAGCGCTTACGAACACCCCGCGCGTCGATGGCGAATTCGGTTGCCACCTCTAACTCGTCGGGTCGAAACATAGTCGCGTTCGGCGGCGGGTATCGGTTTCGTCAACGGCGCGACCGTCGCAGTCGGTCGCGCGTCGGCGACGGAGTGCAACAGCCGGCGGCATGAAAACGTGGCACAACAGTTGCTTATGACGGCTGTTCAGCGAAGGCTCCGCCCCAGCGCGGCGGGAAAGGACGGCGGTCATGGACGCGTTCTTCGCGGGTCTCGTCTTCGGTATCGCGTTTGGGATGGTCGTCGTCGGCTTCCTTGCCGTTGGGTCGTACCAGCGTGGATTCAGCCAGGCCCTCGAGCGCCGCAAGGAGTGGCGTGGCGAGCTCGTCGCCCGGCAGGTGGTCGCTCGCCGCGCGCTGGAGCAGCTCCGCAAGGCGAGCTAGTTCCGCCGCGCCTTAACTTGGTCGAAAGGGGCCGCTGATGAGCGGCCCTTTCGTTTGGGCGCTATTTCCCGAACCACGACCGCCGGAGATCGTCGATCGCCTGCTGGATCCGGTCGACCAGTCCCGGGATGCCGGTCGGTGCGATCTCGACATTGCCGGTGCGGGAGATCCTCAGCTCGTCGCCGGGCTGGACCGCTGCCTTCACCGCTGCGCGGTCGGCCGTGACCGTGAACACGACGCGGTCCTGCTCCGTGATGATGCTCGCGACCCGTAAGCGTCCATCGGGAAGGGCACGGATGACCGCTTTCAGATCGGCGTCGCTTCGGATGTCGGCCTTCGGCTGAGGAGCGATCCGCGCGACGGTCTTCCCAACCTCGTCGAAGAACGTGCCGGGCCCGCGAACGACGCTCCCGATCAGCGCGGCGAAGAGGCCCACGGCGAGCAGCACCGCGAACATGCCGATCACGAACTGGAGCGCCCACAGCGGGAGGAACGCGCCTGCACGCTTCACTTCCGCTCAGGCTAGCAAGGGTGTGCATATCTGCGAAGATGCCGCGATGGACGGGCTGAAGGTCGTCTGCGTGGGTGGCGGGCTCGGCGCGCCGACCGTCATGGCCGGCCTACGCGCGTACACGTCGGACATCACCGGTCTCATCGCCGTTACCGACTCCGGTCGCTCGACGGGCAAGGTGCGCATCGCGCTCGACGTGCCGGCGCCCGGCGACATCCGCAACGCGCTCACCGTCCTCGCGGAAGGCGATCCCGTCCTCGCGCGCCTCTTCAACCACCGCTTCGAGACCGACAAGAGCGAGGACCTGAACGGCATGGCCTTCGGCAACCTTTTTCTCGCGGCGCTCACGCAGCAGGAGGGGTCGTTCCTCGTCGCGGTCGAGGAGGCATCGCGCCTGCTGAAGCTGCGCGGCCGCGTTCTTCCCGTCACCCTCTACAACACGCACCTCTGCGCCGAGCTCACCGACGGCGCCGTCGTCGAGACCGAGGTCAATGTGCGCGCGATCGGGAAGGCGCCGATCGAGCGCGTCTTCCTCAAAGACGCGCACGTCGCCGCCACGCCGGGTAGCGTCGAGGCGATCGCGGCGGCCGACCTCATCACGCTCGGACCGGGCAGCCTCTACACGACGGTGTGCGCGTGTCTTCTGGTTCCGGAGATCGCGCGCGCGATCGCAAATGCCGACGGTCTGGTGGTCTACGTCGCGAACACGACGCGGCAACCCGGACAGACCGACACCCTCAGCCTGTCCGACCACGTGCGCGCGGCGCAGGACTACCTCGGCGGGTCGGGTCTCGACGCGGTGCTCGTGAACGACGACCCACCGCCGGCGCACCTGCGCGACCACTACGCGGAGAAGGGACTCGGATTGCTCGACCCCACCGCGGAGGAGCTGGACCGCATCCGCGCGCTCGGCGTCCGCCCCGTGACCGCGCCGATCATCGACAAGTGGAGCGGGCCGCGCGACCTCTGGCTCAAGCAAGACACGATCCGCCATGACCCCGAGCGCGTGGCACGTGCGCTCGTCGATCTCGTCGAGCAGCGTCGCCGTCCGGCGCTCCGCGCGCTCTGATGGCCGTCGCGGCGCGCGCGCGCCACTTCGTCTCGATCGCCGATCTCGACCCGGGTGGTCTCGCGCACCTGCTCGAACGCTCGTCGGCTCTCAAGGCGTCGCGCGAGCGGCGCGAGCCGCTGCTCGCGGGGCGCACGCTCGCGCAGATCTTCGAGAAGCCGAGCCTGCGGACACGGCTCTCGTTCGACGTCGGGATCACCGAGCTGGGGGGCCACTGCGTGTATCTGTCGCCACAGGAGGTCGGCCTCGGCCGGCGTGAGAGCGTCGCCGACGTTGCGCGCGTTGTCAGCCGCATGGTCGACGCCGTCGTGCTGCGGACGAACGCGCACGAGACGATCGAGGAGTTCGCGCGCTTCGCGTCGATCCCGGTGATCAACGGACTCTCGGATCTCTCGCATCCCTGCCAGGGTCTGGCGGACATCATGACGATCAGCGAAAAGAAGGGACCCGATCTGCGCGACGTCACCGTGGCGTACGTCGGCGACGGGAACAACGTGCTCAACTCGCTCATGCTCGCCGTCGTCCTCCGCTCCGCTCGCATGCGCGTCGCGACGCCCGCGGGCTTCGAACCGACGCCGCGTTACCGCGAGCTCGCGGAGCGCAAGGCCGGCGAAGCGAACGGCTCGATCGAGTTCGGCAACGATCCCATCGCCGCGGTGCGCGACGCCGACGTCGTCTACACCGACGTCTGGACGAGCATGGGTCAGGAGCAGGAGTACGAGCGCCGGCGCCGAGCGTTCATGGGGTACCAGGTGAACGCGGCGCTGCTCCGCCACGCGAAGCCGGACGCGATCGTGATGCATGACCTGCCGGCGCACCGTGGCGAGGAGATCACCGATGAGGTGCTCGATGGTCCGCAGAGCGTCGTATTCGACCAGGCCGAGAATCGCCTGCACACGCAGAAGGCGATCCTCTGCTGGCTGCTGCGAGGTGAGTCATGAAGGAGCGCGTGATCCTCGCGGACTGCTGCGAGGACTGGATCATCGAGTGGGGCGGCTTCTACAAATCCGATCGTGCGTTCAGCTGCCCGGAGTGCGCGACGGAGTGGAAGAAGACGGACACCGACACGTATCGGCGCGGCGACGGACGGATCTTCACGCGCCGCACGCGCGTCGGGCCGCAGGCGTCGTTCCCGTACCTCGGCGCCGCCGACGGCCACCAACCCAACGTGGAGCGGTGCTGCGCGAAGATCCTGTTGTCGCACGGTGAACGGATGGCGGACGGACCCTTCGTGTGTCCGGTGTGCGGTACGCAATGGCAGCGCCGCACCGAGCGGCTCCACGGCCTGCGCATCGCGGTGTTCGCGAAGGCCGCGCTCGCGGAGCCGCTCACGATCCAGGCCGGTCGCACGCGGCCGTTCCTCGTGACGCTTTCGGAGTATTCGCCGCCACGCGACTAGCGGCGCTGCGACGCGCCTGAGACCGGCGGCTCCCCCGAACGGCTGATGAGCGGGTGATACCCCCGCACCAGACTCACTCGCGGTGGTGAAGGTGGGCATCAAGAGATCCGCTGGCGTGGTGCGGATGGGGGGCTCCAGGGGTCCGAGTCGCCTGCGAAAGGTGACCGGACCCGTGGTCCTTGGCTTCCTCCTGTTCACGGCGTTCGGCGTGGGCGGCGGCTTTGGGGGCCGCGCGCTGGCCGCGGCGACGACGGTCACGATCATCTCCGGCGACATCCAGGTCCGGCACGGGTCGACCGCATCGTTCGCGAGCGCGAACGATGGGGACGTCCTCGTCGCGGGTGACACCGTCCGCACCGGTGACGACTCGCGCGCGGTCCTGACGTACTTCGAAGGCTCGACCGTGAGCATCGAGCCGAACAGCGAGCTCACGATCGAGAAGGCGTCAGCGCTCACCGACGGCAGCACCATCGTCCTCATGCAGCAGAACTTCGGACGCACCTGGCACGTCGTCACAAAGCTCGTCACCGGCAACTCCAAGTACGAGGTGAAGACGCCGGCCAGCACCGCGTCGGTGCGTGGCACCGCGTTCCAGGTGGACAGCGACGGCGAGCGGACGATCGTCACGACGACCGAGGGCACCGTGGTCGATCGGGTCGCGGACCCGGACCATCAGGGCCAGACCGTCGACGTGCCGGTGCCGGCCGGCACGACGCACGAGCAAAAGAAGAACGCGCGCCCGGCGCCCACGGCGGCGGCGCCCCAGCCGGAGCGCACGGTCACGGTGACGCTCGACGATCCGAGCTCGCTCGTCGTCGACGCGCAGGGACGCGCGAACGGCATGGACAGGAATGGGAAGAAGCGCCTCGAGACACCCGGCGCGCAGCTTGTGAAGACGAACGATGGAAAGCTCCAGATCGTCCTCCCGAACGTCTCGGACGGTCGCCTCGAAACTCTGGTGCGGAAGGCCGACGGCGGTGAGGTCGACGTCCAGACGACGGTCCAGGACCGGGGCATGGAGCCGGTGATGGCGCGGAGCAAGGTCACGGCCGACAAGAACGGACAGGGCCGCGCGACCGTCGACGTGACGCGGACCGCCGATGGCAAGACCAGCGTGAGGCAGACGAACGGCTCGCCGAACTCGAAGACGCAGGGCGCCCTGGATGCGCTCTCGGGTGGAAAGAAGCCTTAGCGCGGCGGCGTGATCCGCGTCTCGCGACCATTCGCCTTGTCGCGCGACCACATCATGTAGTGCTTGTGACATAGGCCACGGGAGCGGTGGGCCCTTCGGCAGTTGGGCACAGTGCAAGAGGCGGGTGGATCGACGAGACGGATCGGGTGATATGTGGCGAGCGCCGCGTCGATCGACGCCCGGCGTCGAGCACTAATCGAATCTCGGAGTCGTCTCATCCAGGATGCCCCATCACGGCCGCTGACCGCGGTAGCGTACGTTGGACTCCAGCCATCCTGCTCCGCTTCTCGGCGCCAAACATTCGGAGCTCCCATGAGGCGCGCGACACGCGCCACGATGCCCTCATCGCACATCTGCAAACCGATGACCGGATAGGCGATCTCCGGCGAATACCGATTAATGCCGAAGGTGCCTTCACCTTCAAGCAGTCCAGCTAGCCATACCACGGCGTACGCGTCGTCTATCTCGGCGCCGCTCGCGATCACGCCGAACACCAGTCGTGGAGGCTCAAGCGGACCGAATTCGGTCGTTTGCCCACGACGCCGCGCCTTCCACCATCGGTCATAGTGACGCGCGCATAGTCCGCGGCGGGCACCTGGATTCGAGCAGTTGCTGGCGGAGCAGCGCGCGGCCGGTCGTCGCCATCGGGCTCGATGTCCACTCCAGGATGCGATCGCGCGCTCGATGTTGTGCTGGCGCAGCGTACCCATGAACGGATAGATCGCGCGCATCAACGACACCGCCGGCGCTCCTTTGATGGCTGTGACGTACGGAGTCTTGTGATGCGCGCGACGCTTGCGAACTGAGAGCACAGCACGTTCGATAAGAGTCCCAACGCGTTCGACTACTTCCCGGTCGGTCATGGACACCCGGACGACCGGCATCCCTCGTCCGAACGGTGGCGCGGCGAGGAAGGTGCCCTCGCCTTCGAGAAGCCCTACGAGCCAGTAGAAGTCTCGATCGTCAATAGAGCGGCATCTACGCGTATTCGCGGTGCCGTGTCAAGAGTCCGCTGTAGATCCGCGGGGGCGACTAGGCGGTTCCGACCCGCCGCCGAGGGGTCCACAACCCCTAGTGCTGCCATTACACCATAGCCGCCGTGACCGACGGGAGGCATCCCGTCTCATAAATGTTAGACGACTGGCGGCCGATGGGTCGGGCTCTTCCGCCCCGGTGACACCGTCTCCGTAAAGACGATCACAAGCTTGTATCTTCCCGCCTGACACGGCGCGCGCGGACGCCGTTCTGTTTCGTGACCTGCTAGTCGGCTAGAGGCCGGCCTTCTTCTTCGCGTCCTCGTAGAGCGGACGCACCATCGGCGCGGCGGGATGGAACTCGCCGACGTCGAGGAACACCGCCCACGTTTCCACTGCGCCCTTCCAGTCCTCGCTCCGGTACTGGGTCAACCCCTTAAGGAACAACGCGTCCGCGTCACGCGGGCGGAGCGTGAGCACGCGGTCCGCGGCGAGCCGTGCTCCGGCGAACTCGCCGGAGCGGAACAGCATGAAGCCGATGCCATTGAGCGCAGGGATGCTCTCTTTGTCGATCGCCAGGACGGCCTGATAGGTCGCGACCGCCTCCGTCACCCGGTCGTCGCTCACGTAGGCATCCGCGAGCGCGAGCAGCGTCGGCACGTCGCGCGGGCTCGCTTTCGCGCGCGCCTCGAGCTCGGAGGTCGTCGGTCCAGCGGGGACCGTTCCGGTGATCGACTCGCCGGGCGCGCGGTCGCCCGCCGCGCGCGGGAGCTCGATCACGACCAGCATGACGGCGATGGCCGCGAGCAACGACGCAAGTGCGAGCGTTCGCCACGGCGCGGGAACGGATGGTGTTTCGCGATGGGGGACGAACGCGCCACGTTCGAGCAGCGTGCGCAGCCGCTCGTGATCCGCCGGAGCGATGGTGCCGGCGGCGCGCGCGAACTCGAGATCGCGCAGCGAGCTGACCGCGCGCGCAGCGTCGTCGTGCGCGTCGGGCGTCTCGAGCGGCCATGCGAGGCCGCGGCGCGCGAGCAGCGGCCGCACCGCGAGCGCGAGGCCGGCGAGGAACAGCGTCGTGAAGAGCAGGTAGCTCACTCGGCACCGTCCGGCTGCGGCAGGTCCAGCGCTTCCTCGCGGGCGACGCGCTCCCGCAGCGCGGCGAGCTCGCGCGGCGACGGGGCGGCCGTGCTCGGCACGGGAGCGCGCATCCGCCCGATCACGACGGCCAGTCCGGCCGCGAGCGCGACGAGCGGCACCAGCCAGATCAGCCCCGTCCAGGACGAGGCGGGCGGCGAGAGCAGCACCCAGTCGCCGTACGACGCGCGGAACTCACCGCGGATCTCCTCGTCGGTCCGGCCCTCGGCGACACGCTGCACCACGAGGTCACGCATCTGCCGCGCGCTCGCGGCAGGCGAGTCTTTCACCGACAGCCCCTGACACGTCACGCAGCGCAGCTCGCTGGTGATGCGGTCGACGCGTTCCGCGGCGGTCGTCTCGTGAGGCCAGGCGGTCCAGGCCAACGCGCCGAGGATCGCGAGCAGCGCGACGAGGATCAGCGCCCGCTCTCGCGTCATCGGGACGCCTGCGCTCGGAGCTTGTCGATGCTCGCCACTAGGGTCGCTTCGTCGATCGGCCCGATGTGGCGGCCGGCGATGATCCCATCGGGACCGATGAAATACGTCTCGGGCGGGCCGAACACGCCGTACGCGAACGCGACCCGCCCGTCGTCGTCCCGTATGGTGGGCCAGGTGACGCCGTTCGCGGTCACGTATGCGCGCGCCTTGTCCGTCGCGTCCTGGTAGACGATGCCGATGAAGACGACGTCGCTGGTGCGGTAGCGCTCCCACACGCGCACGAGAGCGGGGTTCTCCTCCTTGCACGGCGGGCACCACGAGGCGAAGAAGTTCAGGACCACGACCTTGCCGGCGTAGTCGCTCAGCGAGAGCGTGCCGGTGCCGTCCAGCCGATCGGCGGTGAACGCGGCGGCGGGCTTGTTCACCGTGCCGGTGCGGATGTCGTGCGGATCGCGCCGGAACGAGAGCATCAGGACGACCACGAGGGCGGCGATGCCGATGACGATGGAGACGCGAAGCCACTGCGGCATGACGTCAGTCGCCGACCGTCGCAGGAGCTTCGACGAGCCGTCGCATGACCTCGCGGCGCTTCGGTTGTGGGAGCGCGGCGATGACCGCGCCCAGTCCGACGACCCCTCCGCCGAGCCATAGCCACGAGACGAGTGGGATGACCAGCACGCGGATCGTCGCCCATGACCGCGCGTTCGTGTCGTACGCGACGAGGATCGTATATACGTCGTCGTGCAGACCTGCGGCGATGCCAGGCGAGCCCACCGCCTGCGTCGCGTTGGGGAAGAACAGCAGGGCGGGGCGGAGCTGTTCGTCGGCGCCGTTGCCCGTGACCCGGAGATCGGCGACGAGCAGATCGCGCTGTGGCTCGCTCACGCTGCGCAGACCGCCGAACGCGACCGAATAGCCGGCTGCTTCGAAGTGATCGCCGGCGCGGACGGTGCGCTCGACCTCGATCGTCTTCGACTGGCTCGTTGCCACCGCGACCGCGACGAGCACGATGCCGAGATGCACCACGTATCCGCCGTAGCGGCGGCCGCTGCGCCGCAGCAGGTTCGCGAACGCCGTGCCGGCGCTCTCCCCGTGCAGCGCACGTCGAGCGCGGATCCCGCGCGCGAACTCCTGCACGACCGTCGCGGCGACGAACGCCGCGAGCGCATAGGTGAGCACCGCGAAAGCGGCCCCCAGTCCGGTCGCGACCGCGAGCAGCGCGCCGCCGGCGGCGGCGACGATGGGCGCGCTGAACTGGCGCTCGAGCGTGGCGCGCGACGCGCCGTGCCACGGGAGCTGCGGGCCGATGCCCATGAGGAAGAGGAGCGCGAGGGCGAGCGGCACCTCGACGCGATCGAAGTACGGTCGTCCGATCGAGAGCTGCGCGCCGCTCAGCGCCTCCGCGATGAGCGGGTAGAGCGTGCCGAGCAGGACGGTCAGCGTCGCGGCGACGAAGACGACGTTCTGGAAGAGGAAGATCGCCTCGCGCGACAGTGGTGAGCCGACGGCGCCGGTGTCGCGGAGCGTCGGCAGGCGCCAGAGCAGCAGACCGACCGAGAGGACGACGATCGCCACGAGGTAGCCGAGGAGCAGCGGTCCGATCGCGGACTGCGTGAAGGCGTGCACCGAGTTCACGACGCCGCTGCGCGTCAGGAACGTGCCGAGGATCGTGAGCGCGAAGGCGGCGATAACGAGCGAGAGGTTCCAGCTGCGGAGCAGGCGGCGCTTCTCCTCGACCATCACCGAGTGCAGGTACGCGGTCGCGACGAGCCACGGCATGATGGCGGCGTTCTCGACCGGGTCCCAGGCCCAGTAGCCGCCCCAGCCCAGCACCGCGTACGACCACCACGAGCCCGCGACGATGCCGACGCCGAGCAGCGCCCAGGACACGAGCGCGAAGCGCCGGGTCGCCACCAACCAGCGATCGCCGCCCTCGCCGAGGATGAGCGAGGCGATGGCGTACGCGAAGGGGACCGAGAACAGCACGTAGCCGAGATAAAGGAGTGGCGGGTGCAGCGCCATGAGCGGATGGTTCTGCAGCAGCGGGTTGGGGCCGTTGCCGTCGAGCGGGACGATCTCGCTGCGCACGAAGGGATCCGCGGCGGGCGTTGTCACGAGTAAGAGGAAGAACGCGAGCATCGCGAAGAGGACGGCGAGCGCGGTGGTCGCGAGGCGGGGGAGGGCCGGCGTGCCGCGCCAGGCGACGTACGCGGTCGCGCCGGCGAGGATCGCCGTCCACAGGAGGATCGACCCCTCGAGCGCGGCCCACAGCGAGACGACGGTGAAGAAGAGCGGTGTCTCGAGCGCGTTGTTGCGCGCCACGTACGCGATGGAGAAGTCGTGTGTCACGAGCGCGCCGACCATCGCGAGCGCGGCGAGCACGACGAGCAGGAACGTGATGAGCGCCGACCAGCGCGCGCTCGCGAGCGCCCGGCCGTCCCGCTTCGCTGCGGCGTACGCGGCGGCGCCGATGCCCCAGATCGCGAGGGGCAGCGCGGCGCGCAGCGCGCCGGTGCCGAGGTCCGCGAAGCTCAGCGTCATGGCGTGTTGTGGCTCGGCGTCGCGCCGGGCGACGGCGGCGCGTACTGCTCGTCGTGCTTCGCGATGACCTGCGTCGCGCGGAACGTCCCGTCCGCCGCGAAGGTGCCCTCGACGACAGCTCCGGCGCCTTCGCGGAGGAGCGCCGGCGGCGCGCCAGTGCCGATGACCGCGACGCGCGTGGTGCCGTCCGTGAGCGCGAAGCGCAGGTCGCGCGTCTGTGGGTCGTAGCGCAGGCTTCCGGTCTCGACCTGGCCGCCGAGCCGCGCCGCGGTCCCGGCCGCGACATGGCGGTCGCGCGCCTCGGTCGGCGTGAGGTAGTACACCGCCGAGTTCGCGAGGTTCTGCACCGCGACGAACCCGATCAGCACCGCGGCGGCGAGCACCGCGATCAGCAGGACGCGGCGCGCTCCCATGGGCTCAGGTACGCGGGCGTTGCGCACGTTCACGGCGCCGGCGCAGCGAGATGAGGTAGACCACGATCCCGCCCCACACGAGGAGGTACGCCGCGGCGATGAAGCCGAGGTTCTCGATCACGCTCGTGCCTCGAGCATGCGGCGCTGGCGCTCGAGCTCGATCGACATGCGCTCCGCGAGGAACGCGAGGTACACGAATGTGAAGGCGATCACGCTGATCCCGAGCGTCATGCCCATCGCCGCATCGAGCGACGGGCTTCCGCCGGCGCGCAGCACGGTGGGCAGCTGGTGCAGCGAGTTCATCCACAGCACCGACAGATGCACGATCGGGATGTCGATCACCGCGATGACGCCGATCACCGCGGCACGTGTCGCGCGCCGTGAGAAATCGGTGGAGAGCGACCGCAGCAGCAGATAGCCGACGTACATCATGAACATGACCGCCGTCGTCACCAGGCGCGGATCCCACGTCCACCAGACGCCCCACGTCGGCTTCGCCCAGATGGAGCCCGCGACGATGAACATGCCGGTGAAGAGCACGCCGACCTCGGCCGACGCGACCGCGAGCGCGTCGAACCACGGCCGCCTTGTCCAGAGCCATCCCAGGCTCGCGAGGAAGACCACGAAGAACGCGAGGTACGCGAGCCAGGCGAGCGGAACGTGCACGTAGATGATGCGGTAGACATCGCCCTGCACCGCGTCGGTCGGCGCCCACACGAGCGCCATGAAGGTCGCGATGAGCGAACTGGCGACAGCGAGGCGGCCCAGCCAAGGGCGGACGCGGATGGTGGGGAAGGGTGCCGCAGTCGTTTCGATCATTCGATGGCCGCAGGGACGATGGTAAGGCCGAGGACCCCGTAGACGAGCGCGAACGCCGCGAGGATGCCGGCCCATCCGAGGGCTGCCGACGCGTCACCGGTCAGGGCGGCCGCGGCGCCCTGCGTGCATGCGACGAGCTGCGGAATGAGGATGGGGAACGAGAGGATCGGCACGAGAGCGACGCGCGCCCGCACACGCAGCGCGAGGAGCGTCACCAGGACGATGACCGGTGGCAACGCCAGGATGCCGAGCACGCCCACGAGCACGAGATGTCCGGCGAGCGCGACGCCCAGGTCGAGCAACACGAGCGAGAGCAGCGCCGCGGCGAGCGCGACGATCGCAAGCACGACGGCGATCGCGATCACCTTGCCGGCGTAGAGCGCCTCACGGCCGCCGTCGAGCACGAGGACCGCGTCGATCGCGTCATCCTCGAGCTCGCGGTCGAAGGAACGCGTCGCCACCAGCGTCGCGGCGAAGAGGATCGCGATCCAGTAGAGCGCGCTCGCGACACCCGGCTGTCGCGCCTGCCCCGGTCCGAAGGCGAGGCTCTCCATGAGCACCAGCAGCCCGGTGAACGTGAGC
>Ga0066710_100003498_pt1 | contig 13423 bp, 8 predicted proteins | sample GraSoiAngelo_159_FD_79666 | JGI IMG/M metagenome (GOLD analysis project Ga0066710, IMG submission 79666) | Grasslands soil microbial communities from the Angelo Coastal Reserve, California, USA - 14_1009_16_40cm | ecosystem: Environmental > Terrestrial > Soil > Grasslands | place: USA...
CAGGGCATCGCCCGGCTCGAGGATCAGCGCCCGCTCCAGGACGTTCTGCAGCTCGCGCACGTTCCCCGGCCAGGCGTAGGCCATCAGGTCGGCCAGCGCCTCCTGGCCGATGCGCGGCGGCGTGCGCCCCAGGCGGGCCGCCAGCCTGCGCACGAAGCGCTCCGCCAGGAGCGGCACATCCTCGGGGCGCGCGCGCAGCGGCGGCAGGTCGATGCGCACCACGTTGAGGCGGTAGAAGAGGTCCTTGCGGAAGCGGCCCGCCGCCACCTCGGCGTCGAGGTCGCTGTTGGTGGCCGCGACGACCCGCACGTCGACGCGGGTCGGCTGCTCGTCACCGAGGCGATCGAACTCGCCGTCCTGCAGGACGCGCAGGATCTTCGCCTGCGCCGGCAGCGGCATGGCTCCCATCTCGTCCATGAACAGGGTGCCGCGGTGCGCCAGCCGGAAGCGACCCTCGCGGTCGGCGGCCGCCCCCGTGTAGGCGCCCCTGCGGTGGCCGAAGAAGTCGCTCTCCCACATCTCCAGCGGGATGGCGGCGCAGTTGACGCGCACGTACGGGCCGTTCGCCCGGCCGCTGCAGCGGTGGATCATCCTGGCGATGAGCTCCTTCCCGGTCCCCGATTCTCCCAGCAGCAGCACCGTGGAGTCGCTGCGCGCCGCGGTCTGCGCCAACTTCACCACCCGGTTCCAGGCGGCGCTCGTCCCCACCGCCTCGTAGGGATCGTCCACCCCCTCCTCGCCGCCGCGCCGCAGGTAATCGACCTCCCGCTTCAGCGCGCCGGTGGCCATCGCCCGCTCGAGCGCCACCTCGAGCGCGTCGGGGTCGGCCGGCTTGAGGATGTAGTCGCTGGCCCCCGCCTTCATGCATTCGACCGCCGAGGCGATCGTCCCCTGCCCCGTCAGGACGACGATCGGGACGTCGCGGTAGGCGGCCTGCACCCGGCGCACCAGGTCGAGGCCGCCGAGGCCGGGCATCTTGAGGTCGGTGAGGAGCACGTCGACCGGGGCCCGGCGGAGCGCCTCGAGCGCCTCCCCCGCGGCGCCCACCAGGGTCACGTCGTACCCCCGGGCCCTGAGGAGCTCGCCCAGCGAGGTGCGCACGTACGCTTCGTCCTCGACCACCAGGATCGTGCCGCGCGTCGGCCTCCTCCCCGCCGTCCCCCGGGTCCCGGCGGTCGTCTCACTCACCGGCGCCCCCTGCTTCCGGAAAGCGCATGCGGAAGAGGGCCCCGCCGCCGTCCCGGCTCAGCGCGGCCAGATCGCCGCCATGCTGCGTGACGATCGAGTAGCAGATCGACAGCCCCAGGCCCGTCGACTGCTTGGTGGAGAAGAAGGGCTCGAAGATCCGCGCGCTCTCGGACTCCGGGATGCCGGTCCCGCGGTCGGCGATCTCCGCCACGACCCTGCCCGCTTCGCGCCGCGTGGCGGCGCGCACCTCGCCGCCCTGCGGCTGCGCCTCGCAGGCGTTGAGCAGGAGATTGAGGAAGGCCTGGCCCAGGAGCGCCTGGCTGCCCAGCACACCGAGGCGGGCGCGGTCCAGGTCGAGATCGAAGCGGATCGCCTTGAACTCGGGGCGCGTGCGCACGAACTCGACGGCCTGCAGCAGCACGGCGTTGAGGTCCAGGAGGATATTCGGGGCCCGCGCCGGATCGGCGTGGGCCAGCACCTGCCGCACGATGGTCACGGCCCGCTCGAGCCCCTCCTGCGCCCCGTCGAGGCGCCGCCGCGCCGAGGCCACATCTCCCCGCGCCAGCTCCTCGCGCGCCAGGCCCAGGTAGTTCGACATGCCCTCCAGCGGATTGTTGATCTCGTGCGCCATCCCCGCGGCCAGCCTGCCGATGGTGCTGAGGCGTTCGGTGTGGAACAGCTGCCGCTCCAGCTCCCGCACCCGGGCCTCCTCGCGCGCCTGGGCCTCGAGGCGCTGGCGGCGCCGGGCCTGCTGGATGGCGAAGGCGCCCAGGAGCAGGGTCAGGCACATGACCGCGATGTTGAGCATGAGGATCGACCGGTAGCGGTCGGCGAAGGAGCCGATGGGGCCGGTCGCGGGCGTCGCGGGGGCGGCGCACGCCAGGCGCCAGGGGGAGGGAGCGCTCCAGCCCTCCGTCCGCACCGAGGCGCCCGCCGCGATGAAGGCCGCATCGGCCGCGCGCGCCTCGTCGCCGGACCCCGGGTCGGCCGGCAGGATCTCCGGGGCGCCGGCGTCCCTGGCCAGGGCGTGGGCCGCCCCGTCGCTCAGGAGGCAGGCACGGGGGTGGGACTCGTAGGCCCGCCCGGACCCCAGGAGGTGCGCCGCGTCGAGCGTCGCCTGAAGCGTCACCGCCCCGGAGACCCGCCGCACCCCGGTGGTAAAGGCGAACTGCCCCGTGATGGGGGACGCCTGGCTGCTTCCGGGGCCCATGGCTGCACTCTCCGCCGGCGCCGGCCGGCCCTCCGCGCCCTCCGGCTTCCACAGGACCGGGATGCCGCCGCGGCGACCGGCCGCCACCAGCACCTTCCCCTGCACCGATCGGGCGGCCAGGTGGGCGACTTCCGGATGGCCGCGCAGGAAGAGCAGGAACGCGCCCTCCGCCTCCAGCCGGCGCCAGCGTGCCTCGCGCGGATCACGCGACCCCAGGGCCGCTTCGAGGCCGAAGAGGGTGGGCGATCCGGTGAGGAAGGCCAGGTCGCCGCGGGTCGAGGCCAGAAGGCTCTCGATCTGCCTGGCCCTCGCCGCGGTCTCCAGGCGCAGGACCCGCTGCGCCTCCTCCCCCGTCGCGCGCCGGGCCACCGCGATGCCGATGATGCCCGCGAGGTTGATGGCGAGGACCGCTCCCACCGACGCCGCGGTCAGCCACCCGACCCCCGAAGTCCGGAGGCCACCCAGCGAGGATCGCGCCGCGCTCACGTCCCCCAATATATCCCAACGCCGCGACCTTGATGAACCAGGGAGCGCCGGGGTGCCGCCCGCCCCGCACACCCGCGGCCGATGCCGGGAGCGCCCCGCCCTTACTCGTCCTGCGCGCGGAAATGCACTCGATCGAGGAGCGTCCGGCCGACGCAGACCCCTTGCTCGACACCACGATCGATGGCCGAGCGGAAGTGGATGCCGCCATAGAGGCGCGAGATGGCCGCCTGGTGCGCCGCCGCGAAGAAGTCGTCGAACGAGCGCGGCGCGAAGCCCAAGTCGGCCTCCGTGACGTCCGTGAACGCCAGAGCGCCGAACTGATCGGTCAGGACCTCCGCCGCCGCCCCGGACTGGACGGAATGCCCCGAGGTGTACTCGGGGAAGGGCGGAGTCGTCAGGATCGGCGTCCAGGCTGGGTCGCCGAGCACGCTCTGGGAGTAAGTGACCGGCCTGAGGAGGTTGTGGACGTATTTGGCCCGCCAGCACGAGATGAAGGCGTCGGCCACGGCGATGCCGACGCGCGCGAAGGCCTCGGCGGCAGTGTCCAGGGCGAGGCCCTGGGCCTCGATCACCTCGGCCGCGATCATCAGCGAGTGGCCCGGAGGCGTGCCGGTCCTCCCGGGATCGTCCGACCAGTAGAGCGCGGTCTCCCGCTGCTCGGTCGTCAGGTCCTTCACCGTGTCATAGACCTCCTGCCCCTCGGCGTAGAAGGCGGAAGCGGGATCGGTCGAATAGGACGGCGGGGGCGGCGGGGCGCAGGCGTCGGCCGTGGGCAGGGCGAAGGGACGCAGGCCCCCCCAGCACGGCTGCAGCGGCGGCGCGAAGGCCGGCGGGGTGCGCACCCAGAGGCCGTCGCCGACCGGCGGGGTGTAGGGGCAGTTGTTCAGCGCCGCGAAGCCGTCGGCGGCGGCCCAGGCGAGCAGCGCCGAGGCCACGCTCCGTCCTTGCGCTACGGAGCGGGCCAGGACCTGGGGAGGGGTGGCGTTCGAGAATTCGCCGGCGAAGCGCTGCTCCAAGGCATCGATCGCGTCGAGGGTCGCGGCCGAGGCGCCCGCCAGGTGGCCCCGGAGCGTGTCCGCGAGGGTGCTGTTCGCCACCGACGGCCAGTGGTACTTGGCGTGCGCGTCGGGCTGCGGCAGGGGGGCCAAGCCGTTCAGCTGGCCGCCCAGCGAACGGCGATCCGGCATGCCCGGCGCCACCGCCTCGTACAGCGCCACCTCGGCGTAGCCGATCAGCCGCGACGCGACCGGAGGCGACAGCCTCTCGAAGCGGATCCGATCGTAAAGCAGCCGGGCCCACTCGACCGGCACGTCGGCGCCGAACTGGCTCGCCGGGCGCTCGATCCCTCGTCCGCGCCCCTCCGACGCGTGGGCCGCAGGCATGGCGAGCATCGCCTGGCAGGCCAGGATGGCCACGCATGCGACCATCGCCCGCCGGGCGGCCCGCCCTCCCGTACGGGGCCGCCTTTTCTTCCCCCCCTCCTCGGTGTCCTTCGACATGGGCTCCTTCCCCATCCTTCCGGCTCGCAACGTCGGCGCGCGACCGGGTGCAGGTTGTCTGGAATAAGGCCTTGGAGAGCAAAGTCCGCGCCAGGGGTCGCTCGGATCCTTGCCGGGCGCCGGATCCGGTGGAACTGCCTCTGAAGCCGGACCTTACCCCGAGGGGCCGCCAGGGCGGATCCCGGAGGGCCGAGCGGCCGGCGCATGCGGAGTATGCGCAGGACTACGCCACGCATAAACGGTAAGAAAGAGAACGGGCCGCGTCGCCGCGGCCCGTTCCATGCCGGCTGGACTCGCGCCGGCCGCCACCCGTCGTTCCGGGGAGGCTCCTAGCTCTTCTTGACCTGCTCGATCGAGGCGACCTTGATGGTGTTGGTGGCCTCGTCGAGCGTGCCGGTCACCTTCACCTGGACGCCGACATGCTTCTCGGCGGCTTCCACCTTGTCCAGGTTGTAGAGCCTGTCGTCGGAGTAGAGCTGCAGCTTCGCACCTTTCTTGACGCAATCCAGGGCGCACGCCTTTCCCTTCTCGCTGGCGTTGGCGGCGCCGCAGTAGGAGTCGGTCAGGAAGCCGGTGAGGCTGACGTCGCGGGTCCCGGACCCCGTGGCGACGGTGGCCTGCTGCTTGGTCTTGTCCTTGTCGCACGCCGCGGCCACCGACAGGGCTACCAGGGCGAGGACCGCGAAGACGACCGCGAATCTCTTCATGCCTGAAACCTCCTCGTAGAGCGGAATTGTGGAGCGACCGGAGGATTGTAGGACTGAAAGGCCGGTGAGTCAACCGAGCGCGGAGCGGCGTCGCGGCTCGATGCCCTTCGGGGGCCGGGCCCGCCTCAGCGCCGCGTATCCTTGACGACCCGCCCGCCTTTCATGACGAACGGTATCGACTCGAGGAGATGCAGATCGCGCAGGGGATCGCCGGGCACCGCCACCAAGTCGGCGTAACGGCCGGGCGCAAGGCTCCCCACCCGGTCGCTCCACCCCATCAGGGCGGCCGCCACCGAGGTCGCGGAGCGGATCGCCTCCATCGGGGTCATGCCGAGCCACTCCGCCATGAGGGGGAACTGGCGGCCGTTGTCGCCGTGCGGATAGACGGCGGCGTCGGTGCCGAAGGCTATCTTCACGCCGGCCAGGCGCGCCTTCCTGATGCTGGCGGGCCAGACCTTGTGGACCTCCTCCTCCTTGTCGATGTACTCCTGGGGCCAGCCCATCTCCCTGGCGTGGGCCCGGATGAACAGGTCGTCGTACAGGTCGGGGACCAGGTAGGTCCCCTTCTTCAGCATCACGTGGATCGCCTCGTCGTCGATGTAGGAGCCGTGCTCGATCGAGGCGGCCCCGGCGCGCGCCGACTCGATGATCGAGCGCGCGGCGTGGGCGTGCGCCGCCACCTTCAGGCCGGCCTTGCCGGCCTCCTGCACCGCGGCGCGCACCTCCTCCTCGGTGAACTCCGGCATCTGCGGCACGCCGCCGAGCGCCAGGAAGGCCCCCGAGGCGATCACCTTGATCAGGTCGATCCGGTGCGCGATCCCCTCCCGCACCACGCGACGGATCCCGGTCACGCCGGTGGTCACCCCGAACCTCAAGTGCTCGGGCAGGCGGAGCTCGGGCGCGAAGGCGTTCAACTCCCCGCCGCCGCCGGGGATGGTCAGGTAGAACCCGGCCACCTGCATGCGGGGCCCCGGCAGATCGCCCCGGTCGATGGCGTCGCGCAGAGACACGTCGGTGAAGGCGTAGTAGGTGCCGACGTCGCGCACGGTCGTGAAGCCGGCCTCGAGGGTGGCGCGGGCGTTGCCCACGCTGCGGAAGGCGATGTCGGCCGCCGTCCGGCGCAGGATGTCGGCCTCGTCGGGCCGCGCCTCGTCGCGATCCGTCAGGTGGGTGTGGCAATCGATGAAGCCGGGCAGGCAGGTCTGGCCGCCCAGGTCGATCACCGTGGCGCCGGCGGGGATCGGCAGGTCCTTCCCGACGCGGGCGATCCGCTCGCCTTCGATCAGGACCGTCGCCCCGTCCTGCGCCGCGTCCGAAACGCCGTCGATGAGCCGCCCGCAGCGCACCGCGACGACGCGCGGCGCCTCCGCCGGGCCGGCCGTGGCCGGAACGGCGGCGAGCAGCGCGAGCGCCAGCCCCGCGAGAGAGCCACCCTGGGCGAGCCGCACCACCGGCCTCCGTGAAGGCGGCCATGATACCGGAAATCACCGCGAAGGTGGCCGGCCGGCGCGGCGGCGGGAGGTCGGGAGGAGGGCTACGCCGGGCGGGCCGCCCGGACCGGAGCGGGCCCGGGGGACTTCTGCAGCGCCTCGCGCACGATGCGGGCCATGACGTCGATGTCGTACGGCTTCGGGATGTAGCCCAGAGCACCCTCCTTGATCACCTCGCCGGCGGTGCTCTCCGAGGAAAAGCCGCTGCTGATCACCACGCGAACGTGCGGGTTCACCCTCTGCATCTGGCGGAAGCATTCGTACCCGCCCATCACCGGCATCGTCAGGTCGAGCAGCACGAGGTCGATCTCCGCCGCGCGATTGCGGTAGAGGCGCAGGGCCTCCTCGCCGTTGCGTGCCGTGAGCACGCGGTAGCCGTGCATCTCCAGGATGTCCTTGGCGAGGGCCAGGACGGTCGACTCGTCGTCCACCGCCAGGATGGTCTGCGGCGCCTCGCGCCGCGGCGCGGCTCGCGCGAGCGCCTCGGGCGCCGGCTTCGGAGAATCGGGGCGTTGCGTCACCAGGCCGCCGAGGCGCGCCAGGAGGTCGGCGGGCGACTCGCCCGCGACGCGCTCCGCGGCCGTCGCCGGGTCGTGCACCGGCAGGTTGACGGCGAAGCGTGCGCCCCCCTTCGGCTCGTCGGTCACCTCGATCCAGCCGTCGTGTCCCTTGACCGCGCCGTACACCATGGCGAGGCCGAGGCCGGTCCCTTCCCCCGCCTCCTTGGTGGTGAAGAACGGCTCGAAGACGCGGCCGCGGATCTCCGGGGCGATGCCGTGCCCGGTGTCGGCCACCGACAGGGTCACGAAGCGGCCCGGCCGGGCCTCCAGGTTGCCGCGGCACTCCGCCACGGTCACGATCCGGTTCGCGGTCTCGATGACCATCTGGCCGCCGTCGGGCATGGCGTCGGCGGCGTTGGCGCACAGGTGCAGGAGCACCTGCTGGACCTGCGACTGGTCCACGGCCGTGGTCCAGAGGTCGGAGCTCCGTTTGACGAACAGGATGATCCCCGCGGGCAGCTTGGCGCGCAGCGAGTCGATGCTCGCCGCCAGGGCCTCGTTGAGGTCGGTGGGAGCCGGCCGGCTGGCGGCGCGACGGCTGAAAGCCAGGAGCTGCTGCGTGAGCTCGGCGGCGCGCAGGGCGGAGCGTTCGATCACCGCGATCTGGCGGCGGCTGGGGTCGTCCGGCTTGATCCGGGTGAGGACCAGCCGCGCGTACCCCAGGATGCCGGTGAGCAGGTTGTTGAAGTCGTGCGCGATGCCTCCCGCCAGGGTGCCGACGCTCTCCATCTTCTGGGCCTGCCGCAGCTGGTCCTCGAGCGCGCGCCGTCCCGTCGTGTCCCTCAGGATCAGCTCGGTCACGGTCCGGTTGCCCAGCGAGATCGGCCCGCCGCGCACGTCCACGGAGATGCGCTCGCCGTTCTTGCGCACGCAGGGGATCTCCTGCAGGTCCAGGTGCCCGGACGCCGCCCCGGACCGGTAGGCCCTTTTCATCCGCTCGCGCTCTTCCTGCGGGTGCAGGTCCATGAGGTGGTGCGCGCGCGCCTCCTCAGGCTCGAAGCCGAAGAGATCGCAGAACATGGCGTTGGCCTCGAGGATGCGGCCCGTGGCCGGGTCGATGGTCAGGATGGCGTCGTAGGCCCCCTCCAGGAGCTTGCGGTGGCGCTCCTCGGAGGCGGCCAGCGCGGCCTGCTTCTCCTTCAGGTCGCGCACCATCCTGCCGAGGTCCTGGATGAGCTGCGCCACCTCCCGGGGCCCACCGACGTTGGGCGGCACCTGCTGGGTCCCGGCCGCGAAGCCGCGCAGGAACGAGGCCACGCTCAGGATCGGGCGCGCCAGGATCGCGCGCACCCACAGCAGCAGGAACAGGCTCATCAGCAGGATGCCGAACGCGGACACCATGCCGCGCCGCAGGATGGTGGTATAGATCTCGTGCAGCTTCCGCTCCTGGTCGATCTTGAGGTAGAGGGTGCCGCGCGAATCGAACAGGATCGGGTTCGACCCCTGGATGAGCAGGGGCGACACCAGGATCATCCGCTTGCCGCCGTCCACCAGCCGGTGCTGGGTCTGCAGCGTGGCGCGGGCCGCCTCCTCGACCGGACGGTAGGTCGGCTCGGAGATCACCGAGCTGTCCTGCCCGATCCATTCGCGCTTGTTGCTGGCGATCACCTTGCCGTCGCTGCCGACCAGGGCGATGTGGACCACCGAGCGCTGGCTGCCGGTGTCCTCGATCATCTCCTGGACCGCGGCCACCGAGCCGATGCGCAGAAACCGCTGGGAAGCGCTGAGGAGCTGGTCCGCCAGGATGTCTCCGTAGCGCACGCCCTCGTCCGTCAGGTAGCTCTGGGCAACCAGGGAGTGGTAGTAGAGGAGCATCCCGGCGATCAGCATGGCCGGGATGGTGAAGGCGATCCCCATCAGCGTCGAGGTCGGGAGGCGCGAGAGGAGGCGGCGCAAGGGAGGATGATCCTACAGTGACCCCAGGACCTCGGGGTGGAGGACCTGGGAGCCGCTGGCGGCCTTCTTCGCCAGACCCCGCTGCACGAGGAAACGGGCCATCCGATCGGCCGTCTGGTAGAGGGGACCGGGCTGCTGGCTCGTGCCCATCAAGTGGCGGTTCTCCTGCAAGTCGGGGATGTGCGCCCCGCGCAGGCCCTGCAGGAAGTCGGCGACGGCGACGCCCTCGCGCCGCGCCATCAGGGCGGCCGCCTCGTCCGGATGATCGTTCATGTACGCCAGGGCCCTGAACCAGGCACGCAGGATCCGCCGCGCCTCGTCGGTGCGCCCTTGCAGCACCGAGTGGCGCAGGGCCATTACGTCCACGATCTCGCCGGGGATGTCGCGCGAGGAGAAGAGGACGCGGGCGCCGCTCTCCCGCAGCAGCCGCCCCACGCTCGGCTCATAGGTGATCACCGCGTCGACCTGGCCGCGCCGGAAGTCCTCCTCGCCTTCCTCCGGCAGGCGGTTGATGGTCACGACATCGGACCCCGAAAGCCCCGCCGTCTCGAGCACCCGGCCGAGGACGTACGATCCCAGCGCCGACTCTTCGAAGGCGATCTTCCGGCCGCGCAGGTGGGACAGGTCGGTGATGCCGTCGCGCACCACCAGGGCGTCGGCGCCGAACGAGTAGTCCGCGGCCAGGATGACCGCGGGCAGGTCCTGGAAGTTCTCCGTGAGCAGGACCTCGTTCAGCGTCCCGAGGAAGCCGTCGATGTTGCCCTGGTGGTACGAGCGCAAGATGCCGGTGTAGGAGGAGAAGTCGACCAGGTCGACCTCGACCCCTTCCTGTTGGAAGAAACCCTTCTCACGCGCCAGGTAGAGCAGCTCGAACGGCGGCCAGACGTTGACCCCGATCCGCAACGGCTCCTTCGGCTCCGACCCGCACGCGGCCAGCGCGAGCAGCAGCGCGCCGAGAAGGAGCGCGCCCCCCGAAGCCCGCGCGCCCACACGATGCCATCTCACCCTGATCTCCCCCTCGACGACGACCCCGGGATCGCATCGAATAGGCGTCAAGCGCTTGACGATCCCGGCGTGACCCCTCAACAAAAAGTAGTGTTCCGCGGGGTGGAGTCAAGGGAAAGGCTCCGTATACTGGGGCGTCATGAGCCAGGATCCGCACGACATCCCGGCCAGCGGCCTCGACCCCAGGCTCCTGGCGATCGCCCGTTCGGTGCGCGACGCGGGCGGGCGGGCCCTGCTGGTCGGAGGCTGGGTGCGGGACCTCGTGGCGCTGCGCCTGCGGGGCGGGGCGGGCATTCCCCCGGCCGAGGAGCTCGACCTGGAGGTCTATGGACTGGCGCCGGAGCGGCTGCGGGCGATCCTCGCCCGCTCAGGCGAGGTGAACCTGGTGGGCCAGTCGTTCGCCGTCTACAAGGTCTCGATCCCGAAGGGTCCCGGGACGGGGGCGCCCCTGATCGTCGACGTCAGCCTGCCACGGCGGGAGACCAAGCGGGCACCGGGGCACCGCGGCTTCGAGGTCGAAGGCGACCCGGGCCTCTCCTTCAGGGAGGCGACGCGGCGCCGCGACTTCACGGTGAACGCCATGATGCACGACCCCCTCACGGGTGAGACGATCGACCCCTGGGGCGGACGGGAGGACCTGCGCGCGCGGCTGTTGCGCGCCGTCGATGAGAGCACCTTCGTCGAGGACAGCTTGAGGGTGCTGCGCGCCGTGCAGTTCGCGGCCCGCCTGGGCTTCGACATCGACGCGGCGACCGTGGCGCTGTGCCGCGGCATCGATCTCGGCGACCTGCCGGCCGAACGGATCTGGGGCGAGATCGAGAAGCTCCTGCTCAAGGCCGAGCGTCCCTCCCTGGGGCTCGACTGGGCCGACCGCCTGGGCGCCGTCTCCCGGCTCTTCCCCGAGCTCGAGGCGCTCAAGGGCTGCCCGCAGGAGCCGGAATGGCACCCCGAGGGGGACGTCTGGATCCATACCCTCCTGTCCCTCGACCAGGCCAGGCGCGAGGCCGCCTCGCTGCCGCGGGAGCGCCGGCTCGCCGTCCTTCTGGCGGTGCTCTGCCACGACCTGGGCAAGCCGGCCACGACCGCCGTGGTGGAAGGGCGGATCCGCTCGCACGACCATGAGGAGGCGGGGATCGCGCCGACCCTCGCCCTGCTCGATCGCCTCAACCTTCACACCCTGGGCGGCTTCGATCTGCGGGCGCAGGTGGTCGAGCTGGTCGCCCACCACCTGACGCCGAGCCACTGGTTCAAGAACCGCGACAACGTCGGCGACGGCGCCTTCCGGCGCCTAGCGCGCCGGTTGGAGCCGGAGCTGCTCTACCTCGTGTCGCGCTCCGACTGCCTGGGACGCACGGGAGATTTCGCAACCGATGCGCAGGAGTGGTTCATCGGGAAGGTGCGCGCTCTCGGCGTCGAGGAGAAGCCCCCCGGCCCGATCCTCCTGGGACGGCACTTGCTGGAGATGGGGCTTTCCCCCGGCCCGGCGATCGGCCGGATCACGCGCGCGGTTTACGAGATGCAGCTCGACGGCCGGGTCGCCGACCTGGAGAGCGCGCGCCGGGCGGCGCGCGATTTGATCGCCGAGGCAGGCCCGGCCTGAGAGGCGGCGCCTGACCGGGCGGTCCTGTTGGACCGCCTCGCTCCGCCGGGCGGCCGCGGCGCGCGGAACTCCTTCAGCGCCAGGTCGATCCTCTGCAGGCCGCGCAGCATGTAGTCCGGGTCGGACCCGACGCCGATTCGCACATGGCGCGGCAGGCCGAGCTGGTCCCCCGGGACGATCAGCACCGAGCGCTCGACGCGCAGCTTCTCGACGAGCGGGACCGACGCCACGGGCAGGTCGTAGCGCAGGAAGGCGATGGCGCCCGCCTCGGGCGCGAGGTACCGGAACAGCTCGCCGTGCCCCTCGACCCACCTCTCAAGGACCGGCAGGTTGCGGCGGATGATGGAGCGGGTGCGCCGGAAGATCGTCTCGCGCCGCGCCGGCTCCATGGCGATCCCTGCCAGGCGATCGGACAGCGTGCCGATGGCGATCGAGGTGTAGTCGCGGTAGGACCAGATGGTCTCGACCGCCTTGGGCGGCCCCACCACCCAGCCGATCCGGAGCCCCGGCAGCCCGAACGCCTTCGACAGCCCCGAGGTGACGAGCACGCGCTCGTAGCGCCCCCAGAAGGAGGGCGTGGTCGTCCCCGAGAGCTCGGCACCGCGGTAGATCTCGTCCGCCACGATCCAGGCGCCCACCCGCCGCGCCGCCCTCACCACCTCGTCCATCTCCTCGGCGGTCAGGATCGCGCCGGTCGGGTTGTTCGGGTTGGTCACCAGGATGATGCGGGTCTTGCGCGTGACGGCACGCCTGAAGCCCTCCAGGTCGAGGGCCCAGCGCCACCGTTCACCCTGGCGCCGCGGCGCCAGCCGGAACTCGTCCACCCGGCCGGCGAAGGCGCGCGACAGGCCGCGCGTCTGAAGATAATTCGGCACCATCAGCGCGACCCGATCGCCACGCTCGAGCAGCCACCAGAACGAGGCGTAGTTCGCCTCCGAGCCCCCGTTGGTCACCAGGACGTTGGCGCGCGTCGCCCCGTCGTAGAACGAGGCGATCCGGTCGCGCAGCTCCTCCGAACCGTTCGACTGCGGGTACCCCAGGCCGGTCGCCAGGAACGCCGCCGGATCGGCCCCGGCGCCCGCCAGCAGTTCCTCGACGCGCATCGGCGCGACACCGCTCTCGGACAGGTTGTATTCCACGTAGTTCTCGTAGGTCGACTGCATCCTCTCCATGCGGAACGGCTCGATGCGCACGGCTCCTCCCGGATCGCCTCTGATTGGGTGCTGGCGGGAACGAGCCGCAGGATAACAAAGGCGCCCACGCCTGTAAAGCCGCGCCGATCTGGCGCCGAGCGCGGCGGTTTGGTACGCTCAGGCCATGAGCCGATCTCTCCTGATCCTGCGCGAGGCCGAAATCCGCGAGCTCCTCGACCTGCAGGAGTGCATCGAAGCCGTCGAGCGGGCGTTCGCGGCCTATTCCACCGGGCAGGCCGAGCTGCCGGCGGTGATCAACCTCGACGTGCCGGAGCACCGGGGCGAGATCCACGTCAAGGCGGGGCACCTGCGGGGCGGAGGGCACTACGCGGTGAAGATCGCCTCGGGGTTCTACGACAATCCGTCGAAGGGGCTGCCGCAGAACGACGGCATGGTCCTGGTCTTCGAGGCCCAAACCGGCCAGCCCGCGGCCCTGCTCCTGGACAACGGCTACATCACCGACCTGCGCACCGGCGCCGCGGGGGCGGTCGCCGCCAGGCACCTGGCGCGGCGCGACGCGCGGGTGGTCGGCGTGATCGGCTGCGGAGGCCAGGCGCGCTTCCAGCTTCAGGCTCTCGCCCGGGTGCGG
>Ga0066710_100003500_pt1 | contig 13419 bp, 13 predicted proteins | sample GraSoiAngelo_159_FD_79666 | JGI IMG/M metagenome (GOLD analysis project Ga0066710, IMG submission 79666) | Grasslands soil microbial communities from the Angelo Coastal Reserve, California, USA - 14_1009_16_40cm | ecosystem: Environmental > Terrestrial > Soil > Grasslands | place: USA...
CACCCTCATCGCGGCCAGGTTTCTTCGGGGAAAGCCTCGTCAACCCACCCCCGAAGAAACCCTCATCATCCAACAGGCCTGGGCCGCAGCCGCCGCCTAGATCATCAAAACTCCGAAAGTCGAGGGGGCACAAACGTCCAAGATCCGGAGCCGCCCGGCTGGCGGCCCGGCCGGAGGCCGGCCGCGCAACGCCGGCTAACCCCAATGCCGGGTAGTTATAATAACCACCCGGCATTGGGCCTAACCCAGCTTCGCCAGCCGGGACACCGCCTCGGCCAACACCTCCGGGCGCTTGCAGAACGCGAACCGGATCACCCTCCGCCCCGCTTCGGGGTCGTCATAGAACACCTGGGTCGGTACCGCCACCACCCCGCACCGTTCCGGCAGCGACCGGCAGAACTCCACCCCGTCGGTGCCGCCCAGCGGGCTGATGTCGGCGGTGACGAAGTACGTGCCCTCCGGTACGAACACCCGCAGGCCCGCCTCGCCCAGTCCGGACACCAGCAGGTCGCGCTTGGCGAGCAGGTCGTCGCGGAACTGCTGGAAGTACGACCGCGGCAGCCCCAGCGCGTGGGCGACCGCCGGCTGCAGGGGCCCGGCGTTGACAAACGTGAGGAACTGCTTGACCCGCAGCACCGCCGAGACCAGCGGCGCCGGGCCGCAGGCCCAGCCGACCTTCCAGCCGGTACAGGAGAAGGTCTTGCCGGCGGAGGAGATCTGGATGGTCCGCTCGCGCATCCCGGGGAAGCCGGCCAGCGGCTCGTGGCCGCCGTCGAACACCAGGTGCTCGTACACCTCGTCGGTCACCGCGTATGCGTCGTATTCGACGCACAGGGCCGCGATCAGCGCCAGCTCGTCGCGGGTGAAGACCTTCCCCGTCGGGTTGTGGGGCGAGTTCAACAACACCAGACGGGTACCGGCACCGAACGCCGCCCGCAACTGGTCCGGATCGAAGTGGTACCGCCCATCCGCGCCCGGACGCAGCGTCACCGGCCGGCGTACCGCGTGGGCCAGCGCGATCGACGCCGCGTAGGAGTCGTAGTACGGCTCGAAGCAGACCACCTCGTCGCCCGGTTCGCACAGGGCGAGGATCGACGCCGCGATCGCCTCGGTCGCTCCGGCGGTGACGAGCACCTCGCCGTCCGGGTCGTACTCCAGCCGCCAGTACTCCCGCTGGTGCGCGGCGACGGCGGCGCGCAGGGCGGGGATGCCCGGCCCGGGCGGGTACTGGTTGTGTCCACTGTGGAGCGCCTCGGCGGCGGCGTCGAGCATGGACGCCGGTCCGTCGGTGTCCGGGAAGCCCTGACCGAGGTTGACCGAACCGGTACGCACAGCAAGCGCCGACATCTCCGCGAAGATGGTGGTGCCGAACGGTCGCATCCGGGCCACAAGTGGATCCATACCCGGCAGCCTAGGGGACTGGCGGGGTTGCTACCGGTTCCCCTACTTTCGACGTCGTGGATGGAATACGTGGCGGACACCGGGACGAGCAGGAGGGTCGCTGGTTTCCCGGTGACCGAGGGTACGGGGAGAGGTACGAGGAGGAGCGGTACCGCGGCGACCCTAACCGCGGTGACCGTGACCGCAACGCCGTCGGCCCACGGTCCGGCGTCGATCTGCCCCCGCTGCCGTACCCGCCGCCCGAGCCGCCGCCCTACGTTCCGGAGCCGTACGCCTCGGATGTGCCACCGGCCCGGGAATCGGCGTTCTCCGCGCAGTCGCTGGGTACCCTGCCGAACGAGACGGTGGCGCCCGGCCCGGTGCCGCCGTTCGTGCCGGAGGCCGCCACCGGCCCCGCCACCAGTCCCGCGCCGGGCGTCGGCGAGCAGCCGACCGGCGGATTCCACACCGAGTCCCTCGACCGCGCCGCCCTCCGCCGCCCGCCCACCCCGACCGTGTACCGTGCCCGCCGCGCCGGCATCCTCGGCGCGCTCGGTGCCGTGGCGGTGGTCGCCGAGCTGTTCCTGCTCCGGGTACTGCTGGCCGGCGAGTTCGGCCACCTTGTCGCGCCCGGTGCGGTACTCGCCGGATTGTTCGCCATGAGCGGCATCCCGCTGGTCGCCATGGGGCTGTACGGCCTGATGACAGGTGTCGCCGCGGCCGGCCCGAGCCCGGAGCGCGCCTGGCTGCGCACCCCCCTCGCCTTCCTCCCGATCGGCCTGGCCCTGCTCATCGCCGCCGGCCTTGCCGCCGGCTGAGCCACCGCCCCCGCCGGCTGAGCCACCGCCCCCGCCGGGCGGGCACGGTACCAGGGGTACACTCGTCTCCGGCGACCACCTCGTGTGGTCGACCTCGCGCGCCCTTTCCCCACTTCCACGGTGAGGCGTCGGCCGCCCTGGTCCCGGTCAGCACGCCGGGCTCCCACGGCCGGCGACCGGGCGCCAGGCGGCGGCCCGACCGGACCGCCGGACAACCAGGAGACAGGGGAGAACTCGCAGTGGCCGTGGTAACCATGCGCAAACTGCTGGAGAGCGGTGTCCACTTCGGGCACCAGACCCGGCGGTGGAACCCGAAGATGAAGCGCTTCATCTTCACCGAGCGTAACGGTATCTACATCATCGACCTGCGCCAGACGCTCGACTACATCGAGAAGGCGTACGACTTCATCAAGAACACCGTCGCCGAGGGCGGCACCATCCTCTTCGTCGGCACCAAGAAGCAGGCCCAGGAAGCGATCGCGGACTCGGCGTCGCGGGTCGGCATGCCGTACGTGAACCACCGCTGGCTCGGCGGCATGCTCACCAACTTCCAGACCGTGTACAAGCGACTGCAGCGGATGAAGGAGCTGGAGTCGATCGAGCAGACCGGCATCTCGCAGGGGTACACCAAGAAGGAGACCCTGCACCTGCAGCGGGAGAAGGACAAGCTGACCCGGACCCTGGGCGGGCTGCGGGACATGCAGAAGGTACCGGCCGCGATCTGGGTGGTGGACACCAAGAAGGAGCACATCGCGGTCGACGAGGCGCGCAAGCTGGGTATCCCCGTGATCGCGGTACTCGACACCAACTGCGACCCGGACGAGGTGGACTACCCGATCCCGGGCAACGACGACGCGATCCGCTCCGCGACGATGCTGACCGAGGTGGTCGCCGCGGCGGTGGCCGACGGCCTGATCGCGCGCTCCGGCCGGGGTACCGGACGAGCCACCGACGAGAAGCCCGAGCCCGGCGTCGTGGCGGCCAACGAGCCGCTGGCCGAGTGGGAGCGCGAGCTGCTCGAAGGCAGCAAGTCCGACGAGGCCAAGCCGCCGGCCGTGGAAGCCTGACCCGACCGATCACAGTCGCTAGAGAGAGAAGTATGTCGAACTTCACTGCCGCGGACGTCAAGAAGCTCCGCGATCTGACCGGCTCCGGGATGCTGGACTGTAAGAAGGCGCTGGAGGAGGCGGGCGGCGACTTCGAGAAGGCCGTCGAGATCCTGCGCATCAAGGGCGCGAAGGACGTCGGCAAGCGGGCCGGTCGCACCGCCGCCAACGGGCTGGTCGCGCACTCCGGCCGCGCGTTGCTGGAGCTGAACTGCGAGACCGACTTCGTCGCCAAGAACGCCGACTTCATCGCCCTGGCGCAGAGCCTGGTCGAGCACGCCGACGCGACCCGGCCGGCCAACGCCGAGGCGCTGCTGGCCGCGGAGCTGACCCCGGGCCGGACCGTCGCGGCGACCGTCGAGGAGCTGTCCGCCAAGATCGGGGAGAAGCTCGTCGTCAACCGGGTCGCCGTCCTCGACGGTGCCACTCCGGTCGCGGTGTACCTGCACCGCAAGGCGCCCGATCTGCCGCCCGCGGTCGGGGTGCTCGTGGAGTACTCGGGTAAGGCGGACGAGGCCGGCGAGGCCGACGCGCGCGGCGTGGCGATGCAGATCGCGGCGATGCGCCCGAAGTACCTCAACCGTGACGAGGTACCCGCCGACGTGGTCGCCACCGAGCGCCGCATCGCCGAGGAGACCGCGCGCGAGGAGGGCAAGCCGGAGGCCGCGCTGGCGAAGATCGTCGAGGGCCGGGTCAACGCCTTCTTCAAGGACTTCGTGCTGCTGGAGCAGGCTTCGGTGCAGGACCAGAAGAAGTCGGTACGGCAGATTCTGGGCGAGGCGGGGATCACCGTGAGCCGGTTCGTCCGGTTCGAGGTCGGCCAGGCCTGAGCGGGTCTGGCGACGGGGAGGTGACCGGACGGTACCGTCCGGGCCTCCCCGCTCGCGTACCCGGAGCCGCGCCGGCTCCCGTCGCGGGCGCGAACATGACAGATTGGTGTAGCGACATACCCGGGAGGCGCCCATGACCGCGCAGCGCGAGGTCATCAGTTGGCTCAGCCGGCTCATCGGTCGTGAGGCCACACCGCGGAGCGGAGTGGCTACATGACCCAGACGGTGGCCGAGGAGAAAACCCGGGCCGCCCCGGTCGCCCGGCCGGGCGGCACCGCCGGTGGGCCGCGGGCGCGCCGGGTCGTGCTCAAGCTGTCCGGCGAGGTGTTCGGCGGCGGCGAGGTCGGCGTCGACCCCGATGTCGTGCAGGAGCTGGCCCGGCAGATCGCGCACGTGGTACAGCTGGGCACCCAGGTAGCCGTGGTGGTCGGCGGCGGCAACTTCTTCCGCGGCGCCGAGCTGGCCAAGCGCGGCATGGACCGGTCCCGCGCCGACTACATGGGCATGATCGCCACCGTGATGAACTGCCTGGCGCTGCAGGACTTCCTGGAGAAGCAGGGCATCGACACCCGGGTGCAGTCGGCGATCACCATGGCCCAGGTCGCCGAGCCGTACATCCCCCGGCGGGCGATCCGCCACCTGGAGAAGGGCCGGGTGGTCATCTTCGGCGCCGGCGCCGGCATGCCCTACTTCTCCACCGACACCGTCGCCGCCCAGCGGGCACTGGAGATCCACGCCGACGTGGTACTGATGAGCAAGAACGGGGTGGACGGCGTGTACACCGCCGACCCGCGCACCGACCCGACGGCGGTGAAGCTGGACCGGGTCACCTTCGAGGAGGCGCTGCGCGAGGGCCTGCGGGTGGTCGACGCGGCCGCGTTCAGCCTGTGCATGGACAACCAGCTGCCGATGCTCGTCTTCGGCGCCGAAGGGGAAGACACGATCATCAAAGCGGTGAGCGGCGAGAAGATCGGCACCTTGATCACCGCAGCCTGAGTTGTACCGCTGGACGACCGCCTGAAGGAGGCGACGGAGCACGTGATCGACGAGACGCTCTTCGAGGCCGAGGAGAAGATGGAGCGGGCGATCGAGTTCGCTAAGGAAGAGTTCGCCGTGATCCGTACCGGCCGTGCCACGCCGGCGATGTTCTCCAAGATCGTCATCGACTACTACGGCACGCCGACCCCGCTGACGCAGATGGCCTCCATCGCCGTGCCGGAGCCGCGGATGGCGATCATCAAGCCGTACGACGTCGCTCAACTGCGCGCGATGGAGAAGGCGATCCGGGACTCCGACCTCGGCGTGAACCCGGGCAACGAGGGTACCCAGATCCGCATCGTGCTCCCGCAGATGACCGAGGAGCGGCGGCGCGAGATGACCAAGGTGGCCCGGCACAAGGGCGAGGAGGCCAAGGTCGCGGTGCGCAACGTGCGGCGCAAGGCCAATGAGGAACTGCACCGGATCGTCAAGGACGGCGAGGCCGGCGAGGACGAGGTACGCCGGGCGGAGAAGGAGCTCGACGACCTGACCCACCGGTTCACCGCGCACATCGACGAGCTCGTCAAACACAAGGAAGCTGAGCTCCTCGAGGTCTGATGGCCTACCTCGAACCGACCGAGCACGACCTGGGCCGGCCGCGACACAGCGCGGAGCCGACCGAGCCGGCCGCCCTGGGCGTGGAGACGGCGCCGGCACCGCCGCCGGCGAACGGCCGGGCCGGACGCAACCTGCCCGCCGCCATCACGGTCGGTGCGAGCCTGGGCGCCCTGATACTCGCCTCGCTGCTGTTCTGGCGGCCGGCCTTCGTGTTCCTCGTCGGGGTCGCGGCGGTGGTCGGGATCTGGGAGATGGCGCGGGCCATCGGGCACGACGGGGGGCCGCGGGCGCCGCTGGTACCGCTTTTCGGCGGTTCGCTGGTGATGGTCGCGCTGGCCTGGTACGCGGGTGCCGAGGCGCTGGTCGTCGGACTGGTCTTCACCGTGCTCGCCGCGATGGTGTGGCGGCTGGCCGACGGGCCCGCCGGGTACCAGCGCGACCTGCTGGCCACCGTCCTCGTCGCGGTGTACGTGCCGTTCCTCGCCGGCTTCGCGGTACTGCTGGACCGGCCGGTGCACGGCGACTGGCGGGTGATCGTGTGGATCGCCGCGGTCGTGCTCTCCGACACCGGCGGGTACGTGTTCGGCGTCTTCTTCGGCCGGCACCCCATGGCGCCCACGGTCAGCCCGAAGAAGTCCTGGGAGGGTACCGCCGGCTCGCTGCTGGTCGCCGCCATCGGCGGCGCGCTGATGCTGTACTTCGTGTTCCACGTGCCGTGGTGGCACGGCGCGCTCTTCGGCCTCGGGGTCGCCGCGGCCGCGGTACTCGGCGATCTGGCCGAGTCTCTCCTCAAGCGCGATCTCAAGATCAAGGATATGAGCAACCTGCTGCCCGGCCACGGCGGCCTGATGGACCGGCTCGACTCGATCCTCTTCGCCGCGCCGACCGCGTTCGTCCTCTTCTCCGTTCTGGTACCCGCGGGACAAGGGGGTTGACGTGGGACACTGGGAGCGCCATGACGACACTGCCCGTAGTTGAGACGCCGCCACCGGGCCGGCGCCACGCCGTGCTGCCGCCGCGCCATCTGGCCGATCTCGACCCGGCCGGTCGCCGCGCCGCGGTCGGCGCGCTCGGAGAGCGCGAGTTCCGGGCCGGGCAGCTGTCCACCCACTACTTCGGCCGGCTGGTCCGTGATCCGGCCGTGATGACCGATGTCCCGGTCGCCGCCCGCGGGCGGCTGGCGGCTGCGCTGCTGCCCCAGCTTCTGACGGGGGTACGGGAGCAGAGCTGCGACAGTGGCGCGACCCGCAAGGTGCTCTGGCGGCTGCATGACGGCGCGCTGGTGGAGAGCGTGCTGATGGGGTACCCCGACCGGGTGACCGCGTGCGTGTCCAGCCAGGCCGGCTGCGGCATGGCCTGCCCGTTCTGCGCCACCGGGCAGGCCGGGCTGACCCGCAACCTGTCCACCGCGGAGATTGTCGACCAGGTGGTCTGGCTGGCCGGCGTGGCCGCCCGCGGTGAGCTTCCCGGCTGCCCGCCCCGGCTGTCCCGGGTGGTGTTCATGGGCATGGGCGAGCCGCTGGCCAACTACGCCCGGGTGACCGACGCGCTACGGCGGCTGACCGACCCGGCCCCCGCCGGCCTCGGCCTGTCCCAGCGGCACGTCACCGTCTCCACCGTCGGTCTGGTACCGGCGGTGCACCGCCTCGCCGACGAGGGCTTCGCGGTCACCCTCGCACTGTCCCTGCACGCGCCCGACGACGGGCTGCGCGACGAGCTCGTACCGGTCAACCAGCGCTGGAAGATCGCCGAGGTACTCGACGCCGCCTGGACATACGCGGCGCGTACCGGCCGGCGCATCTCGATCGAGTACGCGATGATCAGAGATGTGAACGACCAGCCGTGGCGGGCGGATCTACTCGGTCGGCTATTGGCCGGACGGCTCGCGCATGTCAATCTGATCCCGCTCAACCCGACACCCGGTAGCCGATGGGACGCCAGTCCCAAACCGGTTGAGCGGGAGTTCGTCCGGCGGCTACGGATGGGCGGCGTACCGACGACGGTACGGGACACCCGTGGCCGGGAGATCGACGGCGCGTGTGGGCAGCTCGCCGCGGCGGAGGTGGCACTGTGATGGGTGCGGCGTCCACGGGGTGCAGAGGAAGGGCGGCATAGTGGCGAGTCAGGGTCAGCGGTTCCGGCGCCGGGCGCTGCGCCGCGGGTACAAGGTCGACGAGGTGGACACCTTCCTCGACCGGGTCGAGGCGACCCTCAACGGGGAGACCTCGGCGCCCGTCACCGCTCAGGAGGTGCACGACGTCGTCTTCCGCGTCCGGTTCGGCGGATACGACGAGTGGCAGGTCGACCTACACCTCGACCGCGTCGAGCGGCAGCTCGGCGAGCTGGAGGAGCGGGGCGGGTTCGTACCGATGCGCGGCGGGCCGATGCGCGACGACCGGGCGCTGCCGCCGGCACGCGACGACCGGATGGGCCCGATGCCACCGGTCCGCGATGACCGGCAACTGCGTGACGACCGGCCGCCGCGCGACGACCGGATGATGCCGCCGGCGCGCGACGACCGGCCGCTGGGTCCGCCGGCCATGTCCCCGCCGACGCCGCCGCAGATGCGGCCGCAGCCGCCGATGCCGGCGCCGACCGGTGGCGGGTACGGCCGGTACGACGAGCCGACGCGGTACGACGAGCCCCGCTACGACGAGCCGACCTACGGCGGGGGCGGCACTGGTGGCGGCTTCGGCGGCTTCGAGCCCGGCCGGCACGGCAAGATGGACATGACCACGGAGATCCGGATGCCCTCGGAGGTCGGGCACCCGGCCGCGCCGGCCGGCGGCGGTGGCGAGGTCCAGCGGATCGACCAGTTGCGGCGCACCTTCGTCCCGCGGCGGTTCGGCAGCGGATACGACCCGAACCAGGTGGACCGGCTGTTCGAGGGCATCATCGCGGCGATGTCCGGCCGCGGCGGAGCCATGCCGGTCAACGACGCCGAACTCGACCCGGGCCAGTTCAACCTGGTGCCGGGCGGCTACTTCGAGGCCGAGGTCGACCAGGCGCTGCGCGAGGTGCGCGACATCATCCTGCGCCGCCGGTGACGACGGCCCCGGCCGGGGCTACTTGAGCCCGTTCTTGCGCAGCAGCCAGTCGCCGACGAGCATCCCGGCGAGCAGTGCCGCCGTCCCGATCAGGAAGATGTCCTCGATCCGGCCCTTGTGGTTGCCGCACAGCATGGCGAGCAGGCCGACGATGACGATGACGGCGCCCACCCGCGCGAGCCCGGTCGCCCCTGGCTTGTGCTGGTCGGGTGAGGTGACTTCCTCTTCGGCTGCCACGTTCGGTTCCCCTTCGTCCGGTCGGCCCGAACGCTAGTCTCGCAAGCCGCTGGTACGGCACCGGGACCGGGTACCCGCTCCCCCGTGCAGAGGTTCCCCGCCCCGGCACCGTGTGCCCATCTTATGAGCAAAAGTCGTTTTTGCCGCGCGAACCGGCGAAGTCGCCGTCGAGCGTGTCCTGTACCGTCGGGGCGTGCGGATCACCGGTACCGGCCATGCCAGCCTGCGTATCGACACACCGGCCGGCAGCATCCTGTGTGACCCGTGGGTGAACCCGGCCTACTTCGCGTCCTGGTTCCCGTTCCCCGACAACTCGCTGCTCGACTGGGAGAGCCTGGGCGACACCGACTACCTCTACGTCTCCCACCTGCACCGGGACCACTTCGACGCGGCCCATCTCAAGCGCTTCGTCAACAAGCGGGCCACCGTCCTGCTCCCCGAGTACCCGACGAGCGAGCTGGAGGACCAGCTGCGCGAGTGCGGGTTCACCTCGTTCCTCAAGACCGTCTCCGACGAGGTGCACGAACTCGACGGCGGCCTGAAGGTCATGATCCAGGCGCTGACCTCGCCGACCGACGGGCCGATCGGCGACTCGTCGCTGTGGGTCGAGTACGACGGCGTCCGGCTGCTCAACCAGAACGACGCCCGGCCGTCCGACCTGTCGCGCTTCACCGAACTCGGGCACGTGCACGCACACCTGCTGCAGTTCTCCGGCGCCATCTGGTACCCGATGGTCTACGAGCTGCCGCACGCCGCGAAGACCGCGTTCGGCAAGCAGAAGCGGGACCGGCAGTTCGACCGGACCTTCCGCTACATCGCCGACCTGGGGGCGAGCCACGTCTTCCCGATCGCCGGGCCGCCCTGCTTCCTCGACGACGAGCTGTGGCAGTTCAACGACCTGGGTACCGACGAGGGCAACATCTTCCCCGACCAGTGGCGCTTCATCGAAGAGTACGAACGCGTCGGCGGTACCAACGCCATCGTGCTGCTGCCCGGTTCGGTGGCCGAGGTGACCGCGGACCGCGCCCACGTCGGGCATCCGGTGCCCGACCTCGGCGAGTTCTTCGCCAGCAAAGAGGCATACCTGCGGGAGATGCAGGCCCGCAAGCGCCCGGTCATCGAGGCGGAGAAGGCGACCTGGCGGCACCCGGAGATCGACGTGCTCGGCGAGCTGAAGAAGAAGCTCGAACCGCTGCTCGACGAGTCCATCTACCTGGCCACCGGGGTCGGCGGCCCGGTGCGCCTGGACCTGACCGACGACACCGGCCCCGGCGGCGAGGTCGTCGAGTCGCTGGTCGTGGACTTCCCCGGCAAGCAGGTCCGCCCGTACGCCGACGAGAAGGTGCGCTACCGCTTCCGCACCGGCCGGGCCCTGGTCGAGCACCTGCTGCACATCGGCGAGGTCGACTGGGTCAACTCGCTGTTCCTGTCCTGCCGGTTCTCCGCGGCCCGGATCGGCCAGTACAACGAGTTCGTCTACGCGTTCTTCAAGTGCCTGTCCGAGGAGCGGATCCAGTACGCCGAGGGCTGGTACGACGAGCACCAGCGGCACACCGACGCCGAGGACATCACGCTCGGCGACTGGCGGGTGCAGCGGCGCTGCCCGCACCTGAAGGCCGACCTGAGCCGGTTCGGCATCGTCGAGGAAAACACGCTGACCTGCCAGCTGCACGGCTGGAAGTTCGACCTGGCCAGCGGCCGCTGCCTGACCAGCGTCGGCCACGAGATCCGCGCGTCGAAGCCCTGACTCAGGCGTCGTTCAGCTCGAAGATCATGCTGCGGATCCCGCCGTCCGGCACCAGTTCCGCGATGTCGCGCGCGGTGGCCTGCCCTTCCGGCGAGGCGAACGCCGCCCGCAGCGCGTCCATGTCGTCCCAGTCCAGCTCGGCGACCAGGTAGAACGGCTCGCCGCGCAAGGCGGCCACGTCGCGGCTCACCGTGTACCGGCGCAGCCCGGGCAGCTTCTTCGCCAGTGGGATGTGTACCTGCCGGTAGTGCTCGTCGAAGGCGGCCGGGTCGGTCGGCGTCTCGTACACCACGAGGAAACGCACCACGGCGAAAGGATAGCCATCACCGTGCGCAGCCGCGGGCCGGGTCCGCGGCGTAGACGGTATTGCGGATCGATGCTGCGCGGGCGGACATGAGATACCCGGTCACGCAGGCCGCGCGCCGATCGGGACCGTGTAGTGGAACATGGCCAGCCCGGCGGCCAGGCAGAACCACGGCCGGCGCCGACGCCGGCACACGGAGCCCCCGTCAGCATCCATGGCCGGTAACGATACCGGCGGTCAGGCCCGGCCGAGGTCCGCCAGGATCCGCCGGGCGGCGTTGTGGCCGGCCGCGCCGATCACGCTGCCGGCCGGGTGGCAGCCCGCGCTGCCTGCGTACAGGCCCGGTACCCCGGTCGCATAAGGCATCCGGTCGGTGAACGAGATCGTGTTGTCCAGGTGGTGGATGTGCCCGCCGGTGATCCCGAAGTGCGCTTCGATCCCCTTCGGGGTCAACGGGAACGTGTCGACGACCAGGTCCGAGGTACCTGGCGCGTACCGGTCGCAGATCGCCAGCAGTCTGTCCACATAGGACGGTAGGAGCGCGTCCCAGTCGGCGTCGTACGGTACCGACTGCACGAACAGCGCCGACGAGTGGTGCCCGGCCGGGTCGCGCAATGACGGGTCGACGGTCGTGTGCAGGTACCACTCGATGGTCGGCTCGTCGGGTACCCGGCCGGCCCGCACATCGGCCCACATCGCGCGCAGCCGGGCCATCGCGTCACCGGAGTCCGAGCCGGGCAGCAGGTGGATCGTGGAGCCGAACGGGCTCGGCGCGTCGTCGGGCAGGCAGGTGAACCGCGGCAGGTCGGACAGCGCCATGTTGACCTTCAGCGTGGTACCGGTGCGCCGGTTCGCCGCCAGCCGGTCGACCAGGTCGGCGGGCAGGTCGACGAGCGACATCAGCCGGTACGGGTCGCAGGCGGCGAGGACCACGGTCGCCGCAACCTCGCGGCCGTCGGCGGTACGGACGCCGGACACCGCGCCGCCGTCGAGGAGCACCGCGTCGACCGGCGCGCCCGCGACGATGACCGCGCCGGCCGCGCGGGCCGCGTCCGCGAAGGTGCGGGAGACGGTACCCATCCCGCCGGCCGCGATCATCCAGGTGCCGTCCGAGCCCGGCAGCCGGCACATGTTGTGGGCGAGGAAGTTGTTGCCGGTACCGGGATCGTCCGGCCCGGCCGTCAGTCCGGACAGCCCGTCGGTGACCGCGTACATCGCGACCAGCAGCTCGGACCGGAACTCGAAGCGGGCGAGATAGTCGGCGACGGAACCCCGTACCAGATCGATGAAGACCTGGCGCAGCGCGGGCCGCACGTAGCGCTCGGCGGTCTCCGCGACGGGCAGTGGCTCGGCCAGCCACGCCGGCCCCACGTCCTCGCGCAGCGCGGCGAGCTCGGCCTGCATCGCGTCGTCCGCCGCGGCGTCGGCCGCGGAGAAGAACCGGGTCAGCTGCTCGCGGCTGGCCGCCCGGTCGCGCCCGAACAGCAGGTAGCGACCGTGTGGCGTGGGCAGGAAGTAGTGCGGGTCCCGGCGCAGCACCGGGATCTGCAGGTCCAGCGTGCGCAGCAGCTCCGGCGGCATGAGGCCGAGCAGGTACGAGCCGGTGGACTGGCCAAGCTCCGGCACCTTGGCGAACGGGTGCTCGGTCCGGGTGGCCCCGCCGATCACGTCGGCGGCTTCGAGTACCGCGACGGACAGGCCGGCCCGGGCGAGCAGGATCGCGGAGACCAGGCCGTTGTGCCCGGACCCGATGATCACGACGTCGGCGCGCGGAGGTAGCTGGCTCATGACCGTCACCCTAGCTCCCGCACGAAGGCGGCCAGCTCCGATCGACCCGGCCGAGCTGCTCGACGACTAACCGATGTCCACCACGATCGGGGCGTGGTCGGAGGGGGCCTTGCCCTTGCGGGCCTCGCGGTCGATGTACGCGTCGGTCACCTCGCCGGCGACGGACGCGGTGGCGTAGAACAGGTCGATCCGCATGCCCATGTCCTGGTGGAACATGCCGGCCCGGTAGTCCCAGTAGGTGAACGGGTTACTGCCCTTGAGCGGTCGCGGTACCACGTCGACCAGCCCCAGGTCGCGCAGGGCGGCCAGGGCGGCGCGTTCGGGTCCGGTCACGTGGGTCGCGCCGACGAAGGCGGCCGGGTCCCAGACGTCGGAGTCGGCCGGCGCGACGTTGAAGTCGCCGCACACCACGAGTTTCGGGTGCGTCGCCAGCTCGTGTTCCAGCGCCGTGCGCAGCCCGGCCAGCCACGCCAGCTTGTACCCGTAGTGGTCGGAGTCCACCGTCCGCCCGTTCGGCACGTACACCGACCACATCCGGACTCCGGCACACGTCACGCCCAGCGCCC
>Ga0066710_100003502_pt1 | contig 13418 bp, 10 predicted proteins | sample GraSoiAngelo_159_FD_79666 | JGI IMG/M metagenome (GOLD analysis project Ga0066710, IMG submission 79666) | Grasslands soil microbial communities from the Angelo Coastal Reserve, California, USA - 14_1009_16_40cm | ecosystem: Environmental > Terrestrial > Soil > Grasslands | place: USA...
AGATCAGATCAATGCCGTTGGTAAACGCGAGGCGCTTCAGTTTGTTGCAGTAAGCTCGCCCGGCCGCGTTGAAAGGCACCTTTTCCTCGATGTCCATCTGTCGATGGAGAATATCGACCCCGCTGACTCCAATCTCAGCGGATTTCTCGATTACCGTCTCAATGGAAACTTTAGGCGGCCGAAAATGCCAGTAGGAGTAGGTCGAGATGCCAAGCTTGACGTGGGTTCTGCCGAAAGCGTGTCCGGCTGCCGGTTCCGCGCCGAGGGAGAAAGAAGCTGCGCTGCACGTTGCGGCGCCAAGAAAAGCCCTGCGGGAAAGTTTCATAGTGAAAGGAGTTCTAAACCAAGCTGCGACGCGACGCCACTAAAAATCAGGCAAAGAACTGTGTCGCGACCAAGGATCACGTAGCCACTGGAAGCTGTTTCCAGGATGTTGCGCGACTTTCGGCTCAAAACGGCGAACCCAGATCTCGCTTGCGCCGCGTGACGATTTCTGCTTCAGTCCGTGACGTTCCCGAAGAATGAGGCATGAGGCCAAACCCACAACCATTCTGCGGCGTAGGCCGCTGCCCACAAGGAAACTGTCACTTTGAATCCAAAGACTCCAAGGACGAGGCTGGAGGCGCGACTCTGTCATTTCGGACAGGCTGAACAATCTAAGCGAAGGACGTAGCATAAATGAAAAGGGGAATGGGAATGAACCTAACGACTCAAACGATGTTCATCAGCATGGTTTTCGGGTTCGTTTTTCTCTTCGTCGAACGAAGCCGCGGGCAAACCACGATTCTTTCAGAAGGCTTCGAAGGGGCCTTCCCCGGCACTTGGTCTCTTGGTGATTCGAATCCTAGTGGCACAACCGCATATTGGAAGGGTGTTAATTTGAGTTCGTTTGGAAACCCGCCGATTCACGGCACCGGTTCGTGGGCCGGTTATTGCGCGGGCATTGGTTACGGCGGCACAACACTGAACCCGACGTATCAGAATGCCATGGACGCTTACATGAGCCGCATCATTAACCTGTCAGGATATAACAACGCGTCTTTTAGTTTTTGGTACATCATTCCGTCGATTGAATCTGGTCACGATGACTGGTACGGGTGCGGTTGCAGTTCGAGCTTTGCAAGATGGCAACGCTAACTACAACCCAGCGCCGAGTATTGATCAACGCTTCACAGTGTATTCGCCGCCGCCAATGAGTTTGACCCAATCCGGCAGTAAATTGGTAATTAGTTGGCCAACGAATATTGCAGGATTTGTTTTTGAGGGAGCGTCGAGTTTAACCCCTGTAATTTCTTGGTCGCCTGTTTCGTCAACTCCTGTCATCGTCAACGGCCAGTACACTGTTTCCGTCACTGTAGGGAGCGGGAATATGTTTTATCGCCTAAGGAAATAGGGCTTCGAACCTGTCAGGTCTGGAGACGGTCTGGACACCAGCGGTCTTGCTCGTGAACTCGAAAGGAACAGTGTTGTTTGTCGATCCCGCTGTGACGAATTTAAGTCAGAGATTCTATCGGATAATAGGTCCTTGAGCACAGAGCGCATGTCCGAAAATCCGCCGGCGCAGGTGGCTCGCGCGCCGGCGGCAGCGGATTGAAGAATCGCCTTCGCTTACTTTCGAGGTTTCCGGGCGCCGTTCTTGGCAGAAACTTCCAGGCGTGTTACCAGCATCACGTCAACGATCTGATAGTCGCCATCGGGTAAATAAACGATCATTTCCCTGCCGGTCGGCGCCAGAGCGACAAAGTCTTCATGCTTGACTGGAATCCGGCCGCCGTCCGCTACGTGGATCAGGAAAGGACGAAATGGCTGGGCGTGCAGAAGCTTGCGGACATCGTTGATCTTCATTCAGACGACGATACCACAGGAGGCGCTGACGACAAGCCTTGTCATTTCGCGACGAGAACCTTAGCTTCGAGAAGCTCCGGTTATGTTTTCGCGGCATTTGAAGCTTGGTTTGTTAATCAGTTTCGTCGCAGGTCCGCTTTTGTCGGCGGCGCTGGCGTCGTCGGCGCAGTTCAAGTCGGAGGATTACGATTTCTTCGAGAAAAAAATCCGCCCGGTGCTTGTGGAACACTGCTACAAATGTCACAGCGCTTCAGCGGAGAAAGTCAAAGGGAACCTGTTGCTTGACAGCCGGGAGGGAATGCTCAAGGGAGGGGAATCGGGCAAACCGGCCGTCCTGGCGGGCGACGCGGAAAAGAGCCGGCTGATCGAAGCGATTCGCTACACGAACGACGACCTGCAAATGCCGCCGAAGGAAGCTGGTGGCAAACTGAGCGACGAGCAGATCGCTGACTTTATCGCGTGGGTCAATCTGGGCGCGACCGACGCGAGAACAGGCAAATCCGAAATCCGAAAATCCGAATCAAAGCGATTCTGGTCATTCCAGCCGCCGAAAGAGCCGCTGGTGCCGAAGGTTAAAAACACGCGCTGGCCACAAACACCCATTGACCATTTCATTCTTGCGACGCTGGAGGAAAAAGGGCTGCAACCATCGCCGCCAACCGACAAGCGGACGCTGATTCGACGCGCCACGTACGATCTGACCGGGCTGCCGCCGACACGGGCTGAGGTGGAGGCTTTTCTCAAGGACAATTCACCGGAGGCGTTCGCCCGCGTGGTGGACCGCCTGCTCTCGTCGCCGCGCCACGGCGAACGGTGGGGCCGCTACTGGCTCGATGTGGCTCGCTACTCGGATACCAAAGGCTACGTCTATACCGATCGGGAGGAAGGACGCTTTGTGCATTCCTCCGCGTACCGCGACTGGGTCATCTGCGCGTTCAACGAGGACATGCCTTACGACCGGTTCCTCAAATTGCAAATCGCCGCCGACCAGATGGTCTCGGGAGACAATGGCCGCGACCTGGCAGCGATGGGTTTCCTCACGTTGGGCCGCCGTTTCCTCGGTGTGGTGCACGACATCATCGACGACCGTATCGACGTGCTCATGCGCGGGACGCAAGGACTGACAGTCGGTTGCGCCCGGTGTCACGACCACAAATTCGAGCCGATCCCCACGAAGGATTACTACTCGCTCTACGGCATTTTCTACGGCTCGACCGAGCGCGAGCTGCCGCTCGTGACAAACCTGGAGCAGGACCAGCGTTATGCGGACTTCCTGAAAGGCCTGCGCGAGCGTGACGAGAAGCTGGAACAGACTTTCCGGAAGAAATGCGACGAACTCTCCGAGCGGCTGCGCGGTCAAAGCGTCCAATACCTCACCGCCGTGCTCGAGGTGGACAAGCTGCCAAGCGAGGAGTTTTACGCCATCCGTGGACCGGACGATTTGAATCCAACCATTGTTCGGCAGTGGGACGTTTACCTGCGGCAGACAGCCGGGCAAGTTAATCCTGTGTTCGCTCTGTGGCATGAATTGGAGAAATTGCCGTCAAAAGACTTTGGTTTTCGCGCCGCTGAACTCATCCAGTCGTTTTCTGCACAAACGAACCCAAAGTCTGATGCGGCTTTCCACAAACCCACCGCTGAGCCCTCGCGGGAGGGGGACTCAGCAAGCGCGTCCGAACGTCCGCTCCCCTTTTTCGTAGGGGATGGGCGTGGGTTCTCAGGCGTTGAGCAGCAAAACAAGTCTGGCGAACACTTGAGTCCCAGGCGAATCAATCCTCTCGTGTGGCAGGCGTTCGCGACGAATCCACCTGCTTCGATGCGAGATGTCGCCAAGCGATACGGCGAATTGCTGGTGAACGCACACACGACATGGCGCGAAATGCTGAAGAAAGCCGGGGAAGACAAAACTCCCGCGCCCCAAGCGTTGCCGGACCCAGATCAGGAAGAGTTGCGTCGAGTGCTCTACGGCGCCGATTCGCCAGTACTGGTGCCGAATGGGGCCATCGTTGATCTGGAGTGGTTTTTTGATGAAGGCGGCCGGGTGGAACTGGCCAAGTTGCAGGCGGAAATCGATCGCTGGATCATCAAATCGGCCTCGCCACCTTACGCGGTGATTCTTGCGGACCGCCAGACTCTGCGCAACCCGCGTGTATTCGTGCGGGGCAATCCGGCGAACAAAGGCGAGGAGGTCCCGCGCCAGTTTCTGGAAATTCTGGCCGGCAAAAACCGGAAACCTTTTTCACACGGCAGCGGGCGATTGGAACTGGCCGAGGCCATCGCGAGCAAAGAAAATCCGCTTACGGCGCGTGTGATGGTCAACCGTATCTGGCTGCATCACTTCGGCGCAGGTCTGGTCGGAACCCCGAGTGATTTCGGCACGCGCTGCGAACCGCCATCGCATCCCGAACTACTCGACTGGCTCGCCTGCCGTTTCATGGACGAGAGTTGGTCGGTCAAGAAGCTGCACCGGCTCATCATGCTCTCGGCAGTTTACCAGCAGAGTAGTGACGTAGGGCATGCTTCCAACGTGCAAGTCACGAAGGTTTCGCCTACGTCTGCTGAGATTCGAGATGCCTCTCCAATGAGTGACGAGTTACTTCCTCGGAACATAGGATCAGAGGAAACGTTCGCCCTCACCCCGCCTGCGCGGACGAAGCCGCTTCGGCGCGGCGAAGGCCCGGCCCTTTCCCCCAGGAGAGGGGGAACGATTCACAGCCCCGGGGAGTTTTCAAGCTCTTCGGAGCGGCACCGCCTCCTCATGTCGGCGGCTACAGTTGACCCCGAAAACCGGTTGCTCTGGCATTTCAATCGCCAACGACTGGACTTCGAGTCGGCGCGCGACTCGCTGCTCGCGGTGTCGGGTGAACTGGATGCGAACACTGGCGGGAAGCCGGTCGAACTGTTCAAGAAGCCGTTCGCACTGCGCCGCACGGTTTACGGATTCATCGATCGCCAGTTTCTTCCGGGCGTGTTTCGCGTATTCGATTTCGCCAACCCGGACATGCACAGCCCGCAGCGCCTCGACACCACCGTTCCCCAGCAGGCGTTGTTTTTCATGAACAGCCCGTTCGTGGTCGAGCGGGCGCGGGCGCTGGCCGGACGAGCGGATGCCGTCAGGAATCCCGAACGCCGCGTTCAGGAACTGTACCGTCTCGTGTTACAACGGCCGGCGACCGCCCGGCAGGTTGAACTGGCCAAACGATTCATCGCCGCCGCGGATTCGCTGCCGCCTCCGGAGCCACCGAAGCCGGTCGTCCCGCCGTGGCAATACGGTTTTGGCGAATACGACGAAGAGGCGCGGCGGGTGAAAAACTTTGAGACGTTGCCGCAATTCACGGGTGAAGCATGGCAGGGCGGAGCGGATTGGCCGGACGCAAAACTCGGCTGGGTTCAACTGACCGCCGAGGGCGGCCATGCGGGAAACGATTTGCAACATGCGGTGATCCGGCGCTGGATCGCCCCTCTGGACGCGATCATTTCCATCAGTGGCACGCTCCAACACGAGCACAAGGAAGGCGACGGTATTCGCGGGCGAATCGTTTCCGGTCGCACTGGTCAGCTCGGAAGCTGGAGGCTGCAAAACGACAAGGCGGAGACGAAGGTTGAATCGTTGGAGGTGAAGAGCGGCGATACGATTGATTTCGTGGTGGATTTCAATGCCGATCTGAACAGCGACGATTTCAAGTGGTCGCCCGTTATCAAATCAAATGAACAGCCGGCAGGCGCTTCTTCGGGCGAATACGCGGCTGAGTGGAACGCGAAAAAGGATTTCAGCGGCCCGCCGGAACAACCGCCCAGGCCGCTGTCGCCCTGGGAGAAATACGCGCAAGTGTTGCTGCTCTCGAACGAGTTCATGTTTGTCGATTGATTTTCAACCGCAGATCGACGCAGATAAACGCAGATAAACGCAGATAAAGCAGTCCGAGATAAAGTCGTTTTCATCTGCGTACATTTGCGTCAATCTGTGGTTACACAATTATGAACCCTGAAACTCGCCTGGCTGAATTGAAAATCGAACTGCCGCCCGCGCCGAAACCAGTGGCGGTCTATAAACCTATGGTGGTTTGCGGCAATCTCGCCTATGTCTCCGGCCACGGACCGCTCAGGCCGGACAAATCGTTCATCACCGGCCGCGTGGGTGCCAACCTCGATCTGGAGGCGGGTAAATCCGCCGCGCGACAGACCGGCCTGGCCATCCTGGCCACGCTGCGGAGCGAGTTGGGGAGTCTGGACCGCGTGAAGCGGGTCATCAAAGTGTTGGGCATGGTGAATTGCACGGCGGAGTTTCAGGATCATCCCAAGGTCATCAACGGCTGCAGCGAATTGTTCGCCGATGTGTTTGGCCAGGAAAACGGCATAGGCGCCCGCAGCGCGGTCGGCATGAGTTCGTTGCCCGGAAACATCGCCGTGGAAATCGAGGCCGCGTTTGAACTCTTGTAGGAGGCAAAATCCGAAACTCGAAATCCGAAACAAATCATTCAGGAGGCACAAGAACTCACGAGCATTTTTGGAGCAATCATTCGCAAGTCGGAGTGAACGACTTCATTCAAGCATTTGAAGTTTGAATTTGTTTCGGGTTTCGGATTTATGATGTAGCGAATCATGCGCGAAAGATGGTTTGTGCTATTGGATGCATCGGAGGTCTTTTCTCCTTGCCTCCTGGTTTATCCCGACCGCGTGCGCGAAAACGTTCGTCGCATGATCGCCATCGGTGGCGGAGTCAAGTCCCTGCGTCCGCACATGAAGACGCACAAGATGCCGGAGGTGATCCGGATGCAGGTCGAGCAGGGAATTACCCGGTTCAAATGCGCAACCATCGCCGAGGCGGAAATGACGGCCGCGGCCGGCGCCGAAGATGTGTTGCTGGCCTATCAGCCGGTCGGGCCGAACGTGGATCGATTCCTGGAACTGGCCGCCCGATTTCCCAGCGTGCGATTCAGTTGTGCCGCCGATAATCCCGCATCGGTCGGCGACTTGTCTGACGCCGCGGCTCGCTCCTCAACCCGGGTCGAAGTCCTGGTCGATCTCGATGTGGGCCAGCACCGCACCGGCATCGCGCCGGACACGCATGCGTTTGATCTCTACCGTTTGATTGCCGCATTGCCGGCCCTGGCGCCCGGCGGCTTGCATGCCTATGACGGACACGTCCACGACTCGGATGTGACTGAGCGAACGGCGGCTTGTGAAGCCGCGTTTGCCCCTGTTGAGGTTTTGCGCCGCAAATTGGAACGCGAGGGCTTGCCGGTGCCGCGCGTTGTCGCCGGCGGCACGCCCACCTTCCCCATGCACGCGCGACGGGGCAACGTCGAGTGCAGTCCGGGCACGTGCATCTTTTGGGACGCGGGTTATGGAAAGAATCTGCCTGACTTGGATTTTCTGCCCGCGGCTCTGGTTCTGACGCGCGTCGTCAGCAAACCGACACCCAATCGTCTTTGCCTCGACCTCGGTCACAAGGCTATTGCATCGGAAATGCCGCATCCGCGCGTTGTTTTCCTGAACCTGTCGGATGTCAACGCCGTGGCCCATAATGAGGAGCACCTGGTCGTCGAGACGGTCAACGCAGACGCGTTCAAGGTGGGCGATTGCCTCTACGGAATACCGTGGCACATCTGTCCGACCGTGGCGCTGCATTCCGAAGCGGTCGTCGTGGAAAACGGACGCGCGACGCAACACTGGAAGATTGTCGGACGCGAACGGAAGCTGAGCATTTGATTGCCCGCGAATCACGCGAATGAACGCGAATGGTGAATTCCTCACCAAACGGCGGGGCGAGGCTCCTGACGAACCCGGATGGGCCCAACGTAGGGCAGGCGTCTCGCCTGCCCGGCGAGGGCTTGCACGCGAGCGAGAAAGCGAATCCGCCGGCGGCTTCGCCGAGTATGTGTTTAGCGCGAGCGTAGGGATGGCGCGCCGCGCCGTCCCCGCCCGCGTAGTAGCGGGCGGAACGAATATCCGAGCGACACAGGCATCCGAAGGAGTTGCGCCGCTGCACGCGGCGCGGACATCGCAGCGCGATGTCCCTACCACGCTAAGCACATACTTCGCCGGCGTCAGGCGAGACGCCCGCCCTACCTTGCGGTTCATGGAGAGCCTCCTTTCCTTTTTCCGAATGGATTGGGACGATGAACTTCGAACAAGTGAGACGGCACCGCCAAGGTGCTGCCGGCATCTTGCCGGCAGTGCTTTTCTCCGATTGGTCTGCCGGCAAGATGCCGGCAGCACTCTGGGGTTCATGGAATGGGAAAAGCAGGCGTCAGATTGGTGGTTAGCCCATAGTCGTTGGACAGACTCCGACAAAGGTGTGATCGAGAGGCGGTGGACCATTCTCCCTCTAACCAGGGGAGAGGGCCGGGAGGGGGAACGGCGCGAACCACCATCCCGCGGATCGGACCATTCCAGGAACTGTCGAGCCGGGCGAGTCCTCCGGCAGAGCCGGAGGTTTCCCAAAATGACTATGAACGCGAATGGGGACCGACGAATGGTTGGTGTTGTAATGCACAGGTCGTCCGCAGTGCCAGCCATGAACGAACCCACCCCTGACCCCTCCCAAGAGGGGAACGGTTCTCAGGCTCGCTACACTATGCCCTGGTGGCGGCGTGAACACATTCACGTTCATTCGCGTCATTGGCGGGCAAAACGATGAGCCAAAACACCCAGTTGCTCCTGGTTGCGCTGCTCGCGGTCGTGGGCCTCATCCTGCTCATCGCCCGATTCAAACTGAATGCCTTCATTGCTTTAATGCTGGCTTCACTCTTTGTCGGGGTCTGCTCCGGGATGAAACTCTCGGACGTTCCCAAAAGTTTCCTGGAAGGGGTCGGCAAGGTTCTCGGCGACATCGCCGTGGTCATCGGGCTGGGAACGATCCTGGGCAAAATGCTGGCTGAATCCGGCGGGGCGGAAGTCGTGGCGAACCGACTGGTGCGCGCGTTGGGCAAAGAGCGGCTTGATTGGGCCATGATGTTCGTCGCGTTTATCGTCGGAATTCCCGTCTTCTTCGCGGTTGGACTGGTGCTGCTGGTTCCCATCGTGTTCACTCTCGCGCGTGAAACGCGGACGCCGCTGCTGCGCATAGCAATTCCGCTGGTGGCGGGTCTCTCCGTGGTGCACGGGCTTGTGCCGCCGCATCCGGGACCAGTCGCTGCGATGGGCATTTTCAACGAGCTGGCGGGCAAAGCCGACATGGGCAAAACCATTTTGTATTCGCTGCTGATCGGACTGCCGACCGCCATCGTCGCGGGACCGCTGTTTGGAAAATTCATCAGCCGGAAAGTGGAAGTGGAGTTGCGCGGCGTCGCCGAGCAGTTGGCGCCGGCAACGCGAGGCAATTCGCCTTCGTTCGCGTTGACAGTCTTCACGATTCTGCTGCCGGTGTTGCTGATGCTCCTGGCAACAGTGGCAGATCTCGCGCTGCCGAAGGATCATCGGTTGCGGCAGTGCGCGGATTTGATCGGGCATCCGGCAGTGGCGATGCTGGGCGCGGTCCTGTTCTCGTTCTATTCATTTGGTTTTGCTCGCGGTTTCACCCGCGATGCATTGTCGAAATTCGCCAACGATTGCCTCGCGCCGGTGGCGTCGATGTTGCTGGTGGTGGGGGCGGGCGGCGGATTCAGCAGGGTGCTGGACCAGGGCAGCGTCGGGAAAGCGATTGCCGAACTGGCCCGAGGCGCGCACCTTTCGCCATTATTGCTCGGCTGGCTTGTCGCGGCGTTGATTCGCGTGGCGACAGGTTCGGCGACCGTGGCGATCACCATGGCGGCAGGGATTATTGCGCCGATTGCGGCCGGCACACCGGGTGTCCCCCTGGAACTGTTGATCATCGCGATGGGGGCCGGTTCGTTGATCCTGTCGCACGTGAACGACGGCGGGTTCTGGTTCGTGAAAGAATATTTCAACCTGACAGTGCCCCAGACATTGAAGACCTGGACGGTGATGGAGACGATCATTTCCCTGGTTGCGCTCGTTTTAGTTTTGCTGCTGAACCTACTGGTCTAGGAGAACGTTGCCGATAATCGTCATGAACGGAGTGATGGAGTGCTGGAGTATTGGGACGGCCGCGACACGGTTCCAATACTCCGCTACTCCATTACTCCAGCGCTCCGTTTGAATTTCTATGCTCATCTTCGACGCTCACCTTGACCTCGCCATGAACGCGCTGGAATGGAACCGCGACTTGACGCGGTCCATCGACGAAATCCGCCAGCGCGAACAGGGAATGACCGACAAGCCGGATCGGGGCCGGGGAACGGTCTGTTTATCGGAGATGCGACGCGGCGGGATCGGGTTGTGCGTCGCGACCCAGATCGCGCGCATCGAGCATAATGCTTACAGCCCCGTGTTCGGGTGGCGCTCGCAGGAGCAGGCCTGGGCGCAGACGCAAGGGCAGCTTGCCTGGTATCGCGCGATGGAGGATGCGGGGCAGATGGCGCAGCTCAAGGATGCCGAATGTTTGAAGAGGCACTTGAAGCTTTGGGCCGAGACACTTCCTGGATCGTTCTCGTCCTCGTTCTCGTCCTCGTCCTCGATGGAGATGAGCTCTGGAAACGACGACGAGGATGAGAACGAGGACGATCGGAAGCGGGAATTGCCCGTCGGCTACATCCTCAACCTGGAAGGAGCCGATTCGATTGTCACGCTCAAGCATCTCGAGCGCTCGTATGAACAAGGACTTCGCGCGGTGGGTCCGGCGCATTACGGGCCGGGTGTTTATGCGAACGGCACGGACGCGACCGGTGGATTCAACGCGAAAGGACGCGAGTTACTGAACGAGATGCAAAGGCTGGGCATCATTCTCGACGTGACACACCTCTGCGATGACTGCTTCTGGGAAGCGCTCGATCTGTTCAGCGGTCCGATGTGGGCAAGCCACCAGAATTGTCGCGCGCTCGTGCCCCACAATCGGCAGTTCAGCGATGAGCAGTTCAAGGCCCTCGTCGAACGCGGCGCGGTGATTGGCGCGGCATTGGATGCCTGGATGTTGGTTCCCGGTTGGGTGCGCGGGAAGACGACGCCGGAAAGCGCGGGCTTGACCTTGGAGAAAATCGTCGAGCATATCGACCATGTTTGCCAGATCGCGGGCAGTGCGCGTCACTCGGGGATCGGTTCCGATCTGGATGGCGCGTTTGGTCGCGAGCAAACCCCGGCGGACCTCGACACCATTGCTGACCTGTCGCGAATCCCGACGATGTTAAAGGCACGGGGTTATTCGGAAGAGAACGTGACATTGATAGCGCATGGGAATTTCGTGCGCTTCTTGACGGAAGCGTGGAGCTGAGCAGAGGCGTTCACTCATTTGGGAGACGCGCGTCCGCATGGGGAGCGCACGCGCCTCGCGTGCAGTGTTCGGCGCCCTCGCCGATTCAACGACGCCCGCGGGAGTCAAGGCATCAGGCAGGTTGCGCAGCAACCAGTGCCGCAGAGCGGCAATTGACGGTAGCCGTCGGCTTCAGCCGGCTTCAGCCCACGGATAGCAGGGAGAAAAGACCCGCGTCGCGTAGCGACGCTTGAACCGGCCGTCGGTTGTGGAATCAATCGTTCAGGCGTCGCTTCGCGACGCCGGATCGAATATTTGGCCGCAGTCCGTGGGCTGAAGCCCACGGCTACCATCGTTGTCTCGCTCCGCGAGACGGGGAGAGAATGTCTAAACTCCAAAGCGGCTGCGCAAGCCACATCCCGGCTTCTGGATGTCATGCGTGTGGATTTGCGTCGTTTCCACGGTCTGGTGCCCGGGCGATTCTTTGGGGTTTGGAATCACTGCTTCTGGAAGAGTTTGGAGCGTGTGCTTTCACACTGCCTGCGCCGCAAAACGCAGTGGCGCGGCAGTGCAGGCATTTTCAACCTTGGATTCGCCCGACATATTTGATCGACAACCCGGAGAGCAGGTTTATTTTGCTTCACGGCGGCTTTTAGAGGCGGCTAATCGGCAGTATAAATAATGGCGGCACTACGCATATGGAAATCACTGCCATCATTGCAATCTGCAAGACAGCACTCGACGGTGGCACCAAGATTTACGCCGCGATTCGTGCGCGGAGCTTGTCCGATAGAGAGAGGGAGTTGCTTGTTCACGCCTCGCGCGATGGTGACTTCTACGTTTTGCGCACCGACATGCACGGCTCTTGGGTGCGGGCAGGCACCACAGACTTTTTCGACCTGAGCGACAGAGCGCACCAGGCTTACTACCTCGACGCATTTCGTTCGTTATGCCAGAGGGGCTTCGTGCATCATGAGGGCGGCCATTTGTTCCGCCTGACCGGGGCAGGGTTCGCCAAGGCACGCGACCTTGCGACAGAGAGTCCAGGTTTGCTGACAGACAAGACATGATCGTGCCGCCTACTAACCAGCGCGCGCCAAACCAGCGCGGTCCAGCGAACCGCCGCCCGGCTGGGCAGTCGGGCGGTTTGGGGCGGATCGTGAGCGCTCATCGCAGCCGGAGCGCGTTTCCGACGGCGGTCCCTGAGCTCGTTAGCCCCTGATCGCGCATGCCAATTCCTGACTTCCAGTCTGTGATGCGCCCGCTGATGGATGTGATCAGTGACGGCAAGGAACACTCGATGCGCGAAGCGTTAGACCGACTCGCCGACCATTTTGAGCTGGCTGAGGAGGAGAGGAAACGTTTGCTGCCGAGCGGGCAGCAGGAGGTATTCACGAACCGGGTTGCATGGGCGAAGACGCACTTGCGCATGGCCGGCCTCATCGAGGCAACCGCGAGGGGCGTCTTCAAGATTACTCCGAGAGGGCAGGAGCTTCTGCAGACGACAAAGGACCGCCTTGACCTGCGGTTACTCCAGAAGCAGCCCGGCTACCTCGAAGCCAGGGGACGGAAGAGGGAGAAGTCCACACCCAACGGAGAGCAAGCCAAAGACGACGCGGATCAGACGCCCGAAGAGTTGATGGAGGAATCGTTTCAGGCCCTGCGAGAGAGCCTGGGGAGCGAAATTCTTTCCAAGCTGAAAGGCTCCTCGCCAGCATTTTTTGAGAGACTGGTGGTGGAGTTGCTTGTCCGGATGGGATATGGCGGAACCCGAAAGGACGCGGGGCAGGCAATCGGCAAGAGTGGGGACGAGGGCATTGATGGAATCATCAAGGAGGACCGCCTTGGGTTGGACACGATTTACATCCAGGCGAAGAAGTGGCAACAGACGGTCAGCAGGCCGGAGATTCAGAAGTTTGCCGGGGCCTTGCAGGGGTTCCGAGCCAAGAAGGGCATCTTTATTACGACCTCCGATTTTTCTAAAGAGGCGGTCGAGTATTCTGCTCGCATTGAGAGCAAGATCGTCCTCATCGACGGCGAGCAGTTGTGGAACCTTATGATTGATTTCGGGATTGGCGTTTCCACAACAGCTACATACGAAGTGAGGAAGATCGACAATGATTATTTCAGTGAAGAGTTGGGCTAACCAGTCTCTCGACAGAATGACGAGGAGTGCGTTCAGCCGCATGTTTCACGTCGGGCGTCCTTGGCGCGCTCCTCGTCATCCGTCAGCTTTGTTAGCCCCAGAATGAAGAACCAAGACCTACAGTCTTTCTTCAGTTCGCCCGCAATGCAACAGACGGAAAGGCTGTTGTGGATGTGG
>Ga0066710_100003504_pt1 | contig 13416 bp, 9 predicted proteins | sample GraSoiAngelo_159_FD_79666 | JGI IMG/M metagenome (GOLD analysis project Ga0066710, IMG submission 79666) | Grasslands soil microbial communities from the Angelo Coastal Reserve, California, USA - 14_1009_16_40cm | ecosystem: Environmental > Terrestrial > Soil > Grasslands | place: USA...
GGTTCTTTATAGCGGAGTACCAGAACCGCCAGTCCCTTCATAGAGAAGCTCCACATAACGCCAAACGCGTAAGCCTCACCCAGCACGAAAATGTCACCACGGCTCAGAATGATGGTTATCAGCTGCAACGCGACCACCAGATTGAGAATGCGATGCGACGTTCCAAACTTTTTGTGGGGCCTGCGGAACCATTCGGGGAGAATTCCGTCCTCGGAGACTCGATTCAAAACGCCGTTCGAGCCGACGATCGCTGTGTTCACTGCCCCAGCCAGCATGAGGACACCTACGACCACAACAAAGCCACGAAAGGCAAGCCGCAACGGCAATGGCCCAGCCAAGTACATCGCGAGGCCACCGATGGGGTTGTCCTGAAATCCAGCGCGCACCGAGTCCGGAATGATCATCACCGCGAAGAACGCCACACCTGCGGTGAAGATCAAGCTGTAGAAAAAAATGACGGTGGCGGCCTTCTTCAGGTTGGGAAGCTTTGGGTGTTCGATTTCGCGATAGACCTGGGCCATGGTTTCTTCGCCGCTCATAGCGAGAACGGAGTGGCCCAGGCCGATCAGTATTCCGATGAAGCCCACATAGCGTAAAGGCCTGTTGTGGAGCCATCCCAGCGCACCGCCATGCGGTCCCTCGAAGAACCTAATGTTGTGAAGATGCGGCAGGGGTGGAAGATGCGCACCCCTGACAAAGAGCGTGTAACAGCACCAAGCCACCATCAGCACCACCATGACGGTGGTCACGTACATGATGCGAAGGGCCTTCTCGCTCGATTCGTGGATACCCTTGATGTTTTCCCACCAGAAATAAATCGTGACCGCGATCGCGAACACCGCCGCGGCGCCATTCATAGGAAGAAGAGAGCGAGAATGGAAATGTTTCAGCAGTTCGTTCAACAGGCCGACCAGATAAAGACCTGCCGATACGCCGCTGATTGGGCCCGTCAAAATGTAGTCGAACATCAGAGCGGAGACCGAGAACTTGGCCAAGGTGGAACCCATGGCCTCCTTGACCACGCGGTACACGCCGCCACGCACGAACATGCCGCAGCTCTCGATGTAGAGCGCCGCCACCGTGCCTGCAAGCAGCATGATGGCAAGGACGAACCAGGGCGCAGTCTTGCCGACGAAGTGTTCGGAAATTGCGCCGGCATAGAACGCCGACGAACCCATGTCGTTCAGCACGATTGCGGCCACGCGCCAGAAAGAAATGAAGGCGAGCATGGCGCTGGATGCCACCAATACCCGCGTAGAAGGGGTCATACCCCTGGAATTGGAACCATCTTGTGAGGCTTGCATTGGACTCGGCCGGACATCAGCGCGAGCACTCCCTTCTGCGTTTGCGAGGTTAGCTGTCGGGCTCGGACTGAAAGGTGTCCTACCGTGCGCCGGTTGGGCCGGCCTAACGGATTCGCCCCGTCGGAATTCTGCCCCAGATCGCCAAAACCGGGCGTTCCAGGGACCCCGATATTCCGTTGCGGGTCCCCCGCTCCCGCCAAGTGGCGGGATTCAACGTCGAAGTAATTCTACTTACGTGGACGATGCACGTGCAAGCGGCGAGAAATGTTCGCAGGCGGTTTGCTTCCCGGCGTGAATAGTCGTCGAACCAAGCACCTTCAAAAATCAACTTTCCGTATCCGGACGCTTCTGCAGTTCACGCCAGAGCTTGTCCAAAACTTCAGGCCGCCTCTCGCTCCTAAGTTCACTCTCCAGTTCTTCCAGAGCCACGGCGATCACATGATAGTGGTGAGCGCCCGCGAAACGTGGATCGGACGTAATTTCCAGCCAAAGCCGGTGAAGCAGATCGAGATCCTGGTCCCGGAGACGAGGTGTATGCGGCCCTAGATAATATTCACGCGCCACGCCATTTGGCAAACGGACTTCCATGACCAACCGTGGTTTCGGTTCAGGCAGGCGCTCCCAGGCGTCACCGGTCAGCTTGGCTTGTTCGTCCGGTGTCAGCTTATTGGAAAGTCCGCAGACAATGCGGCTTGACTCCAGCCTCTGGGCAGTAACCACGATGGAATCGAACACATCAGTGGCCGGGACTACGAGCAAGGAAATCGGCTTGCCCTCTTTTTCTGCGGCAGCTACCGCGGCTGTGAACAATTCCTGCTCGTAGTGATCGAACACCTGGCCGGTTTCGAGGGAAGTGTCGCCGAACGAGTCGCGGTGATACAAGCGCGCGGTCATAACGACTACGTCCTGCTGGTTGGTGTCAGTTCGTCGGAGCACTTCGCGCAGGTAATAGAGGTTCTTGGGGTCCCGCACGGCAACCACAATGTTGCCTGGCCGCACGCCGAGAGTTTCGTTCTCAGGCTCTTCGTTTCCATAGACGCGGAACTGGTCAAGACTCTCCAGCTTTCCCGCACGTTCTCTCGCCACGCGCCGCTCGGAATATGTAAAGAGGCCAAAGAAAACCAAGCTGAAGGTAACCCCGCCGATAGTGGCTTGATACTTCGTGAAAAAGTTGACGATAGCGGTCAGGAACAAGACAGTCGCGATCAGAATTACGCCGAGTGGGAGTTCGCGGCCTTTGCCAAGCGGTATGTTTCCGGGCACCTTCCATTCGCGCTTTGCGGGCTCGGTGTAGCGCAGTACGAGCACGGCTAACGCCATCAAGGCGAAGCTCCATACCACGCCAAATGCGTATAGTCCGGCAAGCGTAAAGACATTTCCGCGAGTGAGAACAATGGTCAGCAACTGCATTCCGACGACTAAATTGATGATGCGGTAGCTGGTGCCAAAGCGTGGATGCGGTTTCTGGAATGCGTCGGTCAGAACGCCGTCTTCTGCCACCCGATTGAGGACCCCATTAGCGCCAACAATGGATGTATTCTGCGCGCCTGAGAGAATCAGCACGCCGACGAGTACCACGAATGCGTGAAACAACAATTTCGCCCATGGTGGCCCCCACAGGTGCATGGCGATTCCACTGATGAGATTGCCAAAGTATTCCGGCCGTACTTTGTCAGGAATGATCATCACGGCAAAGAACGATGTGAGCGCGGTAAACAGGAGCGCGTAAATGCCGATCACAACCGCGGCCTTTTTCAAGTTCTTCAGCTTGGGATGCGCTATTTCGCGATTCACCTGCGCCAAGGTCTCTTCGCCGCTCATGGCCAGCACCGAGTGGCCGAATCCCACAAACAGGATGAACATTGTCAGGTGACTGAGCCTGGTGTCCTTCAATGAATGCATCCACCCCAGCGATTCATGGTCGAGGAGAATTCCGTACTTGAGCGGGTTTGGCGGAACCTGAAAAGGCCCATGCAATACGGTGACGGTGCACCAGGTGATTAAGATCACCACCATCACGGTGGTGACCATCATGATTTGCAGGGCTTTCCCGCTGGATTCATGAATGCCCTGTGTGTTCTTCCACCAAAAATACGTGGTCACCAGAATGCCGAAAATAGCCGCGAAAGCGTTGTCGGGAAAATACCGGAAGGGATGACCAGCGTACTGAGCAATATCGTGCATGAAACCCGCGAGATATTGGCCCGCGACGACTGAGCTGAGAGGTCCGGTTAGGACGTAGTCGAACAAGAGCGCTGAAACCGAAAACTTCGCGAGCGTGCCACCCATGGCGCGCCGGACCACGCGATAAACACCTCCGCGAACGAACATGCTCGTGGACTCGATGTAGAGAGCGCGGACGCAGTTCGCGAATAACATTACGGCGAGAATGAACCAGGGCGCGCTCTTGCCAATCACCTTCTCCGCATCTCCACCAACGTAGTAGGCCGAAGAACCCAAATCGGAAAGTACAATCGCCGCCGCCCGCCAGAACGAGATGAAACTCAGCAGGACGGTCGTCGCCACAAATACCTTGACTGCTGGCCGACGATGGTTGGGAGCGCTGGACATTGAACGAAGGTGATCGCGCGTGGTTCTAGGAATTTAGCATACCCGGTTTAGGAATGAGGGGCAGAACTTACCGGAGCCAGATGCGTTCTGGTGATGCGATCATGCCAGGAGAGCTGGTCTTCGTCCAAGAAACACCAGGCGTATCCAAGACCGAGTGACACGCAGGAGAGCAACGACGCCAGTACCCGCCAGCGCCGCAGCTTTCGCGAAACTGGTGTGCCATCGAAGTGAGTTACTGCAACGTGAGCAAGACGCAAGCCCGGCGTGGTTCCGGTAAAAACCAGGAACGCATACTGGTATGTGGGCCACAAAACGGCCACCAGTGTTGCTGTGACTTGAAGCGCCACCTTCCATTGCTGAATCGGGCCATTGAACCGTAGGAAAATGTACCCGAATACCATCAATGCTCCGGCAACAAACAAACCGTCAACGGTTCCCGCAAGTAACCGTCGCGAAAGTGTCGCCGACTGGAGCGGCATATCGAAGCCCGGACGCCGTTCCAATTCCTGCTCGCTCGCTTCTTCAATCAGAATTCCACCCAACGCGGGTGGTGGCGGCAGGAACGCAGGTGCCTCCATGATTCGCGGTCGATCGAGCACGGGTTCTGCGAGTTCGTCTTGCATTAAAGGCGGAGGCCCTGCCCGCCGAAATTCGAGTATTCGCGCGGTTGCCTCCAGAGAGACGAATGCTTGTGGTACTTGTGGCGCTTGGGGAATTTCCAAGTCCCTTGCCGCGGTTTCAGCCGGCAGGTCGGGCTCGATATCTATTCCCCAACGTCGGCGCGGTGCCGGAGGGTCGAACTGCAATTGCAGCGACGGATAGCGCACTTTCGGCGCTTTGCTCGATTTGTACTTGTTTACCTTGGCGCTGACCTGATCGCGCCAGTCGGGGATGATGGAATCAACCGGCAGGTTAGGCTGCGCTTGTTCGACGGTCGAGTTGTCGAGTTCCACTCGACCGGACAGCCGAGGGCGGCTGTCCCCACGTGCGTCGGAACACGATTCAAACTGAGGTGAACTGCCAGATATGCGTTCACCTACCGTAGGCCCGTCCGCCTCATTCAGTACAAACGTCGGCTTCTCGATGTCGGCTTCCAGGCTTGCCGCAAATTCCTGCTCGCTCATATCGGGCGCATCGGGATCGAAATATGCCGGCTTCAGTTCGGGTTCGAATTGTCCTTCAAGTGGATCCATGCCTGATGCTGTCAATTGATCCTTGCTCTTTGCCTCAGCAGTGAGGAACGTGCTACCTTCACGCAAGTCCGGCGTCTGGACTGCGTGCGCTCCCGATGCGAGCTCGTACAAGCTTGGTTATCACGGCGGCAGTGGTTTGTCATCTGCTACTCACGCCTCAGTTAGTTACCAGCCAGTTGCTTCCCGCTTCAGCCTCGGCACAGGCTCTCCCCCAAGCTCCCCAAAAATCATCCATTCCAGTGACCATTGAGGCCATAAAACAGGAGAAAGACGGATCGATCTACAAGTTGCAGGGCAAGGTCAGGATTTTGTATGGCGTGTACACATTATCGGCCGACCAAGTTACCTACAACGAAGATTCCGGAGATGCCCAGGCCGAAGGCCACCTCGTGCTCGAAGGCGGCCCTAGCGATGAACATATCGAAGCTGCTCGCGGCACCTACAACCTGCAAGCCGAAAGCGGCAAGTTCGAGGACGTGACCGGCACCATCGGTGTGAAGGTTCGTAATAACCGCAACGTCCTGACTGGGTCAAACGCTTTCTTTTTTCATGGCCGCTTGGTCGAAAAGCCCGGGCCCGACCATTACATCGTCACGGACGGAACCATAACCACCTGCGAGTTGCCGCGTCCAAAGTGGCTGTTTGCCGCTCACAAGGTGGACGTTGAAGCCGGAGGCAATGCCAAAATCTATCGAACCAATTTTCGACTGGAGGGCGTACCAGTCCTCTATCTTCCATTTGCGACTCACCCGGTTCAGAAAGCTCCGCGGCAGTCCGGGTTCCTCATTCCCAATATCGGTCGTTCCTCAACTCGCGGTTACACTGTGGGCGAATCGGTTTTTTGGGCCATTCGCCGGGACATGGACCTGCTGGCCGGTGCCGAATATTTTTCGAAACGCGGGTGGGCGCCCGATGGGGAATTTCGCGCTCGACCGACAGAAAATTCGTTCGCCGATCTCACTTTCTTCAGCGTCCTCGATCGCGGGGTGCAGGGCGTGAACTGCACAGGGGCTACGACAACATGCGTCTCCAACCAGGGCGGCACCGAAATCCGCCTCAATTCCGAGGGGGCTTTTGAACACAACGTTCGCGCCGTCGCCAACATTGATTACCTGAGCTCGTATGTGTTCCGGCTAGCTTTTAGCGATGTTTTCGCGCAGGCGGTCAACTCGGAAGTGCGGTCTAACGCTTTTCTCTCCAACACAACCGGCAGTCTGTTTCTCAACGCCAGCACCAGCCGCTATCAGAACTTTCAGAGCGCCCAGAAAGGTGACGTGATTACGATTCTGCATGCGCCGGGCGTTGAAGCTACAGGCGTGGATCAACAACTGTGGAACTCTCCCTTCCACGGCGGATTCGACTTTGACGCTGAAGGCCTGTCACGCAGCGAGCCCTCGTTCAGAACTGCGCCGCTGATTGGCCGTTTCGATCTGAGCCCCGCGCTGGCCCTGCCTTTGCTCGCCAGGGGCTGGAGCTTTCGCCCTGAGATTTCCGCGCGCGACACAATCTATACCCAGCAACTAGTGCCCTCGGGAGGGATTGCGCTCACCGATGTGGGAACCGTATTGTCTAAGACCATCAATCGCAAATCTCTGCAAGCGTCGCTCGAAGTGCGCCCGCCGGCACTTGATCGCGTTTTCGATGGAGAATTCCTCGGCCGGAAGTGGAAACACGTAATCGAGCCGCGCATAAATTACACGTACGTGACCGGAGTGGAAAACTTCTCCCAGATCTTGCGCTTTGATGACCGCGACATTCTCAGCGATACGAACGAAGTCGAGTACGCGCTGGTGAACCGTCTCTATGCCAAGCGCATGTCTTCTGAGCCGGAGACGTGCCCCTCGGAAGGAATGCCGGCGCTCATTATCGGCGGAGCACCTCCGCCAAGCCGCATTCCTTGGGAGCATTCGCAGGCCACAGCCCAACGCCCCTGCCAGCCGGGGCCATCCACTCGTGAAATCGTGACGTGGGAGCTGGCGCAGAAGTATTTTCTTGATCCCACCTTTGGGGGAGCGTTAGTGCCAGGGCGACGCAACGTGCTCACCAGTACAGTTGACCTGACCGGAATCGCATTTCTCACCGATGAGCGCCGGCTCTCTCCACTGATTTCCCGTTTACGGATTTCTTTGAATACGCGCAGCGACATCGAGTGGGACGCCGATTATGATTTTCGCGCGGGACGCGTGAATACCAGCACCATACTGTTTAATCATCATTTCGGACTGTTCACGATCGGGGCGGGCAACGCGCTGCTGCACACACCGGGAGAGATCTCCACTTCGAACACGACCCCAATCGCGCAAAAATTCAGTCAGTTCCGCTCTGTCCTCGGGTATGGCAGCCCTAACAAGCGTGGGTTCAGCGGGGCGGTCAATCTTGGATTCGACGCACGGCTGAATCAGCTCCAATACGGTTCTGCCGAACTCGCATATAACTGGGATTGCTGCGGTGTGAACGTTGAATATCGCCGGTTTGCGCTCGCCTCGGTGCGCAACGAGAACCAGTATCGCTTCACGTTCTCACTCGCAAACGTGGGAGCGTTCGGGAATTTGAGGCGCAGCGAACGGCTGTTTTGAATCTGAGCCAGCGCCGTCCAGAGCTGCGGACCCGCGGCTACTTGGCCGGGAAGCAGGAATGTCTTTGGGTAGGCTCCTTCTCCGCAAACCTTGAAAGTGCCGAAATCCTTGTACCATCGCCCTTCCGGTACGGCTGGCTTTGATGCGAGCCAAATTCGCAGGCGATTGAGATCCTCGATGCTAATCTTGCGATCGTGCATTCGCTCGATGAGATGCTCGCGGACGGCAACAGGAAGCCGTGCCCAGACTTCGATTTGCGGCATTATTCACCGAAGACGAATCGCCCCAGCTCATCACCAAGGCGCTTTACCTCTGCCGAGTCGTTGGCTGCGCGGAACCGCTCTGCAAGATGGAAGAACGCCCGTTCTTTCTGTTTATGGACTTCGATCCCTTCCTCAATGAGCTCCACTAGGACTCGGTTATCGCTGAGACGCCGTCGCTTGGCTATGCCCTCAATTTGCTTCGCAACTTGTGCAGGCAGTGTCACGCTTCGGCGAACCTGCTTTCTTAGGACCATGCGCACCATTCTACACCATTTAGGTGCACATATGGGATTCGCGGCATGGGCTCATTGTTGTAGGCATTTTTCGTGCCCACATCCGGTTAATGTTCTCAGCGTAAGATATCCCTTGTGGCTCTTGCACCCGAACTCATCGCCAAACGTTTCGTCCTCGACCAGCATCTGCGTTCGCTCGGGCGCACGCTGGTCGCTTACTCCGGCGGCACAGATTCCGCGTTCCTCACGTGGGCTTCTCATCAGGCCCTCGGAAGCAACATGCTGGCCGTCATCGCCGACTCGCCAAGCCTTGCGCGGTTTCAGCGTGATGATGCTGTCGCCTTCGCCCGCGAAAACAACATTCCAATCGAGGTGATTCGTACCGACGAACTCGACCGGCCGGAATACGTTCGGAACGATTCCTCCCGCTGCTTTCACTGCAAGGACGAGCTCTTCACTGTGATGGAGGGATTTTCTTCCGCTCGCGGCTTTCAGACTATCGCCTACGGAGTGAATCTTGACGATAAGAGCGATTTCCGTCCGGGGCAGGTGGCCGCGTCGAAGCATCGAGTGGCGGCGCCACTACTCGAAGTGGGTCTGTCCAAAGAAGAAATCCGCGTGCTGGCCCGGGAAGCCGGCCTTCGCATATGGGACAAGCCCGCTTCGGCATGTCTTTCCTCTCGAATTGAATACGGTCAGCCGGTAACGACGGAGGCTTTAAGGGCAATCGAGCAAGGCGAAGACTATCTTCGCCGGCTTGGCTTCCGCCAATTCCGCGTGCGCCATCACGGACAGATCGTTCGCATCGAGATCGCCCGCGAAGAAATGCACCGCGTTCTGACCTCGGAAATGGCGGCGGAGTTCACGCGGGTCTTCAAGACGCTGGGCTTTAAGTTTGTCACGCTCGATCTTGAGGGCTTCCGCTCCGGCTCGATGAATGCGCTGCTCACACCTGATCAGATTGCCGTTCCGAATTCTCGCAAGAGCGCCTAGCGGCAAGGCACACGTGGGACAGGCGTCTCGCCTGTCCAGATCGGCCCAGTCCCAACGAGGGGAGAATCCTTCACCAGGGCAGGCGAGACGCCTGTCCCACGTGAAGCCGGGGGATGGAGGGCACCGCCACAGTCTGTGAGATAATCGGACATTCGATCATCCCCAATGTTGACGCGGTTTCTGGTGAAATGTTTGAAGCATACATTTGCTCTTGTTCTACTGATCTGTCTCGGCTGCTCGGCCCAGGCGCCAAATGAGCTCAATAAAAAAATCGAGCGGCAGCTGCGTTTTACCTACAAACTTCCTCCGGGTGTGAAGGTTACAGTTTCCGCTCCACATTCGAGCGACTTTCCAAATTACGACGCTCTGACGGTCACTTTCGACGACCAAGGTCATAAGCAGCACTACGATTTTCTGCTTTCGAAAGACCAGAAGATGCTCATGCGCATGACCAAGATGGACTTGGGCCAGGACCCTTACGCCGAGGTCATGAAAAAGATTGATGTCAAGGGACGCCCGATCCGCGGGAATCCGAATGCGAAGGTAGTGGTCGTTAACTACGACGATTTTCAATGTCCTTACTGTTCGCACGCCCACCAGACCCTTTTTCCGCAGCTTTTGAAGGAATATGGCGACCGCATAGCTTTCATCTACAAAGATTTCCCGCTATCGGAGATCCATCCCTGGGCGATTCACGCCGCCGTTGATGCGGATTGCCTTGCTTCACAAAGCGGCGACGCCTATTGGGACTTTGCCGATTACATTCACGCGCACCGTGATGTTGTGAACTCGGAGAAGGGACTGGAAAATCAATTCACCGCGCTTGATCGCATCACGATTGATGAAGCAGGAAAATTTAAAGTGGACAAGGACAAGCTGCAGGCTTGCGTGAAGGCCCAGGATGACCGCGCCGTGAAGGAATCGGTGAAGGAAGGCGAGGCCTTGGACGTTAGTGGCACGCCAGCCATGTTCGTCAATGGCCAGCTTGTGGACGGTGCCCGCCCCGCCGCTGAGCTCCGGGAAATTTTCGACAGCGCACTTAAGCAAGCGGGACTTTCTGCGACGGCCCCCACCGCGGCGGCTGCAGGGGCAAGCGGCTCCAACCTAGCCCGATGAAACGCCCGCGAATGGAGAACAGATTGGATTCAACTTTCGTGAAGAAAGTCTGCGCGATGCCATTGCTGTTGGCGCTTGCACTTCTAGCAGTATCTTGCGGCTTGAAAAGTGTGGGCAACGATGTTGCCGCGACCGTGGACGGCCAGAAGATTTACACCTCCGATGTCGAGAAGTATTTTCAGAGCCAGACCGCCGGCTCGACCCAGCCCTTGAGCGATGAGCAGGCGACCAGTCTTCGCCTGAGCATTCTGCGCGAGCTGATTGAGAATGAAATCCTGATGCATCGCGCCGCCAAGCTCGGCCTGCTCGCGACTGACGAAGAGGTTGACCGCAAACTCAATGAGATCAAGTCTCCATATAGCGCCAGTGAATTCGCGCAGCGCCTGAATGAACGCAAGCTCTCGCTCGACGATTTCCGCCACGACATTCGCCGTACGCTGACGGCGGAGAAGGTCCTACATAAGGAAATCACGTCCAAAATCAATATCGGCCCGCAAGACATTTCCGCGTACTACAACCAGCACAAAGCAGAGTTCAATCTGATTGAGCCTCGGTATCATCTGGCGCACATTCTGGTAACCGCTTCGCCGGGTGCGCAGGGCCAGGACAGCGGAAATAAGGCACGCAACGAGGCCGAAGCTCGCAGGAAAATCGAGACTGTGTTGACCCGCCTGCAAGCGGGAGAGGACTTCTCAAGCCTGGCGATGACCTACTCCGAGGACGGCGCTACGGCGGCGAACGGCGGGGATGTTGGCATTGCTCCGGAATCAGCGCTGAAGCAGACTGACGCCGCGACGCGCGAGAGCGTCGTTAAGTTGAAGCCGGGGCAATACACGCCGATCATTCCGCTGGCTAACCCTGCGACCAAGCAGGTGGGTGGTTTTCAAATTGTGAAACTGATCGCGCTTGAGCCTGCCGGACAGCGCGAGCTTTCTGATCCGCGGGTAGAACAGGAAATTCGCTCCCAATTGCAGGACCACCGGGAACAACTGCTGAAGGCAGCCTATTACGAAGTCATGCGCAACCAGGCGAAGATTGACAATTATTTCGCGCAGCGATTGCTGGAAAGATAGCACTCAGCATTCAGCACTGAGCAAGCCCCCAAGATATTTTGGCATCCCGAACTCGTGCCTGCGCGAGAGAGGGCCCTTACGATGCAATGGATCTGCATCGGCGCATGCGTGGACAGCAGGGATTCTGTCACCACTCGTGACGATCCTGTTGACAACCTGCGGCACGAAATCGACGTAGGGTCCCGCTCCCGCCCGCTCCAGCGGGCGCGTTCGGGATGACAAATCGTTTTTCAGGGCGTCGTTGACTATTGAGTGCTGAACGATGGTGGCTCACTCCAACACCGCCAACACGTCTCCGACATTCACATTCATCCCCTCTCGCGCCAACATCTTCTTCAGCGTTCCCTCCTTCGGCGAGCGGACTTCGTTCTGCATCTTCATTGCCTCGACTACAACAATGCCCATGCCGGCGTTCAAGGCATCGCCCTCTTTGGCAAGCACTCGCACGACCTTGCCGGGCATGGAAGCCGTAAGCCTCAGCGGGCCGGCATCGGCGGATCCTGTTCGTCTCCTGCTCTTGAGCGATCGCGCGTCTTGAAGCGTAACGTCGTATTTTTTGCCACGAACGACAAGTTGCTGAATCTCTCCTTCTTTTTCGCGTCTTATTTCGAATGATTTTCCGTCTATGACGATGGAGAGAGTGTCTGCGCCGATCTGCACCGCGTCCACCACGACCTCGCGCCCGTCCAGCCGGCATACCCAGCGTTCTGGCTGCGCGTCGGACGACTTCTCAAGGTCGAACCGATAAACCCTGCCGGCAATGTTGGCTTCGTAATGCACGTTTACCCGAGCGATTCCGTCCGGGCGGCTCTCTTCCAACCTGACGAAGCATTGGCCGGTGATGTGCCCGGTCCGTTTTTTCGCGGTTCAATACTTGCAAAAAGCGCGGCAGCAATTGCAGCCGCTTCCTGATCGCTCTCATCTGCTGGCTTACCCAGTTTCGAAAGGCGTTCCAAATATCCTGTGTCGGTGTCGCCAGCCGCGAATGCCGGATCGGACAGAATTCGCCCGAACAACTGCAGGTTCGTCTTGATTCCGCCGATGAAGCACTCGTCAATTGCTCGTCGTAAACGGCCAATTGCCTGCGGACGGTTCCCCCCGTATCCGATTAGCTTTGCCAGCAGCGGATCATACGCAACCGGGACAGTCCATTCTTGGTAAATTCCGCTATCCAGGCGTATGCCCGGCCCGGCGGGCTCTGAAAGAGCGGTAATTTGGCCGGGACTTGGAAAATAATTTTCATCTTCTGCATAAATGCGGCACTCGATGGCGTGCCCGCGTGGTTGGATGTCCGGTTGCGAAAATGGAAGTCTTTCGCCGGCGGCGATGCCAATCTGCAAATGCACGAGATCAACGCCGCAGACCAGTTCCGTGACCGGATGTTCAACTTGCAGGCGCGTGTTCATTTCCAGGAAATAGAAATTGCTGCTTGCGTCGGCAAGGAATTCGATGGTGCCCGCATTCGTGTAGCCGACCGCCTTGGCTGCCTTGACTGCAATCTCGCCCATACTTTGGCGCATCGTGGCGCTCACAGCCGGCGATGGAGACTCTTCCAGGACCTTCTGATGGCGGCGCTGAATCGAGCACTCACGCTCGCCGAGATGAACGCAGTGTCCATGCTCGTCCGCGAGCACTTGGATTTCAATGTGCCGCGGATTCGTGATTGCCTTTTCGAGATACACTTCATTGCTCCCAAAGGCGCGCTGCGCTTCACTCTGGGCGGCTTCGAGTGCCGAAGCCATCCCTGCAGCGCTCTCGACCAGTCGCATGCCCTTGCCGCCACCTCCGGCTGCGGCTTTCAACATGACCGGATAGCCAAGTTGCGCCGCCACTTCTCGGGCCTCGTCAATTGATTCCACCCCGCGCGACGTCCCCGGCACAAACGGCACTCCGGCCTTTTCCATCTGCTGCCTTGCTCGTGTTTTCAAGCCCATGAGTTCGATCGCTTCTGCCGGCGGTCCAATGAATTTGATTCCCGCCCTAGCGCAGGCGCGGGCAAACTCCGCATTTTCAGAAAGGAACCCGTAGCCGGGATGGATGGCTTCAGCGCCGCAGTTCCGTGCGGTAGCGATGATGTGCTCGATGTTTAGATAC
>Ga0066710_100003505_pt1 | contig 13415 bp, 12 predicted proteins | sample GraSoiAngelo_159_FD_79666 | JGI IMG/M metagenome (GOLD analysis project Ga0066710, IMG submission 79666) | Grasslands soil microbial communities from the Angelo Coastal Reserve, California, USA - 14_1009_16_40cm | ecosystem: Environmental > Terrestrial > Soil > Grasslands | place: USA...
AGACCCTGCGCGCGGCTTCGGCGGTCGCCTCGTCCCCGAGTGCCGCCGCGGCCGCCAGGTCGGTCTGGATCGCCGTGATATGCGGTGCCATCTGCATGGCCCCAGTATGACATCAAAATGATGTCTGTCAAGTGCCAACATTGACACATCTTGATGCCAGCGCGTTACGAACACGCGTCCGCCCCGCTCGTGTAATGTCAGTACCCGCCCCGCGACGCCGAGAGGAGGACCGTGATGTGCACCATGGATGAGCCCAGCGCGGTTTCGACCGGCGTCACACGGCGCTAGCCGGAAACCGCGTCACCGAGCCGTCGGGTGGGCTCGCCACCGAGCTCCCGCCCGCTCTGCAAGAGGCGCGCCCAGTCGCGCAGGAAGGACCCCGGTTTCGTGTCCACCCCGAGTCCCGTCGACCGCCCTGACCTCTCGTCCGGACAGACGATCCGGAATCTGATCCCGCTCTGGTGGGAGCAGCGGCGCCTGGTCGGTATCGGGCTCGCCTGCGCAGTCACCTTCACCGGGCTGACGCTGACCGTGCCGATCCTCATCCAGCACACGATCGACGATGCGATCGACGCGCCCGACCACCACCTCCTGTTGCCGCTGATCGGGGCGATCGTCGCCGTTGCAGCCGTCCGCTTCGCCGTCAACTTCACGCGGCGTTACGCCACCGCGCGCGTCGGCATCTCGGTCGAGGCGCGGCTACGCGGCCTTCTGTACGACGCGTATCTCCGCTACCCGCGCGCGTTCTACGACCGGCACGCGACCGGCGAGGTGATCTCACGCGCCACGAACGACATCTACCCGGTGCGCTACTTCATCGGCTGGGGCGTCGTCCAGGCGATTCAGAGCGGGATGATGATCGTCGGGGCCGCGATCGTCCTCTGCCTCGTCAACTGGCGCTTGGCCGCGCTAGCCGCAGCGACGATGCCGCCGATCGCAGTGCTCACCTGGTTCTTCGCGCACCGAGTCTTCCCCATCTCGCGCAAGGTGCAGGAGCGCAAGGGCCACCTCACGGAAGCCTCCGACGAGGCGGTCGTCGGCATCGAGATGGTCCAGGCCTTCGGGCGCGAGGACGACGTGCGCGATCGCTTCGGCGTGCGTGCCGAGAACGTGCGCCACGAGACGATGAATCAGGCCACCGTCGAGTCCCGCTTCCTGCCGGGCCTCCTCTTCCTCCCCACCCTGGGGATCGCCGCGGTGCTGTGGATAGGTGGACGTGACGTGATCGGCGGCTCGCTGACGATCGGCCAGTTCACGCTCTTCATCACGCTGCTGCTCCAGCTCGTCTGGCCGCTGGAGGCACTCGGCTGGATCATCAACCTCGCGCAGCGCGCGATCGCGTCGGCGAGCCGCAGCTTCGCCTGGCTGGACGGCATCCAGCCGCTGCCCGTGCGGAGCGATCCGACGCCGCTTCCCGACGGGCCGCTCAGCGTCCGCTTCGAGCAGGTCCGGTTCAGGTATCAGACGGGGAGCGAGGTGCTTCGCGGCGTCGATCTCGAGGTCGCAGCCGGCGAGATCGTCGCCATCTGCGGCGCCACGGGCTCGGGCAAGACGTCGTTGCTCAACCTGTTGCCGCGCTTCTACGACCCTACCGGAGGCGCCGTCCTCGTCGGCGGCGTCGACACGCGCGCCACGGGGCTGACCGAGTTGCGGGCTGCCATCGGGCTGGTCACACAGCGCCCCGTCCTCTTCTCGGTGCTACTGCGCGAGAACCTGCTCGCCGCGAGGCCCGACGCCCCCTGGGACGAGGTGCTCGCCGCCTGCGACGCGGCCGGTGTGTCCGGCTTCGCGCAGGAGCTTCCCCACGGCTACGACACGCTGATCGGCGAGCGCGGCATCAACCTCTCGGGCGGTCAGCGCCAGCGCGTGGCGCTGGCCCGCGCCCTCGTCGGAGGAGCACGCGTACTCGTGCTCGACGATCCCATGTCGGCGGTCGACACCGAGACCGAGCGACTCCTCGTCGAGAACCTTCGCCCGGCCGTCGAGGGCCGGACGGTGTTCGTCTCGAGCCAGCGCCTCTCCACGATCCTCGTCGCCGACCGGGCAATCGTGCTCGAGAACGGCGTGATCGTGGAGGACGGGCACCCCTCGCAGTTGCTCGGCCGCGGCGGCGCGTTCGCACGCCTGTTCGGAGACGAGGCTCTTGCAGCGTAGGGCCCGCAAGCACCGCACGGGGCTCTCCCGCCTCTGGCAGTACACGGAGGGCCGGCACCGGCGCATCGCCTTCGTGATGCTGCTCGCCGCGGTGTCGGCCGCCGCGCCCGTCGTGGGGTGGCACCTGGTCGGCGACGCGATCGACCACGGCATCCGGGCCCACGACGAGACCCGCCTCTGGCACGACGTGGTCGCGTACGTCGGCGTCAATGCCGCGGCGTGGCTGCTCGGGTCGACCACGTGGTTGTGGCTGGCGCGAATCGGGCAGCAGGTCGTCCTCGAGGTCCGGCGCGGGCTCTTCCTCCACCTCACGTCGCTCTCGCTCCGGTACTTCTCGGAGCAGAAGGCAGGGTGGATCATCGCCCGCCTGACGAGCGACGTCGACGCACTCTCCGACGTCCTCAACCAGGGTCTGACCACGCTCGTCGTCAACACGCTCACGCTCGTGGCGGCGATCGGCGGCCTCTTCCTGCTCGACTGGCGGCTCGGCCTCGTCGCGCTCGTCGTCACGCCGGCCGGTGTCGCCGTCACGCGCTGGTTCCAGCTCAAATCGCACAGCGCCTTCTCGGACGTCAGGACGAGGATAGCCGCCGTCACCGCCCAGCTCGCGGAGTCGGTGTCAGGCATGGCGGTCGTGCAGGCGTTCAACCGCGAGCGGGCGTTCCAGGACGAGTTCGACGGTCTCAACGAGGCGAACCGCACCGCCAACGCGTACGCGCAGAAGCTGTCGTCGTTCTTCTTCCCCGCGATCGAGTTCCTGGGGACAGTCGCGACCGTCGCCGTCCTCTACGCCGGCTCGCGCCTGATCGACGGGGGCACGCTCCAGATCGGAACACTGATCGCGGCGACCGGCCTGCTGCAGCTCGTCTTCCAGCCGTTGCAGGAGCTCTCGGAGCTCTACGGCCAGGTGCAGTCGGCCGCCGCGGCGATGGAGAAGATCAGCACCATCCTCGACGCCGAGCAGGACATCACCGACCGGCCGGGCGCGAAGCCGATGCCGCGGATCGAGGGCAAGCTCGAGCTCGACGGTGTCACGTTCGCCTACGGCGAGGAGCCGGTCGTTCACGCGCTCTCGATCGACGTCCCACCCGGGGGGTGCATCGCGATGGTCGGCGAATCGGGCGGCGGCAAGTCCACCACGGCGAAGCTGATCGCGCGCTTCTACGACCCCGACTCGGGCGCGGTCCGGGTCGACGGCATCGATCTCCGCGACGTTCAGCTCCGCAGCTACCGGCGGCAGCTGGGGGTGGTGCTCCAAGATCCGTTCCTCTTCAGTGGCACCATCGCCGACAACATCCGGTTCGCGAAGCCCGAGGCGACGGACGACGAGGTTCGGGCCGCAGCGGAGGCGATCGGCGTCGACCGCGTCACCGCGCGGTTCGACGGTGGGCTCGAGCACGTCGTGCGCGAGGGAGGCGCAGGCCTGTCGGCCGGCGAGCGCCAGCTGATCTCGATTGCGCGGGCACTGCTCGCAGACCCGCGGATCCTGATCCTGGACGAGGCGACCTCGAACATCGACCGCCCCAGCGAGATCCTGATCGAGCGCGCATTCGACCGCCTGCTCACGGGTCGGACGTCGATCATCATCGCCCACCGTCTGGCGACCGTTCGCCGCGCGGACGCGATCCTCGTCGTCGAGCATGGGCGGATCGTCCAGCGCGGAACCGAGCGCGAGCTGCTCGCCCAGGCGGGGCCGTTCAGGCGCCTCGCGGAGACGCTCGCCGGCACGTCGCCCGCGGCCGCCCAGGGCCGGCTGGTGGCAAGCGAACCAAGCTAGTCGAGGACCCACACGTCGTCGCGGATCACCGGGACGGCGGTGGCGTCTTCGGTCAGCCCGTCGACCTCGACCTCGGGGCCTCCGATCATGAAGTCCGTGTGCACGCCGGAGGCGTTGACGCCCATCGCGAGAAGCTCTTCGGGGCTCAGGCCACCGGCGCCCTCGACGGCGACGGGCAGACCCGAGCCGTAGGCGATGTGACACGTCGCGTTCTCGTCGAACAGCGTGTCGTGGAAGACGATCCCCGTCTGGCGCACGCGCGAGCTCCCGTCGACGAGCGCGACCTCTCCGAGAAACGGCGCCTGCTCGTCCGCGGCAAGCTGGTCGCGGATGATCTCAGCGCCCTGCTCGGCCTGCACGTCGACGATGCGGCCGGCTGCGAACCTCACCTCGAGACCCAGCGCGAGCGCGGATGTTCCCGTCTCGATCAGCGGGTAGGTCGAGCGGACGGTTCCTTCCGCGCGCCGCCGGTCGGGGCTGGTGAACACCTCTTCCGTCGGCATGTTGGGAATGTGCGTGATGCCCGCCTCGCTCGTGAACGTCGCTGCGAGCCAGCGCGATCCGGGCAGAAGGCCGATGGTGAGGTCGGTGCCGGGGCCGCGAAAGCGCACGGCGTCGAAGTGCCGGCGGGTCAGGGATGCGGCGCGGCGCTCGAGCGTGCCGACATGGTCTTGCCACGCGGCCACCGGATCGGGCTCGTCGAGGCGCGTCGTCGTCGCGACCGCCTGCCAGAGGCGTTCGACGTCGGGCTCGCCGAAGACCTCTCGCGCCCAGCCCTCGTTCGGCGCGGCGACGATCGTCCAGTTGAGCCGGCCGTTGGCCACGATCTCCAACCACGCCTCGCGAGCCTCGCGCTGATCGGCTCGCGCGACGAGCGCCGGGTCGAGCCCGTCCAACAGATGAGGCTCGGAGTGCCCGTGAGCTGAAACACCGCCGGACGGGTGGTGGCCCAGCTGCGAATCCACTCGACCTCGCGGGGAGGCGTCCAGCCGAGCTGATCCTCCGGCCCGAACTCGATCGCCGCTCGCCGCACGTGGTGATCGCCGTAGCGAACCTCGACCCCTCGCGCGCCCACCTTGTAGGCAGCCCGCGCAATCGCCCGGATGACCGGCGCATGTTCGACCTGCGCGACGAACACGACCACGTCCTGGCCGGGCTGCACGTTCGCGCCTACCCGGACCGCAAGATCCGCATAGCGCTCGAGGCGCTCCTCCGGCGTCATCGCCCGGAGGGGAGGCGGGATCAGTCGCCCCAGTCGAAGTCGCGCGATCGCGTCCAGAGGCCGTCTTCGAGCGCAGCGCCTTCGTTCTCGAAGCTCGGCTCTTCACCGGGCCAGGGCAGTGCCGAGTGAAGCTCGACGGCGGGCTCGGTGCCGTCCATCGTCTCCTCGAGGCGCGCCTGCTCCTCGGACTTGAAGAGCGGGTGATTCTCGAACGGATCCTCCGTGATGTAGCGATCGAGCGGCATGGACGTCCCGAGCTCGGCGTTCTTGGCCTTCAGCTCGAGATGATCCTGGATCACCTGAGTGAACATCGACGCGGTTTCTACAGGCACGACCTCTCCCTCACCATTTTGCGGTCTACCACTACAGCCTCTTTCAACACAGCGAGCCTCCTCGTCGCCGTTCCAGCGCGCCGCGAAGGCCAGTGATCAGTGTACTCCACCTGGATTCCCCTGCAACCCGACACATTCGGTCACGATCGGAGGAGGCCGTAGGATGCGTGCATGCCGCCACGGATCTTGACCCGCAGCCCGGTCGGCGTCGTCATCGTCGCCTGGAAGGTGTGGCAGCGCCTGCCGCCGGAGGCGCGGCGCTCGGTGATCCGAGTGGCGCGCTCGCACGGCGTGAAGGCGGCGCAGGCGCACGGCCCGCGCATCGCGTCGCTGCTCGCGAAACGGGCGGCTCGGCGCCGCTAACGCGACAACGCTTGGCGCGCGATCCGATCCTGCTCGCGTAGGTGCGCAGTCGGGTAGCCCTCACTCGGGCTCGCACGCCACGGCCTTCCCACGTACCGCACCGGCACCGACCCGGCGACGTCCTCGAGCCGGTGGCGGATCGACCGCCACCCGCCCATGTTCTGCGGCTCCTCCTGCGCCCACACCACCTCGGTGAGCCCGGGGTACGAAGCGAGAAGGACCGACAGCGCGTCGACCGGGAATGGGTAGAGCTGCTCGACGCGCGCAACGGCGACGGCGGTCGCCTCGGCGCGCCCCTCGTGGCCGGCGATGTCGTAGTAGAGCTTCCCCGAGCAGAGCACCAGCCGCGTGACTTCCGGGTGGTCCGCCGCCGGATCGTCGATCACCGGCCGGAAAGCGCCGTCGCTGAGCTCCTCGAGACTGGATGCCGCCTGCCGGAGACGCAGCAGCCCCTTCGGGGTCATCACGACGAGCGGCCGGGCGGTTGCGTCCAGCGCCTGGCGCCGGACCAGGTGGAAGAACTGCGCCGCGGTCGTGCAGTTCGCGACGCGGATGTTCTCCTGCGCGGCGAGCTGGAGGAACCGCTCCAGCCGTGCGCTCGAGTGCTCGGGGCCGTTTCCCTCGTAGCCGTGCGGCAGCAGGAGTGTCAGGCGTGAGGTCTGACCCCACTTCGAGCGCCCGGCGACGATGAACTGATCGACGACGATCTGCGCCCCGTTGACGAAGTCTCCGAACTGCGCCTCCCAGAGGACGAGCGCGTCGGGCGCCGCAATCGAGTACCCGTACTCGAAGCCGACCGCCGCGTATTCGGAGAGCGGCGAGTTGTAGACCTCGAACGATGCGTTCGCGCCCGGAAGATGCTGGATCGGCGCGTAGGTCTCGCCGGTGACGGCGTCGTGCAGCATCAGGTGACGGTGCGAGAAGGTGCCGCGCTCCGTGTCCTGCCCCGCGAGGCGGATCGGTATTCCCTCTTCGAGGAGCGACGCGTACGCGAGCGCCTCGGCGTGGCCCCAGTCGATCCCGCCGTCGGTGAGAGCCTCCCGGCGCCGCTCGAGCTGCCGCGCGAGCTTGGGGTGGACGACGAACCCCTCCGGCACGGTGACGAGCTGATCGTCGAGTGCTGCCAGCCGGTCTGCGCCGACGGCGGTGACGACCGCCTCGCCCGTGCCCGCAACGGACGGCGCATCCTCGACCGGCACCGACGGGGTTGTCTGGTGCGACTCCGCCAGGGCGGCCTTGAGCCGATCGTGGGCCGCGCGCAGCTCCCCAAGTGCGTGCGTCGCGATCGCCTCGGCATCGGCCTCGGTGACAACGCCGGCCGCGACGAGCTCGGCCGCGTACTTCTCGCGGACGGTCGGCTGGTGGTCGATCCGCTCGACCATGAGCGGCTGCGTGTATGCCGGCTCGTCCTGCTCGTTGTGCCCGAAGCGGCGATAGCCGACGAGGTCGATCACGACGTCGTGACCGAACTCCCCGCGACAGGCCAGCGCCAGCCGAACGGCGCTGAGGGCGGCCTCTGGATCGTCGGCGTTGACGTGGATGATCGGAAGGTCGAATCCCTTCGCGAGGTCGCTCGAGTACCGCGTCGAGCGTCCATCCGTCGGGTCGGTCGTGAACCCGACCTGGTTGTTCGTGATCAGGTGCAGCGAGCCACCCGTCGAGTAGCCGGCGAGGTTCGACAGGTTGAGCGTCTCGGCGACGACACCTTGCCCCGGGAAGGCAGCGTCGCCATGGATCAACACCGGGAGCGCAACCGACGGATCGTGGACGGCGGCTCCCTCGGAGCGGTCGGTCTGCTCGGCGCGCGCCCGCCCCTCGACCACGGGATCGACCGCTTCGAGATGGCTCGGATTCGGCGCGATCGTGATCTCGATCTCGCCTGCCGCCGTCCGCCGCGTGCCCGAAGCGGAGAGGTGGTACTTGACGTCGCCGGTCCCGCCCTCGGGATCGGAGACGACCGCTTCGATCGTCCGCTCGCCCTCGAACTCACGCAGGATCGACTCGTACGGCCGTCCGACGGTGTGCGCGAGCGCGTTCAGCCGGCCACGGTGCGCCATCCCGATCACGACCTCGTGGGCGCCGTCCGCGGCCGCCAGCTCGATCGTCTCGTCGAGCATCGGCACGAGCGCGTCGAGCCCCTCGAGCGAGAACTGCTTCTGACCGAGAAACGACTTGCGCAGGTACTGCTCGAGAGCCTCGGTCTGGGAGAGCCGCTCGAGCAGCGCCCGTCGCTCGTCGGGCTCTAGCGGGCGGCGAGAGCGGCCGGACTCGATCGCCTGCCGCAGCCAGACGCGCTCTGCGTGGTCGGAGATGTGCTCGATCTCGTACGCGATCGAGCCGCAGTAGACCTCGCGCAATCGCGGCAGCGCCTCGAGCAGCGTCGTGCCCGGTACGTAGAGCCGCAGGAGCCGCGCCGGGATGCGCGCCTGAAGCTCGGGCGTCAGGGGCGGCTCGAGCCGCGTCTCGTCGAGCGCGGGATCGCCCGTCGGCTCGGAGCCGAGAGGATCGAGCCTGGCGGCGAGATGGCCATGCATGCGAAACGCCTTGACCAGGGCCATCGCCGCCGCGACACCTCCGAGCAGGAGCTCGTCGACGGCGCGAGCGGGCTCCCGCTCCGGTTCGCGCGGCGCGGCGGCGGACACGACCGGCGGCGGCTCGGCGACGACCGGCGCCGTAGCGTGACCGTTTCCGTCGCCGTGGGCCTCGAGCAGCCGCTGCAGCCCCGGCAGCGCACCGAGAACCTCGTCGTCGTGCTCGAAGAGATCGCGCCACTCGGGCGGCACGCTCGCCGGGCTGTCGAGATAGTCCTCGAGCAGCTGCGCGACATAGCCCGCGTTCAGCCCCTGAAGCTCAGCACCCATCTCTTTCCTGTTCGTCTTCGCGCTGGAGGAACCTCTCCTGCGTCAGATGATCGGGTGGTTGGTGATGACGGCCAGGCTCATCCCGAGCACGAAGCCGATCAACGCTGCGAAGACCGCCACGAGCGCAAGACGCTGATAGCGGACGCTCATCCGCCCGGCGACGAAGGCGACGATCGCGGCGACAGGTGCCAGACGGCCGGGACGGGGCTCGATCGTGAGGATGAGTCCGAAGCCCGACGCGATGAAGGACAGCAGGATCGAGCCGGCAGCCATGAGGCCCGCGATGGCGTCGGTGATCGAGAAGCGCTGGGTGGAGCCCGGGATGCTGCTCACCGGCGGGCGTACATCCGTGCGGGTGCGCTACGAGCGACCGGGCGCCGCTGCGGCCCGCGCGGCGGCCCGGGCCGCCCCCGCCTTCCACGCCGCCGGGACGGGCCGCCGAGCTCCGGATCCCAGGACGGGATCAGCGCCGCCGGCGCCTCGGGTCGCTTCTCCGACTTGATCGCCCACCAGATCACCGCACAGAGGTAGATGATCGGGATCTTCAGGATCACGAGCATGAAGATCATCGGCCAGGTCACGGCCGTCCAGTCTATGCAATTCGTCCGAGGATTCGCGACCCGGCGCTCGAATTCGGGAAGGTTCCTCACACGCTCCTCACAACCGGCGGGTAGCTTGGCGCCCAGCCCCGACTCCGAGGAGGACACCGCCCCGTGAAGCATCTCGCTCGCCTGCTCGTCGTTTTCGTGCTCGCAACGCTCGCCGTAATTCCCGCTGCGACCGCTGCCAACCGGATGTGGATGGGTTTCCACGACGATCCGGTGTTCCGCTGGAACGACGGCCGCATGGACGAGCTCGACAAAGCCGTCTTCGAGCACGCGACGATCATCCGCACGCTGGTCACGTGGGCGAACGTCGCCCCGACGAAGCCTGCGAGCGCGAGCGACCCGTTCGACCCGGCGTACAAGCTGGACGACGTCGACGAGCTCGTCCGCAACGCGCAGCAGCGGGGCATCGAGGTGCTGATCACGATCTGGGGAACGCCCAAGTGGGCCAACGGGGACAAGACGCCGAACGTCGCGCCGACGAACATGAACGACCTCCGCCAGTTCGCACAGGCGATCGCGGCCCGCTACTCGGGGCGGTACGCGGGCTATCCGTTCGTCCGCTTCTACGGGGTCTGGAACGAGTCGAACCTCGGCCAGTTCCTCTCGCCGCAGTTCGACGCAAGCGGCAAGATCGTCGCGCCGGCGACGTACGCGCAGCTCGCTGCGGCGGCGTACAAGGGAATCAAGGCGGGAAACCCGAAGGCGCTCGTCGCGATCGGCGAGACCTCGTCCCACGGTCGAGACAAGCCGCTCTCCGGCAACTCCGAGACGGTGTCCCCGGGCATGTTCGCGCAGCTGGTGGCGAAGGCGAACCCACGGCTCAAGTTCGACGCCTGGGCGCATCACCCGTATCCGTTCCCGGTCTTCCAGAAGCCGAGCCAGAAGGTGAAGTGGCCGAACGTCTCGCTGACGTCGCTACCGCGCTTCGAGACCTCGCTCGACTCCTGGTTCCACCGTAAGAACATCCCGATCTGGATCACCGAGTACGGGCACGAGACGAAGCCGGGTGAGCCGCTCGGCGTAACCGAGGCGCAGCAGGCCGCCTACCTGCCGCAGGCGATCGCGCTCGCGAAGAAGGACCCGCGGGTGCAGATGTTCATCTGGTTCGTGTTCCGCGACTCGCAGGGCAGCACCTGGCAGAGCGGGCTCTACCGTGAGAGCGGCGCCGCGAAGCCTGCGCTCGCGAAGTGGCGAAGGACCGTGCCCAGCCTCGATCCAAGGAATCCCTACCTCACCCTCAAGGGTGGGACGAGAAACCCCCTGGTGTCGCTCGTCGTCCGGGAGATCTGCTCGAACAACGCCCCGGGAAGCCTCGTCGGCATGACCTACCGCGTGTTCGCCGGCAAGAAGTTCGTCAAGGTCGGCCAGACGTCGGTACCGCTCGGCAAGGACTGCTCGGTCGCCGTGCGTCCCGCGTACAGGTTCGCCAAGGGCAAGACGTACAGGCTCATCTTCAACATGAACACGTACAACGGCGTGATCGTCCAGCGCACGGCGACGATCGCGGCGACGTAGCTCCCGTCTTCCCGCGATAAGTTCCACACTGTGGCTGAGCCGCAGCGGTGGGAGGCGGTCCTCGTCGTCGACGCGCATGCGCGGCTCGGCGAGGGACCCGTGTGGTGCGCAGGAGAGGGAGTCCTCTACTGGGTCGACATCGACCTCGGACGGGTTCATCGCTACGACCCGGTGACGGACACCGACGAGCACGTGGACGTCGGTGAGCCGGTCGGTGCAGTCGTGCCGACGCGGTCGGGAGGGTTGGCGTTGGCCGTCAAGGGCGGCTTCGCGGTGATCGACTCGTGGCCCGAGCAGCCGCGCATGTTGTCGGAGGTCGAGGCCGACAGACCGGAGACGCGCATGAACGACGGCGCGTGCGACACGCGCGGACGCTTCTGGGCGGGCACGATGCACGCTGAGCTCGAGCCCGGGTGCGGCTCGCTCTACCGCCTCGATCCCGACGGCACGGTCACCCGCATGGTCGAGAACGTGTCGATCTCGAACGGCGTCGCCTGGTCACCGGACGACAGGGTCATGTACTACGTCGACACGCCGAGCGGCGGCGTGGACGCGTTCGACTTCGACCCCGAGAGCGGGGAGATCGCAAACCGGCGACGGCTGCTCGACGTGGATCCCGCTGACGGCGGTCCCGACGGGCTCGTGGTGGACGCCGAGGGATATCTGTGGATCGGGCTCTGGGAGGGTTGGGCAGTGCGGCGCTATCGACCCGACGGCGCGCCGGCCGGCATCGTGAACGTCCCCTGCGCGCGTGTGACCAAGTGCGCCTTCGGTGGTGCCGCGCTCGACGACCTCTACATCACCACCGCGAGCCCGGACGAACCGGCCGCCGACCAGCCGCATGCCGGCGGTCTGTTCCGCGTCTCCCCGGGGGTCACCGGGCTGCCCGCAACCCCATTTGCACGATGAGCAGGCGCGCACTCGTCGTCGAGCGTCCGGGCGAGATCGCGCTCGTCGAACGGCCCGACCTCGAACCGGGACCGGACGAGGCGGTGCTCCGACCTGCCTTCTGCGGCGTCTGCGGCACCGATCTGGAGCTCCTTCGCGGTGATGTCGACCCGGCGTACGTCCGCTACCCCGTCACGCTCGGGCACGAATGGTCCGGCGTGGTCGAGGGCGTAGGCCCCGGCGTCGAGAACGTCGCGGTCGGCGATCGCTGCGTCGTCGAGGGGATCGTGCCGTGCGGTCGATGCGCGAGCTGTCGTACCGGCGCGACGAACACGTGCGACGTCTACGACGAGATCGGCTTCACGCGGGAGGGAGGAGCGAGCGACCAGGTGCTGGTCCCGGCGCGGCTCGTGCACATCCTCGCTCCGGAGGTGACCCTCGACAACGCAGCGCTCGTCGAGCCGGCCTCGGTCGTCCTGCGGGCGCTCGAGAAGGCGGGCCCACCCGAGGGAGGCCGCGTGGTCGTGCTCGGCGACGGCACGATCGCGCTTCTGGCCGTGCAGCTGATCGGGCTCTGGTCTCCCGCCGAGGTGGTGGTGGTCGGCCGGCGGGCCGATCAGGCGGAGCTCGCATTGCGCGCCGGCGCTACCCGTTTCACGCTCGAGGACGGCGAGGCAGCCGGAGCGGATCTCGTGATCGAAGCAGCCGGTGCCGTGGAGGCCGTGGGGACGGCGGTCCGCGCGGCGAAGCGAGGAGGCACGGTGCTCCTGATCGGGCTGCCGCCGACCGGGCGCACGGTCGAGCTCGCGGCGGATTTGCTGGTGAACAACGACCTGACGCTGGCGGCGAGCTTCAGCTACACCGCCGCGGCTTGGGGTCGCGTCGTCGACCTCTTGAACAGCGGACGGATCTCGCCGGGATCGATCGTCACCCATCGCTTCCCTCTCGACGCGCACGAGCAGGCTTTCGCCGAGCTGAGCGCGCCGACCGGGCCCCGGGGGAAGATCCTGCTCGAGATTTCCCCGGAGGAGGCGTATGCCGATGGATGACCAACCGCTGATCGAGAGGCTCGAGGGCCTCCATCCCGCGGTCGTCTCGGACTGCCTGGACAAGGTGGGGATCCGCAATCGGGTGATGGCGCCTCGGATCCGGCCGCTCGACCCGGCGTCGCGGCTCGCGGGGCGCGCGCGCACGGTGCACTGCGTGCCCGTCGAGGCCGTCCCGGAGGATCCAGCCGAGTGGTACCGGGGCGAGCTCGAGGCCGTCGACTCGCTGCGCCCCGGCGACGTGCTGGTGGTCTCGACATGCGAAGGGTCGTTCTGGGGCGAGTTGCTGGCGACTGCGGCGACGGCCCGCAGCGCCCACGGGATCGTCGCCGACGCGTTCACGCGCGACACGCTGGCGCTCATCGCGATGGGCTTTCCCACATTCGTCGCCGGCATTCACTGCACCGACTCCCTCGGCCGGATCGACGTGGACGCGATCGGGATCGAGATCTCCTGCGGTGGCGTGTCCGTCGCCGAGGGCGATCTCGTGCTCGCCGACCACGACGGCGTCGTCGTGGTGCCGGCCGCCGTCGCAGAGGAGGTGATCGCGCTGGCCGAGGAGAAGGTCGCCAGCGAGAACCTGATGCGCGAGAAGCTGGCCGCCGGGATGCCGGTCGCGGACGCGTTCCGCGAGTACGGCGTGCTCTGA
>Ga0066710_100003506_pt1 | contig 13414 bp, 5 predicted proteins | sample GraSoiAngelo_159_FD_79666 | JGI IMG/M metagenome (GOLD analysis project Ga0066710, IMG submission 79666) | Grasslands soil microbial communities from the Angelo Coastal Reserve, California, USA - 14_1009_16_40cm | ecosystem: Environmental > Terrestrial > Soil > Grasslands | place: USA...
ACCCCGTCGCAGCGCGACGGATGAGGTGGGAAACGCGAACGGTGGGCGAAATTCAGGCGCCGCTGACGCGGCGCGGATTCCTTACGTGGGACCAAGGTACCGGCCTTGAAAGACCGGCCTACCATCAAGCGCCGCGATGCGGCGGCAAAACCGGCGTTTCTGTGCCCAACAAATATCACGTCGGAATTTTTTCACGGCTTCAGGATAGCGGAGCAACGGAGATCCACATTAGACACGAACTCCCGGCTGAAGATCGGAGCTGATCTCAACTCCAGGCAATTCTTCGCTGATGCCCAGCCGGATGCGCACCTGGTGTCGCGCTCCGTCATCGCGCAAGGATATTTTGGCTTCAGACAAACGCTGCTCATCTAATTCGATCCAGGCTACACCACGGCCGAATCGGTCAGGATTTTCCACAGTAATATCGTACCAGGAGGAACGGTAGCGATAAGACAGCTTATATTCCGGCCAGTGGGCTGGAATCACCGGATCGAAGATCACGGTATCCCCTCTAAGCTTGAATCCAAGAATCTCTTCCACCCAGATACGATACATCCAACCGCTGGAGCCGGTGTACCAGGTCCATCCGCATCTTCCTACCTGTCCAGGCAGAGCGTAAACATCGGCGGCAATGGCGTAGGGCTCTCCTCTGTAGCGAGCCACCTCGGTTGGGGTACGTGTATGCTCAACCGGGTTTAGCATCCGCAAGACCTCGACTGCCCGCTCGCCGTCACCCTGGCGCGCAAAGGCTAGAGCGGTCCAGAGAGCTCCATGGGTGTACTGGCCGCCATTTTCCCGCACTCCAGGCGGGTAACCCATGATGTAGCCTGGATGCGGAAGAGAGCGATCGAAAGGGGGTGTAAAGAGCAAAATCAATTCCTCTTCCTTTCGGACCAAGTGCCTTTCGACCGCCTCCAAGGCCTGCTTAGCCCTTGCCGGATCAGCGGCGCCTGAGATGACTGCCCAGGATTGGGAAAGAGAGTCTATTTGAGCTTCCAAATTACTTCTGGAGCCCAAAGGTGTGCCGTCGTCGAAATAAGCGCGCCGATACCACTCTCCGTCCCAGGCATGCGCTTCGACAGCTCCACTCAGCTTCTGAATGTAATCTTTGTATGTCTCTGCCGCGGAGATTTCTCCTTTTAGCTCGCACAGCTCCGCGAAGCTTTTCAAAACCTCGATAAGAAACCAGGCCAGCCACACACTCTCACCCCGCCCGGCGCTGCCGACCCGGTTCATTCCATCGTTCCAGTCACCGGAGCCCATCAGTGGTAAGCCGTGAGGACCGGTTGACAAGCCTTTCTCAAGGGCTCTCCGGCAATGTTCAAACAACGATCCATCCTCGAGTGAAGGCGTAGGCGAGAGATAGACTTCGTGCTCATTTGGTTCCAGGGGACGACCTTCGAGAAAAGGGACTCGTGCCTCAAGAATCTCCAGGTCCCCGGTGGTCCGCACATATTGGGCTGTGACGTAGGGCAGCCACAGCAAGTCATCGGAACAGCGGCTGCGAATGCCGGCGCCGGAGGGCGGATGCCACCAATGTTGAACGTCGCCTTCCACAAACTGGCGTCCGGCTGAGCGCAGGATGTGGTTACGAGCGATCTCTGGAGCGGCATGGAACAGGGCCATTACGTCTTGAAGCTGATCCCGGAAGCCAAAAGCGCCTCCGGACTGATAAAATCCCGACCGCCCCCAAATGCGGCAGCTCAAGGTTTGGTACAAGAGCCAACGATTGAGCAGGAAATCCACTGCCAGATCTGGAGTCTGCACTTGCAGGGCCCCCAGCAGATGATCCCACCAGTCACGAGTCGCGGCCAGCGATTCCTGCACGGTGACAGGGTCCTGATAACGCTGGACCAGCTTACGTACTTCTTGAATATTCGCGCCCTGCCCCAGCAAAAAGATGACTTCGGTGGTCTCATCCGGGTCGAGTTCGATGCTCACTTGGACTGCTGCACAAGGATCCAAACCGGCGCCGGTTCGATTGGAGAGAGACTGGCGCTGGAGGGCCGCGGGTCGCGTCACGGACCCATTACGTCCCAGAAATTCGGTTCGGTCAGATGTAAAGCTGGAGGGCGCCGGGGTGGCCGAGACAAAGGCGATCCGTCTATTGAAGTCAGGATGATAAGCATTGCGCGCCAGCAGGGAACCGCTCTGGGCATCCCAGTTGGTAATGATGTGGAGCTGTGTTTCCTCACGGTCCGTACCTAATGTCCACTCGGCAAAGGTCGTCACGGTCAAGCGGCGGCGACGGGAGGACCGGTTGCGCAAACGCACGTGCTGTACCCGCAGCGGAGCCCCCCCTTTATTGTCCATCGGAACAAAAGTCACCAGTTCTTGTTCAAGGGCGTGGCTATTATGCTCAAAGATTGTGTAGCCTTGTCCGTGACGCGCCCGATAGGCATCTAACTCGCGGATGGGGAGCGCTGTGAGGGTCCAGAACACTCCCAGATCCTCATCGCGAAGGTAGATCGCGTCTGACGCCGCGTTCGAGACCGGGTCATTCAGCCAGGACGTCAGGCGGTTGGCCTGACTATTTCCATACCAGGCCATTCCGTGTCCAGACTCGTTAACCAAGGTGCCAAATTCAGGGTTGGCGATCACGTTAGACCAGGGCGCGGGCGTGTGATCCCCGGGACCCAAGTAGATAGCATATTCACGGCCGTCCGGCGTAAATCCGCCCAATCCATTGAAGTAAGGCAATTCCATGAAGGGCAGGGGTGGAGAAGGCTCCTCAGCCACCTCTCGGTCGATTCGCAGCCGGGGTGGCAATTCTGCCAGCTCAGCCGCTCGACTCATCTGCTGGGCTAGCGAGCCGCGGGCCGCCACTAACAAAGCTCGTGCTGAAGCCAAAAGAAGGGTCAAGTCCTCCTCCGGAATTTGTTCTACGGACCTCAGGAACACGCCTCCTGACCGTTCCAGCCCGGTGTGTAGCGAGTGAGCTTGAATCATCCGGGTCAGCTGGTTCTGCAGAGGCTGTTCATAACTGGCCGCTTCTTTGTTGAGAATCACCAGATCGGCCTTCAGCCCTCGCACCCTCCAATAGGTGTGGGCGAGCAACACCTCACGCACCAGGCTGAGGTCACTGGATTCATCGACAGTGACCGCCACAATCGGCAGATCTCCCGAGATGCCATAGGCCCACAAATGGGACTGTCCCAGAGCGTTACGGCGCAAACGCTCGGGCGGTGGACGCAGTTGAGAATTCGGATAAAGCATATGACTGGCCAGTTGCTGGAAGCGCTGGGCCTCGTCTACCTGGATCCCCAAGTAGCGGAACTCCAGTTGAGCGTGAGTCCAGGCCAGTTCGAAGGCGCCATTGGTGGCTTGCGGCTCCCTGTACTTGTCGACCAAAGCCAGCGCCCGTTCCCGCGTCTCGGCAGCCACGGTGACGAAAGACAGGCGCTCTCGCTGGCCCGGCCTAATCGAGAGGCGCCGTCGCAAACTGAATATAGGATCCAGCACCGCTCCGGCGGAGTTGGACAGTTGGCCTTCCATCGCAGCCGGGTTTTCCGGGCCACGCCGCTGACCCAGGAAACGGACTCGATCGGTTTCAAGCTGGAAGGCGCTACCTGACGGGGGTGCCGGAGCAATCACATGGGCCGCCCATACCGCCTGATCTTCCGGCGAACGGGCGCGACGCCAGGCGAGCAAAGCGCGGCGCTCAACCAGGGTCTCGGTTTGAACGAACAGCTTGCTAAAGGCGGGGTGGGCACGATCCGCGTTGTGAGGCGCCAAAGCCAGTTCCATGTAACTGGTGAGCTCGAGATGTCGTGTTCGGGATGAGCGATTGGTCAAGGTGATACGCCGGATTTCGGCATCATCTTCCGGGGAGACGGCGACCTCAGTGACCGTTTCGATTTGGGCATCGCGGCGTCGGAACTCCACTCGATCGGCACTGAACGTGGCGGAGTAGCGCCGTTCCGGCCGGTCGATGGGATGGTAGGTCGTCGACCAGGTGGCCCCACTTTCGAGATCTCGGATGTAGCAAAACGAGCCCCAGCAATCACGGGTGGTATCGGCCCGCCAGCGGCTGATGTCAAAGTCGCGCCAGCGGCTGTAGCCGCCCCCGGCATTGGTGATCATTAAAGTGTAGGAGCCATTCCCGAGCAAATGAGTCCTGGGAATCGGCGTGTCCTCGGTATTCACGCGAGAGGAGCCAGGAGCGGGAGCGGACGAAATGAGGCGAGGGGTAGGCCGTTCCGGACCCGGGCTGAGGAACAGGGACGGTGTGGAAGGAATCCGTTCAAACAGCAAGGGTTCGCTGGCTCGAACACGCAAATCAGAATGGAAACGTTTCTGCATCACGCCGTCGTTGAGAGCGTTATCAATCGCCAGCAGACTCATTCCCTGATGATGGGCCATGTAGGCATAAATAATAACGCCCCTCTCGCCTTCTGGACGACGCTCGCGCGTGTAGTCCAGGGCTTCATAAAAGCCTTTTCCGCCTTGCATGCCCGCCTGGCTGAGTTTTTTTAGATTCGACACCGCCGCGACCGGATCCACCAGCAGCGCCAGTGTGGTAGCGTAAGGGGCCACCACCAGGTCTTCGTCTAAACCACGCTTAAGGCCGAGTCCTGGAACTCCAAAGGCCCGGTATTGATAAATTTGATTTGAATCCAACGCGCTAAAGGCCGACTCGGATATCCCCCAGGGGATGCCCCGCTCCCGTCCATATTCGATCTGGAGATTCACTGACTCGCGGCAAGCTTGTTCGAGCAGGGAATTTTCAAAGGCTCGATTGAACAAAAGCGGCATGAGATACTCAAACATCGTACCGCTCCAGGAGAGCAGAACCCGTCGCCCATTGGACGAGACAAACGGTCGCCCCAGCGCCAACCAATGATCCACGGGAACATCACCCCGGGCAATGGCCACCAAGCTGGTCAGGCGAGCCTCACTGGCCAATAGGTCGTAGTACGAGGAATCCCGCAGTCCTGTCCCCACGTTGTAGCCAATCGAAAACACCTTGCGGTTCGGATCGTAGAGAAACCGCAGGTCGATGCTTTCACCCAGATGACGCATACGGCGGACTAAGATTTCCGCCTGCTCGAGAATTTCACAGGCATGCCGGCGAGCCAGAGCAAACTTTTCCGCCAAGCGATTGAGCCAAGCCTTGAACGGCACAGACAGTTCGGGGGCCGGGCCCTCCGCCCCCAGCAGCAACGATAAGGCCTTCGGCTCTTCTTCCGCCAGGGCTTTCAGCGAAGGCGCCTGGAACAAATCCTGTTGCCTGGCTTTGAGCCAGTCCTCACCCAGCGAATGCTGGGAGGTTTCAGGCAGATCCGCCAGTTCGTCAACCCAGGGGAGGTAACACTCCATAAACTTCGTCCAGGCGGTTGCCTGTTCTTGCAGGTGCTTTGTCCAGTAAACACTTTCTTCCTGAGATGACTGCCCGAGGCGCAATGCCTGCATCAAATCTCGGGACCGAAGGGCTGCTTGACGAATTCGCTGAATGAGCTCAAGCAACCCGTTTGGCGGGCCTTCCAGCAGCCTGGTCATGCCGGCGATAATCTCCTCGGTCTGTCGAGTGGAGGCGCCCTCCTGAACCAGCGCGGAATGCACGATGGCCAGCGTATCAGACAGGCCATGCAGGACCTCAGGCCCAAGCAGCGGCTTCGCAGCCAGTTCCTGGCATCCCTGTTCCAATACCCAGAGGCTAGCCAGGAAATTGCCGCTGTCCACCGTTGAGACATAGCCTGGGCGCAGCGGCGCGAGGGTCTGAGTGTCATACCAGTTGAGCAAGTGCCCTTGGTGGCGCTCGAGTTTATCGAGTGTGTCCATTGTCGCCAGAGCGCGCTCAATCACGGCGTCGGTTCTCACATACCCAAAGTCTCGGGCAGCCAATAGTGATAAGAGCCATAGCCCAATATTGGTCGGGGAGGTGCGTGGAGCCAGTTCAATCCGGAGGGCTTCCTGGAAATTATCCGGCGGGAGCCAGTTGGTTTCAGGTCCGACGAAATCATCAAAGAAGCGCCAGGTTTGTCGAGCGACCTGCCTCAGGTACCGGCGGTCCTTTTTAGTCAATGGCGGCGTCTTACGGGGTCGCTTCGACAGGTTCATCCGGTCAGTTACAGCCGGCGAGAGGAGCCAAAGCAACAGGAAGGGGGAGGCAACAGGCCAGGATGAAAAATTCCCATGACCTAACGCTAAGGTGATGGCTACCGTCACTATCCACAGGATCCAGGTTTGCATAACAAATTGGTTGAGCCTGCGGGCGATGCGCCAGTGGGTCACCTGGGCCGACTCCCACTCCAGCAAGTGTCGATGACTGACGAGGCGGCGATACCAGACGCGGCCAATGGCGTCGATTGAAATCCAAGCCTGGTGCAGCAGTAAAGAAGCGCCGATCAGGGCTCGAGCCAGATCTTTCGCCTGTTCGTGCCATCCAGACCGATTTCCTTGAAAGATCCGAACCAGCCGCGACCGCAGGTGAAGGAAAGCCGGGACGAGAAATACGAGACCCACCAACAGGCTCCAATAAGAGGCAGTGGCCGGCAAGAATAGCCAGCTTGTCATCAGCAACAAAACAGACGCCACCGGAACGAGGCTGCGACGCAAATTATCGAAGATTTTCCACCGGTTTATCACCGAGAGGGGATTGGGCTCACGGCCGCCGTCGGCGCTGGGAACGCGTGGCAAAATCCAGGCGGCAATCTGCCAATCACCACGAATCCAGCGATGCTGCCGATGGCAGTAGGTTTGATAGTTGATGGGGAACTGTTCAAAGAGTTCGATGTCGGTGGCTAGCCCCACCCGCACATAGGCGCCTTCAATGAGATCATGACTGAGCAGTGATTCCCGGGGGAAGCGCCGCGTCAGCAAGCAGTGAAATGACGGCACGTCATAAATGGCTTTGCCGTGATAAATTCCTTCGCCAAAGAGATCCTGGTAGACGTCGGACACCGCCTGGATATAAGGATCCGTTCCGGTGGCATCTGTAAAAAGGCGCGTAAAGGGGCTGGCCGTGGCCCCGGGCAAGGTGATACTGACGCGGGGCTGGATGATCGTGTAGCCACTGGTCACGACGCGTCTGTCAGGAGCTGTATGGGCTCGGTTCAGTGGGTGAGCGATGGTTTCCACCATTCGTCGGGCGGTACCGTGAGGCAGTTGGGTATCGGCATCGAGGGTAATGACGTAACGAATCTTTTGCAAAAGAGCGGCCGGGCCGACTCGCAGAAAATCACCCAATTCGGGTCTTGCCTCGCCGTTCAGGTAACAATTCAGCTCCTCCAGCTTTCCCCGCTTGCGTTCCCAACCCATCCAGCAACCCTCGGTTTGGCACCAGCGTCGCTGGCGATGAAATAAAAAGAATCGTTCTTTTCCATGGCGCCCGTTTAATTCTTCAATGCCTTGGACAGCAACGCGCAGCAGCTCTTCGTCCTCCGGCATCACGGGTTGGGGAGCGTCGCTAAAGTCGGAAAGCAGGGCAAAATACAGATTGCTGTCCGGGTTGGCCAGGTAGCGAACTTCCAGTTTCGCCACTTCGTCGCGAATGGAATCTTGCGTCAACAGCATCATCGGCACGACTACTAAAGTTCGAAACTCATCCGGAATGCCCTCTTCAAAGGACATCTTGGGGAGAATATGGGGAGGAAGCCACTGGCTGACCAGGTAGTTCACCACCTGGATGGCAGACTCGCTGGCGGGGAACAGGGCCAGCAGGGAGAGCCAAACGAAAATGGGGCCTGCACCCCCTACATTTCGAGCCGCCAGCGCCAGGGCAGGGGCCAGAATCAGGATGGTAAGAGCGCCAATGCTTCCGAGGTAGACGGGCGTGGCATGGCCTCTCACCCAGCGCAAGGCCCGCAACCAGAGAGGAACACAGCAATGAAAATGAGCTTCGAGAGTCTGCCGGCCCTGGTTGATGAGATAGAAGCCGACATGTCGTTTTCGTTCGTCCTCCTGCAATGCGGCCTGCCCCGCCAGCTCCACTGCCTGGCGCGCCACTTCTTGCTCGGACCTCTTGGAGTGCCGGGCAATTTCTTCGACGGCATGCCGGCACAGATCACGGCTCAAAAAATCCATGAGGGGGTAAACTCTGGCCGGGTCTTCCCGCAAGATGGTTTCGACTTGACTGGTGCTCTCGAAGATCTTCTTCCAATCTAACTGGGCCAACTGCCGAAGACTTCCAATGGCATTGGAAATCGAAACCTGGTCAGCCGCTTGCCGGCTTTGCTCCTGGCGGATAATGTCCTGTAGCGAAGTGTCCAGCTTACGCTCCAACCATCGTTGGACAGGAGACATGGCCGCTTCTTCATCATAAAGGTGGCCAATCAGCCTGAGGGCAAAATGGGGGGGCAGGCTTGGCTGTTCGCGCGCCAATTCGGCCAGGACGTGCAGCAGATGATCCGGGTCGCGGCGGGCCGCATTAAGCAGTCGATTCGCCCAAAAGTCAGCCTGTTCGCGCTCGTGCTGGCGTCGATTCACCTGCAGCGCTCGATGACTCAAATCTGCGATTAATACCAGGCGCAGCATGAGCGGATAGATCCACAACTCCTCGATGCTTAGAGAAGAGACCCTTTGATAACTTTGGAGGAAGTCGACGATATTGGCCTGATGGACGCGTCCGTCCGTATACGTGACGAACTCGCGGGCGAGGTTGTAAATACGCAAATTAATTTCTTGTGAATCGCCCGTTAATATGGGCAGGTCTTCGTAGTAACGCTTCGGCAGGTGCCGGCGGATTTCAGCGACATGACCCTGAATAATATAACCATTGTCGAGCAACCACTCCGCCGCAGGGGTGATGATCTCCTTAAGCAGGACCGCCTCCGCCAGCTCCTGACGAACTTGAGCGAGAATTTGTTCGCTCTCTGCCAACACCTGAAGCAAGGGCTGGGGCTGACCCACAGGGCCAGACACTCGATGTCCGGCCGCCAGTCGCTCAGCCCGATGCTTCAGCCGTTCAGCCGGCAGGGGCTCCCGTGGCGGTTGCTCCGCGGGGAGTTTCAGCACGGCAGCATTGCTGGGGCGCAAAATAAAAATCGCCGGCGGTTCCTCTCCTATCCCGCTCAAGACTTCAACCGCGTCACGGGTGTCGCCGTCAGAAGTTTCAACAATGGCCAGGGTCTCTTCTTCCAGGACCCACCGGCCATATTGGATCAAGAGGTTCCTGTCTACACCCGAGTTTAACCAGCGATCTGAGAGATTGAAAATGAGCAGGCCGGAAAACACCAAGATGACCAACTGCGGCAAGGAAAGGCCAGCCAGGATTCCCAGGAGAAACAGCGTCCCACCGCACAAGAGTGCAGCCAGACCCAACGCGCTGTGATTATTTCGAAAAGTAACCTTCCCGTCGGGGGTCCTATGTATCAGAGCTGAGCGACGCAGCTTTTTCAGCCTGAGCTGTTTGAGAATTTTAGGTGGATCTTTATGGCTCGAGTAAAAACCTAACACCCATTTCGTCATCACGAATGGTCAACTTCCTCCTACGAAAATAGCAGAAATCGTAGCCCTGACCGTCAGGGAGGGGCAGACCGGCCGATTGCTTCAACCGCTCCCTAACGGTCGCGGCTCGGTCCAACTTTTTCATGCTCTGTGGCCGCCTTGAGCGGCATGAGGAAATCTCCTGAAAATCCCCCTTAATAAAGGGGGAAAGAAGCCGAAGGCTTCAGGGGGTTGTCCCGTGAGCCCGCGCGGCCAGACGCCAACAAGACAACCCCCAAGACCCAAGGGCCTTTGCCCCCTTTTTTAAGGGGGAATCACTCATTTCCAATATTCGGTGGCGCCCCCCAGACGGCATGGATAGCTCTCCTGAACCCCCCTATCAATGGGGGCGTAGGTTACAAGCATACTGACAACGACGGCTTGCAGTTAAGAGTGAGAGGCCGATCTCGGCGTGCGGATAAAGATTTCCAGTGGGAAGAGATCCTCTGGACTTTGGAAGGTCCCGCGATGAGGATCGGCCACGAAGGAAGTATAGCAGACTGGGCAAGAGATGGTAGGAATCAGAATGCGGGTCGGGGTTAAGTAAGAATGTGGGAGGCGGGCTCCGCGCGGCGACCAGCACGGGTCTAACAGGAAACAGAGACCGTAGACTAAATCACAAATTTTCGATCGCCGGTCGGAGACCGCCTCCCACACTGCATCTTCTTATCCTATCTCTTAACGTCATGGGAAAGGAGCGCCCACAACCCGGGAATTACACGAGGCTGTTCAAGCCTGCTTTTTCTCTTTTTTACCAGAAGACATGGCAATGCTGGAAACTCTAATGCTTTTGGCATCGGCGCTCATCTCGCCAGTCAACTTGACCGTGTGTCCTGCGTGCTCTTCCAGCCCGGCGACATCCTGATTTTCGATAGTGTAGACCTTGCCCTTGTCGACAAAGACATATTTGGCACCTTGCTTAACGCAAGCCAGCGTGCACTCATGGGCGTCTGTCTTCTTACCTTCGTGTTTCATGCCTTCATGCGTAGCTCCGCACATGCTGTCGCTGATCTTTCCAACCCAAGTTTTCTCGGCCGAAAAACTGGTCAAAGCAACCAGCCAGAAAAACAGGGCAAACAAACTTATTATCTTCCTCATTAGAATTCTCCTTTGATGTTCAAATTATGATTTACCCCTTACCCCCTGAAAGCCCAGTGCATGAAAAAGTTGGACCGAGCCGCGACCGTTAGGGAGCGGTTGAGGCAATCGGCCGGTCTGCCCTTCCCTGACAGTCGGGGCACGGATTTCTGCTATTTTCACAAGAGCCTTTCATGCCGCTCTCGGGCGGCACCAGCAATAAATGAAAATGATTCCCCCTTCGAAGGGGGTGCAGGGGGAGGTCCTGTGGCGAACATGACACTGGAAAGCCCAAGGACACCCCCTACGCCCCCCTTGATAGGGGGGATTTTCAGAGGAGTTGCCCATGCCGCCTTCGGTGGGCCATTGAGCATGAAAATTATTCCCCTCCGCTGGAGGGGTGCAGGGGTGGGTTGTTCCGAGACGGCAAGGACCCACCCCGAAGGCTGAGGCCTTCTGCCCCCTCCCAAGAGGGGATTTTCAGCAGAGAATCCTACTGAATCAAACTTCCAAAAACTGTTCAGATTTGCACATCACCGGGATCAGTAGCCCCAACCGTTAAGGCGGGCTTCCAGCTTCATGGCCTTCATGTTCTTCAGGGTAGACAAGAGGCAGCAATGCGTCACAGTCGTCGCGCAGCCCTCCCTTACGGTCGGGCTACCCATCAACCTGCAAAAAGGTACCTGATCTTAAGTTTATGAAGACCGTTACGATATGAATGCTGGTTTCTGCATCACAAGCTGGAGGAGTTGCCCGAGAAGGGTGAAGTCTAGCGGTTTGGGCAGGACTTCCCACGCTCCAAACTCTTCCTTTATCATCAAAGCAAGATTTAGCAGGCTGGCTTCCGCCGTCACGATAACGGGAATGTGAGGCTGCACAGATTGGATAAGTTGGAGAAGGTCTATGGCATTCAACTGTAATTCAAGTACTACGAGGTCAGGCTTTGAATCGGTCACTAGCTCATTCTGCACCTCTTCTCCATTTCGAGCCAGGGTGACTTCGTAGCCTTGAGCGGCCAGAACCAACAGCAGTGAAACGGGAGGCGAAAGCTCATCAAAGATGAGCAGGATTCGGTTTCTGGCACTTATGGGTTTTCTTTTCATAGCGGGTTAGCCTAACTCCCAAAAGCCGAAAAAGGAACTGGGGAATTCCTGGTAAAGTCGAAAAAAAACCCCGGCAGGAGAAATGAGGCCACGCTACCAGACGTTTTCCTGTTGTCCTATGTTGAAAAACCGCGGTTGTTGGTTCTGAAGCTCTAAAGACGCCTTTTTCGCCGCCGCGTCGCGGCACTTGACTGTAGGCCGGCCTTTTCAAGGCCGGTAACCTGGGTGTCCCACATAAGGAATCCGCGCCGCGTCAGTGGCGCTTGAATCTCGCACACCGCTTGGGTTTGCGATCTCATCCGTCGCTCTGCGACGGGTGAAGGGATTGGGTTGCCGAGACCGGCCTTGAAAGGCCGGCCTACCCTCAGATGCCGCTAAGCGGCAATGAAAATGTCCAATCTCCAGAAGCCAGGCAAGAATGCCTGTCTCTAGTTGAAATGTCCAAACTCTAGGGCGCTCCCGGAGCGCCTAAAATCGCCCATTGCCAGTTACCCGAGACCGTACCTTGGACCGGCATTTCCAGGGATGCTTGGCTCGTCAGATGCTGACAAGGCCCTGGGCAATGGCAAATCTGGTGAGTTCGGCAACGGTATGGATGTCGAGTTCCTGCATGATCTGAGACTTGTGGAACTCGACGGTCTTGACCGAGATATTTAGAAAATCCGCAATTTTCTTGGTGGAATTTCCCTCCGCCACCAGTTGTAACACCTCGCGCTGGCGGGGAGTCAGATCGGAGGCAAAGGACTTGGATCGATGCTTCGGCGATAGACTCAGGAACGTATTCAACACGGTTTTTGTGACCAGGGGCGTTACATACGAGCGGCCCTTGAGCACCTGCTGAATGGCCAGCAGCAATTCTGAGGCGGCCGATCGTTTAAGCACATAGCCCGACGCCCCTGCCCGAAAAGCCTCGGTCACATACATGGGATCTGCATGCATGCTCAGAAAGATGAGCCGGACCTCCGGCATCGATTTCTTCAATTGGCGACCGGCCTCGATACCGTTCATACGCGGCATGGAGATATCCAGCAGCACGACATCGGGCTTAAGCTTGGGAGCAACCTCCAGCAAAGCCCTACCGTCTTCGGCTGTTCCCACGATGTCAAACTCGGTTTCGAGCAATTTGTGAAATCCGGCCAAAACCAAGGAATGATCATCGACCAGGAGAATGGTGGGGCGTTTCATGTGATCCTCTCTGCCTGCGGAATCAACACGGAAACATGTGTACCACGTCCCGGGCCAGATTTCAAGGAAAGAGTTCCTCCCACGAGCCGCACTCGTTCCTCCATGCTGATAATGCCGAGCCCTCCCTTGCTCCTGACTGAACGAGGATCGAACCCTGCACCAGAATCTTTGATCGAAAGATAAATGCCATCCTCGATTCTCTTCAGCCCCACGGTCGCTTGCGAGGTGCGGGCATGCCTGGCAACGTTACGAAGGCCCTCCTGGGTTACCCTGTACAGGCAAGAAGCAATTTCTGGTGGCAGATCGACGGGAAGATTTTTGTGGATGAATTTGACCTCAATTTTTTCTCTCAAGGCGAAGGCCTGAACATAAGATTGCAAGGCGACTGCTAACCCCAGGTCATCCAGTATGGCCGGGTGAAGCTGATAGGCCAAACGATGAACCGAATCAGAAAGTTGTTCGGCCGTCTTCTTCAAAGCTTCCAGTTCCTCTCGAATGAGATCGGGGGAGGTGGGAAGGTCTCTTTCCAAACTTTCTACTTTGATGGTCAGCAGGGCCAGTTGTTGATTCAGGTCGTCGTGAAGTTCTCGCGACACTCGCCGGCGCTCCTCTTCTTGCGCGGA
>Ga0066710_100003507_pt1 | contig 13414 bp, 8 predicted proteins | sample GraSoiAngelo_159_FD_79666 | JGI IMG/M metagenome (GOLD analysis project Ga0066710, IMG submission 79666) | Grasslands soil microbial communities from the Angelo Coastal Reserve, California, USA - 14_1009_16_40cm | ecosystem: Environmental > Terrestrial > Soil > Grasslands | place: USA...
AGAAAACCTTCCATGACAATCTGGCCCGCCAACGTGCCGGTGAGGGTGGAATTCTGGCCGGAAGCCAAAAGCGCGAGGGCAAAGAGCGCGCTGGCCACCGGGACGCCCAGCACAGGGCTGAGCAGTTTGTAGGCGTGCTGAATCTCCTCGACGTTGTTCTGACCGCGTGTGTGAAAAGTCGCGGCCGAAACGACGAGAATTGCCGCGTTGATGAACAGCGCGAACATCAGGGCGGCGGTGGAGTCAATGGTGGCAAACTTGATGGCCTCGGCCTTGCCTTCGGCGGTCTGCTCGTATTTGCGCGTCTGCACAATCGAGGAGTGCAGGTAAAGATTGTGCGGCATGACCGTCGCGCCGAGAATGCCTATCGCGATGTAAAGCATTTCCTTGTTCTTCACGATTTCAAACCTGGGCACGAATCCACCGAAAACCTGGGCGATGTCCGGTCGGGAAAAAATGACTTCCGCCAGGAAGCAGCCGCCAATCGTTAGAATCAACGTGACCACCAGCGCTTCAATGTAGCGGAATCCCTTGTTCTGAAGATACATCACCACCAGCACGTCCAGCGCCGTAATGCAAACTCCCCAGGTCAAGGGCAGCTTGAACAACAAATTCAGCGCGATCGCCGAACCAATCACTTCGGCCAGGTCACAGGCGCAGATGGCGATCTCGCAAAGGAACCACAGGGCGATGGCCACCGGCCGGGAGTAATGATCGCGACAAGCCTGGGCCAGATCGCGGCCCGTGACGATGCCGAGCTTGGCGCAAAGCGATTGCAACAGAATCGCCATCAAATTCGACGCCAGGATGACGGACAACAGCGTGTAACCAAAGGCCGAACCCCCCGCCAGATCCGTCGCCCAATTGCCCGGGTCCATGTAGCCGACTGCCACCAGGTAACCCGGCCCGGAGAAGGCCAGCATCTTACGCCAGAAGCTCAATCCCTTCGGCACAGGAATCGTGCGGTGGACTTCTGACAGGCTCGGCGTGCCGCCGGGCAGTCGCCAGGCCTTTTCCGTCGAGTCCGGGTTCACGTGGTTGTTGCTCATAACCGCAAGTCAGAACCGCCAGGAAACGCCAATAAACGGATTCTGGTTTCTGTCCCCAGGCCACGCCAGCGCCGTTTCCTCGCCATTAAATAAGGGATTCAGTTATAGAGTCAACTATAAATATTAGATAATGCTATACCGAGCGTCCTAAGTCCGCGCTGCCGGGTCTGGGGACCCGGCCTACAAAGGCTTGTAGGCCGCCTGCCCTCACAGGCCGCCTGCCCTCACGCGGCGCCACTTTTGAGGTTCTGTATAATTCGCGAGTTTTGGGCTCAACGGTTCTTCCATGACCTGCCCAGGTGTTAGCCTGTGGCACAGACGACTGAGGAATGACAACTCACCAACGGACACCCGACATCTGGCGATTCAACCCATTGCCAAACCGGTTTGCCCCGCTTAACCTTGCCGCATGTTAGTTGCCTTCGAAGAGCGGATAATCGTAGTGGGTAGGCGAAAAAACCAACGGGGTGTCGAAGTAATGGATTGTGGGATCGGTGGAGTAATGGAGTCATGAAAAACAGAGTCGCGAGCGGAGTCGGCCAATACTCCATCGCTCCAATACTTCAGCCCGATTGACTGAATGAACCCGCCCCGACTGATCCTGGCTTCGGCCTCACCGCGGCGTGCGGAACTTCTGCGCGGGCTAGGGCTGAGATTTCATGTCGTGCCGAGCGACGCTGCGGAAGCGCACAACGAACAATTGACCGCGCGCGAACTGTGTCAGCTCAACGCCTACCGCAAGGCCCGCGCGGTGGCGAAGAGGATTCCAGACGCGTTGGTTCTTGGCGCCGACACACTGGTTTATCTGGGCACGCGGTTCTTTGGCAAGCCGGCCAACCTGGCGGAAGCGGAACAGATGCTGGAATGGCTTCAGGGCCGCACCCATCAGGTAGTTCCCGGTATTCGCGTGCTCCACCACCATCATCTTCGCCAGAACATATTTGCCGAACCCACGGAAGTCACGCTTCCGCCGTAGGACCCGAAACTCATTCCTTCTTACCAGAAGGCGGTCAATCCGCCCGATAAAGCGGGCGCCTACGCGATTCAGGAGAAAGGCGATCTCCTGGTGGAACGGATCGCGGGGTCCTTTTCCAATGTCGTTGGTCTGCCCATCGAACGGTTGAAATCCGAACTGGTGGCATGGTGAGCGCTGGGCGTTGGTCGTGGATGGCGGGTTGTTGGTTCTTGATCGGGAATGTGAGTTTTTGCCACGCACTACAGACCATTGACCACGGAACCCTGGCAAACCAACATTCGACAACCAACATTCGACAACCAACAACTGACAACTGACAACCAACAACTCCGGTATCTGGATTCCGTCGGGCGGAACATTATTCGGTTCCTCCAGACGGCGCAGGGTTTGATAGCATTCACGTTGATCGCCCTGGGTGTGGCGTTGACCAAATTCAATGCCGCCGCTCGTGTGATTCATCCGCTGATCCGCTCGCAAATCTACCGGGCGGGCCTGCGGCTATTGCCGATGATCGGTTTTCTGGCGTGCGCGCTGGGGCTGATGATCATTGGACAAATGGTGGCTTTGCTGACGCGGGTGGGCGCGCAGAATCTGGCCGGCACGGTGATGGTGACGGTGGTGGTTCGCGAACTCGGGCCGCTGGCAGCCGCGCTGGTGGTGCTGGCGCGGGTGGGCGCGGCGTATGTCATCGAGTTGGGGACGGCGCGCGCGCTGGGCGAGGTCGAAGCGCTGGAGGCGCTGTGCATCGACCCGGTTCATTACCTGGTTATCCCGCGCATAATAGGGCTGGCGTTGTCGATTTTCTCGCTCACAGTCTATTTCATCATAGTCACGCTGGTCAGCGGGTACCTGTTTGCCTTTGTACAGGACGTGCCGCTGTTGCCAGGCGACTACTTCAAGCAGTTGGCGACGGCGCTGGTCTGGGAGGACTTCGCGCTGCTGGCGCTCAAGACGTGCAGTTTCGGCATGGTCATCGCCGTCGTGACCTGTTACCAGGGCTTGGCCCAGCCGCTGCGATTGGAGCAGGTCGCGGGCGCAACCACGCGGGCTGTGGTCCAGAGCGTGGTGGCCTGTGTGTTGCTGGACGTCCTTTTCATTGTCATTTACCTCGCGATGTGAACGCCACCTCGCCCATCGGGGGAGTGCCCGCCGCCAGGGCCGCAGCCGCGGTCATTGAAATGATCGACGTTTCCATCGGCCTCGCCGGCGCCGTCGAGACGGCGGCCGTGGAGGGGATTCACTGCGCCATTGCGGCGGGCGACTATTGGGTGATTGGCGGTCCGCCCGGGTCGGGGAAGACCGATTTGTTGGCGACTATGGCGGGGCTGTACCGCCCCTTGAAGGGGACTCTGCGGCTGTTCGGGAAGGACAGCGCCAAGCTGGATGAGGACGATTTCCGGGCGGCGCGCTTGCGCATTGGACTCGTGTTCGATAACGGCGGCCGCCTGTTCAACCATCTGACGGTGGCGGAGAATATCGCGCTGCCGCTCCGCTACCATCGCGAGGGGCAATCGGGGCCGACGGAGGAACGGGTGAGCCGGATTCTAGAGGTGACCGGATTGACGGCGCTGGCGCGCGACTTAGCCGGGCAAATCAAACACGGATCGCGGCAGCGGGTCGGCTTGGCCCGCGCCTTGGCGCTCGGACCGGAAATTCTCCTGCTCGATAATCCCTTGACCGGGCTTGGCCAGCGGGAATCGCGCTGGTGGCGGGAGTTCCTGGCGCGACTTGCGGCGGGCCATGAATTGACGGGCGGCCAACCGGTGACATTGGCGATTACCTGTGATGATCTCCGGCCCTGGGCGGACCAGGGCAAACAATTTGCACTGCTGCGACAGAAACGATGGGTGAGGATCGGCGGGCGGATCGAATTGGCAGGCAGCGAGGAGCCGTTTCTGCGTGAGTTGCTGGCGCCGGATTTTAATGTTGGCCTGGCGGGCGGTTCATGAAGAGCCCCCACGCCATATATCGCGCATGGGGACCATGAACCCACCCCTAACCCCGCCCAGGAGGGGAACCGTCGTGTTGCGGACGATTGTCTGCTCCCCTCCTGGGAGGGGACTGGGGTGGGTCGGTTCATGAAGAGCCTCCATTCGCTTTTGCACATGCATTGGGACCACGAACCGCGTAATTGGAGCGCGGAGCTCCAACCCGGCGCGATCAACATATCCTTGGCGCGCCGGACCTGGCGGAGCTGGAGCTCCGCGCTCCGGTTCTTGAAAAGTCAGAACAACCGAGACTCCACAATGCCAAGCAGCAAGACCGGACCTCGTTCAGTTGCAACCCCCAGGTTGCGCCTTTGGCCATCGCGCCCCGGTCCGCGACCAAGCCACTGCGGCGAACCATCCAACATCCAACATCCAACGCCGAACAACGAACCGTGCGCGCAATGGTGAAGCGTTGGGAGTTGGAGGTTGGAGGTTGGATATTTTCTTAATCCATGGCCCTACAGGACCTGACACCTCAATTGCGCACGCGGCTCAGCCGAATGGAGCGGGCGGTGGGGATTTTTGTCGGGCTGGCGGCGGCGCTTTTGGTTTCGGGCTTTTTCTACTACCTTTATCACACGGCGGTGCGGAAGGGCTGGTTCCTTAAAAAGGTCCCTTACTACGTTTACGTGCAGAATGCCAGCGGGTTGAAACCGGGGGATGCCGTGAAATTGATGGGCTTTCCCGTGGGTGAGATCACCGAGGTGACCTCCATGCCCCCGACCGAGTGGTTCGTGATCAATCAATATAATGTCTTCGTGCGGTTTCTGATCAAAGAACCGTATTACGGTTACATCTGGACGGACTCGCGCGTGAAGATTTCGGCGGGCGATTTTCTGGGCAATCGTGTTCTGGAAGTGATCAAAGGGCAAAGAGGAGCGGTGACCGTCGTGGAAAAGAACGGGGTCATCACGGGCATTCTCAACGAGAATATGTCCGACACTTACGATCCACTGACCAAAAAAACGAAAGGTGTGTGGTTGAAGGAAGTTGAAGAGTCGCCGACCGCAACGGAAAAACTGGATCAAATCGTGAAGTCGGTTGAATCGGCCTTGCCACCCTTGACCAATCAACTGGCCACCCTGCTGGGTAATGGGGCGCGGGCGGTTTCCAACCTGAACAACCTGGCGGTAATCGCCCGGCCCTTGGCGACCAACCTGACGGTAATCTCGGCGCAATTGCGCGAGTTTGACGGTTCTTTCGGGCGGTGGCTGTTTTCGCCCGACTTCAATCAACAACTCGAACTCGCGGCAACAGGTGCCAACTCCACGCTCGCCAGTGTCGATACCAACCTCCTCGAGGTTGCGCAAAAACTTGGCCTCTCGCTGGACCACTTGGCGGATATGACGAGCAACCTGAATGCGCAAGTGCAGAGCAACACCAACATGCTCGGCGAAATCTCCGCAGCGGTCACCCACACCGATGAACTCATGCAAGGGCTCAAGCGCCACTGGCTGCTGCGTTCGGCCTTCAAGACCAAATCCACCAATCAGCCGCCGCCCCGACCCAAACTAGGATTGCCTCCCGGCCACCCGCGCCCGTGACCATCCGGCGGACGGCGGGCCAATTCAAGGCACTTGAACTTCAGTGGCCATCGGCGATAACTTACGGGATGCCTAGGACGAAAGCGACCAAGAGCAAGCGCTCGCCGGCACTGGCCCAGAAGCGCCGGGGATGCTCGAGGACGGTCTCCGCGCGGTTGCGGCCGTTGGAGTTGAGGCGGGTGGTGGATGAATTGCAGGCGCAACAGGAGCAATTGCAGGCGGAAAACGAACACCTGCGGGCCAACCAGCGCGACCTCGAGGCATCGCGCAGCCGCTACACGGACCTTTATGACCTGGCGCCGGTTGGCTACCTCCATCTTAATGCCACCGGGCTCCTGCTGGACTTGAACCTCACCGCCGCGGGCATGCTCGGCGGGGACCGGGTTCACCTCGTCGGCCTGCCTTTCCCAATCTACGTGTCGCAACTCGACGTCCCAAAACTCCTCGATCATCTGTCGCAAGCCAAACGGTCCCGGGAACCGGTGCGCACGGAGTTGATGCTGGGAGCGCGGTGCGGGGAGCTGCGTTGGGTGCAGATGGTCACCATGGCGATGCGGGAATCGGAGGGTCGGAAGACGGTATTCCACGCAGCACTGATGGACATTTCGGAGCGCAAGCGGGCCGAACAGGCTTTGTTGGCGAGTGAGAAACAGTACCGGCTGTTGTTCGAGCGCAATCCGCATCCGATGTGGATCTCCAATCGCGCCACGCTGCGGTTCTTGGCCGTCAATGACGCCGCGATCTCGAGTTATGGTTATACCCGAAAGGAATTTCTGGCCATGACGGCCAAGGACCTGCGCGCCCGCCCGGAGGGCGCCGTTCCCTTTCGTTACCACGATGGCGGGCCAGGCGGCGAGGTCGGGGCGCTGCCTGGTTTCGCGGGCGTTTGGAAGCATCGCACGAAAGCCGGAACCTTTTTGGACGTGGAGATCACCCGAAGTCCGGTCGTGTTTGAGGGCCAGGCCGCCTGGCTCGTTCTGGCACACGACATCACTGCGCGCCGTCGGGCCGAGGCCGCTCTTCAGGAAAGCGAGGCGCGGTTCCGAGCGACCTTCGAAAACGGAGGCTCCGGCATGGGCACGGCCCAGCGCAAACGCGCGAAAGACGCCCTGTGGGAGAGCGAGGCGCGGCTGCAAGCGATCATGGACAACAGTCCGTTGGCGATCTTTCTCAAAGACACCGAGGGCCGTTATCTCACGGCCAACAGGCGGTTTGAGAGCGTGTATGGCGTATCCCGCGAGCGGGTGGTAAGCCGGACGGACCTGGAGTTGTTTGCGACCGAACAGGCCGCCCTCATTCGCGCCAACGATCTCCGGGTCCTGGAAACCGGGCAACCGCTGGAAGGGGAGGAAATCTTTCTCTGCCAGGACGTCACGCGCACCCACTTTGTCTCGCGATTTCCCGTGCGGGACTTGAAAGGCAGAGTGCACGGGATCTGCGGCATGGCGACGGACGTAACCGAACGGAAACAGACGGACGAAAAGTTAAAGAAGTTTGGAGAACTGCAGAAGAGCCTCACGCGCCAACTCCTGGAAGTGCAGGAGACGGAGCGGCGCCACATCGCCCGCGAACTGCACGATCAGTTGGGGCAGTTGCTGACCGCGCTCAAATTGAGCCTGCGCATCAGCGCTGACCACCCCTCGGAAAATTTCCGGGCCGACCTCGAGCGGGCGGAGGCGCTGGTCAGCGATTTGACCGCGCGCGTGCGCGATTTGTCCCTCGATCTGCGGCCCAGTTTGCTGGACGACCTGGGGCTTCTGCCGGCGCTGTTGTGGCATTTTGACCGGTACGCCGAGCAGACCCGGATCCAGGTCGCTTTCAGCCATCTGGGCATCGAAAGCAGACGATTCGAACCGCAAGTCGAGACGGCCGCCTACCGGATCGTCCAGGAAGCCTTGAATAACGTGGCCCGGCACGCGGGGGTGAAGGATGCGACCGTGCGCGTCTGCTGCGACGGAGGTCGTCTGCGAATCCAGGTCGCCGACCGCGGGCAGGGCTTTGACCCGGCGTACGCGTTGGCCGACACCCGGTCGCGCGGGTTGGCCGGGATGCGTGAGCGGACGAACCTGCTGGGCGGCGAGTTGACTGTGGATTCTGCCCTCGGCGCGGGCACGCGGTTGACGGCGGAGCTGTTGTTGGGCAAAGCTTAGGGAGGGAAAAGTCCATGAAAGCAACCGTTGTCCTCGCTGACGATCATCACATTGTGCGCCACGGATTGCAGGCCCTGCTCTCGGCCGAGCCGGACCTGAGAGTAGTCGGCGAGGCCGCCGATGGTCTCGAGACGCTCCGATTGGTCGAGCGGTTGAAGCCGGACATCCTGGTGCTGGATCTGATGATGCCGGGGTTGGACGGCCTGGAAGTTATCCGCCAGCTCAAGAAACGATCGCCCAAAACGCGCACGGTTGTCTTATCCATGCACAAAAACGAGGCCTACGTTTGGGAGGCATTAAAGAGCGGCGCCCTGGGCTATGTTCTCAAAGACTGCGCGCCTAACGACCTGGTCAAGGCGATGCGCGAAGCGCTGGCCAACCGGCCGCACCTCAGTCCGCCCCTCTCGGAAATCAATATCATGGCCTATCTTCAAAAAAAGAACGGCAGCCCGTTTGATCTCTACCAGACCTTGACCGCACGCGAGCGGCAGATTCTGCAATTGTCCGCCGAAGGACAGACCAGTGCTGACATCGGCGCCCGCCTTTCAATCAGCCCGCGCACCGTCGAGGCACATCGCGCCAATCTGATGCGCAAGCTTGGATTCCACAAACTGACTGAACTCGTCCGGTACGCTTTGGAACGACAGCTCCTGCCCAGGGAGGGCCCGGCCGCATCCCGACCCGCGCGCGTCTAATGCGCCCTGGCGACCGTGCCGCGCTGAATTAGTTTCCCGCGGGACTCTCGCAGGCCGCGCAACTTGCTCGGACCGCGCAACCAAAAGACTCATCAGTAGCGAGGAGCCAATTCTCAATGCGAAGCGCCGCAAGGGACCAAGGGACACAGCCGAGTCGTGGTCCCGCTTGACTTGACTCCGCCCAACGTGGATGGTTTGCAGGTGCTGGGTCGGATGTGGGCTGTTGAGCGCAGCAGTTGGTGGTGGGGCGGTTGACCTTGTTTCGTCTCGAGTGCGGGCAAGCAACGTGAGAATTTGCCGCGTCGCCGCCAACGGTTTGATGCGCCTGCCGGCCAGCTTTGAATTATGGTCCTGCGGTGAGCCCGGGTCGGCTGAATCGACTGCTGCTGAACGGACTGGAAGCAATAGAAAGCCACATGGGAAGGCCGCTACGCGTTTTAATCGTAGATGATTCGGAGGACGACGCCCGTCACGTGGTCCGAAGACTGGAGCACAGCGGGTTTAGTCCGGTCTGGAAGCGCGTCGAGTCTGCCGAGCCGCTGCGAGCAGCGCTCTCCGCCCAGGCGTGGGACATTATTTTATGTGATCACTCGATGCCGGGGTTTGGAAGCATGCAGGCCTTGAGCGTGCTGCAGGAAGTCGGAGCCGATCTTCCCTTGGTCATCGTTTCCGGGGTCATAAGCGAGGAGGACGCGGTTGTCGCCATACGGGCCGGGGCAGCGGACTACATTTCGAAAGACAATTTCTCGCGGCTGATCCCGGTGGTCGAGCGGGAGCTTCGCGCCGCGCACCTTCGCCGGGAGAACCAGCAACTGGCTGAGATTCAGCGTGAAGGGCAGGCGCGGCGGAGCGCCATTTTGGAATCGGCGCTCGATTGTATCGTGACGATCGATCATGAAGGGAAGATTTTTGAATGGAACCGCGCGGCGGAAAACACGTTCGGTTACCGACGCTCGGACGCGCTGGGCAAAGTGATGGCGGACTTGATCATCCCGCCCGCGCTGCGGCAAAGACACCAGCAAGGTCTGGCCAACTACCTGGCCGGCGGAAAAAGCGCCATGCTGGGCAAACGGATGGAGCTGACCGCGATGCGCGCCGATGGCAAGGAGTTTCCAGTGGAATTGACGATCACGCGGGTGCCGATCGAAGGAGAGCCAATCTTCACCAGTTTCATTCGCGACGTCACCGACCGCCGGCAGATGGAGGAGCAATTGCGCCAGTTGCAGAAGATGGAGTCGATCGGTCAACTGGCGGCCGGCATAGCTCATGACTTCAACAACATCCTCGCTGTCATCCAAGGCCACACCTACCTGCTGGTCGGTGGCATGGTCACTGGCACGGACGCGGAGGACTCGATCAAGCAAATTGGCGCCGCCGCCAAACGTGCCGCCGCTTTGACCCGCCAGTTGCTCACCTTCAGCCGGAAGCAGCAGATGGCGCCGCAGGAGCTGAACCTGAACGAGGTGATCAATGGGATGGCCAAGATGGTCGCGCGTCTCCTCAGCGCCGACATCGCGTTGGAGGTCGCGCCGGCGCCGGACCTGCCCGCCCTCGACGGAGATGTCGGCATGATGGAACAGATTCTTTTGAATCTCGCCGTCAACGCCCGCGATGCCATGCCGCAGGGCGGGAAGTTGACCATCAGCACGCGCGCTTGTGAAATCAAGGGCGAGGCAGCCGAGCGCAATGCCGAAGCCCGCCCCGGCCGATTCGTCCGCCTGACTGTCAGCGATACGGGGCACGGTATTCCGCCAGGGGTCTTGCCGAGGATATTCGAACCGTTTTTCACGACAAAAGAGGCAGGAAAAGGCACCGGTTTGGGGCTGGCCACGGTGTATGGGATCGTGAAACAACACCAAGGCTGGATCGAAGTCGAAACCAAAGTGGACCAGGGAACAACCTTTAATGTCTATTTGCCGGCCGGTTCAAAGAGAGGGACCGCAGCCAAGGAACTGGCCACCCCGGCGGCTGCGCGCGGGCGCCAGGAAACGGTTTTGATTGCCGAGGATGAACCGGCATTGCGCCGCTTGGCCGCTCGCATCCTGGGAAACCTGGGATATGAAGTGCTGGAGGCCGCCTCCGGCGTGGAAGCGATCGAGGTGTGGGAGCAGCACGGAAGAAAAGTGGCCTTGTTGCTCGCGGATCTGGTGATGCCGGACGGATTGACCGGGAGAGAACTAGCCAAACAAATGCAGGCCCACGATGCCGGCCTCAAGGTGATTTACACCAGCGGTTACAGCCCGGAAACTAGGGAAACCACCTTTGTGTTTCGGGAAGGCGCCAACTACCTCCAAAAGCCTTATCCTCCCGCAAAACTCGCCGAAATTGTCCGGCATTGTCTGGACGGAAAGCCGAGCTGAACGGAAAGACCTCGAAAAACAATTGGCTATTCCGTCGAAAGGCGGCGCGTGGAAGCCGCGTTGTGCGCCAGTGAAGAGCGTTTCCGTTCAGTGACCCAATCTGCCAACGAGGCGATTATCGTGGCCGACGGCCAAGGCGAAATCGTCTCCTGGAACCGCGGCGCGGAGGAGATTTTCGGTTATGAGGAGCAGGAGGTGCTGGGGCGGCCGCTGACGGCGCTGATGCCCGAACGTTATCGCGATGCGCACCTTAATGGCCTGGGGCGTTTCCGCTCGACCGGTGTGGCCAAGGTCGTCGGCAAGGCGATAGAGTTGCACGGCTTGCGCAAGGACGGGAGCGAAATTCCCGTCGAACTCTCCCTGGCGATGTGGAAAACCGGCGCGAGTATGTTTTTCAGTGGCATAATCCGCGACATCACGGCGCGGCGACAAGCCGAGGATGCTCTTCGCGAAAGCGAGGAGCGTTTTCGCTCGCTGGCGGCTTCTGCGCCCATCGGCATCTTCTGCGCCGACGCGCAAGGCCATTGCGTTTACAACAACCCGCGCTGGCAAGCGATCACGGGGCTGTCGCTCGAAGAAAGTCCGGGAACAGGGTGGACACGCGCCGTGCATCCGGAAGATCGGCAAGCCGTGGTTGATTACTGGACTTTGTGCGCCCAACTCGGCAGCGCGTTTTACCGCGAGTTCCGGGTCCAAAAGGCCTCCGGCGAGGTGAGATGGGTCTATTCGCTCGCGACGGCCATCCAGTCCGGAGGGAACGTCGTCGGCTACGTCGGTACAGTGGAAGATATTACCGATCGCCGGGAGGCCGAGGCGGAGCGCGAGGCGCTCATCCGCCTATTGAACGCGGCTTTGGCTGAGGTCAAAAACCTGGGAGGCCTGCTGCCGATTTGCGCCGGCTGCAAAAAGATTCGGGACGACAACGGCTACTGGAACCAGATCGAAAACTAGATCGCTCACCACATGGGCGCACGGTTCACTCATAGCTACTGTCCCGAATGCGCCGCAAGATTCCTCAGGGAAGACGGTTTGGTAAACCCTGAGGCGCCGATTGGTTGAGCGGCCAAACCCGGAACGTGCGATGATTCGCAACTCCAGGTTCAGCGGAAGCCCGGAATTTCTTCGGTGGAAAATAGGCGGGGTTCCGATGGACCAACTCTAAACAACTGAGGGCATCATATCGACGCAACCTCACACGCAGTATCACGCCGACCACCAGAATCAATACCACACGGAATTTTACTCCCGAACCAAACCGAAGAAGGTGGTAGCAGGAGCGGAGTGTCATGATCGATGTTAACGAATCGGGCCGGTATGATTTACTGACTCTCTTGGAATTCCTTCATTCAATTCGGTAATGGAGCCGAGCTGCCCTGGCACTCGGGGCCATTTTCATGGTTTGACCTGTCTGCGGCCTTGTCCTAGATTCGCCCCCCTTGTTTACCTTATGAACGTTTTGATTTGCGATCCGATTTCGCCCAAGGGGATCGCCCTGCTCCAGCAGCAGGCCGGGTTCAAGGTAGCGGTCCTGGAAAAGCATTTGTCGGAGGTTGAATTGCTGCCCCTCGTCCGGGACGTGGTCGCCCTCGTCGTTCGTTCCGAAACGAACGTGACGAAAAAGGTGATCGAGGCCGCGCCCCGGCTTCGGGTGGTCGGCCGAGCCGGTGTGGGGATTGACAACGTCGATGTCGAGGCTGCCACTCAGCGTGGAATCGTGGTAATGAACACGCCCAGCGGCAACACCATCTCGACCGCCGAATTGACCTTTGCCATGCTGATGGCGTTGGCCCGCAAGATCCCGCAGGCGCACGCGTCCATGAAGGCCGGACAGTGGAACCGCAAGGAATTCCACGGGGTCGAGCTCTGCAACAAGACGCTCGGCATCCTCGGCATGGGCCGCATCGGGAGCGAAGTGGCCCGGCGCGCCATCGCGTTTGGCATGAGAGTGCTGGCCTACGACCCTTATCTCGCTCTCTCGCGCGCCAAAGCGTTGCAGGTCGAGTTGGTCGAACTTGACGAACTCTACGCGCGCTCCGATTTCATCACGGTCCACATGCCCATGAGCGACGAAACACGCGGGTTGATCGACGCCGCCGCATTCGCCAAAATGAAGAAAGGCGTGCGCGTGTTGAATTGTGCCCGCGGCGGCATCATCAATGAGCAGGACCTTTTCCACGCTATCCAGTCCGGAAAGGTCGCCGGCGCGGCCCTGGACGTGTTCGAAACCGAGCCGTTGCCGAAGGAATTTCCGCTGCGCGACCTGCCGCAGGTCATCATGACACCGCATCTGGGAGCCAGCACGGAGGAGGCGCAGGAAAATGTCGGCATCGAAGTGGCCGAGGCGATCATCGATTATTTGCTCCACGGGGCCGTGCGCAACGCGATCAATCTACCCAACCTGGACGCGAAGACCTACGCGCTGGTCAAACCGTATTTGAATCTGGGCGAAAAACTGGGCCGCTTGCTGGCGCAACTGGGCGACGCCTTCGAGTTGATGGCGCGCTGCATTCGCGCCGGGCAAACCATGTCGCAATCGCTGCAGGCGGTCGCCGAGGAGTTCGACCCGCCCATCTCACAGGAATTCTCACTGTGCTTCGAGCAGATGAACCTGGGGTTGTCCCCGGAACTTGCCATGCGCGATTTGGCGCGGCG
>Ga0066710_100003508_pt1 | contig 13413 bp, 8 predicted proteins | sample GraSoiAngelo_159_FD_79666 | JGI IMG/M metagenome (GOLD analysis project Ga0066710, IMG submission 79666) | Grasslands soil microbial communities from the Angelo Coastal Reserve, California, USA - 14_1009_16_40cm | ecosystem: Environmental > Terrestrial > Soil > Grasslands | place: USA...
GACGGCGGAGGAAATCGAAACCCTCCTCGGCCCCGCGGACGCGAAGATCTTCAACCAAGTCTATGGCGTCGACCGCGGACCCAACTTCGCCGACCCGCACCACGGCTCTGGAACGCCCGACAAGAACATCCTGTTCCTCCCCCGCCCCATCGAAGAGGCGGCGTCGCAGCTCGCCATGACGGTGGAGGCGCTGGAGGAGGTGCTCGCGCCGATGCGGCAGTCGCTCCACGAAGCGCGCCTCCAGCGCAAGCAGCCCCTGCTCGACACGAAGGTCCTGACGGGCTGGAACGCGCTGATGATCCGCGCCCTCGCCTATGGCGGGAAGGTGCTGAACGAGCCGCGCTACGTCGACGCCGCCGCCAAGGCCGCCGAGTTCCTGCTCGCGCGCCACCGCACGCCGGACGGCGGCCTGTATCGCACGAGCCGCGACGGCGTCGCGAAGTACAACGGGTTCCTCGACGACTACGCCTTCCTCGCCCAAGCGCTGCTGGCGCTCCACGACGCCGGGCAGAACGGCCACTGGCACGACTCAGCCGAGGCGCTGGTCGAGGCGATGCTGGAAAAGTTCGGTGGCGCCGGGGCCGGCGGCTTCTACTTCACCGAGCGCGGCGCGAAAGACCTGATCGTCCGCCAGAAGGTCGCCAGCGACAGTCCGCTGCCCAGCGGCAACGCGGTGGCGGCGATGGTGCTGCTCGACCTGGGGCGGGTGGAGGCGGCGCGGGACACGCTGGCCGTGTTCGCCCAGGCACTGGAGAACAACGCCGAGGGGATGAGCTCGATGGTTGAGGCGGCCGATCTATACCTGCGCCAGGCGGGGCCGTTCACGGTCTCGGCCGCGAAGGGCGAAGCCGGAATTGCCGCGGGCGGCGCGGATCGGCCGATGTCGCCGCAGCAGCTCGCGGCGGGGGTCGTGACTGTGGACCGCCGCTGGGCCCGCCCCACCGAGTTGCACGTCCGTCTCAACATCCTCAAAGGCTTCCACATCAACTCCCACGACCCCGGCGGCGGAAAGGACCTGCCGCTGGTCCCCACGACGCTCACTGTCGTGGGCGAAGCCGCCGGCGCAGCTCAAGTGGAATACCCGCCGGGGGAACCGCAGACTTTTGCCTTCGCCGACCGCCCGATCCGCGTCTACAGCGGAGAGGTGACGCTCAGAGTGAGGCTCACGGCCCCGCCGTCTAAAGGCGCCGCGCTGAAGCTGAACGTTTCCTACCAGGCCTGCGACGACACCGCCTGCCTGCCGCCGGTGACGAAGCAGATCGACGTGGCACACCCGGCATGACCAGGTAACTTTCCGTTCGGTTGAGTGAGGCCAGCGTGTCCCTATACTCCGTCACCCATGCCCAAACTCCCCACCAGCACGGACGCGACGGTCCAGTTAAGAGATCAAATCCCTGCCGGCGCCGAAGCAATCGCGGTCTTCATTCATAAGCAGACCAAGCCCGGAAGCGACGCCGTCAAGGCAATGCCGGAGGAGGTGCGCGGGTCGGTCGACGCGCTGCTCGCGGCGGGATCGGTGATCGGCAAGTCCAACGAGCTGACCACGCAGCTTTTGCCGGCGTCCGGCAACGGCAAGGCGCGGCGGCTGCTGGTGGTCGGACTCGGCGCGAAGGACAAGTTCTCCGGCCACTGCCTCCTCGAAGCCGGCGGCACACTCGCCAAGGCGGCTCGGAAGCAGAAGCTCAAAGTCATCGCGGCCGTTGTGCCGGACGTCCCGGACACGCTGCCGGGCGTCCCTGGCGCCGCCCCCACGGGTCCGGGTGAGCAAGTCGCGGTCGAAAACCTCGCCGCCGGGTTTCTCCTGGGCAGCTTTGACTTCGAGGAATTCAAAGGCGCGGCGAGCAAGAAGAAGGACGAGGCGAAGGAGAAGAAAGGCCCGGCCCAGCTCACGGTCGTCGCCGAAACCAACGCCCAGACGCGACAGGCGCTCGAGCGTGCTCAGGCGATCTCCGACGGACAGAACTTCGCCCGCACCATCGCCTCGCGCCCCGGCAACGAGATCAACCCGCCGGCCCTGGCCGACGTCGCCCGAGAGCTGGCGCGGACGACGGGGCTGAAGCTCCGCGTGCTGGACGACCGGGAGATGGAAAAGCTCGGCATGGGCGGCATCCTTGCCGTCGGGGCGGGCAGCCGGCGGACCGCCCCGCCGCGGATGATTGTGCTGGAACATCGTATCGGCGGCGGCGGTGCGGGTCGCAAGGGTTCATCCAACGCGAAACGGGCGACGCAGGCGTCGCCCCTACTGGTCGTCGGCAAGGCGATCACCTTCGACACCGGCGGCGTGTCGATCAAGCCGGCCGAAAAGATGGGCCGGATGATCTTCGACAAGTGCGGCGCGATGGCGGTGCTGGGGATGATGTACGCGGTGGCCATGCTCGACCTGCCGATTAGCGTCGTCGGCATCCTCTCCAGCGCCGAGAACCACATCAGCGAAACCGCCTATCGTCCCGGCGACATCCTCCGCATGTACAACGGCGTCACCGTCGAGGTGACCAACACCGACGCCGAAGGCCGCCTCGTCCTCGGCGATGCCCTCGCGTGGGGGATCGAGACCTACAACCCCTCCGCGGTCGTCGACCTGGCCACCCTGACCGGCGGCGTCGTCGTCGCCCTGGGCAAGACGATGGCTGGCATGATGAGCAACGATGACGAGCTCGTCGAAGAACTCGGCGCCGCGGCCGCCGCCGCGGGCGAGAAGGTCTGGCGGCTGCCGCTGGGCGAGGACCAGCGCGAGTACATCAAGAGCGACCCCGCCGACATCGTCAATTCCGGCGGCCGCGAGGGGCATCCACTCCAGGGCGGGGCGTTCTTGAGCTACTTCGTCAAGTTCGAAGGCAAGGACAAGACCCCGTGGGCCCACCTCGACATCGCCGGCGTCGCCGACACGGAGAAGGACCAGCCGGTGTACGCGAAGGGCGCCACTGGCTGGGGCGTGCGGACGCTGGTGAATTGGGTGGAGGCGCGGGCGGAGACGGACGGGAGGGGGAGCCGCGCCGGTGCGAGCGGCAGAAGCAAGACGGATCGGAAGGTGCCCCCTCCTGCGGGGGGATGACGTGAGGAATCCACCGGAGTTATGCTGCCGGGATGGAATTGCGTGCGGTCTCGGCGTCTTAGAAAAGGAGAAGGTCATGCCCATCAACGTAACCCGTCACGTCGTTGGCCTCGTGGCTGTCACTGCCTTCCTCGCGGGCGTCGGCTGCGCCCATCGTGGCGAGCAGCACCAGCGGCTCGACCCGTCGGGCGTGCCGCCGCAGGTCAGGGCGGCGATGGAGGCGCGGTTTCCCGGCGCGCAGGTGACCAGCGTCGAGCGGGAGAAGGAGCACGGCGACGTCGTCTACGACTACGAGCTGCGCCAGAACGGGCGGAAGTACGAGATGGACGTCAAGGAGGACGGGACGGTGCTGGAGGTCGAGAAGCAGCTTGCCGCCACGGACGTGCCGGACGCGGTGACACGCGCCGTTCGGGAAAAGTACCCCAACGCGACGGTCAAGGAAGTCATGGAGGTGGACAAAGTCCGCGGCGGGCGCGAGGCGCCCGACCATTACGAGGTGACGCTGGCAGGGGCGAAGGTCAAGGAGGTGACGGTGTCGATGGACGGGAGGATTACGGAGGAGGAGTAGGGGAGAGGTCAGAGGTTAGAGGTTAGGGCGGGGTCATTTCGGCGGCGCGGGTCGCTTCGCCTTTTGCGCCAGCTCGCGCACCTTTGAGATCATCGCGTCCTCCGCGCCCGGCGCGAACCAGCCGGCGCCGGAGTTGAGGCCCCGGGTCTCGTAGCCGCCTTCTTCGATCACGCGCTTGGAAGGCAGGTAGCCGAAGTAGTCGTTGCAGTACCCGGCGGGCCAGAGGTTGAGCTGGCCGATCGCTGTTTCAATCGCGTGGACGTAGTCGACCACGACTTCGCCGGGAAGTGCGACCAGGGTGAGGCCCTCGCCGAACTGCCACACGCCTACCGGCGCACGGTACGTCGTCGGCAGACTCCGGCGCCGGTCGAGCATCGCGAGCATCGTCTTGGCGTTCCCCTTCTGCCAGCCGGGGCTGTTCTCGGAGAGATTCTGAAGCTCGTCGCGCGTCGTGGCCCGCAGCGGCAGGTCGACAGAGTCGAGAACTGTAGTGAGCGGGCCGGAAATTGGCATCAGCTTTCCGTCCATGACCCTTCGCACCTCGTCCGCCAGTTCCTTGCCGTGCCGTTTCGCCAGGTCCATCGTGTTGCGCGGGTAGGGGTTGGCGTCGCCGCCGCAGCCGATCATGAACAGGGCGACGACGCCGGGATGGCGTTGCTCGATTTCGGCCTGGGCGAAGCCGGCGTAGTCGCCGCAAAGGGCGTAATTGTCCTGGCCGAGCGTGGTGTTGTGGCAGGCGCAGCCGAAGAGGATCGCCTTCGGCTTGCCCTGGGCGTCGTCGACGCGGAGGACGGGGACGCACCGGTCGGCGGGCCCGCGCGGGTTGACGCCGAGGATAACGCCGTCCTTGGTGAATTCCCTGCGGTTCATGACGAAGTTGGCCACGCCGGATCCCCAGGAGAGTCGGGCGGGCTCCAGCTTGCCGAGCGCGGCGCCGGCGACTTCGACGAGCCGGTCCTGCATCCAGTGCGTGTACTCAACGGTGTCGGGGGACGGCTTGGGGTCGTCGGTCTCCTCGCGTGGGCCGAGACTCAGCGTGGGCCCGGCGTGGTTGTGGGCGAAGTTCAGGAGAATCTGCTCGCGCTTCAGCCCCGACCGCTCCGCGATGCGCTGGCATACGGGTTCGGCAATCTTGGACGAGAGGCCGATCAGGTCCATCGTCACGATGACGCCGCGGTGCCCCTCGCCGTCGTCGAGTGCAAGCGCCTTGGCGTGAATGTCCTGCTCGACCCTCTCGAACGGCCGGGCCCGCGCCGCGTAGCCGGACATGACGACGGGTTTCCGCGGCGTGATTTTCACGGCCGCCGCACCGGCCTTCCATTCGGCCCCAGCGGCGGGAGCGAACGCCAGCAAGCAGATCAGCCAGGAGAAGCCCCCAACCATGTACGAGAAGCGCGGTGAGACGCTCATGATGGAACGATTATCTGCGGCCGGGGGAGAAAGGCGAACGCCAAGACGCCAAGACGCCAAGATAGGACGGAAAAGGAGAGAATCGGCAGCGAAAAGAGCGTTTCGCCTCCTCTTCCTGCCTTGGCGTTCTTGGCGTCTTGGCGTTCGCCTTTCTTCGGGTCCAGCGATGCTAAAATGCGGCAGTCGCAGGAGGGTGAGAATTGCGAAGTTCACTGGCCGTTACTTCCGAAGTCTTGGAAGGTCGCCTACTGTTTGCCGTGGTAACGGTCGACGCCGGTCGAGTCGTTCGCCAGGTGAACCCGCACGTGCTCGGCGTCAACATCAACTGGTGGGATACCAACCTGACCACTTCCCGCACCGCCCAGATGGTCCGCGACGCGGGGATCAACTTTTTCCGCTTCCCGGGCGGGTCCAGCTCGGATGAGTACCATTTCGCCGACCCGCCCAGCTACAACGGCCGCGGCACCGCGGCCACGTTCGCCAACTTCATTGCGTCCGTCGGCGGCCAGGGCGTCGTTACCCTCAACTACGGCACCGGCAGCCCGCAGGAGGCGGCGGCGTGGCTGGCGTATCTCAACGCGCGGCCGGACGACCCGACGCTGATTGGGCCGGGGGCGCAGTGGAACAATACGGCCGGCGCCTGGGTGCAGAAAGATTGGAAGACGGCCGGGTACTGGGCGTCGCTGCGGGCCGCGGCGCCGCTGGCGCAGGACGACGGGTTGAACTTCCTGCGCGCCCGGCGAAGCCCGCCCTTCGCGCTGCACTACCTCGAAATCGGCAACGAGCTGTACGGGTCCTGGGAGGTCGACAAACATGGCCAGGGCGGCGACGCCGGGGCTCCGCACGACCCGGCCACCTACGCCTCATTCGCCAGGCGATTCGCCGACTACGCCGCTCAGATTGACCCCACCATTTCCGTCGGGATCGACAGCGGCAGCGTCGGCACCGACAGCGGGTGGACTACGCGCGTCCTGCGCGAAGGCTTGGCGCGCGGCTTCGTGCCCGGCTTCATCAGCGACCACCTCTACACGCAGGCCCCCGGTCAGGAGAACGACGCGACGCTGCTGCTGGGCACCGTCTCCAACCCCAACGACACCAGCACGACCGACCCGACGAACTGGGCCCGCCGGGCCGTAGGTTATCGCACCCTCCTGCGGAACAACCTCGGCGCTGCGGCCGGCCAGGTCGAGCTACTGGCGACCGAATACAATTCCGTTTACTCCAATCCCGGCAAGCAGACCACGAGCCTGGTGAACGGCCTCTTCGCCGCCGACTCGATCGGGATGCTGCTCCAGACCGAATACAACGGCGCTAACTTCTGGGACCTGCGCAACGGCTGGGACCCCAGCAACAACAACTCCGATACGCTGTACGGCTGGCGCAAGGGTGGCGATTACGGGATGCTGGGCAGCGGCTCCGGCCCGGCCCCGGCCACGGGCACCTACGTCCCGTACCCGACCTACTTCGCCCACCAACTGCTGTCGAAGATGGTGCTGAACGGCAACGCGGTCGTGAGCGCGGGCAGCGACGACGCCAACCTTTCCGCCTACGCGGTACGGCAATCGAGCGGCGGTTTGAGCCTGCTGGTCATCAATAAGAACCCTACTTCGGACCTGACGGAGACGGTCCAGCTCACCGGCTTCCGCCCCGACGCCGCGGCCAACGTGTGGCAGTACGGCAAGGCCGAGGACACCGCCCAGAGCCAGACGGGCGACGGGCACGCGTCGCTTACCAGTAGCAGCGTGGCGGTGCCGGGCGGGGGCAGCGCGTTCAATTTCAAATTCCCGGCCTACTCGATGACGGTAATTGAGCTGGCCCCGGCGCCTCCCGCCGTCGTGGTCGCCCGGTCCGTTTTCTACAACCAGAGCGCCTACGACGGCAATGACGCATCCGCCAACCTAGCGGACGACATCGCCGTCGCGCCGGACAAGGTGGCGCTGCTGGCCGGAGGGGTTGCTGGCGGCGCGAATGTCACCAACTATGTCCTCGGCCTAAACGGCATCATGATCGACGTCGCCAACCTCCCGCCCGGCGCGGGGCCTGGTGTCGGCAGCTTCTCGTTCAAAGCCGGCGCCGGCGGCGACCCGTCGCAGTGGGCCAGCGCACCGGCGCCGACGTTCATCACGCTGCGGCGGGGGGCGGGCGTCGGCGGGTCGGACCGCATCACGCTCGCCTGGAAGAGCGGGGCGGTGAGGAACCGCTGGCTGCAGGTAACGGTCGCCGCGAATGACCGGACCGGCCTTGCGGCGCCGGACGTGTTCTACTTCGGCAACCTCGCCGGCGAGACCGGCGACGCCTCTTCCCCGCTGCGCGTGGGTGCCCTCGACCTGGCGGCCGTGAAACGGGGCCTGAACACGGCGGCGCCGATCACGAGTCCGTTGGACATGAACCGCGACGGCCGGGTGAATGCGCTGGACCTGGCGGCGGTGAAGGCGAACCTCTTCCAATCGCTAAGCCCCATCACCGCGACGGCCACTGCGCTGCTGGGGCAATTCCTTCAACGGCCGGCGGTCTGACGTTTACTCCCTTACATGAACTGCAACGCGCGCCTTCTCCTGCTGACTTTTCTCCTACTGCCTTGCTTCCTCGCTCTGTTGCCGCTCGATGCGCAAGCCGCCGACGGCGTGACGTTTTTCGTCGCGCCAGGCGGAGAGGACGGAGCAACCGGCGCCATCGACCGCCCGTTCAAGTCGCCCGCCCGCGCCCGCGACGTGGTGCGCGAGCTGAAAAAGCAGCGCGGGGGAAACCCCGGCGGAGCCGTGACGGTGTACCTCCGCGGCGGGACCTACTTTCTCTCCGAGCCGCTCGTCCTGACGCCCCAAGACTGCGGCACCGCCAGCGCCCCGGTCACCTACGCCGCCTATGAGAACGAGAAGCCCGTCCTCAGCGGCGGCAAGGCGGTGACGGGGTGGACGAAGGCCCAGCTCAACGGGCGCGAGGTGTGGGCGGCGAAGGTTCCCTGGCTGGCGGAGGCGTCGCAGCCGCCGCTGCGGTCGCTGTGGGTGAACGGCAGGCGCGGCGTGCGGGCCCGCTCGCCGAACAAGGGCAAAGGGTTCTTTCATGTCGCCGCGGTCGCCGAGGCCCCCGACGCCAACGGCGACTGGATGAAAGGCGTGAGCAGCTTTCGCTTCGCGGAAGCGGACCTGAAGAACTGGCCCGGTCTCAAGGTGGGCGCCGAGGTGATGGTGATGATCCGGTGGGTCGAGTCGCGCGTGCCGGTGACGTCGGTCGACGAGGCGACGCACACCGTGCGGTTCGGAAAGCCCACCGTCTTCGTCGTCGAGAAGGACGATCGCTACTGGGTCGAGGGCACCCCCGAACTGCTGGACGAGCCGGGCGAGTGGCACTTCGACCGCGCGTCGGCCACGCTCTACTACCTCCCGCGCGAAGGCGACGACATCGCCAGGGCCGACGCAGTCGTGCCGGCGGTCTCGCAGGTGTTGCGGCTGGAAGGAAAGCCGGAGGCCGGCAAGTGGGTGGAGCATGTCGTCTTCCGCGGCTTCGGCTTCTCCCACACCGACTGGAACCAGGGCTGGCCCGGCGCCGACGCCGCGATGAGCAACCGCAGCGGCTTCAACCAGGCCGCGGTCGGAGTCCCTGGCGCCGTGCGGGCGGACGGAATCAAATCCTGCGTCTTCGACCGCTGCACCTTCGCCCACCTGGGAACTTACGGGCTCGATCTTTCCCGCGGCTGCCAGAACAATCGAGTCACCGCGTGCGTGCTCACCGACCTCGGCGCCGGCGGCGTGAAGATCGGCGAAACGCGCGTCCCCCCCGAAAAGGCGGACCAAACTTTCGGCAACGAAGTCTCCGACTGTCGCATCACCGACGGCGGCGCGCTGTTCCCCAGCGCGGTCGGCGTCTGGATCGGCCAGTCCTACAACAACCAGATCACCCACAACGAGATCAGTGACATCTATTACACCGGCGTCTCCGTCGGTTGGACGTGGGGCTACGGCGCGACCCTGGCGCGCGGGAACGTCATCGAGCACAACCACGTCCACCACGTGGGAAGGCCTTCGGACGAGCCCGAGCCGGTCCTGAGCGACATGGGCGGGCTGTACTCCCTGGGCATGCAGCCGGGGACGGTGGTACGAAACAACCGCTTCCACGACATCGCCGCCAGCAAGTATGGCGGGTGGGGCATTTACTTCGACGAGGGCAGCACCGAGATCGTCGCCGAGAACAACGTCGTCTACCGCACCACCCACGGCGGGTTCCACCAGCACTACGGCCGGGACAACGTCTTCCGCAACAACATCATCGCCTTCGGCCGCGACATGCAGGTCCAGCGCACCCGGCCCGAGTCTCATCGAAGCTTCACGTTCGAGCGTAACATCGAGTATTGGTCCACCGGCGAGGCGGTCGTCGGGGCGTGGGACAACTACAACGTCGCGTTCGACAAGAACGTCTACTGGCGGACCGACGGCAAGGATAGCTTCCGGCTGGGAAACCTCCCGCTGGAGCAGTGGCGGCAGAAGGGGCTGGACGCCGGTTCTGTCGTGGCGGACCCGAAGTTTGTGAACGTGGAGAAGGAGGACTTCGACCTCAAGCCCGACTCCCCGGCGATCAAGCTCGGATTCATCCTGCTCGATCAGTCCGACGTGGGCCCGCGGACGGCGCCGTCGCCGAGTGCAAAAGGTGCACGATAGCCGAGAAACCGGAGTAATCCGCCCATACCATCGGCGTCGTTTATTCCGATGGCTATGGTTTTGCTTGGGCCCCGGGTGCCGCTGGATCGGCACTAGGCGGCGGCGGCGGCTTTGAAACTGGCGTATCTTGTGGCAAGATACGGTTGGGCCGGGGGTGACGCCAGCTTTGCTATACCCGTGTTCTTCCCACCAGGAGCGGGGTTCTTAACACAGCCCTTTTGAGAAGGATGTTGCTTCAGACCAACAGTTACATCGTCCCCCCCGACAAGCGCGCCGAGCACGCCCGGCTGCTCCGCCGTTTCCGCCAGGTCCTTACCCGCCTGGGCTGCGACCACTTCGAGGTTTACGAGCAGGTCGGGTCCAACTGGAACGCGGCCGACGTGAGCGGGCGGGTCGTGCAGATCATGCGCTTCCGCGACCGGCGGCACCAGCTCGCGGTCCAGGCGGCAGAGCGGAACGACCCCGTCGCCCAAGCGGTGATCGCGGAGTTCTGCCAGCTTATCAACTTCCCCTACCAGCAGCAGCAGGGGCTGTTCGCGGTGGGGTTTTACCAGGCGGTGCTGCAGGTGGGGGCGGCCCGGGCGCATGAGGCGCATGAGGCCGAGACGGCCGCTGCCGGGGACGCCGCTGCCGCCATGGAATCAATCGAGGCGCCTGCCCCGGCGGTAAACGCGGAGGAGCCGGTGTTCGCCGAGGGGACCGAGGGAATCATCGCGGCGGCGGAAAAACTGTCGGACGAACAGCTCGATGCCGGCGGCGAGGAGGCGGTCGCCGAGGCCATCGCAGCAGCTTCGTCCAACGGCGCTGGGGAGCACGTCGAAGAAATCCACGCCCCGGAGGCGCCGCAGCCGCAGCAGGAGCAGCCAGAAACTCCGCCGCCCGCGCAACTCGGCGGCAGCGATGACTTCGACCTGGCGGCGCTGCTCGATCCTCACATCGACCCGGAGCCGGGCGAGCCGCGGTCAAATGCTAACGGCAACCCCCGGGCGGGCTGGGCGGATGACCTGTCGCTGGGGGCGGCGCTGGCGCGGGAGTCCGGGCATCAACCGGACCACGTCGCTCAATAAGTGGCCAGAGCGCTTTAGACCACCTGCACCTTGCGGCCCGCGCGGCGCTTGCGGTTGATCGTCTGCCGACCCTTCTTGGTTTTCATCCGGGCGCGGAAGCCGATCTTGCGGGCGCGCTTGATGTTGCTCGTCTTGTGGGGGTAATGCATCGGTGCTGGTCCTGTTCCTGTCCGGGCGAGCTTTTCGACCTACCGGTCCGCCGGCACGCGGGCGGCGGGCGCTTCAGTCTGCACGAACACGTTCTCGAACGCCTGGTTGCCTTTGGCGTCAGTCGCCCGGAGCGTGAGCTGGTGCGTCCCGGCAGTTAGGCCGGACACCGTAAATGACACCTTCTCCTCCGGGCCGTCGAAGATGTTATCCGACGGCAGCACGGCCTGCCACTCGCGACTGGAGTCGATCGCGTAATCCAGCGCCGCCACCACGCTGGTGCGGTCCACGACCGTCAGATCCACATGCACCGATGCGCCGCGCCTGGCCCATTTCAGGTCGCCGATCATCGGGGGCGTGTTGTCCACCAGCACCGGGTCGCTTACCCGGGCGGCGGTGCGTCCCTTGCCCGGCGGGTTGGCGAAGGCGTCGCTCGCCACCACCTTCACATCGTACCGCCCGTCGGCCACCGACCGCGTGTCCCACTCGAACTGCGCCTCGCGCACCTTCTCCTTCATCAGGATCCACGGCGCGCTCGAACCGCGCCGGAAGTACAGCGAATAGACCAGCGCGTCCCCGTTCGCGTCGACCGCTTCCCACGAGATCATCTGCTTGCGGGTGGCAGGGATGCGAACCGGCTCGACGTCCCCTCCGCCCAGCGCACTTTGCGCGGCCGCGTCGGGCGTCGGCGTGATCTTGACGGATTTGATCTGCGGCGGCAGGTTCGGCATCTGGTACGCCACGCTCACGTCCTCCACCACCGGGGAAACTTTCCCCCCCTCCGCCGAAGTGAACGTCAGCCGGTATTGGAGGAACCGCGCCGGCGGCGAGGCGATCTTCACGAACTCCGACGCCGCCGCCTCCTCGCTCCAGTCGCTCCAGCTCTTCTGGGCCGAGTCGCGCACGTTGCCGCTGCGGGTCGCCACCTTCAGCCCCGTGCCCTGCGGCAATGCCCCGTGGAGCTGGAGATTGCCGAACCGGCTCACCTGCTGGGCGTCGAGCACCGGGCTGGTGTATTTGCCCTCCGCCGCGAACCCAGGGCTGAGCGTGGCGATGCCGCCGACGTTGGCCAATCCCATGTAGATCCGCCCGTCGCTCGTGGGCAGCAGCGAAAGCACCTGCTTGGGGTTCACCTTGGCCAGGACGATGGTTTCTTCCGCGGCCGGGTTGACCTGGTAAATTTGCCCCTCCGTCGGCCCGCCGGTGGCGATCAGGAGCGTGCCGTTCTTCTCCACCAGCGCGAGCACGAGCAGCGGCTGGCGGAAAATTTCGGTGACGAAGCCGTCGGGGTCGATGCGGTAGACCGCGTTGCCCTCCGGGCGGGGCTGGCCGGTCGGCAGCGTGTTTACCGGCGGCAGCCGCCCGGGGACGTTTGCATCCGGCGTCTGCGGGGTGGGCGCCGGCGTGCCCGGACCCGGGACGGGTTCGGGCTTGCCCGGCTGCGGGTGAGGACCGGGCGTCGGACCCGGCGTCGGGGGATTGGGCGGCGGCGTCGGATCATCGCCGGGAATGCCGGGTACATCGGGCGTCGCTCGCGGCTTGGCGCCCCGCTTTGCATCGACGCCGGCGGCGACCGCTCTGACCGCTCCATTGTTCACCTGAGTCGGCGCCGGCGTCCGGATGATTCCCTTTGGGATCGGGTCCGGCTGCCCCGGCGTCGGGTCCGGCACCTTCGGAGGCTCCGGCTCGTTGGGCCGGTTCGAGGGGATCGCAATGCCCGCCGCCGCTTCCGGCCTGCCCGCCTCGGCGCCGGTTGCCGGCATCTGCGGCACCGCCGGCACGTCGTCGCGGGCTTCGGCCGTGCCGGCGTAGAGATTCCCCTTTGCGTCCAGCGCCAGCGCTGTCACTTCCGCCTCGCTGGCGTCGTAGAGGATGAAGCTCTCGCCGGTCTTGCGGTTCACGCGGTACACCAGCCCGTTGGGATCGGTGCCGACGTACAGCGTGTCCTTGCCGTCGGAGACCAGGCTCAGGAGGTTGTTCTCATCGGTGTCGAGCAGCACCCGGTGGGACCCCTCCGGCTTGATCTCAAAAAGCTGCCCGCCGGGGCCGGTGGCGGCGTAGAGGTTGCCGTCCGGCGTCTGGCGGATCGCCCAGACGTACTGCACGCCGTCGGCCTTAAAGAGCTCTTTCGGCTTTTCGCTCAGCTTGCCGCCCTCGCGCTCGTAGCGCAGCACCCGCCCGCTTAGCCCGCCCGTGCCGACCAGCACCGCCCCCTTGGCGTCGATGGCGACGGAAAAGATGTGCGGGTCGTCGACCTTGGCCGCGGGCGTAACCGCGTCCCCCTTCACCTGCAGCAGCACGCCGCGCGGGCCGGTGCCGGCGTAGATCGTGCCGTCGTGCGCCTGCGCCAGCGCGTTGACCGAGCTGATGCGCGGGTCCTGCTCCAGCAGCTTCTTGACCGCCCGCGACAGCTTCTAGTCGCCGAGGTGCGTCGCTACTACGTTGTCGAAGTTACCATCCTTCCAGTCGTTCTCGTTCGTCTGATACCATTTACTGTTCTCGACCCCGCCGACGGCC
>Ga0066710_100003509_pt1 | contig 13413 bp, 10 predicted proteins | sample GraSoiAngelo_159_FD_79666 | JGI IMG/M metagenome (GOLD analysis project Ga0066710, IMG submission 79666) | Grasslands soil microbial communities from the Angelo Coastal Reserve, California, USA - 14_1009_16_40cm | ecosystem: Environmental > Terrestrial > Soil > Grasslands | place: USA...
GGTCCGGGCCGGCGCACATGAGATCGAGACGCCGGAGCGTGATGTTCTCGAGCCCGAGAGTGTTCGCCAGAGCGCACCCGCGCGCGATGGCCGGCTCCGCCAGGTCGATCCCGGTAAATACGCTCGCGGGCAGCGTGAGCGCCATGGGGATGAGGTTGCCGCCATCTCCGCAGCCGAGCTCGAGAACGCGGCAGTTCGGGGCCGCGGCCGGCGCCATTCCGAAGAGGCCGGCTATAGTGGCCAGGCGGTCGGGGTGTGTTTGGGGAAGCGCTACGCCGGGGTACAACACCTGGTCGTAGGCGAAGCTCACTATCGAGCCGGCCGTTTTCCGATGCAGTAGAGATGCTGGGCCGTGCGGAGGAAGAGCTGGCCGCCGGAAATGGCGATCGAACTCAGGGTGTAGTCGTCCAGATTGTTTTCGGCGATGAGCTCGAATTTCGGCCCGGCTTTGAACACGCTAGTGACGCCATCTTCATCCGTGATGTAGATTTTGCCATCGGCCAGCACTGGCGATGCGCTGTAAGTGGCCTTGTGGATGCGCTGGGGTCCCCAGATTTCCTTGCCCGTTTTGGCATCCAGGCACCACGCGACACCGCGGTCGTTGACGGTGTAGAAATATGTCCCGTCGGTCACCGGTGTCGGAACATCGGGGCCATTTTGAAACGCCCAGAGCAAGTGCGTCCGGGTGATGTCCCCGTGGCCGCCGGCGCGAAACGCCTGCAAGGGGCGGACGCGGGTGGGGGTATAGACCACGCCATCGCTCACCACCGGCGAGGCGATGACCCTGTAGTTGGGATCTTTCTGCACGTTGAACCCATTGCCGCGCCAGATTTCCTTGCCTGTGGCCGCGTCGTGCCCGGTGACGCAATCGCCACCGCTCACCACGATTTCGACCTTGCCGCCGTAGCGCAGCACCACCGGCGTGGTGTACGAATCCGGAGATTCGTGCACGGCTTCGGTGGCCCGCTCGACGCGCCACACGGTCTTGCCGGTCTTCTTATCGATGCGCAACAGATAGGAAGGGTCCCGCGTCTTCATGCCGTGCAGCACCTGAATGTAGAGCGCGTCTTCGAACAGGAGCGGCGAAGAACCATATCCCCAGTTGAGGCCGAATTGTCCGTAGTCTTTCTGGATATCGCGCGCCCACAACTCATTGCCCGCCAAGTCGAATCCTTTGACGATGCCGTTCCCGGTCATGGCGTAGACATTGGTGCCGTCGGTCACGGGCGACGGCGACGACATGTTCTGTTTCCCGATCTTGAAGTTGCCGCCCGCCAGATGCTTTTTCCAGAGGACGGCGCCCTTCACGCGGTCCACGCACCATAACGAGAGATCCTCCTTTTCCGCCACGTTGAGAAAAATCCGATCTCCCCAAATGATGGGCGTCGCGCCGCTCCAACTGGGCAGCGGCAGTTTCCAGGCCACGTTCTCGTCGCGGCTCCAGCGAACGGGCAGGTCCTTCTCGTTGCTGATGCCGTTCAGGCCAGGGCCGCGCCACTGCGGCCAGTTTTCAGCGGCTACGGACGAAATAGCAAGGATAGTGAGACAGATCCCTCGGATGGCTCGACGCAATTCCGTTCCCCTCGAAGTCTGGATAGATATTCAATCAGACGGACATTCAGCCAGACAGACATCCAGCAGGATACTTTTGTTTGGGAACGAAAGACAAGCGGGGAGGGGCGTGGCGATGCCTCCAGCGAGGGACAAAGGGCCGTGATCGATCCGCCCACTCTCACCCGCGCCAGATAATCCGCCAGCGCTGCAATCTGCCGCCGGACTTCGTCAGCAGCCTGTCTCCTCGCGGCCGACTCCAGGCTTCTGCCGATTTGGCTGATCGCGGCAAATCCATACGCAGTGCCAGAGCCCCTGAGATGGTGTCCAGCACGCGAATGGTTTCGTGGTCGCCGGCTTCGAGAGCCGTCTTCAGAACGACACGCCAGATATCCGGGAACCAGCCTTTCGATTCCTGGCAGACAGGATACGCAGATGGCATCGCGCGGCTTCAAGTAGTCCTCAATGGCCTGAATGGCCTGGAGAAATGTCCCCATGCGGAAGGGCTTGCTGAGCTGCGCATCGCATACTGGTTCCCCGCCGGACGACGCGCCTACCTCCATGCATCGGCCGCCATCTCCAGCTGGCGCGGCGTATGTTCCAGGTAGGCCGCGACGAGAGCGCGAAAGTTGGAAGGCGATCTGGCTGCGCGCCATTCTGAGAGTACTCTTCGGTTGAAGGCTTCATCGTGTAACACGTTGCTGGCCGGAATGCACCCAGACAGCCGCGTACCTCGCGGCGCGGCTGGGAATATACGTGGAGCGCTGTTGGCCCGGCTCACCCGGCTTATCGGCGGCGGATGTCCGGCTTCTAGCGGCCACTTCGTGTGCCCTGGCGGCCCGTTACCGTCGCTGTGGCCGGCGCGACGTTTTCGTAAGACCTGCGGCTTTAACCGCGCGGAAGTCACGCAGGGCGCATGATTGGCCTGCGCCGGGAGCCCTCTAAAGTTTTCAGTGGATTAATCCGAAATTATTAGCGGTCCAGAATGCCCCACCGCGAAGAGACGAAACCCAACATGAGCAACAAGCCGTGACCGTTCTCCTGATTGAAGACAGTCCCGCCTACGCCGAACTGGTGCAGCAGTGGCTCTCCAAGCAAGGGCAGCACTGCGTTTGTCCTGAACTGGACGGATTCCTTGCAGGCCGGGCTGATCCGCCGGTCGCGCGGCGGCATCGACGTGATCCTGCTCGATCTCGGCCTGCCTGATAGCGAAGGCGGGAAAACATTCACTGCGGCGCAAGCTCACGGCGGACTGGGGCCACTCGAGCGAATCCGTGCCGCACAGGGCCGCGAAACTCAACAAGGCGGTAGCACAACCAAACATGCTTTCAACCTCCGAATATCTGACCTTGATAGCACGCGCGCTGCCGGCGAAACCAGCATGCTGCCATCTTTCACATGACAGACACTGGACGGAATGGTTTTGTTCCAGGCCATAACGCGATAGAATCGGCCTGCTGGGAGGAGCCCATGTCTACTGCTGCCGCGTCAACAACCAAAGCGGAGACCAGTTCTGAAGCGCAGTCAGCGTCCACGATTCGTCCCCAAGCCGGCGAGCGACTGGGCTCGCTCGATGCGTTCCGGGGCTTCATCATGTTCTGGATCGTGGGCGGCGGCGCGCTGATGGCCGGTCTGCGCAACCTGGGAAGCAATCCAGTGACCGACGCCATCGTGTATCAGCTAAACCATACGGCCTGGCAGGGTCTGCGATTCTACGACACAATCTGGCCCTCGTTCATGCTGATGGTTGGGATCGCAGTGCCGTTCTCGCTCGCCAAAGCCAGGCTCACCCAGACGCAGTCACAGTTGTTACGCAAGGCACTGACGCGTGCGACGGTGCTGTTTCTGCTGGGGTCGCTGCGGGAATCTGTGGCGCTCAATGCGCCATATTGGGTCGAGCTCAGCAGCGCGCTCCAACCCATCGCGATCGCCTACCTGGCTGCGTTCTTCCTCTCCCGCGCGCCCATCAAGGTGCAGGCTGCGGTAGGCGGGCTCCTGCTTGCGGGCTACGCGACGCTGCTGGCATTCGTGCCGGCGCTGGGAGTGGCGCCCGGGAGCTATGTGAAAGGCGCCAACCTGGTGCTGGCCACGGATCTCGCGGTTCTAGGCCGCGCTCACCCTGATGGCTGGGGGACGGTTATCTGCACCATACCGACCATTGCCACCACGATTCTAGGGTTGATTTTGGGCGAGCTGCTGATGAGCAACCGGCCGAAGTGGAACAAGCTCCGGATTATCGCCATCACGGGCGTATGCGGCGTCGTGTTGGGCGCTGCGCTCGACCCTGTGATTCCGGTGGTGATGAAGCTGTGGACCACTTCGTACGGCATATTGACCGCCGGCTGGGCCTGCCTGATGCTCGCGCTGTTCTACTGGGTCATTGATGTGGCCGGTTTCCGCCGCTGGGCGTTTCCGTTTGTGGTGATCGGCATGAATGCCGTTGCCGTTTACATGGCCGGAACACTTTTTCCGCTCAACCGTATTGTGGGGATTTTCACGCGCGGGGTCAGCGCGAATCTCGAAGTGCTGGTTCGCGCCATCATCGTGCTTGCGGTCGAGTGGGGCATTCTGTACTGGATGTACCGCCGGAAGATTTTCCTTCGGGCGTGAAAGGAGTCATATGAATCGCCGAATGTTCCTCGCGGGAGCCGCGGCGGCTGCCGGTGCGGCCGGAAATGCAGCAAAACTCGCGGTCGAAGGTGGTAAACCGGTTCGCGAAGCGCCATTGAAGGCCGGCTTCTTCGGAACCTCGGTGTATGGCGAAGAAGAGACGCGCGAGCTGGCTGACGTAGTGAAGACGCGCCGGCCGTTTCGCTGGTACGGACCGGGCGGTGAGCCGCCGGCGAAAGTGGCAACATTCGAAAAAGAGTTCGCGCGGCGTATGCAAACGCGCTATGCGCTGGCGGTGACTTCGGGCTCGGCAGCGCTGCAAACCGCGGTAGCGGCGTGCGAGATCGGTCCCGGCGATGAAGTCATCCTGCCCGCCTGGACCTGGCACTCCTGTTTCAACGCCATCGTGCTGGCGGGCGCACTGCCGATGTTCGCCGAGATTGATGAGTCGTTCAACATCGACCCCGCCGATATCGAACGTAAGATCACGCCGCAGACGAAGCTGATCATGGCGGTGCATCTGCAGGGGAACCCGGCCGCGATGGATCGCATTCTCGAAGTTGCCAAGAGTCATCGGATCCGCGTGCTGGAAGATTGCGCGCAGGCTTTGGGCGCAAGTTATAAGGGGCGGCCGGTGGGGTCGCTCGGCGACATTGGCATCTACAGCATGCAGATCAACAAGACGATTACGTCCGGCGAGGGCGGAGCCGTGGTCACTAACGATCCAGTGTTGTTCGAGCGAGCCAGCCGGTATCACGACTTGGGCGCCTTGCGGCCGCTGCACGAGCACGAGTTAGGAGGCGCGAAAATCGAGTCGCTCGCCGGCAGTCAATTCCGCATGAGTGAATTTACGGGCGGGGTGCTCGTGGCGCAGTTGCGCAAGCTCGACCGTATTGTGGATTCCGTGCGTTCAAGCGCGCGCCGCGTTTATGACGGGATTCGCGACCTCCCCGGCATCCAACTGCGCGGCCTGCCTGATCCGCAAGGCGAGCTGGGCTCGGCGGTGTTCGTGGGTTTCGAGAGCAAAACCCAGTGCGAACGGTTCCGCGCGGCCATGAAGGCGGAGAATGTTCCGGCATCGCTGCCCGGCGGCTCGGCAATTCTGCCGATTGCGCCGCACGTGGAGCATAAGCGCACAGTGCACCCGGCCTGGCCCTCGTTCACCTCCGAGCGCGGGCGAGCCATCCGTTACGGGGCTGAGTGCTGCCCGCGAACCATCGATATTCTGAGCCGCTTCGCCGGCGTGTCGCTCGATCCGACGTTTACGCGCAGTGACACTGACGACATCGTGGCTGCGATCCGCAAAGTGTATCCGCAAGTGCTGCGCGCCTAGCGTGCTTCCAGTTGATGTTTCTGACTGTCGCACCACGAACAGTCACAGCCGGAGGGCCGGGGTCCGCAGAGGACTCGCCAACCAATAACACCGCCGTATCGATCGGTTCTCCGTCAGTCGGTGACCGGTGTATACTGCCTGCTACCGGAGAACAATATGACTTGGCGCGCGCCCGCCTTTGTTGCCGCGACTCTCGCCCTCACTATTTTTCCCGCCTGTTCTGAAAATCCGCCAGCGCCTGCCGTGGACCACGTCGGATTTCCAAAAGATTACCAGGCGGCATTCCGGCGGCTTCGATCGTCGGAAAACGCCGATGCCAAAACGGTTATCGTCGTTTACGGCAACGTTGCTGCGGCTCCCAGGCAAGACGGAAATTATCCGTACGGCTCCGTCATTGTGATGGAAACCTGGAGCAGGCGGCAGGATGGGGCGAAAAGAGTGCTCCTGGATGAAGCCGGGCATTTCCGCAAGGACCAGCTCACCGGTCTTCACGTGATGCGCAAGGAGCGCGGTTTCGGCGAGGCCTATCGCCAAAATCGCACGGGCGAGTGGGAATATGTGGAGTACCGGCCGGATGGCAGCTATATCACGCCACCCGCGGCCTCCGCCAAGTGTGCAAGCTGCCACCTGAAGGCCGGAGCGGCTAAGGATTTCGTTTTCGGCGGCAAGAAGGCGTAGAGGTGGCAACGTTGTCTCGCAAGCTCATTTCGCCCCTCGCGATCTTCGTGTTGTGCGCCGGCGCCGCGGCTCAAAACTTTCGCGGACAAATCGGCGTCGAGATCGAAGAGGCCGGCGAGGGCTCGCGCTCCCGCGCCTTCGTCGATCTGGGCCGCGTGTTCCGACCATGGACGCTGCCGGACGGCGCCACCGCCGCGCCAATCGATGCCGACGGCTGGCCGACTGCGGATGCGCAAACCGTATTTTTCGATGTTCGCCCGATCCCCGCGTGGGCGCCGCCCATCGACGACCCCGCAAGATTCCAGCCCGATTGGAGCGGCACCTACCATTTGTCGTTCAGCGGCCAGGCAAACTTGAGCGGCTACGACGCATCCGGCGTCTCGATCAAAAACCAGGTTTACAATTCGGCCGCCAACAGAACCAGCGCCGACGTCATAGTCAAACTGGGCGCGGGCGTGCTGAGCATGACGTTCACAAACACGAAGCCAACCGCCACCAGCGCAGTACACACCGGCACCACGAACCTGCGGCTGATCCGGCCCGGTTACGCTGGCGACAGCACGCAGGTATACACCAACGAGTCTCTGGATTCCCTCGCGCCGTTCAGCACCATCCGCTTCATGGGCTTCACCGAAACCAATAACAGCGACCCGGCATATCCGGCGGTCACGGACTGGTCCGACCGTCACGTGATAACCGATGCGACTCAGCAGAGCTACGGAGCGAAGCATGGCGCCGCGTGGGAGTATGTGGCCCTGTTGGCAAACCAGACGGGCAAAGATATTTGGATCAACATTCGGGCATCCGCAACCGACGACTACGTGCGGCAGCTCGCCACGCTGCTGCATGTCAGGCTGAATCCTGCGCTCAAGATTTATATCGAACACAGCAACGAAGTGTGGAATCCGCTGTTTGGGCAGAACGCGTACAACCTGGCGGCGACCCAGGCGGAGATCAAGAAGGGCGGATCGGCGCTCAACAGAGATGGCGCAAACGACCTGAACACGCTCGCTGCGCGGCGACACGCTAAGCGGCTGGTTGAGATCGTCAACATTTTCAAAGGTGTTTACGGCGACGAAGCCATCAATGACAGCGTGCGCGTCGTCTATGCCTGGTGGACCATCTTTCCGGATCAGTATACGGCCGTCCTGAACTGGGTGAAGGAAACCTATGGCCCTCCCAGCCAGTTCTTTTACGCACTGGCGCAAACGCACTACTTCAACGACAGTCACGCAGCAAACAACGCCAGTACAGCGGGAGTACTGGCCGCCATGCGCGCCGATAGCGACAACGGCATTGCCAACACCGATGCGCTTCACGCCGTGGCCCAGGGCTTCGGCCTTAAGCACGTGGTGTACGAAGGCGGCCCCGACAACGGTGGGGGCAGTACAACGAATGTCGGCAGCCGTATTCTGGCCAACCGCGATCCGGGCATGAGAGATCTCATCGAGCACGATGTGCGCGACAACTGGTTCGGGCGCGGCGGCGACTTGTATATGTACTTTGCGCTCAGCGGCGCTTACAGCCGTTACGGCTGCTGGGGACTGGCGGAGGACATCATGAGCCTGAACACAGTCAAGTTTCAGGCGGTGCAAGATATGGTGGGTCCGCCGCCAACGCCCATAATCAATCCCGGCGCCGTGTTGAATTCGGCCAGCGGCGCGGCAATCATCGCGCCAGGGAGCTTCGTTTCGATCTACGGGCAGAATTTCACCAGCCTCGCCTATGGCTGGGATTGGGCCATTCCTGATGGAAAAACGCTCCCCAGCATGGTGGCGGGTGCGCGTGTGCACATCAATAATCAGGACGCCTACGTGAGCTACGCGAGTCCGACGCAGTTGAACGTGCTGGCGCCGCCCGGGACGTTCGCGGGAACTGCCACGGTAGACGTGATCACCGGCAACGGAACGGTCTCGGCGGCCGCCACGATGTTGCCGATTTCGCCGGCGTTCTTTACGTTTTCGTACAACAGCTACTTATATCTGGTCTCCGTCTTCGGCGATTCAAGCGAACCGGTGTACGTCGCGGCTGACGGAGCCCTGGTCGGGGTTAAGAGCCGGCCGGCGAAATCGGGAGACCGGTTACAGCTGTTCGCCGAGGGACTCGGCGCAACGGCGATGCCATACCCGGTGGGACAGGTGCTGACACAGCCCTATCCATTGGCCGATCTGTCCCAGGTGCAGGTGACAGTGGACAACTTGCCTGCCGTAGTACAGTTCGCCGGCATGACCTTCGCGGGCGTGTTCCAGGTGAACATTCAGGTGCCCCAACTCGCGCGAGGAGGCGACCTGCCCGTGGTACTGACAGTAGACGGGCAATCGACGCCGGCGAACGTGTTCATGAATTTCCAAAAGTGATCACTCCGCGCGCAACGACGGAATCAGCGGCAACCGAATCATGAGTGCCGTCGCGACACTAGCCGCGGCGAGCCCGGTAACCAGAATCATCGCCAGCCAGCCTGCCATAGAAACCACGGCCACGTGCCCGCCGCGGGAGGCAATCGCCGGAACAATGGCCACCAGCGCGCACGCCGTGCCGATCACCAGCCCGCTCACCAGTACCAGCGCGTTCTCGGCGAGGATCATCACCGCCAGATGCGACCGCCGATAGCCGACAGCCGCCAGCAGCGCCAGCTCGCGCCGCCGCTCGAGCACATTGCGAGCCAGTACCGCCGCGAGCCCGACTGTTCCCAACACCAGGCCAAGCGCGCCCAGCATTTGAAACGTCGAAATGTAGGTGTTTTCGACGCGATGGTAAGTTGCGAGACGCTCGCTCGTCGAGGTCACATCGAAGCCGTAGTCCGCTAGTGCGGTTTCCAACAGGCCGGTGACATCAGCTACGTTGTGTGCCGAAGGCTCGATCAGGAAAAAGCGATATCCGGACTGATCGGGGAACGCGCGCAGAAAATTCCGTTCGGAGATCAGTAACTCGCCTTGAAAGATGCTGTCCGCGAGCGCTGCAACCAGTCGCAACCGGACCGGGTGGCTGCCAGTTGGATCGAGGATCACGTCTTCGCCCAGCTTGCGGTGAAGCACGTAGGTCATGGAGTTGGCATCAGCGATGGCCGGGATCGCGCCATCGCTCAAGGGGGACTCGAGCAGCAGCCAGGGATTGCGTTTCTGTTCGGCCGTATTGGCCAGGGAATCTTGAAAGGCAAAGCGGCCGCGCGAGAGGAAGTCGCCTGCCGGAGCCAGAACGCGTGGATTGCGCGGCTGGTAGAGATTGAGGCAACTGGCATCTTCGCCGGGCCGCAGCCGGAAAAGAGTAAAGTGGACATTCCGTAGCGTGGGATCGGTGAGATTCAGCGCTTCCCTGCCCGGCCCGGTATCCGGATCATGAATCACGGGCAGCACGGATTCGGCCATCAGCCCGAAACCGCCGGTGCCCGACTTGGGATCGAGCAGCGGCCGATCGTCACGGCGAAACGCATCCACCGCGATGATGAGGAAGGTGGCGCTGGCGATCAGCGCGACGCACAAAATGCTGCGGCCAGGGCGCCAGGCAGCGTTGCGGAACCCGAGCGCTGGAATTCCATGGAATTCCTCCGTGCGCCGGACGAGCCAGACTCGCCCTTCGAATAATGCCGCGGCCAGCAACAGCGTGCCACCGCCAAAGAAGCTGCTCGACGCACCAATCCAGCGCGCACACAACACCAGCAAAACACCCGCCAGGGCGCACGTCAGTCCCACCCATCTGCGCGCTTTGTTTTCCAAACGGCGCGCCGTCATCAACCCGTGCGGCGTGATCGCACGCAGTCCGCGCAATGTCCACCAAATACAAAGCAACGCGGTGACAAGGCCGGCGAAACTTCCAACCGCCAGCGCCGATGGCGTGACATGCAGGGAAAGTAGCTTCGTCCCTACAGAGCCCGACCAGCGTGTCCGCAGCCCGAGCACCATCAGCGCGCCGTATCCGGTTGCGCCGACAATTCCCACGATGCAACCGGCCAGCGCCAGCAGAGCGCCTTCGATCAAAAACAAATTGCGAACGGCTGCATCCGGAAAGCCCAAGGCGCGGAGCATGCCGATTTCCCGCAGCCGCTGCTCGATGCCGAGCCTGAAGAAGAGCGCCGCCAGCAATAACGCGGCAGCCATCAGGAAGAAGCTGAAGTAGACGAAGTACTCGCCAAAATCGGTCGCGCCTTGCGATGCGGCTAGCGCCTGCGTGCGCGCCGGGTACACGGCGAAACCCATGGCGGTGGGATCGAGCGAGGTGCGGAGTTGCGCCGCGAAACTGTCAGTCGAGCCATGCAGCCGGATCGAGGTCAGCTTGCCGAAGCGCGAGCCCCATAGCTTCTGCCCGGCGGCGAGCGGGAGAAATGCTTTCGGCGTGGTGCGGTATTTTTTCCAGTAATCCTCATCGCGCGGCCGAACGCGTTTCAGATCGATAGGGAACGGCGGGTTCCAGTCGTGGAGACTGTCAGACTCCGTGATTCCAGGATAATCTGGCGCCAGGTCGCGATCCGCCTCTGCGCCGGCGATGGGCAGAACGCCCACTAAATCGAACCGCGCGGATTCAGTATGAAGCTGACCGTCTCCTTTCCAGATGTAGTAATCGAGCGAGACGCTATCGCCCGGGCGCGCAGCAAGTTCCTTCGCGGCCCAATCATTGAGCAGGATGCCGGAGGGCGTACCTTGGCGGAAGAAGCGATCGTCGGCAGTGACGAGCGAGTATGGAATCTCGCGTGAGCCTACACGAATCGTATTGGCGAGGTAGGTATAGACCGGCTCAGGTTCGATGCCCAGCTTTTGTGCCGTGGCGAGAGCGGCCGCAGCCAGATTGTTGCTGAGAATATCGCTGGCCGATTCCAGCGAAGTCCCGCGGCCTGCATCGAGCGGCCGCACCGTCACTCCTAAATCGTCGAGCGAATATCGTTCGCGCAGCAATTTCTCGATGGGCGCAGCAGCGGGCTCGCCCGCAATCAGGATGGTGTTCACTTTTCCGGCCTGGCCGAGATCGCGCGCGAGCTTGCGGAGCGGAACGAAGATTGCGCGCACCGCGCCTTGCTGCGGGCGCACCGAAAACTCACCGAGCGCGGACGCCGCAAGCGCTTCGCGCGCCGTGAAACGAAGCGTGCGGCCGCCGTCTTCCTTCCGGCTGTGCAACGATTCCAGCGGAATCACCGAAGGCTTCTCGACCCGCAGCAGCAGAGCATCGCCCGACTTGCTGCTGAGCTCCTCCGCGAGCGCGGCGCTCATCGCCGGCAACTCGGGCGCAGCCCTACCGTGGAATTGCCAGAAACGCTCGTCGATCCCGTAAACCTGAACGGCCGATGCACGCCGGCCACTCACCTCGTGCGTGACCAGGCCTTCGAAAACGACAAGCGGGCACGTGGTGAACCGCTCGCCGCGCGCCAACTCGTCGCCCAAATTCTCGCGGAAAAAGTTGGCGCCGGAAATTACGGTGTCGGTTCTTCCCAGCCGGTTCAGCACGAGGTCGCGCAGGCTGGCGCGAACCGAATCACCGACCACGAGCGCTCCAGCGAGCACAGCGACCGCCGTCGCTACCCCCAGGACAACCGCAGTGTTGGTGCGCCAAAAATACGCGAGGTTGCGGCGAACCAGCGTAGCCGTGCGCATCTAGTAAATGGCCCAACAGCCTGGGGTCACCAGTTCTCCAAGATGGCCGTCGGGATCGCGAAAATAAATGCTCCGGCCTCCGCGCGGCCATGTGACGTGGCTTTCGATCTGAATGCCATTTTCCGCCAATCGCCGCTCCCACGTGGGCATATCATCGGCGGGAACAGAGAAGGCGAAGTGCATTTGTCCCGCGCCATCGTGCGGGGGAAGCATGCCACCGGGCATCGGCATTGGATGCAGTGAGCCGCCCTTCTTGAAGATCAGGAAAACCTGCTGGCCGGCAACGCTCAGCGCACAGAAACGGTCGTCGCCCTCGAGTTGCTGGAAACCGAAGACACGCCGGTAAAATTCGGCCGAGCGGGGCACGTCGTCAACGTAAATACCGCTTTCCAGGACTGCGGTGACGTTCATACTTTCCTCAGGTGACGGCCGGCAAGCTCAAGCCGCAACGGGAACTTGGCCGCCAGTTCCGGGTTGTGGGTGACGACGACCAGGATCGTCTGCTGGCTGCGGTGCAGATCGAGCAGTATGGCGGCCAGCGTTTCGGCGGAATCGCGATCCAGGTTTCCTGTAGGCTCATCGCACAGCAGTAGCAGCGGCTCACGGATCAGCGCGCGCGCCATGGCCACGCGCTGTTGTTCACCGCCCGAAAGCTCGCCGGGACGATGGTCGATGCGCTCTTTGAGACCGACTTGCCCCAAAAGCGCCCGAGCGCGATCGGCGGCGCCGTTGCGCGATTCCGCCACCAGCGTCGGGATCAGAACATTTTCAAGCACCGAGCATTGCGGCAGCAGGCAATGGTCTTGAAACACGAAGCCAACCTGCTTATTGCGGAACGCCGCTAATGCTTTTTCAGGCAACTCGAAAGGATTGCGCCCGTCCAGCGTCACTGTGCCGGATGTGGGCGGCTCGAGTGCGCCCAAAATATAAAGCAGGGTGCTCTTGCCGCTGCCGGACGGTCCCATAATGGCGGCCGCATCGCCGCGTGAAAGAGACAGCGACACATCCGAGAGAATTTCGAGGGGGCCGCGCGGCGTGGGATAACTCTTGCCAAGACGCGTTAGTTCGAGCATGGGAGTAGGACCGGCCCTGTGCTGCCGCTCAACCATGGACAGACAGGAATGTCTGTCCCACTCTACCGTAAACTTCCACCGTTCTCTGCGCCATGCGTGCGGCGCTGTAATGCTCGCGTACTCCCTGCGCGCCGCGGCGGCCGAGTTCATCGGTATGCTCCTGGTCGCGCCATAAGGAGAAAACTCCTTCGGCCAGGCTGTCCACGCTATTCGGGTCGACCAGAATTCCGCCACCTGTGTTTTTGATCATTTCGGGAAACACGCCGTGGCGCGGCTGAACCACCGGCACTTCATTGGCCATGGCTTCGAGCGCGAAGATGCCCTTCGGCTCGGCATAAGACCCGGGTACGGAGAGCACGCTGAGGCTACGCATGAAGTCGACCTTATGCACGCGATCGAGCGCACCGCGGTAGCGGAACTCATTGCCTAGGCCCCACTGCTTCATCTGTTGCTCGACGCCGCGCAGATAACCGCGATGCTCGGGAGCGAGGTAGCCGGCGACTTCCAGGGTCGCGCCGGAAAAATCGGTCTCCCGGCGCAGCTTGCGGTACGCCTCGCACAGTAAATGCAAACCCTTCTCAGGAATGAC
>Ga0066710_100003510_pt1 | contig 13412 bp, 16 predicted proteins | sample GraSoiAngelo_159_FD_79666 | JGI IMG/M metagenome (GOLD analysis project Ga0066710, IMG submission 79666) | Grasslands soil microbial communities from the Angelo Coastal Reserve, California, USA - 14_1009_16_40cm | ecosystem: Environmental > Terrestrial > Soil > Grasslands | place: USA...
CGCGCTCGGCCATGCGACCCCCTGACCCGCAGGCAGCCCGAGCTCCGGGCCGGTGAGCACCGGGCCAAGCTCCTGGAAGGTGAGCGACACGTCGGCCTGCGCGGCGGTCGGCGTGGCGCCGGAGACGGTTGCCGACAGCACGAGCGCCAGCGAAGCCCAACGCCGAGACCGGGCCATGCGGCCCCAAGATACTCCTGCTCGGGCGGGCTTTCTAGGAGACGGTCGTCGGGATATTCGCGATCTTTCCCCCGACGATCTCCTGCTTGATCTTCTCCACCGCGGCCACGTCGGCCTTCGGCACCTTCGGGCTGATCTTCCCGAGCCCGACGCCGTTCTGGGCCAGGCCGAAGACGGCGTTGCGGCCGCCACGGAACTTGCCGTCCTGCACGTCCTTCACGGTCAGGAAGACCGCCTGGTCGACCCGCTTGGTCGCGCTCGTGAGGACGTGCGGGCCGAGGTACGCCTGGTCGGCGTCGACGCCGATCCCCCAGACGTGCTTCTCCTTGGCGGCGTCGAGCGTCCCGAGGCCGCAGCCGCCCGCGACCTGGAACTCGATCGTCGAGCCGGCGCCGATCTGGTTCAGCGCCTCCTCCTTGCACTTCGCGAGGTCGACCCAGTCCTGCGAGTAGCCGTTCAGCAGCTTGATCCCCGGATCCGCCTTCTTCGCACCGGCCTGGTACCCGGCGATGAAGCGGTCGACCGGCGGCTCCTTCATCCCCCCGACCGAGCCGATCACGTCCGGCCCCGGCTTTGTCTTCTCCACGAGCCCCGACAGGTAGCCCGCCAGGTACCCCACCTCCTGCTCGCGGAACAGCAGGCCGAGGACGTTCTTCGGCTTGCCGGCAAGGGTGGTCGCGTCGACGTCGATGATCGCGAAGTGCGTGTTCGGGAAGCGTTTCGCCACCTTCGCGACCGCGTCCGCTTGGGCGAAGCCGACGCTGACGACGAGGTCGTACCCCTGTTGCGCGAACTGCGCGAGGTTCGGGATGTAGTCCTGCGCGGAGGCCGACTGGTACACGCGCCCCTGGACGTGGAGATCGCGCTCGCTCTTCAGGAGGCCCATGTACGCGAGGTGGTTGAAGCCGCGGTCGTTCAGCTGGTTGATGTCGGTGACGAGGCCGACCTTGAGCTGCTTGGCGCCTCCGCCGCCCGTGGACGTCGACTGCGCCTTCTTCGAGCCGCCGCCGCACCCGGCGAGCAGGGCCACGAGCGCGATCGCCGCGAGCTTCCTCATCGCGGAAGAAGTCTAGTGCCCGCTCGTCAGCAGCTCGGGGTGGTCGTTCCGGAAGGTGAGCGGGACGCGGTTCGTCGGCGGCGGCGGTCCCTCCTCGTCCGGGGCCAGCGCGCGCTCGGCCGCGCTCGGGCCGCGCGGGAGGACTCGGAGGTGGTAGTCCGCGACGAGCCGCGCCGCCGGGAGCGAGGCGGCGATCTCCTGGCGCAGCTCGACCCGAAGGCGGTGCCGGCCGGGCGGGAGCGGCCGGAAGACCATCGAGTTCGCCCCCATGTGCAGCGACCCGAGGTCGCCCGGGAAGTAGATGCGGCAGATCTGCGGGCCGTTGTTGCGGTAGAAGACCCAGTAGCGCTCGGGGCTTCGGAGGTAGCGGCCGTCGAGCGAGACGCGAACCCGGAAGGCGCGGGCGAGCTGGCGCGCCTCCGCCTCCGTCGGCGCCGTCGTCACGGCCGCGTCGAGCACGAGACGGGTCCGCGGGACCGTCAGCCGGTAGACGTGCCTGACCGTCCGGCCGGGCTCGCTCGCCTGCGCCATGTCGTGCGGGAGGAGCCGGAACGCGGCCGCGTCGATGTACTCGGCGAGCTGCCCGAGGCTGTAGGTGACGACGGCGCTCGCGAGGTTGGCCTTGTTCGTGTCCATGTCCGTCTTCGCCTCCGGCGGCCGGACGGCGCGGTCCGGGAGGAGCGCGACGCGCGCCGCCGGAGCGGCCACGTCGGCGCTGGTCGCCCCGCACCCCGCGCACGCGGCCACCGCGCAGAGCCATGCGAGCAAGGCGAGCGTCCGAGACACCGCCGACACAGTAGCGGCCTCGTTCATACCGCTTTCATACCCGCCGCACCCCGGACCTGCGCCGCAAGCGGACGACGCTCCGTCCATGCGGCGCGTCCTCGTCCTCGAGCCCTACGAAGGCATCCGCGAGGTGATCGAAGCCGTCGTCCGGCTCCTCGGCCACGAGCCAGTCGCGGCGGAGCCGGGCGTTCCGCTCGAGGAGCTGCAGCCGCTCCACGCGGCCGTGATCGAGCCGGCGGCCCCCGCCGCGCCGAAGCTCCTGGAGGCGCTCCTCGAGGACGACCCGCAGTTCCCGATCATCTACGTCAGCATCGTCGCCGGCGAGCTCGAGATGCTCGCCGTCGAGCCCGTCGCCTACCTGCTCAAGCCGTTCGCGGTCTCGGACCTCTCGAGAGCGCTCGAGCGGGCGCTCGCGACGGCCGACGCGGACGAGTAGCCGCTCCTAGCCGGGCCAGCGCTCGACCGGATACGCGGACTCCGGCACGACGACGGCGTTCGCGAACTTGTCGTGCCACGTCTGCTTCTCCTTGTCCCAGAGCATCCAGAAGTAGCCGAGCAGGCACGCGATCCCGGAGACGAAGCGGCCGATCCAGCGGATGAACGCGCGCCCGTGGCCGATCGAGCCGCCGCCGCCGAAGTCGATCACGCGGATGCCCAGCGCCTTCTTGCCGATCGTCTGCCCCGAGGCGCTGCCTTCGAGGTAGGTGAAGTACGCGAGCGACAGCAGCGTCTCCACCCCGTAGCCGAGATTCCGGTTGATCGCCGTGATGATCCCGCTCACGATGCCGAGGAGGATGCCGTCGAGGAGCGCGGCCACGAACCGCCTCCCGAAGCTGGCACGCGGGCCGGACGGTCCTTGGGTGGGTGCGGGCGGTGCCTGGTACTCGGGTGTCGTCATGGCTTCCCCTTGGGTCAGATGATCGAGAACCGGTGCAGCTCGAAGAGACAGCTCGCTCAGAGCGCGAGGTAGAGGGCCGGCAGCGGCAGGCTCAGCCTGCGCGGCCGGAGAGCGATCATCGCGACCGCGACGGCGACGAGCACGAGCCCGAACGGGTTCGCCTCGACGGCGCTCCGGAGGTGGAGCCTGACCGTCTCCTCGACGCTGGTCGAGAGGCCGCACAGCGGGCACGGGACGCCGGTCGCGGCGCGGAGCGGGCAGACGAAGCTCGGGTGCCCCGGGAGGACGGGCAGGAGAAGACCCGCGCCGAGCATGGCCGCGCCGGCGGCGCGCAGCTCGCGCGGGTCGAGGCTCGCGGTCCCGGCCTGCCTCATCTGGCGCGGGAACCCTAACCGCGCCTGCGGACGTGTCAAGCTCAACTTCGCGCGGCCTTCGCCACCGCGAGCTGCTCCAGGAAGGTCTCTCCGCGCACCTGGTCGGGGACGCCCGCGACCTTCGCGCGCAGCGGCTCCGAGAGCTCCATCGCGATTTGCGTCCGCGCCCCGGGCGTCAGCTCGTCCCGGCGTGCGAGGAACCTGCGCACCGCGGCGAGCTCGGCGGTCGAGACCGCGCCGACGTCCCACGTGGCCGACTGGGCGCGGGCGGCTTCGAGCGACGGCGCCGACTCCTGCCAGCGGGTGGCCGGACGGCGCTCGCGGACGACGAGGGTGCCGGCGGCGAGGTCGCCGAGGCGCTGGTTCCGGCGGCTCACGAGGATGCTGACGATGCCGACGAGGTAGCCCGAGGGAAGGAAGTCGACCAGCCTGAGCACGTTGCGGACGGCGCTCGTGAAGAAGCCGACCGGGCTCCCGTCGGTCCGGACGACGCGCAGGCCGTTCAGGCCCTTCCCGGGCGTCCGGCCCGATGCGAAGACCTCGAACAGGATGTCGTAGGCGGCGAGGACGAAGAAGCTCGTGACCGTGATCGCCGCGACCGTGAATCCGCCCGAGCCGAACACCGCGATTCCGCCGACGAAGACCGCGATCAGGAGCGCGGCCTGGATCACGAAGTCGACGATCGCGGAGGCGAAGCGCGATCCGACCCCGGCGAGGGCAAGCTCCAGGTGCACCCCTTCCGGGGTGGGAATCGTGATGCGATCCTCGTACTGCACACCATGAAGTTAGAGCGTTTCGTCGCCGAGCGGCAGCACGCCTGGAGCGAGCTCGAGGGTCTCGTCAGTTCCGCTCGGCGCAAGCCGCAGCGCCTTGGGCCTGACCGCATCCGGCGGCTCGGCGAGCTCTACCGCGGCGCCGCCGCCGATCTCGCCCTCGCGCGCCGCCGCTTTCCGGCCGATCCGGTCACCGCCCGGCTCGAGGAGCTCGTCGGGCGCGCTCGCCACCTCGTCTACGCGTCGCAGACGCGGCGCGGCTCGGTCGTGCGCTTCTTCGCGCGCGACTACTGGCGCCTCGTGCGCAGCCGTCCCGTCGCGCTCGCGCTCTCCGCCGCGCTCGTCTTCGCTCCCGCCTCGCTCGCGGCGTCGTGGGCGCTGCGCGACCGGCCGGCTGCGATCGGGCTCGTCCCGGGGCAGTTCCGGCCGGCTGTCGAGGACCGGCATCCGTGGCGGGACCTGTCCGCGAGCGACCAGGCCGCATTCTCGACCGAGGTGCAGGCGAACAACATCCGCGTGACTGCGGCGGCCTTCGCGGGCGGGATCACGCTCGGCCTCCTGACCGCCGTCGCCCTGATCTTCAACGGCGTGCTGCTCGGGGCCGTCGCGGGCCTCATGATCGGCGCCGGGAACTGGCTCGGCTTCGTCGACCTGGTCACCGCCCACGGCGTGCTCGAGCTCTCGTGCATCGTCGTCGCGGGCGCGGCAGGGCTGAGCCTGGGCTGGTCGATCGTGGAGCCGGGACGCGCGACGCGCGTCGAGTCGCTCGTCGCCGAGGGCCGGCGGAGCGTCGGCCTCGTCGTCGGCACTGCCCCCTGGCTCGTCGTCGCCGGGATCGTCGAGGGGTTCCGCGCGACGCTCGCCGAGGCGGGCCTAGGCGCCGTGATCTCGGTGGGCGTCGCGCTCGGCCTCGTCTACTGGGGGCTTGTCTTCATCTTGGGCAGGCCAGCTAGAGCCGAGCCCGCGCCTTAGCGCGCAGGTAGGCGCCGACGCAGGCAGCGGCGAGGCTCTCGGGGGGCGCCTCGAGGACCTCGGCGCCTGCATGCTTGAGCTGGGCGGTCACGCGCGCACGCGCCGCCAGCACGTCGAGCGCGACCGAGGCCGCATAGACGTCGACCGGAGCCTCGGGCTCGCGGCGAACCGCCTCGCCGAGGTCGGTGTCGGACGCGCTCGCGACGACGACCGCGTGCCGGCGCGCGAGCAGCGGCACCGCGTCGACGAGCGGCCGCGCGGCCGCCTCCTCCAGCAGGTCGGTGAGCACGAGGACGAGGGAGCGCTTCGCGTCGCCGACCCGCCGGAACGCGAGCTCGTAGTCGCTCTCGACCGGCGTCGGCTCGAGGTCGTAGACCGCCTGGATGACCGCCCGGGAGGCCTTGCGGCGCGGCTTGAGATCGCGGCGGACGGCTGCGTCGAACGCGACCACGCCGCAGCGGTCGCCGAGCTCGTCCGCGACGACTGCGATCGCCACGACGGCGTCGACCGCCGCGTCCAGGCGCGTCCGGTCGCGAAGCGGTGCCGCCATCAGGCGCCCCGTGTCGACGACGCAGACGACGTCGCGATCCTGCTCGACGCGGTACTGGTTCGACATCGGCCGGCCGAGCCGCGCCGTCGCGCGCCAGTTGACCTGGCGGACGTCGTCGTCCGGGACGTAGTCGCGAACGGACTCGAAGTCGGTGCCGAGGCCGAGCGGGCCGCGCCGTGCGCGACCGGGATCGCGGAAGCGGCCCTGACGCACCGCGAGCGCGAGCCGGAAGGCGGCCACGAGGTCCGGGTAGACGACGATCTCGCTCTCCTCGCCCGGCCGGTGGTACCAGCGGCCGAGGCTGAGGGGGCCGTCGACCCGGGCCGCCGGAGCGGGCAGGACGTGGCGGCCGCGACGGAGCGCGACGACGGTCGCTTCGAGGCCGCCGTCGGACTCGGCAGGCCGGAGCACGAGGTCCGGCGGCGCCGGCTGGCGCACCCGCACGCGGCCTGCGACCGGGCGGACGAGCTCGATCCGGAGCGGCGCCTGCACTCCCCGTGAGAGGAAGCTCGGGACCGTCCGCGCGAGCTCGGGCGGCCGGCGCGCGGAGAGCGCGTCGACGACCGCCGCCACGGCCACGGCGAGCAGGCCGAGCGCGGCGAGCGGCGCGGGGATTGCGAGCGCCGTGAGGGCGACGGCCGCGAGCACCGCCGCGACCCGCGGGGTCGGGCTCATCGCGGGACCGGGATGGCCTGGAGCGCGGCCTGCACGGCGTCGTCGGGCCGGTAGCGCTCGAGCTCGGCCTCGGGGCGCAGGATCAGGCGATGACGGAGCACCGGCGGCGCCATCCGGACGACATCGTCCGGGGTCGCGAACGTCCGCCCCGCGAGGCACGCGGAGGCACGCGCCGCGGCGAGCAGGTGCACCGCCGCACGCGGGCTCGCGCCGAGCTCGACGCTCGGCAGCTCACGCGTCTTCCGAACGAGCGCAGTCACGTACGCGACGACCTCGTCGCCGACCTCGACGGCGTCGACCTGCCGCCCGGCCTCCTCGATCGCGCTCCCGCCCGCAACGGCCTCGATCTGCTCGAGGGCGGCGGAGGCGACGCCGCGATGCGGCAGCCGGAGGACGGCGAGCTCCTCGTCCTCGCTCGGATAGCCGACGTCGACCTTGAACAGGAAGCGGTCGAGCTGGGCCTCGGGCAGCGGGTAGGTGCCCTCGTACTCGATCGGGTTCTGCGTCGCGACGACGAGGAAGGGCGCGGGAAGCGGCCGCGGCTCGCCCTCGATCGTCACCTGGCGCTCCTGCATCGCCTCGAGCAGGGCGGCCTGGGTCTTCGGCGGCGTACGGTTCACCTCGTCCGCGAGCAGGAAGTGCGTGAAGACGGGGCCGGGGCGAAACGCGAGCTCGCCGCGCTGGAGTGTCATCGTCCCCGTCAGGTCCGAGGGGAGCATGTCCGGCGTGAACTGAACGCGCCGGAACTCGAGCGCGAGAGCGCGTGCGGCGGCGTTCGCCACGAGTGTCTTCGCGACGCCCGGCACGCCTTCGAGCAGGACGTGACCGCCGACGGCGACCGCCGCCAGCAGGAGCTCGACGGACTCGTCCTGGCCGACGACGACCTTCGCGACCTCCGCCGCGACCCGCTCGTGGAGCTCCTTCAGCGCCTTCGCCCCCGTTCGAGCCGCGCCAGCGCGCGCCCCGCCGCAAGGACTTCGGCCGGAGCGCGCGGCGTGCCCAGGGCGGCGCCGAGCTCGTCGTCGCCGAGGCCGAGCCCGGAGCCGGCGGCCCGAACCGAGGCCTCGTCGGCATCGTCGGGCAGGCGCGCCGCCTCACGGATGCGCTCGCGTACGGCGGCCTGCACCGGCGCCACCGCTTGCTGCGGACGCTTCGAGCGTGCAAGCAGCGCAGCGACCGAGTCGACGTACGCGCGCCGGGGCGGCGGCAGGTCGCGTTCGCTGCGCTCCGGCGGCCCGAGCCGCCGTCCGCGAGCCCAGACGAGCACGAGCGCCGCGAGCACGAGCCCGCCGAGCGCCCATCGCCACGAGTTCGGGATCGCCCGGAGCCCCGACGCTCGGCCGTAGCCGTGGACGCTCTCGACGAAGGCGACGGGGCGGGTATGCGCGCCGGCGAGCGCAAGGCCGAACGCGGCGTCGTCGGCGCGCCCGAGCAGGCGGTTCTGGAGCGGCGACGCGTCTGCGAGCAGCGCGACCCGGCCGCGACCGATCGTCGCGACGACGGCGAGCACACGGCCGCCGCCCCCGAGCACCGGGAGCGCCTCGCCCGCGCTCTCCCACGAGCCGTTGCCGGCAGAGACGACCGACGAGACGCCGGCCACCTCCGCGGCAGGCGCGAGGACGGCGCTCCGCCGGGGGCCGCCGGCCTGCCACACCGGCGCGTCCTCGAAGATCCCGAGGCTGTGTGTGCCCGCGGCGCCGCCCGCGAGGAGCCGCCCCCCCTGCTCGACGAAGCGTTCGAGCGCAGCGCCGGCGGTCACGTCGACGTCGCTCGGGTCGAGCACGACCACCGTGCTCTTCGCGTCGAGGCGCGCCTTCGCGAGGTCGTCGCGGATGCGCGTGACCGGGTGGCCGGAGCGCGCGAGGAGGTCGAAGTACGCCGCGAGCCCCTCCGGCGCCGTCGCGTACGACGACGAGTTCGGGCCGCCGGGATTGCGCGTGTAGCGGCTGACGAGGGCCACGACGACGTTCACGACGACGAAGGCTCCCACGATCGAGCCGACGACGATCCAGGTGCGTCGCTCCCGGCTCACCGGGCTCCGGTTCCAGAGAGGACGCTGCGCCAGCCCTCGCGAGAGAGCTCGACGTCCGGCGTGCGGGGCTCGCGGCCGCCGTAGACGATCTCGTCGAACGAGGCCGCGATGCGGTCGAAGTCCGGCGAGCGGAGCCGGCGGGCGACGTGCCCCGTCGTGACCGGCTCGCGCAGCTCGATCGCGTGGGCGCGGTCGAGCCGGAGCAGGCCGGCCCGGAACCGGAGCCGGATCGCGCGCTCCAGGTCACCGTTTCGCTCGGCTTCGTCGGCCTCGCGCTCGAGCCTGCGCGGGTCGAGCCGCTCGCCGCGGCGCGTGGTCGACGCGAGGCTCGTCGCCGCGGCGGTCCGCCTCCCGACGAGCCTGGACGCGAACGCCGCTGAGACGAGAACGACCGCCAGCGCAAGCGCCAGCCAGAGCACGTCGCGCCCGCCGAGCGCGTCCGCGAGCGGCCCGACGACGTGGTCCGAGAGGAACGTGAGCACGCCCTCGAAGGGTCGAGGCGGCTCGTGTCGCTGGAACCGGCGCCCCTTCAGGATCGCGCGGGCCGTCTCGCGCGGCTCCCGAGGCGCGGTGGCCGGCCCGCCCGTCGCTCGCTCGAGCAGGCGGAGCCGGGCGGCGAGCTCGCGGCCGCTCGCGCCGGCGAGCGCGCGACGCAGGTCGACACTTCGTCCGTCGACCTCGTCCACGTCGCGAAGCCGGGCAAGGGCGCCCCGATCGGACTCCGCTGCGCGCGCGAGCGCCCGCACCTGCGCCGACGTGAGCGAAGTCGCGCCCGCCGAACCTGCTAGGACGGCGACGGTCACCGCGCAGCACGCGAGGACGAGCGACAGCCTCGTCAACTGGACGGCGGGCTCCAGCCGGGAGGCGGCGGCCAGTACGGCGGCTGCGCTGTGCCTGACGCGGGCGGCGGCTCGTCGGCCGGCGTCTCCTGCGTCGGCTTCCACCCCGGCGGCGGCGGCCAGTACGGGGGCTGCGGTCCGCCCGATGGGAACGCGGGCCGCGCGGCCGGGGGCGCCGGGCGCACCTCGCCGGCGGGCGGCGGCTTGAGCCCGATCCGCTCGGCGAGCAGCTCGAGGTCGAAGCCCTCCTTCCGGACCCGAAGGTCGAAGTAGAGGACGCTGACGAACGCTGCGGTGAAGGGCGTCGTCAGCATGCTCGAGAGCGTCCCGCCGATCGTCCCGACGACGACCTGCGCCACGTTGCTCTTGCCGACGCCGACGAGCAAGAGAGCCGTGAACCCGTACTGGATCACCGAGCTGACCACACCGGCGAGCAGGAAGCCGATCAGGAGGACGCCGAACGTCGGCCACCACCGCCCGCGGACGAGCCGCCAGGACCGCCCCAGCGCCTTCGTTCCCCGCAAGCCCTCCGTCAGCAGGGCGGGGACGGCCACGGCCCACGCGACCCCGACCCAGATCCCGGGGAGGAGGCAAGCGGCGAAGAGCGGCAGGAGCGCGAGGCCGGCGATCAGGAGGAGCCAGAGGAGCGATCCGAACCGGCGAAACGCGAACGCGAGCGACGACCGCCACTCCGGTGTCTCGCCGAGGTACGCGTCCGCTACGGCCTTGAAGCACGCTCCGGTGGAGAGGATCGACCCGACGAGCGAGAGGACGACGACGACGAGGATCCCGGTGACGAACAGGTACGGGTGGTTGAAGTGCACCGTCTGCTCGCCGGTGAACGGGTCCGTCTGAGTCGTGACGAGGTTGTTGCTCGTCGACGCCGATGTCGTCACCAGCGAGGACACGAGCTGGACCGGCGCGACGACGACGAGGACGATCCGGAAGAGCGTCAGCGCATTGCGCCAGTAGATCTTGATCGCGACGTCGACGACCTCGCCGACGCCGAGCGGCCGAAGCTCGGGAGCCGTCGCCTGCGCCTCCAACCCGCCCGCACGATAACCGACCGATCGGCCAGGTCAGCCGCGGATTACGGGGCGACGCTAGGACCGGCGGCCGAACTGGAGGACCCAGAGCGAGACGTTCGCGTTGCCGAAGAAGCTGCCGCGCTGGAGCGCGACGCCGAAGTCGCGCCAGGCGGGCTTCAGCAGATTCGCGCGGTGATCCGGGGAACGCAGCCAACTGTCGAACGTGGCTCCCGGCGATCCGAGGGTGCCCCCGCCCCAGGCGAGGTTCTCGCCGACGCTGCTGCTTCCCCTCAGGTAGCCGACGCGCACGAACGGCTGCACGAAGCTCTGCCCGCACGGCGTGTGCGAGAAATCCCCGCAGCGAAGGATCGCCTGCGCGCGGAGGCCCGACGAGCGGTCGAGCGCCGGCATTTCGCGCAGCGCGGCGAGGCCGTGCTGTGCACGGACCGAATTGACGAGGCAGTGCATCGACGCGAGCTCGCTGGCCGGAGGCGCAGCCGCCGTCGTGCTACCCGAGCAACCTGCCGCCTGGATGAGCGGCGATGCGGCTGCCGGATTAACACCCAGGAGTCCGACGAAGATTGCGACAAATGTTGCGACGCGCATTGCTCGCTCCATTTCGCGGTCGAAGATCCCGCGAAGAGCGAATTCCACACGTCACGCCGGACAGAATTTACATTCCGGCTTTTCAGCAGGAATAACACTGCCTTGCCACCGTATACCTACGGTTTGAAAGGCGGAAAAGCCTGCTCAGGAGCACCGCTCCGGGCGACGACGCTAGCCTCGCCGGTCGCGACGGCCGGCGGCGGCTCGGGAGGCGGCGGCACGGGGCCGAGCCGCTTCCGCACGGCCACGGCGGCCGTGATCGCGGCGGCAGCGACGGCGAGCCCGATCGTCCAGTGGGTGAGGCTGATCACCGTGTCCCGGGCCTGTCCCTCCCACTCACCGCGCGAGATCGTGCTCGACGGCAGCTGGTCGGGGAAGAGATCCATGCCGTACGGGAAGCGCTGCGAGTGGTGGGCGACCCAGCGATCGAGCCGGTGCGGCAGGACGACCGCCACGACGATCACCGCCGCCGACACGACGTAGACGCCCCCGCGCCTCCAGAACGAGGCCGCGAGCCCGATGACCACCAGCACGAACGGCACGACGAGGGCGATCGCCCAGATCTTCGCCTCCATCGACGTCGTCGGCTGATGGTCGATCTCGATCAGCTTCCCGCGCGCGTTTCTCCACTGGAACCGGTGCGGCCGCTCGATCGCGAGCGAGACGCAGAGGAGCGCCGCGAAGAAGAGCGGAAACGACGCGAGGCCCGCTATCGCCACCGGTGCGCGCGTCGGCGGGCGCAGCCGGCGCCACATCAGAGCCGGCCCGCCTCGATGATCCGCGCGAGGAACTCTCGCGTCCGCTCCTGCTGGGGAGCGGTGAAGATCTGCTCCGGCGGTCCCTCCTCGAGGATCACGCCCGCGTCGAGGAAGCAGACCTTGTCCGCGATCTCGCGCGCGAAGCTCATCTCGTGCGTCGCGATGATCATCGTCATCCCCATCTCCTCGGTCAGGCTCCGCACGAGCGAGAGCACCTCGGCGACGAGCTGCGGGTCGAGCGCGCTCGTGATCTCGTCGAGGAGCATCAGCTTCGGGTTCATCGCGAGGGCGCGGGCGATCGCCACGCGCTGCTGCTGGCCGCCCGAGAGCCGGTCCGGGTACTCGTCCGCCTTGTCCTCGAGGCCGATCCGCTTGAGGAGCTCGCGGGCGCTCGCCTCCGCCCGGGCGCGCGAGAGATCGAGCACCTTTCGGGGAGCGAGCGTGACGTTGTGCAGCACCGTCATGTGCGGGAAGAGGTTGTAAGCCTGGAAGACGATCCCGATCTTCCGGCGCAGCGCGTTCACGTCGACCTTGCCGTTCGTGATCGTCTGGCCGTCGACGACGATCGTCCCCTCCTCGATCCGCTCGAGCAGGTTGACGCAGCGGAGGAGCGTCGACTTGCCCGAGCCGGAGGCACCGATCAGGCAGACGACCTGGTGCTCCCCCACGCTCAGGTCGACCGACCGCAGGACGACGAGGTCGCCGAAGCGCTTGGTCACGCCCGCAAGCTCGACGAACGCGCTCGAGCTCACACGGCCTGTGCCCGCTCGCGCATCTCGCGCTGGGCGATGAGGTGGTCGGTGAACCGCGCGAGGGGGATCGTCAGGAAGATGAAGAACACCGCCGCGACGACGTACGACGTGAAGTTGAAGTTCTTGTTCGAGAAGTTCTGCGCCTGGAGCGCGGCTTCGGTGACCCCGATCACGGCGACGAGCGCGGTGTCCTTCTGCAGGCCGATGAAGTCGTTCAGGAGCGGCGGGATCACGCGCCGCACCGCCTGCGGGATGACGACGTACCGGAGCGCCTGCCAGTACGAGAGCCCGAGCGAGCGCGCCGCCATCCGCTGGCTGCCGTGGACGGACTCGATCCCGGCGCGGTAGACCTCGGTGACGTACGCCGTGTAGACGAGGGTGAGCGCCGTGATCCCGTAGACGAAGTTCGACTGGCTGGAGATCACCGTCAGTTGGAGGCCCGGGAGCCCGAGGCCGACGAGGAAGGCGACGAGGATGAGCGGCGTGCCCCGGAAGACGTCGGTGTAGACGATCGCGACGATCCGGAACGGCACCGCCGCGCGGCCGGGAAGACCTCGGATCACCGCGATGGCGAGGGCGAAGATGAGGACGAGCACCTCCGCCACGACCATCATCTTCAGGTTGACCTGGAAGCCGGCCCACACGTCCGGGAGCGCGACCCGGAAGCTCTGCGGGCTGAAGAAGGCCTTGAGAACCTCGTGGAACGCGTGCACCGGCTTCCAGTCCTATGCCGTTACTTCAAGGTCGGAATCGCCCCGAAGTTCAGGTTGAACCACTTCTTCTGCAGCTTCGCGATCGTCCCGTTCTTCGTGAGCTTCTTGATCGCCGCGTCCACCTGAGGCTTCAGCTTCGAGGCCTTCTGCATCACGGCGCCGTACTGCTCGTGCGTGACGATCTGGCCGGCGACCGCGCCGTACGCGGCCGGCTTCGACTTCTTCTGCAGCGCCACGATCGGCACGTCGAGGACGAGCGCGTCGCAGCGTCCGATCTGGACCGCTGTGAAGGCCGCCGTCGTCGTCTGGTAGATCAGCGGCTTCTTGACCGGGCGCAGCCGGGTCTGGACGTAGGCGAGGCCCGTCGTGTCGGTCTGCGCGCAGGTCTGGAGCTGCTTCAGGTCGGCGAGGCTCTTCGGTGC
>Ga0066710_100003511_pt1 | contig 13411 bp, 12 predicted proteins | sample GraSoiAngelo_159_FD_79666 | JGI IMG/M metagenome (GOLD analysis project Ga0066710, IMG submission 79666) | Grasslands soil microbial communities from the Angelo Coastal Reserve, California, USA - 14_1009_16_40cm | ecosystem: Environmental > Terrestrial > Soil > Grasslands | place: USA...
GCCCGAGGACGACGGCGAAGGCCAACTTGATGTCCGTCAGCGAGATCGTGCGGCATCGTCCGTGCAAGGAGCGTTGACGGGTCCGGGAGGGGGGTCTACCATCGCATGAGAAATGGCGACATGAAGGGCTGGAGACGAGGCTTCGCCGCGGCCGCGCTCGCGGCGGCGGCAGGCCTGCGCGCGAGCCCGCCGGTGCAGGCGGAAGGCGTCGATCCGCAGCTCTCGTCCCGCCTCCAGCGCATCGAGAGCGCCTTTCGCGGGGGCGACGCCGGCGCGCTCCGTCCGTGCTTCGCCTCCAGCGGCAAGGTGCGGGTCGACTTGAAAGATCTCACCGATGGGCCCGCGTCCTACGGCCCGGGCCAGCTCCAGGTCGTCTTCGAGCAGATCTTCGACGGCAACCGCACCCGCGAGTTCGCGTTCCGCAAGCAGGACGTCACGGTCCCTTCGCCCGGCACCGCGTTCGCGAAGGGACGGTGGGTCCGGCGGGCCCGCACGGGGGGACAGGAGACGGTCGACACGCTGACGTTCACCTTGCGCGAGGAAAACCGGGACTGGCGCATCCACGAGATCCTGACCTCGCGGTAGGCGCGGCCGTCCTCGCCACGTGCCTCGTGGTGGCGGACGCGGCCACGCGCTTCGCGGCGCCGCGGCTGCTCCTGGCCGCCGCCGTCCTCCTCGCCATCGCGTGGCGCCGGGCCTCCCGCGCGCTCGTGCTGCTGACCGCCGCCCTCGTCCTCGTCGATGCGGGAGCGCACGCGCACCTGTGGCGCGAGCGCGGCCAGTGGTCGCAGCGGTCGGAAGCGCGGCTGGCCGGTGAGCTACGGCGCCTCGAGCGGCGGAAGAACGAGCTCGTGAGCCTGGTGCAGGGCGCCGCCGCCCGCGTCGGCGCGCTGCCCGAGACCCGCGCTGCGCTGGCCGGCGACCGCGCCGCCCTCGACCGTCTCTTCGCCACCCTCGAAGCGCTCCACGCCGACCTGCCGCAGCAGCCGGCGCTCGCCGTGCAGGCCCTGCCGCTGCGCACGCTGGCCTGGTCCAGCCGGGCCAGCGACCCGATGGTGCTGCAGGGATTCGTCGGCGACCGCGCCGACGTCTTCATCAGCGAAGGGAACGTGACGACCACTCTCATCGGAGCGGCGCCGATCCGCGGCCCCGACGGCAAGGTGCAGGGCGTCGCCACCGCCGCCCTGCCCGTGGCCGTCCGGCGCAACCTGCGGACCCAGTATCTCCGCGACTTCGATCTGCTGACGGGCGGCAAGCCGGGCGTCGAGGTCTCCTACGTGGACGCCCAGGCCGGGGAGACGCCCGCATTTCCGTCCGCGCCGGAAGGCGCCGTGGCCCGCGAGGCAGTGCTGCGCGACAACGGCGACGGCGACCCCCTTGCCGTCGTGCGCGTCACCGCCCCCGCGTCGGCGCAGGTGCAGGCGACGCTCACCGCCACCTACCGTCGCATGGTGTCGCTGCTCGCCGTCCTCGCCCTCGTCGCATGGAGCCTCACGGGCCGGCGGCCCTCCGCCGGCCTCCGCGCGCTCTTCGCGGCCGTCGCCGTGCGGGGCGTCCTCGCGCTGCTCGGTCCGCCCCTCCCGGCTCCCGACTCCGTCGTCCTCTCGCCCGACGCGTACGCTTCGGCCGTCCTCGGTCCGCTCCTCCGCAGTCCGCTGGACCTCCTGCTCACGGTTGGTGTGGTCGCACTCGCCGCGGCGCTGCTGCTCTCGTGGCGCGTGCGGCGGCCGCCATTGCGGCCTTTCCCGCTGGCCGCGGTGGCGGCCACCCTGCTCGGCTACGCCGTCGTCGTGGGCGCCTTCGCCTTCGTGGCCGACACGATCGCCAACTGTGCGCTCGACGTGGAAGCCATCCCGCTCATCCCGCGCAGCCCCGCGCACCTCGTGGTCCAGGTCTCGCTCGTGCTGGTCCTGGCCGCGGCGCTCATGCTCGTGACCGCGCTCTTCGCCCTCGTCGGGCGGCGCGGCGGCCGGCAGGCTCTGCCCGAGCTCGTCGCGGCCGCGGGGCTGGCGGCGCTGATCGCGTGGCGGCTGCGGCCGCCGGGGCTGGGCCTGGTGCCGATGGCATGCGCCCTGGCCCTCCTCGCGGCGGGCGCGGCGCTCGGCGTGTGGCGCGAACGGCTACGGCGCTGGCTGGCCGCGCGCCCCCTGGAAGCGCGCGCCATTTTCGCCGTCCTCGCCGTCTCCGCCCTCGCCCTCGACCTGTACCCCGCCCTGGTCGCGCTGGAAGCGCGCAACACCCGGATGCAGGTCGAGCGCAACTACGCGCCGGCCGTGCTGAGGCAGGCGCCCTGGCGCCAGTACGTGCTGCGCGAGACGGAGCGGCAGATCGACGCGATGAACGTGCTCGAGGAGGCGCCCCCCGGCCCGGCCCCCCCCGGCCTCGAGGAGCTGGCCTTCGCGGTCTGGTCGCACACGGACCTCGCGGCCTTCGGCCTCTCCTCGGCCGTGGAGATCCAGGACCGCTCCGGCGCCGTCATCAGCCGTTTCGCCCTCAGCCTGCCGCTCGCGCCCGGCCCGCCGCGGCCGCTGCCCACGACGGACGACTGGGAAGAGGGCACGGAGATGATGACGTTCGCGAGCACCGAGCACATGGTCCGGCGGGCTCGCCGCCGGCTCGCCTACCACGGCCAGATCCACGGCGGCATCCAGGTCGACGTCGGCGACGACTTCTGGAACCTGCGCTTCCTGCGCAGCAACGACCCGTACTCCGTCTTGTTCCGGGCCCCCGCGCAGGGCGCCATCCGCGAGCGCCCCGTCCACCTCATCGCCTACGACGCGCTCTCGCGAGAGGTCGTCTTCAGCTCCGCCAGCCGGCCGCCCGTGATCGACCCCGCCGCCGTCCTCTCCCGGATGGGAACGGGTTCCGTCGGCCTCTGGACGAGGCTCGACATCGACGACGTCCCCCACCACGCATACGTGTTCGCGGGCGACCGCGCCGTGTACGCCCTCGCGTTCCCCGCCCCCACCGCCGGCCGCTTCGCCGCCGACCTGCTCGAGGCCGTGTCGGCCATGACCCTCGTCGCCCTGGGCGTGCTGTTCCTCCTCGCCCTGGTGCGCACGATCCTGCGCCGGCCGCGGCTGTCGCTGCCCTCGATCGGCCGCGAGGTGAACCGTCGCTTCTCGCTCCGGCTCTTCGTGGCCTTCATCGCGGTGGCGGTGGTGGCCCTGGTCGTGCTGCAGCTCGTCGTCCGCAACTTCGTGTCCGACCGGCTGCGCCGGGAGGCGGCCGCCGACGCCCTGGACCGGGCGGCCTTCGCGAAGAAGATCGTCGACGACTACGCCTACTACAAGCGGCCGGAGACCGAGGGGCAGAAGCCGGTGACCGACGAGGCGCTGGTGTGGGTCGCGAGCATCATCCGCAACGACCTCGACCTCTTCGAGCGCGGCCGGCTCCTCGCCTCCAGCAAGCGGGAGCTGTACTCGTCGGGCCTGCTCGCCCCGCGCGTCTCGGGCCCCGTGTACCGCGTGCTCGTTCTCGAGGGGCAGCCCTCGGTGCTGCGCACCGAGCGGATCGGCGAGTTCTCGTACGACGTCGTGTCGGTGCCGGCGCACCTCGACGCCGTCGAGCCCGGGATCCTCTCGATCCCCCTCGCCCTCGGCCAGCGGGAGGTGGAATCCGCGCTCGAGGACCTGGACCGCACGATGCGCCTGGCCTCGGTCGTGTTCCTCGTCCTATCCGCCGTCGTCGCCCGCTCGATGGCCCGCCGCATCTCGGGACCGATCTCCGACCTGACCGAGGCGACGCTCCGGGTGGCGGAGGGCGACCTCGACGCGCGCGTGGAGACGACGAGCCAGGACGAGCTGCGGCGCCTGGTGGAGGCCTTCAACAAGATGGCCCGCGATCTCGAGCGGCAGCGCCGCGACCTCGAGCGCAGCAACCGCCTCGCGGCGTGGGCGGAGATGGCCCGCCAGGTGGCGCACGAGGTCAAGAACCCGCTCACGCCGATCCAGCTCTCGGCCGAGCATCTACGGCGCGTCTGGCGCGACCGCAGCGAGGACTTCGCGGCCACGCTCGAGACGTGCACCCAGACGATCCTCAAGCAGGTGCGCATCCTCCGGGGCATGGTCACGGAGTTTTCCGCCTTCGCCCGCCCGCCGGCACCCGAGCTCGAGTCCCACGACCTGGCCCCGATCCTGGCCGAGGTCGTGGCGCCGTACGAATCGGCGCTTCCGCCGGCGGTCGCGCTGTCGCTGGAGGTGGCCCCCCGCGTGCCCCGCGTGCGCGCCGACCGCCGCCTGCTCGAGCGCGGCATCGTGAACCTGCTCGAGAACGCCCTCCAGGCGGTGGGCGAGCGGGGATGGATCCGCATCGCCCTGCGGTCGGAGGACGGGAGGGCGGTGATCGAGGTCCGCGACTCGGGACCTGGCGTCGACCCGGAGATCCGCGACCGGATCTTCGAGCCGTTCTTCTCGACCAAGACCAGCGGGAGCGGACTCGGCCTCGCGCTCGTGAAGAAGATCGCGGAGGACCACGGCGGCGGCGTGGCCCTCGAGAGCGGCGGCCGGGAAGGGACGCGCGCGATCCTGTGGCTGCCCGCGGAGGAGGAAGCGGGACGCGCCGCCGCTCTTTAGAGGCGCCTCAGGCCGTGGCGGGCCGCTCCACGAACAAAGAGCACTCGCCGGGGTGCTTCTGATGCTTCCCCGCCTTGTGGTACTCCTTCACCTTTGGACGGATGATCGGCGAGTCGATCGCCCGCGGCAGGCAGCGTCGCTTTCCGAGCCCGAACCAGCGGGCCTCGCTGGAGGCCACACCGACGACGAGGGTCAGGGCCAGGCAACCGAACAGGACCTTCATTTTCCCTCCCTGGCAGAAACTTACGGGCCGCAGCGGAAGTTTTACTTGAAGGAAGCCTACTCTGGTTCCCGGCCTTTCGCAAGGCCCCGGCCTCGACGCTCGGTGCGCCCGAAGCCGTCGAGCACCACCTGGAGCGCCCTCTCGGGCAGGGCGTAGCGCGGGAGGTCCTCGCGGGCCACGAAGGCCACCTCTTCCGCGTCCGAAGCGGCGCGCGGCGAGCCCGACACGTAGTCGCAGAGGTAGTCCACGATCACGTAGTGGTAGCGGACCGCCTCGCCGTCCCGCTCGATGCGGTCGAACACGAGGACCACCTCGATCGGGCGGACGACGAGACCGGTTTCCTCCTCGACCTCGCGCACGAGCGCCTGCTCGAGCGTCTCCCCCAGCTCGACGGTCCCGCCCGGCACGACCCAGCGTCCCCGCAGCGGTTCCTTGCCCCGCTTGATCAACAGCACACGGCCCTCGTGGATCAGCACGGCCCCGACCCCGACCGCGGGACGGTCGGCTTTCGCGGCGTCGGAATGAATCCGCCGCCGCTTATCTGGCGGGGCCGCTTCGCGCCCCCGGGGAGTCACGCGGAGCGCGGCAGCTCGGAGGTCGTTTCGCCGCCCGGCACGGGAGGCTCGGCCCGCCGGCGGCCCAGGCCCAGCACGTAGGTGGTGGGGCCGGAGAGCCAGTAGAGGCTGGCCATCACGAGGAGCACCGATTTGGGATGGAGGGCGATGAGGACCAGGGCGAGAGCGATCCCGAGCACCATGATGTAGCTCTGTCGGCTGCGCAGGTCGAGCTTCTTGAACGACCGGTAGCGCAGCGTGCTCACCATCAGGAACGCGAGCGTCACGAGCAGGGCGAGCGCGGCGAGGGCTTGCCCTTTCTCCCCGAGCGGCTGGGGAAGGACCAGGACCCAGGCCGCGACCTGGGCCGCCGCGGCCGGGATGGGAAGGCCCACGAAGAATCGCCCGTCGGTCACGGTCCGCTGCACGTTGTAGCGGGCGAGGCGCAGCGCCCCGCACGTCACGAACAGGAAGGCGGCCAGCCATCCCACGCGCGGGATCGTGCCGAAGCCCCAGGCATAGGCGAGCAGCGCCGGCGCCACCCCGAACGAGATCACATCGGCCAGGCTGTCGAGCTCGCCGCCGAACTCGCTGCTCGTCCCCGTCAGGCGCGCGATGCGGCCGTCGAGCATGTCGAGGACGATGGCCCAGCCGATGAGCGGCGCGGCCTCCTCGTACTCGCCGTGCAGCGTCTTCACGATCGCCCAGAAGCCGAGGAACAGGTTTCCCGTCGTGAACAGGCTCGGGAGGATGGCGGCGCCGCGGCGGAAGCGGCGGGGCCGCGCCCGGACTTCCTCGCTCACGGCCGCTCCCCCAGCGCGCTGACGCCGGCCACGACGCGGTCGCCGACCTTGACCCGCAGCGTCGCGCCGCGGGGCAGGAAGACGTCCACGCGGCTCCCGAACTTGATCATCCCCACGCGCTCCCCCGCCGCCACCGTATCGCCGACCTTCTTCTTGAAGACGATGCGGCGCGCGATGAGGCCGGCGATCTGCTTGAAGTTCACGCGGCGCGTCCCGTCCTCGATCGTCACGCTGTTCTGCTCGTTGGCGAGGGAGGCCTTGTCCTGGAACGCGGGCAGGAACTCGCCCTCGTGGTACTCGACGTGGCTGATGCGGCCGCCGATGGGCGAGCGGTTGACGTGGACGTCGAAGATCGAGAGGAAGACCGAGACCTGGGTCGCGCCCTCGCCGAGAGGGTTGCCGGCGGGGGCGGGGCCGGCCACGATGACCTTGCCGTCGGCGGGCGAGAGCACGAGGCGCGGATCGGCGGGCACGCTCCGGTCCGGATCACGGAAGAAGAAGGCGGTGAACAGCCCCAGCGCGAGGAAGACGCCGCCCGTCCACGGCCACCGCAGGAGGAACAGCACGACCGCGAGGCCGAGCAGGACGAGGACGAGCGGCCATCCTTCACGCGCGATCGGCATCCGGGTTCCTCCCGCGCGCGCGGCCGCTCAGGGATGGGCTTCGCTCGCCCGGGCCTGGCGCGCGATGGCCTCCATCCGATCCTTCACCTGGAGCTTCTTCTTCTTGAGGGTGGTCTCCTCGACCTGCTCCTCATCGCTCAAGACCGCTTTCCCGGTCAGGGCTACGAGCCGGCTCTCGTACTCGTGGTGCTGCTCATCCAGACGGCGGTACTCCTCGCTCTGGGCGAGGAGACGGTCCCTGAGAGAACGCGCGTCCTGGGACATCGGCACCTCCGTGGTCAGGTGGATGATCGGCGACGGCACCATGGTCGCTCTGGCTTGAGTGTGCGCGGGGGAGAGAGGCCCCACGCCGTCAAGTTAGCACGCGGCCTGCGGGAATTCAAGGATCAGCTCGAGGGCGTCTTCCGTGGGGTGGGAGTAGTAGTTGCGGCGGCGGCGCACGCTCTGGAACCCGAGGGAGTAGTAGAGCTGCAGGGCCGGCCAGTTGCTCTCGCGCACCTCGAGCAGCGCCGAGCGCGCCCCCCGGCGCGCGCCCAGCCAGAGCACCGTCTCCAGCAGCCGGCGCCCCAGGCCCTGCCCCCGGCGGCCGGGCTCGATCGCGAGGTTGTGAATGTGCAGCTCGCCGGCCACGACCTCGAACACGCAGTACCCGAAGATGCCGCGCCGCGCCGCCTGCGCGCCCGCCGGGTTCCGCAGGACGACGAGGTGGCCGCGGTCCAGCGCGTGCTTGAGGTTCCGCCGCGTCCAGGGATGGCTGAAGGACTCGCGTTCCATCTCGACGAGCGCCTCCAGGTCCTCTTCCTCGCCCTCTTCCAGGTACGGCCCGGCCGTCTTCACGGAGCCGGCCTTCGGATGTCGGGCTCGCGCAGGTAGATCGGCCGCAGCGAGGCGGGCGGCACGCCTTCGCCGCGCGCGAGCCGGGGCGCGGCCAGCCGGCCCAGGGTGCCCGCCAGGAAGAGGCTCCGCACGGGGAAGAGCGCGCGCGGCCGCAGGGAGAGGATCAGCTCGCGGTGGCGCGGAGCCCCGTCGCCGACGAAAGCGGCGATCTCGGGCGCGCGCGCGACGATCGTGTCCGGCCGCCCGACGCTCGCCGGCCCGACGATCCCGCCCTCCCCGTCGTAGAGGGCGCCGTACACCTCTCCGCGGTAGGCGTCCATCAGGGCGACGATCGCCGACGCCGCGCCGGCGTTCCGGGCGGCCAGGACGTCGAGCGCGCTCACTCCCAGGCACGGCTTGCCGGTGCCGAGGGCGAGGCCCTGGACCGTGCTCAAGCCGACGCGGAGACCGGTGAAGGAGCCGGGCCCGGTGGTGACGGCAAAGGCGTCGAGATCGGCGGCGCGCAGGCCCAGCGATTGGAGCAGGAAGTCGACGGCCGGCAGCAGCCGCCGCGAGTGACCCTCCGACGACAGGAGGCGCACCTCGCCCGAGACCGAGTCGCCATCAGTCACGGCCACGCTGCCGCGTTCGGTGGTCGTGTCGACCGCGAGCACCCGCACGCTCAAATCCCCCGCGCGTTCCGGTTAGTCTATACTTTCGTCCGTGATGCACCGGAGAACGCAATGGTTCAATAACAGGTGGATCAGCGCCGTTGGAGCGCCCGCAGGGAGCGCCTCCTCGCCGCCCGAACGGAATTGCTGCGCGCCTCCACTGCGTGGAGCCGCGCCAGCGGGTCCTCACTACGCTCGGACCACACTTCCGCGAGGGCGGAACTCGATCAGGAGCGCTCCCGAGGACGCGGATCTCAGCGCGGCGGCGGCGGCGGGGGCGGCGCCGCCCCGCGCGTTTGAACGATGAAGGTCGGACTCCTCACCGGCGGCGGCGACTGCCCGGGCTTGAACGCCGTCATCCGCGCCGTCGTGCGGCGCGCGCAGCAACAGGGGCTCGAGGTGCTCGGCATCCGCAACGGGTTCCTCGGCCTCATCGAGGGCGACGTCGAGCCGCTCACGGGGTTCTCCGTCACCGGGATCCTGCCCAAGGGCGGCACGATCCTCGGGACCTCGCGCCACAACCCGCTGCACACGACGGAGGACCGGCAGCGGCTGCTGAACAACCTCAAGCGCTACGGGATCGACGCCCTCATCGCCGTGGGCGGCGACGGCACACTGTCGGCGGCGCGTGAGCTGCACGAGATGGGCGTGCCGATCGTGGGCGTGCCGAAGACGATCGACAACGACCTCAAGGGGACCGATTACACCTTCGGCTTCGACACCGCCGTGAACGTGGTGCGCGACGCGGTCGACCGGCTGCACACGACCGCCGAGAGCCATCACCGGGTCATGGTCGTCGAGGTCATGGGGCGCCGGGTGGGCTGGATCGCCGCTCTCGGCGGGCTGGCCGGCGGCGCGGACTTCATCCTCATCCCCGAGAAGCCGTACCGGCTCGACGAGATGTGCAAGGTGCTCGACAGCCGGCACCGGCGCGGCCGCCCGTTCTCGATCGTGGTCGTCGCGGAGGGCGCCTTCGCCGCCGGCGAGGAGCCTCCGGCCCGCGTCGGCGAGGGGGGCAGCTCCAGCATCGGCTTCCGGGTCGCGAAGGAGATCGCCGAGCGCCTCGGGGTCGAGACGCGGGTCACGGTGCTGGGCCACATCCAGCGCGGCGGCTCCCCCACCGCGTTCGACCGCATCATCGGCACCCGCTTCGGCATCCGCGCCCTGGACCTCGTGCGCGAGGGCCGCTTCGGCCACATGGTGGCGCTGCACGGCACGCGCATCGACGCCGTTCCGTTGAGCGAGGCCACCGCGGGGCCGAAGCAGATGGACCTCGAGCAGTTCGCGGACGCGGAAGTTTTCTTTGGCTGAAACGCCCTGTCCTGGCCTGCCGCTCGGATAGGCTAGCCTCTTCTTAGCCATGTCCGTCGCCACCAGCGCCGCCCTCACGCCGGCCATGCAGCAGTACCACCGCATGAAGGCCGACCACCCGGACGCGCTCCTCTTCTTCCGCATGGGCGACTTCTACGAGCTGTTCTTCGAGGACGCCGTCGTGGCGTCGCGCGCGCTCGAGATCGCCCTCACCTCCCGGGCGAAGGACCGGGACGGCGCCGCCATCCCGATGTGCGGAGTGCCCCATCATTCGGTCACGGGCTATGTGGCCCGGCTCGTGAAGCAGGGATTCCGGGTCGCGCTCTGCGAGCAGATGGAGGACCCACGCTCGGCCAAGGGAGTCGTGCGCCGCGAGGTCGTCCGCGTGGTCACGCCGGGGACGCAGCTCGAGGCCTCCGCCCTCGAGGCCGGGGAGACGTCGTACGTGCTGGCGATCGCGCCCGGCGATGCCGCCCTCGGCGCGGCCTGGCTCGACGCTACTACCGGCGACTTCTTCGTGAGCGAATGGAGCGGGCCCAATCGCTGGGACCGGCTCCGCGACGAGGTGGGCGCGACCCGGCCGCGGGAGATGCTGGTGCCGCGCGGCGCGGCGCTGCCGCCCTGGCTGGCCGACCCGGTCGAGGCCGAGGGCGCCATCCCGCGCACGCCGCTCGACGAGCCCGCCTTCGACGGCCGGTCGGGGCGGCGCGACCTCGTCGCCCACTTCGGCGTCGCGAACCTCGAGGCGTTCGGCTGCGAGGCCCTCCCCCGCGCGGCGGCGGCCGCGGGCGCGGCGCTGCGCTACGTCCGCGAGACCCAGAAGCGGGACCTCGCCCACGTCACGTCGCTGCGGACGCACCATCACGGCGACGGGCTCGTCATCGACGGCCTGACCCGGCGGAACCTGGAGCTCGTCGAGAACCTCGCCGACGGCGGCCGCCCGGGCACGCTGCTCGACGTTCTGGACGAGACGGCCACCGCGATGGGCTCGCGCCTGCTCCGCGAATGGATCCTGCGCCCGCTCGTCCACGTGGAGCCCATCCAGGATCGCCTGGACGCGGTGGAGGAGCTGGCGTTCCGGACGGTGGAAAGGGGCCGGCTGCGCGAGGCGTTCCAGGGCGTGCAGGACCTGGACCGCATCGTGGGCCGGATCACCCTCGGCACCGCCTCTCCCCGCGACCTGTGCGCGCTCGCCCGCTCGCTGCGGGCCCTGCCCGCCGCCGCGGAAGCGGTGGAGGGCAGCGCGGCCCCGCTCGTCCGCGCCCAATTCAAGGATCTCGATCCGCCGCTCCACGTGGCCGCGGACATCGAGGCCACGCTCGTGGACGAGCCTCCCCCCACCGTGCGCGACGGCGGGCTCGTCCGCGACGGCGTCGACGCGGAGCTCGACGAGCTGAGGCAGATGAGCCACGGCGGCCGCACCACGATCGCCGCCATCGAGGAGCGCGAGCGGTCGCGCACGGGCATCGCGTCGCTCAAGGTCCGCTTCAACCGCGTGTTCGGCTACTACATCGAGGTCAGCAAATCGAACCTCGGCCTCGTGCCGGCGGATTACGTCCGCAAGCAGACGATCGCGGGCGGCGAGCGCTTCATCACCCCCGAGCTGAAGGAGTACGAGGAGAAGGTCCTGCGCGCCGACGAGCGCATCTTGGAGCGCGAGGCCGAGATCTTCGACGCGCTGCGCGGCCGCGTGGCCGCCTCCGCCCGCGAGGTGCAACGCACCTCCCGCGCCGCCGCCGTCCTCGACGTGCTGGCGACGCTGGCCGAGGTGTCCGCCCGCTACAACTACGTCAAGCCGCGGATCGGGTCGGGCGACGAGCTGCTGTACGTGGAGGGCCGCCACCCGGTCATGGAGCGCGTGCTGAGCGAGCCGTTCGTGGCCAACGACCTCAAGATGGGCGACGGCGCGCCGCGGCTGCTCGTCCTCACCGGCCCCAACATGGGGGGCAAGTCGACCTTCCTCCGCCAGACGGCGCTCGTCGTGGTGATGGCGCAGATGGGCTGCTTCGTGCCCGCGCGCGAAGCGAAGATCGGCATCGTCGACCGCATCTTCACGCGCGTGGGCGCCACCGACCACATCCTGCGCGGGCAGTCGACCTTCATGGTGGAGATGCAGGAGACCGCCCACATCCTCCGCCACGCCACCGCTCGCAGCCTGATCCTGCTCGACGAGATCGGCCGCGGCACCGCGACCTTCGACGGCCTTTCGATCGCCTGGGCAGTGGCGGAGCAGATCGCCCGCGATCCGGCGACCGGGGGCAAGACGATCTTCGCCACCCACTACCACGAGCTGACCGATCTCGCGGCCGACCTGCCCGGCGTCGGCAACCTGCACGTCTCCGCCCGGGAGTGGCACGACACGGTCGTGTTCCTGCGGAAGATCGAGCCCGGCGGCTCCGATCGATCCTTCGGCATCCAGGTCGCCCGCCTGGCGGGGCTTCCTGCGCCGGTGGTGGCGCGGGCGCAGGAGATCCTGCGCAACCTCGAGCGGACCGAGTTCGACCGGGAGGGGCGCCCCCGGCTCGCTCGTAGCGACCAGCCCGCCGCCCCCGCCGCCGGCGGCCGGCAGTTGGCGCTGTTCGCCGGCGCCGAGGAGTCGGTGCTCGAGGACCTGCGACGTCTGGACCTGGAGCACCTGACCCCCCTCCAGGCGCTGGCCCTGCTGGACGAGCTGCGCAAGCGGCTGGGGCCGTGAAGGAACCTCTCACTTGACCCTCGCAAACCCAGGACCGTACACTCGCTTGTTGTCGCCCTGCCTGCTGATGGCACGCCCGTGACCGTGCGCAAGTGGGATCCGCTGCGTGACCTCCTCACGCTCCAGGAGCGGATGAACCGGCTCTTCGAGGAGAGCTTCGCCGGCCGCCTGGAGGAGCCCGCCCTGGTCGGGTCCGGCACCTGGACGCCGCTGGCCGACGCCTACGAGACGCCGGAGGCGTTCGTGGTGCTCCTCGAGTTGCCCGGCATCGACGAAGACGACATCGAGGTCCAGGTGGACGGCGACACGCTCACGGTGAAGGGTCAAAGGCGCGGCCTCAGCCTGCGGCCGGACCGCTTCCACCGAATGGAGCGCAGCCACGGACCTTTCGCGCGCACCCTCCAGCTCAGCGAGGAGGTCGACGCCGAGCGGGTCAGCGCGCAGCTTCGCGACGGCGTGCTCCGGCTCGAGCTGCCGAAGGCGCGGAGCCGCGCCGGCTCCCGCCGGGAGCGGGAATGAGCCGCGGCCGGACGGCGCTCCTGGCGGTGGCGGCGGGCAGCCTCACGGCTGGCCTGCTCCTGGGTGCGCGCCTCTCCGGCCGGATCGAGGCCCCCACGCGAGCCGCGGGTAGCGCGGCGCCGGCCGCGAATTCGGCCTCGCTTCCGGCGGCGCTGCCCCTGGGCCCCGACTTCCGCACCATCGCCCACCGGGCGACGCCCGCGGTCGTGAACATCTCCGCCCTGCAGGTCTACCGCACCGAGCGGTCACCCTTCCTGAGCGACCCGTTCTTCCGCGAGTTCTTCGGCCGCGACGTCCCCTTCCGCATCCCCCAGGAGGAGCGCAAGATGAGCCTCGGCTCCGGGGTGATCGTGGGCGCGGGCGGCATCATCGTCACCAACAACCACGTGATCGAGCATGCCAGCCGGATCGCCATCACCACCGCCGGCCACCGCCGGCTGCCCGCGACGCTGGTGGGCACCGATCCCGTCACCGACATCGCGGTGGTGAGAGTGGACGCCGCCGGCCTGCCGACGCTGCCGTGGGGCGATTCGGCCAAGGCCGAGGTCGGCGAGTACGTGATCGCGGTGGGCAACCCGTTCCAGCTCAACCAGACGGTGACGATGGGGATCATCAGCGCCAC
>Ga0066710_100003512_pt1 | contig 13407 bp, 8 predicted proteins | sample GraSoiAngelo_159_FD_79666 | JGI IMG/M metagenome (GOLD analysis project Ga0066710, IMG submission 79666) | Grasslands soil microbial communities from the Angelo Coastal Reserve, California, USA - 14_1009_16_40cm | ecosystem: Environmental > Terrestrial > Soil > Grasslands | place: USA...
ATCGACGGCGTGCCCGTGCGGCTCGAAGTGCATCGGGATGGCGATCTGTACCGCTTCCGGCTCGGCGATCAGGAGGAACGCCAGGCCCAGCTCGCGGAGGTGGAGCCGGGGGTATTTTCCGTGCTACTCGATGGCCGCAGCTACGAAGCGCGCGCCGAGTATGGTGATGAGTGCGCATGGATCACGGTGCGCGGCCGTCGTTTCCGCGTCGCCATCACCGATCCCAGGCGGTGGACACAAAGCAGCGCTGCCTTGCACGGACACGACCGTGAGACGATCGTCGCATCCATGCCGGGCAAGATCGTGCGCGTACTGGTGCTACCCGGTGAAACGGTCGCGGCCGGGCAGGGCGTCATAGTAATCGAGGCCATGAAGATGCAGAACGAACTGAAAGCGCGCCGCGCGGGACGTTTGACCGCAGTCCCGGTGCGCGAGGGCGAGACGGTGGCCGCCGGCGCGATTCTGGCGACCATTGAGTAAGTCGCCGGGTAAACGATAATAGAAGTCCATGGCGGAAGAAGTTTGTCTCGATTGCGGCGGCTCGGGGTGGAAGATCGTAGAGCGCGATGGTGTGTCCGGCGCGGAGCGCTGCGAGTGCGCCCGGGAAGGGCGGTCGGAGCGGATCGAGGACTCGGCCGGCATCCCGCCGCTCTACCGCAATGCCTCCTTCGACAACTTTCAGATTCCTAAGGACAATGATTTGGCGGCGCGCGATCTCCACGCCATTCGCCAGACAGTTTTGAACTACGCGCACGAATTTCCGACGGCCGCGAAACCCGGGTTGCTGCTGATCGGCGATCCCGGCTCGGGCAAAACGCATCTGGCGGTAGCCGCTCTGCGCCGCATTATCGCCAAGGGCTTTCAGGGCGTGTTCTTCGATTACCAGAATCTGCTGGACCGCATCCGGTCGGGGTTCGATCCCAACTCCGGAACCAGTGACCGCGAGGCGTACCGCGTGGCGCTCGATGCGGAAGTGCTACTGCTCGACGATCTCGGCGCGCACCGCGTGTTGCCCTGGATAGAGGACGTGGTCACTGCTATGATCACGCACCGATGCAATAATCGGTTGGCGCTGATCGCCACCACCAACCTGCCGGATCCCGAGGCTGGGGATCGCGTCTCGCACAAGCAGGCCGACGGCACCGTCGATTACCGGCGAACGCTCGCCGACCAGATCGGGCAGCGCGGCCGCTCCCGCCTGTTCGAAATGTGCAAAGTGGTGCACATGCCCTTGGTCCGCGATTTCCGTCTGCGCAAGACCTCAGCCTTCTGATGCGCGCTCTTGCCCTGCTCCTGTTGCTGGCAGGTGCGGCGCCCGCGCCGGAACCGGGCCCGGAGTTTGTGCAGGCGGTCGAGTTTCCGTATTATGCATATCCGCCGCAGCTATGGGAACGCGAGCTGGTATGGCTCAAGAATCTGGGCATAGACACGGTTGCGTTTTCTGTTCCTTGGAACTGGCACCAGATAGACGCCGAGAACCTCGATCTCACGGGGCGCACCAGCCCCCGCCGCGACCTGATCGGTTTCGTGCGGCTCTTGAAACGCGCGGGATTGCGCGCCTGGATCCGGCCGGCGCCGCCGGTCAAGGGCTGGCTCAATGCCGGATATCCGGCCGGCATGGAATTGGATCATCGGGCGTTGCGCAAGTGGCTATGGGACCTGAACGACGCGCTCGACCCGTTTCTTGCGGCGCATGCCGGGCCGATCGCGTTCGTAGAAGGCGCCGGCGGCGTGTTCGCCGCTCCGCAGCCGCCGCTTCCGGTGGTGTCGGTTTCCGCCAAGGACGCCGCTCGCGCCCTTGTGAAAAGCCGCGAGGCATTCGCCACCGGCCGCGGCTCGCTCGTATGGGAGGATGTTGAAGACCTGATTCCGCCAATTGGCTGGGAAGCCGCCGGGTCGCCGATTTTCCGCCCGGGCGCGGTTTCGCTCTCGGGCGATGAGCGCTCGAGCGTGACACCGTTGCGGCGCGATGCGCTCCTCTGGCGTTATTGGGCGGCGGCGCTTCCTAACATGAAGCTGGCGGGGACCGTGCGCTCGGTCGCTGGGAAGCTGCCGGCAGGCTTGTTGGCGCGTCAATTTTTGGCGCCGCGCAGCGCATCCGCGCTCAGCTTGATCAATGAAACCAGCGCCGAATTCGAAGGCGCGCTGCGCGTTTTTTATCCGCCGACCGGGCAGCGCATGACACTGCCCGCGATCCGGCTGGCGGCGGGTGAGGCGCAATGGCTACCCATCCGCGTTTCACTCACCGGGGAGGCGTTCTGCCGCGACTGCTCGGGGTTTGCCAACGGGGATCACATCGTCTATGCCACCGCCGAGCTGAACGCTCTGGAGTACGAGAACGGAATTCTCGCCATGGAATTTTCCGCGCCCCGCGCCGGCGAGGTGTTGCTGCAACTTTCGCAACGGCCGAGTGGCCCTTTGCTGGCGGCCGGCAGGCCCACGGAGTTCGATTGGGACGAGAAGTCCCAGCGCGCGCGCCTGCCGATTCCCGCCGGCAAAGGCCCGGGACACCGCGTGCGCATCGGGATCGCGATCCAGCCGCCGGAGGCCTCAGCGTTCTTCGTCGATGCCAAACGTCTCACCATCGGGCAGAAGAATCTCGTGGCTACGTCGTATTCTTCCGGGCAGGTGGCGGAACGCTCGCGCTTGCGCATCCCACAGAGTTTTCGCGCGGCCAGCGTGCTGAAATCGCCGATGGAGATTGATTACGAAATTGACGTGCCCGCCGGCGCGCTGCATGGCGAATGGTTGCCACTGGCGCTCGAAGCCGACGGCGTGCTCATGAGCCGCGCGCGTCTGCAATTGCTGCGGCCCGCTTCGGTGCGTGTGCGCGAGGCTGTGGCTCTGCACTACGGCTCGCTGGCGGAGCTGCCGGTCGTGCCGGCCATCGTGCCAGTGTATGCGCATGCGGGCCGCGAAATCAGCGTTGTCATTCATAACAACGCTTCTGAGATCCGCAATTTCGTGGTGGAGGCCACCGGCGATGGACTCGAATTTTCACCGGCGCGCTCCGAGATTTCGATCGCGGGCGGCATGGAGCGCGACGCGGTGATTCGCGTCTTCCCCATGCCGGAGAAGCGGGGCTTGATGGCTTGGCGCCTGCACGTGTCGGGGGCCGCTGATCTGGATATCCCCATGCGTTTTGCCGTCATTCCGCGCGGCGAACCCCTGGCCTCTTCCGTCGATCTGGATGGCGACGGCCAGCTCGAATGGATACTGGAAAATCCGCGAGCGCGAGCCGTTTTGTCCTCGCAGGATGGCGGCCGCTGGCTGGAGTTTGTCTGGAAGGATTCCGGCCTGAATGTGCTGCCCGAGAATGGCGCACTCGCGGGCACGGGCGCAGCCAGCGTCCAACTCACCTCTGACGGCGGACTCGAATTCCGCGGGAACGGCTGGCGCCGCCTGGTTCGTCTGGCGTCCGGTGTGGCGTCGCTTACGGTGGAACAGTCCACACCGCTGCCTCCGGAAGCCCTGCGGACCGGAAAGAAGAACGACATCGTGCTGCATGTCACCCGAGAATCGCCGGAGAAAGCGCTGTATTCGATCGATCGCCCGGCGGAGTGAGCTCACAATGAAGTCCGGGTTGGCCAGGCTTAGGAACAATTTGCCCCTGTCCGGTCCTGGGACGCCGGGATTCCGCAGCCGAACACACCCAGCCATCGGCTGACCCGTTTCGGGCTTATAATTCAGATAGTTAACTACGAATCAGGGATTGGCATCGCGCGTGCCAATTCCAGAAGGAGGACTCATGGACGTAATACGTAAGGATGCGGGGCGGAAGCGCATGATCCGGCGCATCGTGTATATCTCGATTGTCGTGATCACAGTACCGCTGATTACGTGGGCTCTTTCGCGGCTCAAGCCGGCGGCTCCCAGCGTCGAGGCGGCCACACTCTGGCCGGATACGGTCAAGCGGGGGCAAATGAAGGTCGATAGGCGCGGCCTAGGCACGCTCGCTCCCGAAGAGATCCTCTTTATCCCGGCCATCTCCGACGGCCGCGTCGAAAAGCGTCTAGTGCAACAGGGTGACAGGGTCAAGCCGGACACTATCCTGTTTGTGTTGAACAATCCTGAGCTCGAGAACTCCATGGTGGACGCCGAGTTCCAGCTCAAGACCGCCGAAGCCACATATACCGACACCCAGATGACGCTTGAGAAGCAGGGGCTCGATCAAAAAGCCGTCGCAGCCACAGTGAATGCCGATTACAAGCAGGCAAAGTTGACAGCGGATCGCGACAAGGAACTGGTTAAGGAAGGCTTGATCCCTGATCTGACGGAAAAACTCTCCTCGGTCAAAGCCGACGAGCTGGCCCAGCGCACCAAACTGGAACAGGAGCGCCTGTCGTTTTCGAAACAACAGGTGCAGGCGCAACTGGCGGCGCAGAGAGCCAAGATCGACCAGTTGCGCGCGATGTTCGAGTTGAAGAAGCGGCAGGTTGAGGCGCTCAAAATCCGGGCGGGCATTGATGGCATTATCACTGAATTGCTGGTGCAGTATGGACAGCGTGTGCCCGCGGGCACTCCTTTGGCGAAGGCCACTCAGCCCTGGAGGCTGAAGGCTGAACTGAAAATTGCGGAAACGCAGGCTAAGGACATCCTCGTGGGCCAGGATGCCGAGATCGATACGCGCAATGGTATCATCCCTGGCAAGGTGTCACGCATCGACCCGGCAGTCATCAACGGAACGCGCACCGTGGATGTGCGGCTTATTGGCGCGCTGCCCTCGGGTGCGGTGCCAGATTTGAGCGTCGACGGCACTATCGAAATCGAGAACCTGAAAGACGTGGTTTACATGGGCCGGCCGGTTTTCGGGCAGCCGAACAGCACCATTACGATCTTCAAGATCGATCCCGATGGGAAGGGTGCGTCGCGCGTGCCCGTGAAGCTGGGCCGCACCTCTGTCAATACGATCGAAATTTTGGATGGCTTGAAAGTCGGAGACCGGGTGATTCTGTCGGACATGTCGGCGATGGATGGGCATGACCGCATACGTCTGAATTGAGAATTGAGGAGCAGAGATGGCGAATGGATCGGAAGCATTGTTACACCTGGATGCGGTTACCAAGGTTTTCGTCACCGACGAGGTGGAAACCCATGCTCTGGCGGGGATTCACATGGACATCAAGAAGGGCGAATATGTTTCGATTTCCGGTCCTTCGGGCTGCGGCAAGTCGACGCTGCTGGCCATACTGGGCCTGCTCGACACGCCCACCGACGGGCAGTATGTCCTCAATGGCAAGCCGGTGAGCGGCCTCAAGATGCAGGAGCGGGCGCGCATCCGCAATCGCGAGATCGGGTTCATTTTCCAGGCATTCAACCTGATTGGCGATCTCACGGTGTACGAGAACGTCGAGCTGCCGCTGACGTACCGCGGCACGCCGTCGGCGGAGCGCAAAAAGCTGGTGCACGAGGCCCTCGAAAAAGTCGGCATGTCACACCGTGTGAAGCACTATCCATCGCAACTCTCGGGCGGCCAGCAGCAGCGCGTCGCCGTGGCCCGCGCCTTGGTCGGGTCGCCCTCGGTACTGCTGGCGGATGAGCCGACCGGAAATCTCGATTCGGCCAACGGCGAGGCCGTGATGGACCTGTTGCGCGAACTCCACCGCAACGGTGCGACCATCTGCATGGTGACGCACGACCCGCGCTACGCGCGCTTCGCGGACCGCAGCTCTCAGTTGTTCGACGGCCGGGTGGTCGAGGAAAAAATGGAAGTCGCGTAAGCGGCCGCCACCTGCACTGATATCTGATTTAATCCGGCGCGTGCCTTGGACGGGATATGTGTGTCTCCTTGGTGCTTTCTGGAGGGGTGAGCCATGCTGCACGATCTTCGTTACGCGATTCGCACGTTATCCAAAGCCCCCGGTTTCACCGCCGTGGCCGTCGTGACGCTGGCGCTGGGCATCGGCGCCAATAGCGCCATCTTCAGTGTGGTGAACACGGTGCTCTTCCACGCGCTGCCTTATCCCGAGGCGGACCGCTTGGTGCGCGTGCAGGAGAAAACCAAGAGTTTCGGCTACATGTCCCTCGCCTACCCGAACTTTCTGGACTGGTCGGCGCAGAACAAAGTTTCTTCCAGCCAGTGCGTGGTCCGGGCAGAGAGTTTCACGCTGACGGGCACGGGCGAGCCAGAGCGCATCAAAGGCGTGAAAGTATCGAATGGCCTATTTGCCACCGTCGGTGTACATCCGTTGCACGGACGCGAATTCCTACCCGAGGATGACCGCAAAGGGGCGGGTCCCACCGCGATTCTGAGCGATGGTCTGTGGAAACGGCGTTTCGGCGGCGATCCGGCGGTTCTCGGACGCGCTGTGCGCCTGGACGGAGTCGCCTACACCATTATCGGTGTCATGCCGCCGGAGTTCCGCCTACCGCTAATTGCGAGCGACGTTCTTGTGCCCGCAGGGCTGACGGCCGACACCAACCGCAGCGACCATTCGCTCGACGCCGCCATCGCGCGGCTCAAGCCGGGCGTTTCGGTGGCGCAGGCAAGATCCAACCTCGATGCCATCGCGCGCGAGCTGGCCCGGCAGTACCCGGGCACAAACGGGGGATGGGAGTTGGTCACCGACGGACTACAGGATTCGCTGGCCAGCGAGTTCCGTCCGGTGATGTTGATCCTGTTCGGCGCCGTTGGGTTGGTCCTGCTGGTTGCGTGCGCGAATGTGGCAAACCTGTTATTGGCGCGATCGACCTCACGGCGCCGTGAATTCGCCATACGCGCGGCGCTGGGGGGTGGCCGCTTGCGCCTGGCGCGCCAAAGCCTGGTGGAATCGCTGCTGCTGGGACTCGTGGGCGGCTGTTTGGGATTACTGGTAGCTTCGTGGGGGATCGATTTCCTGGTGTCGCTCAAACCGGCGGACATTCCGCTGGCACAGGCCATCCGGATTGATGCGTCCGTGCTGGGATTCACCCTGGCCGCTTCGATCTTCACAGGACTGCTGTTCGGACTGATGCCGGCGCTCGACACCTGGCGGGTTGCGCTGAGCGAGACGCTGAAGGAGGGTGGCCGGACATCGGCGGGCTCGTGGTCACGCCACGGGTTGCGGCGCGCGCTGGTGATTTCGGAAATTGCACTGTCACTTGTGCTGGCGGTGGGTGCGGCGCTGCTGATCAAGAGCTTCGTCAAGGTGGCGCACGTCGATCCCGGATTCCGCGCCGAGAGCGTGGTCACTATGCGGGTGTCGCTCCCCACGGCCACATATCCCGATGAGGGGAAAGTGACGGCTTTCTATACCCGGTTGCTGGAGACCGCCGGCCGCACAAGCGGCGTGACGGCCGTGGGCGCCGTCAGCAATCTGCCGCTGGCTAATGAGAACTGGCAAACCGGGTACAGCGTCGAAGGGCGTCCGCGAGCCACTAGGGCTATCGACCAGGAGTTTACCGAATCCGCTCTCATCGCCGGAGATTACTTTCGGGCGATGGGGATTTCGCTTCGGCGCGGGCGGTTCTTCAACGATGGCGACAAGCCTGGCAGCCAGCCGGTGATGATTGTGGACGAAACCATGGTCAAAAAATACTGGCCCGGTGAGGATCCCATCGGCAAACGCATTTTCGTGATGAACGGCATGCGGGAGGTGGTGGGCGTGGTGGGGCACGTGAAGCACTACGGGCTCGACCGGAGTGCGCGGGTGGAGTCCTACTTTCCGTTTCGACAGTCGCCGTTTGGAGACCTCTACATCGTAGTGCGCACGCCGGTTGATCCGGCGGCGATGTCCGCCGCCCTGCGCGACCAGATTCACGCCATGGACAAGGACCTGGCAGTGTTCAATATCCGGACCATGCGGACGCTGGTGGCGGATTCCATGTCCACGCGGCGTTTCAGCATGATGCTGCTGGCGGTGTTCGCGGGGCTCGCTGTCACGCTTGCGGCCATCGGGATCTACGGCGTGATGGCCTACACGGTGGCGCAGCGCTCGCATGAAATGGGCATTCGTATGGCGCTGGGCGCGCGGGCGAGCGATGTGCGGCTGCTCGTGGTGCGGCAGGCGCTGGTGCTGGCCGCGACTGGCGTGGGCGTCGGCCTGGTGGCATCCCTCTCCACGATGAGCGTCATGTCGAGCCTGCTGTTTGGTGTGACAGGTACCGATCCGGCGGTGTTCGGGGGAGTCACGATATTGATGGCCGGAGTGGCGTTGCTGGCCAGTTACGTGCCCGCCAGGCGCGCCACGCGCGTGGACCCGATGGTGACCTTGCGATGTGAATAGCGTTGGTGGCGTCACAAACGGCGGCTCATTCAACCCGTCTAACTTTGTCACGAGGAGATAAGATGCGAAACACTTGTTTGGTTCTGGCGGCTCTCGCGGCCTTGAGTTGCCGCGCTACGTTCGGCGCGGATGCCGAGGGCTCTTTCGAGCGGACACTCAATGTGACTGGTCCCGTGGATCTCGACGTCCAGACGGGTTCGGGACGCATTGAGGTGCGCGCGGGCCGTGCGTCGGCGGTCGTCATTCGAGCGACGATTCGCGTGCGCGAAGGCTTCTTTGGATCAGACAGCGCCGCGCAGCGGGTGCACGCCATCGAGTCCCACCCGCCCATTCAGCAGAACGGAAATGTCATCCGGATCGGGCACATGGAAGATCCCGAGCTGCGCCGGAACGTGTCCATCGCGTATGAGCTGACGGTGCCTGCCGAGACCAAGCTGCGCTCCAACACGGGATCAGGCCACGTCATCGTGGAGGGCGTCCGCGGCCCCGTGAATGCCGAGACCGGCTCGGGTTCCGTCACCATCTCGAAAATCAGAGACGAGGTTCGCGCGCATACCGGCTCGGGGCGCATGGAGCTGGATGACATCGAAAGCAACGTGGATGCTCACACTGGCAGCGGCTCGATACGCGCATCTGGCATCGGTGGCAGGATTACTGCCGACACCGGGTCCGGCGGCGTTCACGTCGAACAAACCGGCTCGGGTGACATCCGGGCACACACCGGCTCGGGCGGAGTGACCGTCCACACGCCCGCCAAGACGGGCTTCGATCTGCGCGCGCATACCGGCTCCGGGAGCATCACGGTGGACCGGCCGATGACCGTGCAAGGCACCATCACCAAGCACGAGCTGATGGCCAAAGTGGGCGGCGGCAGCGCGATCGTGGATGTGCGTACCGGGTCGGGGAGCATCCGGATTCAATGAGGAACCGCCATGCGACGGAACATCACCTACGCTCTCCGAACGCTGTCGAAAAATCCGGGCTTCAACCGCGGTGGCCGTGCTCACCCTCGGACTGGGCATCGGTGCCAACACCACGATCTTCAGTCTGATCAACGCGCTGCTTTTGCGGCCGCTTCCCTATAAGAATCCGGACGCTCTGGTCGCCCTCGACCTCGTGAACGGCCAATCGTTGTTTCCCTGGTCCTATCCCATGTTCGATGAATTGCGGCGCGATCAGAGGACGTTTGAAAGCATGGCCGGTTTTTCCACCCTGGATGTTAACCTCACTGGGATCGAAACGCCAGAGCGGCTACGCTGCGAGCTGGTCTCGGCCTCGTATTTCCCAATGCTGGGAATAGAGGCAACGCGTGGTCGCGTGTTCCGGCCGGACGAGGACCGCGAGCCGGATGCGCATCCGCTGGCGCTGGTGGGTCACACGCTGTGGAGACAGAAATTCGGGGGCGACGCCGGGCTGATCGGCCGCACCATTCACTTGAACGAGCTTTCCTATACAGTCGTCGGCGTTCTGCCGCGGGGCTTCAAAGGGCAGTCGGGCGATATCGAAGTATGGGTGCCCCTCACCATGGCGCCCTCACTGAGCCACATTCCCAAGCGCCTGGTCAACGCCCAGAATTTCTGGATGCGTACTCTGGCCCGATTGAAGCCCGGAACTTCGGTGGCACAGGCACGTGCGGAGATGCCGGTCCTAGCAAGCGAGATCGAGAAAGCTTATCCGCATCCCAGCATGATGTCGCCCTGGAAGGTGCAGGCTACGTCCCTGGTGGAAGCGAAGACCGATCCGGCGATGCGCAAATCGCTGCTCATCATGTCCGGCGCCGTGGGTTTTGTGCTGCTCATCGCCTGCGTGAACATGGCGAATATCATGATGGGCCGGGCTATGTCCCGCCGGAAGGAGATTGCCGTCCGGCTGGCGATCGGGGCGAGCCGGGGTGCGCTCATTCGCCAGCTTCTCATCGAAAGCGTGATTCTAGGCTTGCTCGGCGGCATTGCCGGATTTTTCATCGCGGATCATGCCATTGATCTCTCCATCGCTCTGCGTCCGGAAGCGTCCGAGGGATTCTGGGCTGGATTCGCGCGCAGCTTGCAAAGCGAATCGATCCTTATGGATGCGCCGGTAGTGGCATTCAACGTCGCGCTTTCGATCCTGGCGGGCGTGCTATTCGGCCTGTTGCCCGCCTTCGAATCCACGCGTCTGGACTTGAACCAGGCGCTTAAAGACGTCACCGGTGGCTGGTCTGCGAGATTGCGAAGTTTACGCCGCCTGCATTCCCGTAGCGCTCTGATCGCGGGCGAAATGGCGCTGGCTCTGGTGCTGCTCGCCGGGGCGGGATTGATGCTTGAAAGCTTCGCGCGCATGCTGCGAACAAATGTAGGCGCTGCGACCGATCATGTGCTGACCGCGAGCGTCGATCTGCGCCCCGAAAATACTCGCCCGCAGCCGCGGTGCGGTTTGATGAGCAGTTGCTGAACCGCTTGCAAGCCGCTCCGGGAGTTGAGGTCGTGAGTGTTGCCAATTCGCTACCGGTGCGCGGGCAGACCGATATCACGTTAATGAACCTGGGGCCCGGCAAAAACGAACAAGCGGTCGGCGTGCACAGCGTGAGCTCCGGTTACTTCCGCATTTTCCGCATTCCCCTGCGCTGCGGGCGGTGGCTTACGGCTCGTGATCGCGCCGGCGCCCAAAAGGTGCTGCTTGTGAACGAGACTGCTGCGGGGAAGTTCTGGCCGGGCGAGAACCCCATCGGCAAGCACGTATTGCTAAAAGTCTGGGACACGGGTGAACAGGAAGCCGAGGTGGTCGGCGTCGCCGGTGACGTGAGGTACGACGGAGTCGAGAAGCCGGCCGAGAACGACGTTTACGTCGGCTCCGCACAATACCCGGAAGCGGGAAATGTTGTGCTGCGTGTCGTGGGCGATCCGATGTCGGCAGCGGCCTTTGTCCGAACGGCTGTTCATGAGCTCGACAAGGATCTCCCGGTCTACGGCATCCAAACCATGGAGCAACATTTAGCGAGGGCCACGTCCAGGACACGCTTCAGCGCCGTACTGCTGGGTGTATTTGCCGTGCTGGCGCTTCGGGCTCGCGGGAGTCGGCGTCTATGGCGTGGTGGGGTCCTCAGTGGCCGCGCGGACGCATGAGATTGGTATCCGCATGGCGCTCGGGGCCAGCCGCAGTGACGTGCTGAAACTCGTCGTGGGCGATGGACTACTGCTCTGCGTGGCCGGTCTCGCGGTCGGCGTGCCGCTGGGGCTCGTGTCGACGCGCGTGCTTTCCAGCTTCCTGTACGGCACGAAGCCCAGCGATCATTACGTTCGCCACCGTTTCCCTGCTGCTCACCGGCGTGGCCGCTGTGGCGAGCTATATCCTGGCCCGACGAGCGATTAGGGTTGATCCGCTGGTGGCGCTGAGGTACGAATAGCGCCAGCCGCTTGTTCACACATGCGCGCGGCGCATCCGTTCAACAGGGAACAGCGATCCCTGCAGCTTGCTGCTATAGTCGCATCCAAGAGCCCTGATGCGGTTTCGGAAACGACTGGCCGATCGGCCACTGCTTCGCGGAGTCCCGGCGGCATATCCCGAGGTGCTTCTCGAGTCCCATGAGCGCGCGTCGCGGGCGGGCCTATGAGCGCCGATCGTGAGAATCTCGCTGCGCTCACCGAAGAACTGCGCCGGCTCCGGCTGAATGTGGCAGCCCTCGAAGAGCAATCGTCGGAATCGCATCGGAGTGAGCAGCGCCTGGCCGTGCGCGACGCCGTCACGCGTGCGTTGTCGGAGTACCCATCGCTGGCCGATGCCGCCCCGCACGTTCTACGGACCATCTGCGAGACGCTCGAGTGGCGCATGGGAGCGCTTTGGGTGGTGGAGCAGGACCGGCTGCGCTGTGTCGAAGTCTGGCACAGGCCGCATGCCGCCGCTCCCAAGTTCGAGGTGGCCACGCGCGCCCACATCTTTTCGCGCGGCGAAGGCATGCCGGGGCGTGTGTGGGAACTGGCGCAACCCGCATGGATTCCCGACATCACGCAGGATGCGAATTTTCCGCGGTCGTCGGTCGCGGCGAAAGAGGGTCTGCGATCCTCGCTTGGGTTCCCGATAGCCGTGGCCGGCGAAGTCGTGGGCGTCATGGAGTTTTTCAGCGGGGAAATCCGGGAGCCCGACCAGAAACTGCTCGACATGCTTGGCGCTCTCGGCAGCCAGATCGGGCAGTTCATCGAGCGCAAGCATGCAGAAGAGATGCTCGACCGTTTCTTCACCCTTTCACTCGACATGCTGTGCATCGCCGGCTTCGATGGCCGGTTCCTCCGCCTTAATCCGGCTTGGCAGCGCACTCTGGGCTACACGGTCCAAGAGCTCACCGCGTCACCGTTCATGGAATTCGTGCACCCCGATGATCGCGCCGCGACGGTTGCCGAGATGCAGAAGCTGACGATGGGCGAACACACAGTGTCGTTCGAAAATCGCTACCGGGCGCGCGACGGGTCGTACCGGTGGATGCTGTGGACGGCGACACCCTTCACGCGCGACCGCCTGGTGTATGCGGCGGCGCGCGACATCACGGAGCGCAAACGCGTCGAGGAGAAGATCCAGCGGCTGAAGGAAGCCGCCGAAGCCGCCAATCGCGCCAAGAGCGATTTCCTGGCCCGCATGAGCCACGAAATGCGTACGCCCCTCACGGCCATTATCGGTATGGGTGACGTGCTCGATCGCACCGCGCTATCAAGCGAACAGCGGCAGTACGTGGCCAGTTTGCAGCGCGCTGGCGGCCACCTGCTGGCCCTGATCAATGACCTGCTGGATCTTGCGAAGGCCGAATCCGACCGCCTCACGCTCGAAACCATCGAGTTCAGCCTGTTCGAGGTTCTCGAAAAGACCGCAGAAATCATCGCCGTGGCGGCCCGCGAAAAAGGGGTGGCGTTGCGCCGTGAAGTGGCGCCGGATATTCCGGCGATGCTTACCGGTGATCCCGACCGGCTGCGCCAGGTGTTGATCAATCTGGTCAGCAACGCGATCAAATTCACCTCCGGCGGCCAGGTTGTTATCCGCGTGGAACGGGATCCCGATGAGCGCGATCCGTGTGCTCTGCAATTTTCCGTAGCCGACTCGGGCGTGGGGATTCCAGAAGACAAGCTGGGCGTAATTTTCGAAGCGTTTGCGCAAGCCGACGTATCCACCACCCGGCAATATGGGGGCACGGGGCTGGGGCTGGCCATCGCCAAGCGGTTTATCGAACTCATGGGTGGCC
>Ga0066710_100003514_pt1 | contig 13406 bp, 15 predicted proteins | sample GraSoiAngelo_159_FD_79666 | JGI IMG/M metagenome (GOLD analysis project Ga0066710, IMG submission 79666) | Grasslands soil microbial communities from the Angelo Coastal Reserve, California, USA - 14_1009_16_40cm | ecosystem: Environmental > Terrestrial > Soil > Grasslands | place: USA...
AAGAAGTTCGCGTTCGTCGATCCAGCCTCAGCTTCAGGGTTCCTTTTCCCGAACTACATGCTGGCGAACATGGGACTCGACTATAAGACGTTCTTCTCCGACACCATCTTCGCCGGCGGACACGACAAGGTCGTCATCGCTGTCTACAACAAACAGGTGGATGGTGGCGCTACGTTCGGACAGAACATCGACAGTGGTCCGCCGACCGACGCGCGCACCCTGGTCACCAGTACGCTGCCGGACGTGATGCAGGTCGTCAAACCCATCGCGCAGACGGATCCGATCCCGAATGACACCGTGTCGGTGCGCGCTGGGCTCGACGCCAGCCTGGTGAAACTCCTCAACGATGGGTTGCTGTACGTGCAGAGCACCCCTGAGGGTCAGAAGGCGCTCAAGGACCTGTACGGCATCGGCGGGCTCGGCCCGGCCTCCGACAAGGACTACGACATCCTGCGCTCCGCCGCCAAGGTGCTCAACCTCGACCTCGAGCAGCAGATCGCACCGCCCAAGCCAGGCTGATGCGAGCCGTTCGCGCGTTCGCGCGTTCTCGTGTTCGCACGTTCTTGCGTTCTGGCCGCGTGCAGCTGCGACGATCGAGCACCCACAGAAGCAGGCGTGGTCATCGTGGCCGCCGCGCCGAACAGTAGCGGATGAACGCGCGAACGCGCGAACGCGCGAACGACAATTAGCCAATGCTCGTCCTCGAGCACCTCGTCAAGGACTACCCCGGTGGCATCCGCGCGCTCGAGGATGTCTCGATCGAAGTGCGTGACGGCGAGTTCCTCGTGCTCATCGGCCTCAGCGGCTCGGGCAAGAGCACGCTGCTGCGGTGCATCAATCGACTGGTCGAACCGAGCGGCGGTCGCATCCTGCTCGACGACCTCGACATCACCGCGGCGCGGGCCAGTGACCTGCGCAAGATCCGCCGCAGCATCGGCATGATCTTCCAACAGTTTAACCTGGTGAGGCGCTCGTCGGTGCTGACCAACGTCTTGACCGGTCGGCTCGGTTACGTCTCGCAGTGGCAGGGCCTGCTGGCGCACTTCGGCGAAGAGGACTACCGCCGCGCATTGATCAACCTGGAGCGCGTCGGCCTTCGCGAGCGGGCCCACCAGCGCGCCGACCGCCTGTCAGGCGGCCAACAGCAGCGTGTGGCGATCGCTCGCGCGCTCATGCAGGAACCGAAGATCATGCTCGCCGACGAGCCGGTCGCCAGCCTCGATCCGGCCACCTCGCATTCGGTGCTCAAGTACCTGCAGCAGATCAATCGTGAGGGCATGACGGTCATCTGCAGCCTGCACTACCTCAGCCTGGCGCGAACTTACGGCACCCGCGTCATCGCCCTCAAGGCGGGAAGATTGATGTTCGATGGCAAGCCGTCGGAGATCGACGCGGACCGCTTCAGGTCGATCTATGGCGAGGAAGCGGTCGAAGTAGAAATCGAGTAGCAGGTCCAGCCATGGCAACCACGCTTGGCCAGGCTCCCCCGTCTGGCCCGCCCCGTACCGAACTCGGCGGCTCGGCACGCGCAGCGCTGGCCCGACGCGAGAACACCCGCACGAGGATTTTGCGCGTCGTCGTGTTGCTCGTCGCGGTGGCAGTGCTGGTCCGCGGCTGGATGGTGACCGAGATCGATCTGGGCAAATTGACCAATGCCCCCAACGCGGCGCCGATCCTGAAGGCGCTCGTGCAGCCCGACGTCGCCGCGCGCGACGTGACGCAGGTCGAGTTGCAGCTCCCGTTCGTAGTCGGCGCGGGCTCAACCGGCCCGGCCGTCGTCAGCGACCAGTCCGGTCAGACCCTGCGCGTCGATCCCGGCTCGGCCTCGCCCGGCCAGGCGATCACCTTTGACGGCTCTGGTTTCGCGGCCGACGCCGACGGCCAGCTACGCATCCAGAATCCATCGCGCGGCCTCGACGCGCTCTTCACCCGCGTGCACACCGATGGCAAGGGTGCTTTCCATGAAGTCCGGGTATGGCCGGACTACAACACGCTGCCGCCCGACGTGTACCAGTTCCGGCTGATCCTGAACGCGCCGACCGGCAGCGTTCATCTCAGCGAGACACTGATTTCCAGCCTCGGCCGCATGGGCGAGACCATCTTGCTGGCACTCATGGGCACCGTGTTCGGCGTGGTGTTCAGCGTTCCGCTGAGCTTCCTTGGTGCTCGCAACCTGATGGGCGGCTCGCCGATCGGTCGGGCGATCTACGGGCTGGTGCGGCTGGTCTTCACCATCACTCGCTCCATCGAGGTGCTGATCCTGGGCGTGATCATGGTGGTCATCGTCGGCATCGGCTCGTATGCGGGCGTGCTGGCGATCGTGGTGCACTCGATCGGCTCGCTCGGCAAGCTGTATTCCGAAGCGATCGAAGGCATCGAGCCAGGCCCTGTCGAGGCGATCACTGCCACCGGAGCCGATCGTCTGTCGACGGTGGTCTACGGGGTGGTGCCGCAGGTCATCCCGACGTTCCTCGCGGTGACCATCTACTGGTGGGACCACAACGTGCGCATGTCGACGGTGCTGGGCCTGGTCGGCGGTGGCGGCATCGGCTTTCTACTGATCCAGTACATGAACTTGCTGCAGTTCAACCAGGCGGCGACGGTGCTGTGGATGATCGTGATCGTGGTCACCGCCATGGACTACGCCAGCGCGGCCATCCGCTCGCGCCTCGTCTAAGCCTTGGCTCGGGGGTCCGAGGGCAGAGCCATTGACCTTCGCCCGCGCAGAGGATGGTGCTAGCCGGCCGCGAATTGCGACCCGTGCGAAGCGAACGCGATAGCGAAGCCTCAGAGCTAGCGCCACAGTTCGATCAGCGGGCGACAACGAGGAGCCGCTCGCTCTGCGGCCCGTACGACGCGAGGTCGTAGCCGCCGTACACCTCCTCGACCTGCCAGCCTGCCGTTTGCAGCAGCAGCTCGAGCTCGAAGCGGGTGAACCACCGCAGCCGCAGCTCGACCATGCTTCGCTTCAGATACCCGCGCTGGTCCTGCTCGTCGTAGAAGAACATCAGCTCGTCGAGCTGCTCAGCCGGCTTCGGGCGGCGCAGCACGAACTTGGTGATCGGCCGACCCGACTCAGGATCGGGCAGCGTCAGGTCGTGCAGCAGCTCCTCGGGCGGCTCGGCTGCGCCACGCAGGTTGCCGTTGGCCACGTCCAGGATGAGTCGGCCGTCGTGCGTCGCGTGATGCTTCGCCGCGCGCAGGGCACGCAGCTGATCGTCGCGCTTGACGAGCAGGCCGAAGCTGTCCAGGCCGAGGATGATGGTACGGAACCGACCATCGAGATCGAGCGCTTCCATGCGCTGCTCGACCAGCTGCGCTTGCACGCCCAACGCGTCGAGGCGTTGGCGCGCGCGCTCGAGCATCGCCGACGAGCTGTCGACGCCGGTCGCACGGAAGCCAGCTTGGGCCAGAGGCGCCAGTAGTCGGCCGCTGCCGCAGGCCAGCTCCAGCACTGGCCCGCCGAATCGAGCGGCGAACGCAAGATGGACCTCGACGTCGGCCAGGTACCGGTCGTGCTCCCAGTCGTAGAGTCGCGCGAAGCGGTCGAACGGATTCCGATTGCGCGTCAATGCCGCGTTGGTAGCTCGACCGAACCGCGCGTTCCGAACAGCACCGCCAACTCCAGCACCGCGTACAGCCCGATGAGCAAGAAGCCCACGAAGGGCGTGAGCATGCGCAGCGCCTGCAGCCACAGCGCAAACAGCGCGATGATCGCCAGCAGCATCGAGTGGGCCAGGTAGCCGGCTGGCGACTTGAGTCCGCCGTCCTCGGAGCGCGGCCGAAACGCCAGCCAGGCCAACAGGGCACCGCTGCTGGTCAGGCCGGCGAACGCGAAGACGTAGGCTGCCAGGACCGCCACAGGGCGCGTCGGCGGTACAGTGGCGACCACCCAACCGAGTCCGCCCCAGGCCAGCGCGGCCGCGGCGAGCATCATCGCCGCGACCACGATGCTCGCCATCGGGCGCGATTCTACACTCAGGGACGACGCGGAGGTTGGCGCACGTGGCTCGCGCTAGCGGCTCTTAAAAATGCAGATCCTGACGGTCGACGTGGGCACGGGCACCCAGGACGTGCTTCTGTTCGATTCGGAACGCGAGCTCGAGAACTGCTTCAAGCTCGTGTTGCCGTCGCCGACCATGGTCATTGCCGACCGTGTTCGCGCCGCTACCGCGGCCCGCAAACGCCTCGTGCTGACGGGCGTGACCATGGGCGGCGGCCCGTCGCATTGGGCCACCATGGACCACGTACGAGCCGGTCTCGAGGCGTTCGCGACACCCGACGCGGCGCGCACCTTCGACGACGACCTCGACGCCGTCGCCGAGATGGGTATCCGCGTGGTGTCGGACGACGAGGCGATGGGCCTGGCCGACGCGGGCGCCGCGCACGTCTTCCTGCGCGATTTGGCGCTCGGTCCGCTGCTGCGCACGCTGAGCGCCTTCGGCGTCGCGGTTCACCTCGACGGCCTCGCCGTGGCGGTGTTCGACCACGGCGCCGCGCCCCCGGGCTTCAGCGACCGAGTGTTTCGCTTCGACTATCTGCGCGACCGCCTGTCGCGCGGCCTGGGCCTGGGCGGGTTCGCCTTCACGCGAGAGGCCGTCCCGCCCGCCATGACCCGCCTGCGAGCGGTGGCCAATACGGCGCCGTCGGATCTGCCGTTGCTGCTGATGGATACCGCGCCGGCCGCCGTGGCTGGCGCGCTCGAGGATGCACGCGTGCGCGCCTCCAGCGCACCGATTGTGGCCAACGTCGGCAATTTCCACTGTCTGGCGTTTCACCTCGTCGATGGCCAGGTGACTGGCCTGTTCGAGCACCACACGGGCGAGCTTTCATCGGCGCGCCTCGCGGCCTACGTCGAGCAGCTCGCCGATGGCACGATCAGCAACGAGGCGGTCTTCGCCGACATGGGCCATGGCGCGATCGTCTTCGACACGGACGCGCCGCCGCCGGACCTGCTGGCGGTGACCGGTCCGCGACGGGCGTTGATGGTCGGCAGCAGCCTCCAGCCATACCTGGCTGTCCCGCACGGCGACATGATGCTGGCCGGTAATCTTGGTCTGCTGCGCGCCTACGCGGCACACGACGTCCAGGTGCGCGAGGCGGTCGAGCGTCGGCTGGGCCCCACGGACGGTCGGAAATCCCCTTGACAGACGGCATGGTCGTCGGTATGGTGATTTTGGTCGGGCGCACTCGTGCGTATACGACCAGAGTTGAGTGGAGCGGAAGGAGGTTCGAAAACCCTTGGTCCAGCTCCTGTACGGAGTTCGTCAAATCGATTGATCAAGCGTCCTGCAGCCGAGTGTGGCGGGGCAGGGCGCTAGGAGAGACCCCGGGTCGCACCCCCGCTTGCGCGTGAGACTTTGCAGCTCGGTGGATTGATTTCCATCAGTCGCGGTGAGAACGGGCCCATTGAGCCCGAGGGTACCGATCCGGTTCACCACATCATCGAACTCCGCATGAAGCCCCCAGAGATGTACGATGCATCTCTGGGGCTTTTTCTTTGGTCTGAACTTCCGCCGCACGCTGCCCCGAGCCCGCACTAAGGGAGCTCGTCTGTGGCTCTTGCCACCTTCCTGCAACTTCTTCGACCACGCAGCCTCCAGGAGCAACGCGAACAGCGGCTGTACCGCGCCCACGCGCAGCAGATCGCCGGCCGCATGCTCGCGGTTTTTGACGCCTGGGTGGCAATCCGCGAGCTCGAGCCCGACAACGGCCGCCTCGCCAACACCGCCGCCGTCAACCGCTGGGAGCTGATGCGGCTGGCGCAGGAAGTCGAGGCCCTCGATCCGCCCCGATCGCTGGCTGGGGTGCACCGCGACGTCCAGAACGCGGTCATCAGTGCTGCTCGCGCCTGCCAGCTTCTGGCCAACGGTTATCGCTTCCACAAATCCGAAGCCGTTTGTGATGGTCAGGCGCTCCTGGTCGACACGGTCCAGGAATTTGGCGAGCTTGTGGCCCAGCTTCAGATGCGGTTCTGACTTTTCCTTGCCCGTCGCTCGGCATAGGTGGTGCTGACCCGCCACAGGATCACCCACGCCAGCAGCAGGAAGAACACTGGCCAGATCAGGTCTTCCCAGCGATCGGCCAGACTGCCCGCCGACAGCAACAGGCGCCCGAACAGCAGCACGATGTACACGACGGCGCCGGTTTTCAGCGCGAAGAAGATGCGTCGCCGCGCCGAATACACCGCCAGCGCCGCCAGCGCGGCGATGAGCAGCGTGGTCAGCAGCTTCACTGGCCGCGCTCCACAATGCGCGCTGCACCCGCGCCGCGTGCTGGCAGCACGCGCGAGTTCGCAAAGTAGTCGAACGTAAACGTGGTCGAATCCCCCGCCTGTGCGCCGGGGACCGGCAACAAGCGAGCCGTGAGCGGCTTACCGTTGAGCGCTACCGACAGCGCGGCGACGTCGAGATACACGCCAGCCAGCTCGGCTTCCGAGACATCCTCCGGCAGTGGCAGCGTGTCGAGACCCGTGCCGCAGACCGCCGAGTAGAGCAGCAGCTCGTGCAAACTCGGTGGACATTCCGCGGCGCGGCGGGCGAGCACCGAGTCTTCGAGCAGTGGCAGCATCAGCCCCGAAAAGCCGCAGCGGCGGACCCGGGTGCGGCGAATCGCGCGCGTCAGCATGGCCGACAGGTACAGCGTGCCCGGCGCGCCAAAGCGATCCACACCGCCGCGCTCGAGCGCCGCGCCGATCGATATCTCGTCGGATGGGAAAGGCGCGGGCGACAGGTCGATGCCCACGAAGTCGAAGCCGCTTTCCGCGGCCAGCGCGTCGGCGGTCCGTTCGACTGGCGCGGCAGCGGCTTCGAGCCGATCGACCAGACCGTCCTCGATCTCTGACGTGCCACCCGAAGCACCGAGCGCATCCACCACGACGTCGGCTGCCTGAACGGCGATCGAAAATCGTGGCGGGCCGCCAGCGTGGTACGCCGCGGGCAGGAACGGGATGTTCGGTGGGCAGTGCGCCGTCGCCGCGAAACGCAGATTGCCGAAGCCCAAGGGTGTCATCGAGGCAAGCTGCTTCACGGCCCTTGCGCAGGCGGCCGCCATGGCCACTGATGGCAGCCGTCCGTCGATGAGATCAGCCGAGAAAAATACAGTCTCGCCAGCAGCCAGGATCGGCGCGACCCGTTCGGCTACGAACTGGTGCGCGGTCGCGGGCAGGCGCCCCAGCGACAGGTAGTCGATGCCGCTGCCTCTCGCGGCCGCCTCCGTATCGGCAGCCCAGCTCGCCAGGTCTGAGCCGGCGCTGGCCAGGGTGGGGCCAAGATCAGGGCCGGCCACGCGTGTCGTCTGGACTTCAACACCGGCCGCGTCGAAGGCCGCCCTGGCTGCCGTCAGAAAACGCGCCGCGGCTTCGAATGGAGCGGTGACCACCGCGGGATAGGGCAAATCGAACCCGAGGGTGACCGCCCTGATCTTCACGCGCGAGATGGTAGCGCTCGGCCTCGCCCACGGCGTTATCATTCTGAGCCGCAGGCCTTGCTGTATTTTTTGTGCAATCCAGCCTTCGTATCCTTCGCCCGCTAGCCGTTATCTGTCTGTTCTCGCTGGCGGCGTGCACCCCCGCGGGCGGCGGAAGCTCCAGCGGTAACCGCATCGTCACGCCGGCCCCGGCTGCCAAGCCGAGCGGCGCGCGTACCACTCCGACGCCAGTCGACACGTCGGCGCCCGCCGCTGCGTCGCCAGCGTCGTCAGCGTCGACAAGTGCGCGACTACGCGGCGAGAGCCTCTCGTCGACTGACCTGTACACGGCGTACCGCGCGATCCTGGAGACCTACGTCGACCCTGTCGACAACACACAGCTGATCAGGGCAGCTGCAGATGGACTGCGCCAGGGCCTCCAGGAGAATCCGACGCTGCCATTGCTGACGCTGCCGCTCCAGTTGGCCGGCGCGACGACGGGCGATGCCGACAAGGACTGGCAGGGCTTCGGCGATGCGTACGACTCGGTTGTGACGAAGATGCCCGACTGGGCGCAACAGACGCATCCAGACTGGACCGTCCTACGCAGCATGGCCGACAGCCTCCACGATGGACATACCTCGTTTATGACGCCGGATGAGGCCAAACGTCGCAACGAGACCAGCTTCGCGGGGATCGGCGTGCTGATGTCGCGGCCGCAGGATAACCAGCCGCCGCTGATCGCCGAGATTTTCCCAAACAGCCCTGCTGCGAGCAGCGGCCTGAAGCGTGGTGACCGCATCATCGCCGTCGACGGGCAGGACGTGAGCGGCCGCGCCGTGGGCGACATCGCGACGCTTATCCGCGGCCAGCCCGGGACGCAGGTGCGCGTCCAGGTCAGCCGTCTCGGCACGCCCGACCCACTGGAATTCACGATGAAGCGAGCGCTCGTACAGGTCGAGCAGGTGATCGGCCGTCAGGTACCCAATGCGCCGATCGGCTATCTGAAGATTCGCAGCTTTGGCGACGCGTCTACGGTCGACCAGGTGCTGGGCATACTGGATCAGGGCCGCCAACGCGGACTGAAAGGCTGGGTGATCGATCTGCGCGGCAACCCCGGCGGATCACTGAACGCGGTCATCGGCGCCGCGGGAGGCTTCTTCGACGCGAACCACGCCGTCATCGGGTACCAGGTCGATCGGCAGCGGAGGCAGACTCCGCTGCAGACGCAGCCGATGAACCTGCTCAATGGCGCGTCGCTGGTCGTGCTCGTCGACCGCGACAGCGCCTCAGGCGCCGAGATTTTCGCCGCCGCACTGCAAGAGGCGGAAATCGCCACGCTGGTCGGCAGCAAGACTGCCGGTAATGTCGGCGTCGCGACGCAAATCACGCTGCCCGACGATTCCGTGCTGCAGGTCACCGAGCAGCGGTTTGTCTCGCCATCAGGCGCGCAGCTCGACGGCGTCGGCGTGACGCCCGAGGTGCAGGTCGACCTGACTGACGAAGACCTGCAGAACGATCGCGATCCGCAGCTGGGCAAGGCGCTCGAGATCATCGTCCAGAAGATCACCGCCCCACAGGGGTAGCCGCGCTCCCGAAAAGCAGGATCGCCTCGCGCACCAGCTTCGCCGCGGCTGCCGCGGTGATGTTCGCCGCATCAACGTTGGGTGAGACTTCCATCACGTCGAGCGCCACGACGCGTAGCCCCTCCAGGCTGTAGAGAAAGTCCAGCAGCTCGCGAACGGTCACCCCGCCCGGTTCCGGGCAGCCCGTGCCCGGCGCATGCGCCGGATCGAGCACGTCGATGTCGATCGACACGTACACGGGGCGATGGCCGACGTGGTCGCGCACGGAAAGCGGCACGCTGAGCTCGGTACTGCTCCATGCCGTCTCTCGGCGCGCCAGCTGCCATTCGCGTCGATCACCCGAGCGCAATCCCACCTGATGGATTGTCCGAAATCCGAACTCCTTGCCAACGTGGTTCAGCCACGTCGCGTGCGAGAGCACCTGGCCCGCGTAGTCGGGGCGCATATCCAGGTGCGCGTCGGCTTGCAGGATGACGGCCTCAGGCCAAACGCGCTTCAGGCCACGAAAACTGCCCAGGCTGGCGGTGTGCTCACCACCGAGCATGACGGCCAGTCTGGCTTGCTCGGCGGCGTAGGCCATGCCGTCAGCAATGGCATCCAGGGCTTGCTCGATGCTGAGGCCGCTGAGTACCAGGTCGCCCAGGTCCGAGACGACGAGATCCTCCAGGTCGCGGTTGAGCACCGGACTGTAGGTCTCGAGCACATCGGACATGAATCTGACCGCGGACGGCCCCGCGTCCGTGCCGCTCCGGAAGGTCTCGGTCAGGTCCAGCGGTGCACCGAAGATCGCCGCGGCGGCGGTGGCGGTGGCGCGCTCAGGCGAGGACGCCAGGAAGTGGGTGGCCGGCGGCGCGAAGGTGAGCGGCAGTGGGGGCCTCGTCACGATCGATCAGTTTTAGCAGCGCCTGCACGAAGTTGGGCAGCGCGAACGCTGCGCGGTGCAAGCCTGGGTTATAGATGCGCAGCTCAGTTCCGAGTCCGTCGAGCCGCGAGCGGACGCTGACTTCGTCGAAGCTCGTCGGATCCACCTCGTCCGAGCCGACGACCCAGCTCCACAACATCGCGGGGTAGATCGGCACATATCCCAGATACGGCTTGACGATGCGGAACTCCCGCTTGAACGCGCGCACGGTGCTGAGCCACTCGCGCGGCTGCGATATCGGCGAGCCGCTCTGCATCGCGATCAGGCCGCCAGGCGCCAGGCCGCGATGGGCATTGCGCAGGAATTCGTCCGAGGTCAGCGCCGCCGCGGGGCCGACCGGGTCGGTGGAATCGACCAGAATCACGTCGAAGCGCTCGCTTGTCTCTGCCAGGAACTGGGCACCGTCCTGGATCTTCAGCTCGGCGCGCGGGTCGGAGTACGCGCCACCGCTGATCTCAGGCAAAAAGCGCAGCGAAACCTCGACCACCGTTTGATCGATCTCGACCTCGAGGGCCCGATCCACGCTTTGGTGCAGGAGCACGTGACGCAGCGCGCCGCCATCGCCACCGCCGACGATCAGCACGCGGTGTGGGTTGGCGTGCGCAAACATCGGGATGTGAACGAGCTGCTCATGGTAGGTAAACTCCTCGTTCACGCTGGTTTGGAGCGTGCCGCCGAGGATGAGCGCTCGTCCCGGCCCCTCCAGTTCCAGCACTTCCAGGCTTTGCCAGGGCGTGGTCTGCGCGTGCAGCCGCTGCAGTACCCGATAGCGCTGCTGACAGCCAGCGTACGCTGGCTCGGCGAACCAGTCCTCCCTGCCTGGTTCCGCTGAGTCAGGCCGAGTAGGCGGGAGCACGCGTTCGGCGCGGCGTCGAGCGCTCGCGCTCGGGCCTGGCCTCGACCGAGTAGTCGGGCAGGTCAAGCTGCCCGCGATTGATCTCCATGACGCCGATGTGCTCTGGCCGGAACAGCCGCCGCAGGACCTGCACGGCGGCCTGCGGATCGCGGGGAGCCCCGCACGTGAAGATATCGACGGCGGCGTAACCGTGCTCCGGCCACGTGTGAATCACCAGGTGGCTTTCGGACACGATCGCCATGCCGGTCACGCCGACGGGACTGAACGGATAGACTCGCAGATCGAGCAGATTGACATCCAGCGCCTCGACCATGTCGCGCAGGGCTTCCTCGGCAGTCTCGACCGAGTCGAGATTCTCACAGCCCCACATCTCGAGAATGATGTGGCGACCAATGGCTTTCATAGGTTCACCTCCACCACAGGACAACGGCCGCGACAGCGCAGCCAATCCGTTCGACCTTGTGCTCGATCGAGCGAACGATGACCTCTTTGAGGCAAAGCCCGCGACGGGCAAAGCCTTCGTCGATCATCTGGCGTACGGACGCCTCGACCTCGTCCAGCGAGGTGCCGTGCGACTCGTAAATCATCCCGTGGGACCCTTCGGCGACGCCGATGCCGACCGCGGCGGCAACGGTTTCGCCAGGGCGCGCCGACACGTGGACGGAGTAGACCGTCGGTACCAGCGAGCCGGGCGTGATCTGCGGCGGTTGGTCCAGAACGGTGGCGTTCTGGGGCAGCACGCTGCTGATCCGAATCAGGTTGAGATTGCCAACCTGCGCAGCCAGCAGCGCGTTATCGAACGCGTTTAGCTCGGTATCGCCCTCCGCCGCACCGGCGGAGGCCCAGACGGCATTCGGAGTTTGTTCAATGAGCGACGGTGTGTGCAACGCATAGACCTCCCGACACGCGGGCGTGTGATGTAGGGGCCGCGGGCCCGGCAGAAGGCAACAGAAAACACCACCCCAAGGTGGCCCCGCCAGAAGATCCCTTCACTACTGGCAGTTCGGGTGTTCAGCCAACCCCAGAAAATGGTGTTCGGTTGCGACGTCTATGGCCGCCACGAAGGCGGTTGCGACAAGCCAAACTCTCGCCGAAAGGCGACAGCACGTCACTATACCACACCGTTCCCGAAGTGCGATTCGCTTAGCTTTGCCGCTGGCAGTGGCACGCAGGTTGCGTCTACGAGCAACAGGCAAACGTGACCCGGTCGTCAGGAACCGGCAGGACGCAGAATTGAGGTAGGTCCACTCCAATGGCAACCAGCGTGCTGTGGCACGGCACCCAAACCGAAGCTCTCGAGCTCTTGCAAGCGCTCAGCCGCAACTGCTCATGCGTGGTCACTGCCGAAGGCGTGCGACTATCGACATGCGCGCCGCACGAGATGCTCTCGTCGGATCAGCGCGCGATCGACGGCTTGCTGTTCGCCCGACGCATCGCAAGCCGACTGCGCAGTGAGGAATTTCACCCCGCGCAATCTGAGGTCGTCGCCAGCTCCTAGCGCGATCAGCCTCTGCGCGCGGGTTGGCGCAGGGTCACGCCGATCAGCGCCAGCAACACCAGGCTCGCGGCCAGCGTGCCCTCTGGACCGAATCCGCCGCCCCAGATCGGATCAGGCAGCGAAGCGTTCGGCATCACGCTGAACAGGACATCGTCCCGCGGCGTGGTCAAGCCGCTGTTTGGCAAGCCGAAAACGATCTGCTGTAGCCAGTTCCAGACCGTGTGGATGGCGCACACGCCCCACAACTGTCCGTGGTCGACGCGCACCTTGTAGAGCGCGGTTGCGATACCGAACAGCACCAGGTTGATCAGCGCCAGCGCGTTGAAGGCCGGATTCATGGCGTGCCACAGCGCGAACCCGGCGGCCGAGAGCGCGACCGCCCAGCGCAGTCCCCACTGCTCTTGCAGGTTCGTCAGCACGTAGCCGCGGAACAGCAGCTCCTCGGCTGCTCCCTGAACCACAAAGCCCGCCAGGCCGCCCGAGACCACCGCGGCCGCGCGTAGCGCATCGGTGTTGACGTCCCAGGTCGCACCGTCGACCAGGGTGTACCAGGCCAGCACGATGAAGCCCATCATCAGCGCACTCACACCCGCGCCGCGCAGCCACTGCCGCTTGGCCAGCTCAGGATTCAGACCGAGGCCACGCAGGCGCCTGCGATCCATGACGCGCCAGAACACCAGGAGCGTCGCCAGAGCCGCGACTTCGGCTATGCCCAGGCCGATCAGCCCGAAGGTGCCGCGCGCCTCGTCGGGAACGATGGCGACGCCGATGGCATACATGACGAGTGCCGTGGCATCGAACACCGCGACATACGTGAACACGGCCGCGAGCACGCGGATGACGACGAGGAGTCCGCCAGGCAGGGCAACCCGCATCGGCGCTATTCTCCGAAAGCTCAACCAGAACTCAACCGGGTCGTTACATAACGCGAGGGCGAATCGCTCAATATTGAGCGCCGCGCCGGACTGCACGAGGTGTAGCACCGAGCGGACGACACAGATCGCACAAAGGAGCGAAACACATGCGACAGCGCCTCGTGGCACTCGCCGCGGCAGCGACGCTCGCGGCCACCGCAGCCGCGCCCGCTTTTGCCGACAGTTCTTCGACCAGCAGCGTTCCGACCAGCAGCAGCCTCTT